>Ga0137427_10000322_pt1 | contig 25803 bp, 27 predicted proteins | sample EasRivERMZT700_2_FD_102309 | JGI IMG/M metagenome (GOLD analysis project Ga0137427, IMG submission 102309) | Soil microbial communities from meander-bound floodplain in the East River, Colorado, USA - East River MetaG ERMZT700_2 | ecosystem: Environmental > Terrestrial > Soil > Floodplain ...
AATCCGCGCCATAGGCGCCGCTCGCGCCCATCCAGTTGCGCGGCAACCGCCACGTCGCGACGTTGAAGCTCGGATCGGAGGAATCGTAGGTGATGAGCGCCACCACGAGGGCGAACGCGAGCACGACGAGACAGAACCCGAACGCGCGCCGCACGCTCTCCATGACCAGCCCGGTCACGAACGCGCGTGCCGTCGCCACGGTCTCTGCCAGTTGGCCCCGGCGCGAGCGCGGTTGATATACCGCCGTGCGGTGCGTGCTCATCGGACTCCGCCCCTCTGCATAAGGTCCGCCACCCTTTCGAGTGCGGCCGTAATGGTTAACGAATCGTGAACGAGTGCGATTCTGACATAGGAGTGCCCCGGATTGCTTGTCGGGTCGCCGGGGATCGTCTCCCTTGCCATGTAGGCGCCCGGCATCACCTTCACCCCGCTGCGGCGCCACAATTCCTTGGCGAACGCCGCCCCGTCTCCGACATCCAGCCAGATGTAGAAGCTGCCCGCCGGCCGGCGGAATCCCGGGAAATTCCCCAGCAGCCGTTCGGCCACGGCGAACCGCCGCCGGTAGAGGGCCCGCGCGCCCTCGACATGGGCCTCGTCCCGCCAGGCCGCCGCCGAGGCCGCCATCACGGGCAGCGGCACCTGCGGCGCCGAGGTATTGCGGAAGAACGTCATCTGCGAAATCAGCGGCGCCGGGCCGACTACGAAACCCGAGCGCAGGCCGGGCGCGCTCGAGCGCTTGGACAGCGAGTGGAACGAGAGCAGGCGGTCGAAATCCCCGCGCATCCGGTACCGGACGTCGGTCGAGCCGAGCGGCGGCTCCTCGTCGTAGATTTCGCAGTAGCACTCGTCCGCAAGCACCGTGAAGTCATAGCGCTCGGCGAGCCTGAACAGCGCCCGCCAATACGCTTCCGCACCACAACCCCCCTCCGGGTTGGAGGGCGAGCAGAAGAATGCCGCAACGGTCCGCCGAAGCACGGCCTCGGGCACGTGGTCGAAATCCGGAAGGAAACCGGTCTCCCGTCGCGCGGGCACATAGTAAGCCTCGGCGCCCGCCGCGATCGCGGCCGCGGGATAGACCGAATAGAACGGATTGGGCATCAGCACGACCGGCTTGGCGCCGTTCTTGCTCTCCGGCACCAGCGGGAACATCGCGAAGAACAGCCCCTCGCGCGAGCCGTTGAGCGGCAGCACCTGCTTGTCCGGGTTGATCGCGCCCGCGGGGATGTTGAACCGGCGCGACAGCCACTCCGCGCAGGCGGCCCGGAAGTCGACCGTGCCCGCGAGCGGGGGATAGCGGCCGAACTCCGTGGCCTCGCGGTGGACGATCTCGGCTATGAAATCGGGCGGCGGGTCCTGCGGCTCGCCCACCGTCATGACGACCGCCGAGCCGCCGTCGGGAAAGGATTGCGGGGTGACGTCCTGGATCAGCTGCGCCAGCCGGGCAAAGGACGACAGCGGCACCTCCGCCAAACGGCCTGAAAACACTCGTGACCCCGACGCTTCGACGCAAACGCTTCGCTCGCAAATTACCTTTGTGTCCCGGTTCTGTCATCCGGGCAAAAAAAGAGGGCGCCCGGAGGCGCCCTCTGCCAGGGATTGTTGGGTTTTTGCTCAGCTGTGCACGGTTTCGCCGTGCAGGTTGATGTCGAGACCTTCCACCTCGACATCGCGCTTCACGCGCAGGCCCACGGTGAGATCGACGACTTTCAGGATGATGAAGGTCGCGATCGCGCAATAGACGAAGGTGTAGAGCACGCCGAGGATCTGGGTGATGACCTGGCCGAAATTGCCGTCATGCACCCAGCCCATGCCCAGCGAGTTGATGGCGCTGTTCGCGAACACGCCGGTGAGCACCGCGCCGACCGCGCCGCCCACGCCGTGCACGCCCCACACGTCGAGGGCGTCGTCATAACCGAAGGCCCGCTTCATCGGCACGGAGGCGAGGTAGCAGACCACGCCGGCCGCGATCCCGATCCACAGCGCGCCCATCGGATCGACGAAGCCCGACGCCGGGGTGATCGCGACAAGGCCCGCGATGGCACCGGAGATCATGCCGAGCACGCTCGGCTTCTTTGCGACGATCCACTCGGCGAACATCCACGCAAGCGCTGCCGCGCCGGTGGCGATCTGCGTCACCGCCATCGCCATGCCGGCATTGGCACCGGCGGAGACGGCCGAGCCCGCATTGAAGCCGAACCAGCCGACCCACAGAAGCGAGGCGCCGATCATCGACAGCACCAGATTGTGCGGCGCCATGTTCTCGGAGCCGTAGCCGACGCGCTTGCCGAGTACGAGGGCGCAGACAAGGCCCGCCGTGCCGGCATTCAGGTGCACCACGGTGCCGCCGGCATAGTCGAGCACGCCCATGCTGCCGAGCAGTCCGCCGCCCCACACCCAATGCGCGATCGGCGCATAGACGAAGATCAGCCAGAGACCCATGAACCAGAGCAGCGCGGAGAATTTCATGCGGTCCGCGAAGGCGCCCGCGATCAGTGCCGGCGTGATGATGGCGAACGTCATCTGGAACGTCATGAACACGGATTCGGGGATGGTTGCGGCGAGGGCGTGAGTCGAGTTCAGCCCCATCGGCGCCAGGAACATGTAACTCAAGCCGCCGATGACCGACTGGAGGCTTCCGCCGTCGGTGAACACCAGGCTGTAGCCTATGGCCATCCACAGCACGGTGATCAGCGCGGTCACCGAGAAGCTCTGTGCCATTGTCGCCAGCACGTTCTTCTTGCGGACCATGCCGCCGTAGAACAGGGCGACGCCCGGGATGGTCATCAGCAGAACGAGCGCGGTCGAGGTCAGCATCCACGCCGTATCGCCGCTGTTGAGCATCGGAGCTGCGGGGGCCTCGGCCGCCGCAGCTTCAGCCGGTGCGGTCTCCGCCGGAGCAGGAGGCTCGGAAGGGGCAGCTTCGGTCGCGGCCGGAGCCTCCGCCGGAGGCGCCTCCGCCTGGCCGTAGGCCTGGCCACTGAAAATCACCAGCGCCGCTGCACCTGCGATAATTGTCCGTCCCAACCATTTTGTGATGTCGTTCATCATGTTGTCCTCGTCGTGCTGGCGCTTAGAGCGCGTCGTTGTCGGTTTCGCCGGTGCGGATGCGTACGACCTGATCCACCGCCGTGACGAAAATCTTCCCGTCCCCGATCTGGCCTGTCCGGGCGCTGGCCGTGATGGCCTCGACGACGGCTTGCGCCATCTCGCTGCGCACCGCGACCTCGATCTTGATCTTGGGTAGGAAGTTCACCGCGTACTCTGCGCCGCGATAGATTTCAGTGTGTCCTTTTTGCCGTCCGTAGCCCTTGACCTCGCTCACGGTCATCCCTTGGACGCCGAGTGCTGACAGCGCTTCTCGGACTTCCTCGAGCTTGAAAGGCTTGATGATGGCCGTGACGAATTTCATTGCTGGTCCCCCATTCGGCCTGATTTACGGGTATGACTGCGGATTGCAGCCGCTGAAGGGAAATCAAGAACTGTGCCGCGACTGTGCAGGTGCGGTAAGATTCAGGTTTCCTTTACCTATTTGGCTTTTTAGAGCGCTTTTCGGGGCCTCCAACCACACGCATTTGCCTATTTGGTAGGCAAAAATCGGAAAACGCATAGAGATTGGGCACCGGTCGCGGCATTGACCGCACCTGGTCCCGCCGCGAGAGTCGAACCATGGCAGAGCAGCCGATCCGGACTGACGTCGCGATTGCAGGCGGGGGCATGGTCGGTCTCACGCTGGCGCTGGCGTTGGCGCAAGGCGGCATGAAGGTCGCGCTCGCCGATCCCCTGACGCCTGCGCAGCTCCTGGACGAGCGCTTCGACGGGCGGGTGAGCGCGCTCGCCTTCGCCAGCGTGCGGATGATGCGCATTTTGGGCCTCTGGGACTCGCTATCCCCCGAGGCGCAGCCGATCAATGACATCGTGGTCAGCGATGGGGAGCTGGGCGGGAAGCCGTCGCTGTTCTCACTGCACTTCGATCACCGCGAGATCGGCGAGGTCCTGGGCTACATCGTCGAGAACCGGCACATCAGGCTGGCGCTGCATCATGCCGCTCAAGCGCACCCCGGTATCGTGTTGCTTCGGGGCGTCGCGGTCGAAGGCCTCGCGGTGCGCGATGCATCGGCGAGTCTGAGCCTCTCGGACGGCCAGACGATCGAAGCGCCGCTCGCCGTTGCCGCCGAGGGGAGGGAGTCCCAACTCCGCGAGGCGCAAGGGATACGCTCCGTCGCGTGGGATTATGGGCAGATCGGCATTGTCACCACGGTCGCGCACGAGCATCCCCACAACGGCGTCGCGTACGAGCACTTCCTGCCCACAGGTCCGTTCGCCATCCTGCCGATGACCGGCAATCGCTCCTCTCTGGTATGGACCGAGACAACCGAAGAGGCCCGCCGCCTGACCGGCCTCGACGCGCCTCAGTTTACCGCCGAGCTGCGTCTGCGCTTCGGTGATCATCTCGGTGAGGTCAGTCCCATCGGGCCGCGCTGGGCCTATCCCCTGAAGCTGCACCTCGCGCGGAGCTATGCCCAGCCGCGCTTCGCTCTCGTCGGCGATGCCGCGCATACCATCCACCCGATCGCGGGTCAGGGACTGAATCTCGGCCTGAAGGATGTCGCGGCGCTGGCGGAGACGGTGCTCGATGCGGCGCGGCTCGGACTCGATTTCGGCCGCGGCGACGTGCTCGAGCGCTACGAGCGCTGGCGCCGGTTCGACAGCGTCGCGCTGGCAGCCGCGACTGACGGGATCAACCGGTTGATGTCGAACAATGTCCCATTGCTGCGGTGGGGCCGCGACGTGGGAATGGGGGTCGTCGACATGATCCCGCCACTGCGCCAATTCTTCATGCGCCACGCGGGCGGAGACGTCGGCAACCTGCCGCGGCTCCTCAAGGGCGAGGCGGCTTGACCTTTTCCCGCTTGGAACCGTCCGTCAGCGCCGGGGGCCTGGCATCCGGTTCACGCCAGCCTCGACGCCCGAGATAGATCTGATCCAGCTCCATGTAGAACTCGCGCGCTTTCTCGACGATGGCTTCATGCCGCGCGGCTTCGGCCTCTCGGCGTGTCGCATACTGAATGCCGAGAAAGATAAAGGCCTCTACAGGCTCGCCGGTTCGCGCATCGGTTGTACGAAACTTCGTCACTTCCTCGACCTGCTCCTCGGCGAGTTCCACCGTCTGCCGGTAGTGGGCATAACTATCGAACAGCGCGCGGGCTTCCTCCGCGCGCCGCGCCGCGTTCCTCGCGTCGAAGCGTTTTAGCGCGCCGACAATGCGGTCGCGGAACGCAAGAAAGACCGCCACTACTGCTAGAATGGCGGCAACGACGAGAAGATTCTGGATCGGCACGACCGATGGCGCTCCTGTCCACGCTTTGACTCTCCGGTAACCATAGCTCACACTCCCTCCAGGCGGAAACTCGCGGCGCCTAAAACACAGAAAAGACTGGCATGCGGGTGGGTCGCCGAGGACATCGGGGGATGCCTATGGTTGCGCGCGGTTTCGTGATTGCAGCGGTCGTAATGGCCACCTGCGCCTGTGCATCCACAGCGCCCAGAGAAGGCGCCTCTCTCCAAAGTGCGATGTACATGGTCGGCGACAACACACCGCTGGTGAGAGCAAGCGCCGGCTCGGCCGCCAGCGAGAGGGAAGGCCAGTTTCCGGTGGTCAAGCAGCTCTATTGGTTCTTCGCCGGCCGCTGAAAGCAGCGTCAGGCCGGTGCGAGCTGGTGTGTCCCGTGACCCAGGGTCAAATACTGCGCGCTCTGCATCTCCATCAGCCGTGAGGCCGCGCGCCTGAACCATTCGGCGTCCTTGCACGCACTGCAGAGTTCGGACGGCGCCGCCGCCGCCGAGCAAACGAGCTTCACCCGCTCGTCGTAGAACGTGTCGATCAGAAGCGTGAAGCGCCGCGCCTCGTTGTTTTCGTCGGGTCCGAAGCGCGGAATGCGGTCGATCAGGATCGTGTGGAAGGTTCGCGCCAGCGCGATGTAGTCCACCGCTCCCAGCGGCTGTCGGCAAAGCTCATCGAAGGTGAAGCGCGCAATACCATTGGCCGCCTGCGGTACGACAAGCTTGCGCTGCAGAACGGTCATGGTCGTCGGGACGCCCCGCTTGGCATCTGTCAGGCGCAGCCAGGCTGTGTCCATCGCGGCATCCGCTTCTGGGCCAAGCGGGGTAATGTAAACATTCACACCGTCCATCCGGTCGAGCCGATAGTCGCGTCCGCCGTCAAGCTCTATGACCTGCATCTTCTCCTCGATCATCGCGATGAAGGGTAGGAACAGGCCGCGGTTGAGACCGCCTTCGTAGAGCCGGCGGGGCGGCGTGTTCGATGTCGCGACGATGATAACGCCGAGCGTGAACAGCTTCTCGAACAGCCGGCCAAGGATCATCGCATCGGCGACATCGGTCACCTGGAACTCGTCGAACGCGAGCAAGCTCGCTTCGGAGGCGATCCCCTTGGCGACAGGCGCAATCGGATCATCGCCTGCATCGCGCACGAATTCGGGACGCGATTGGCGTTCTTCCTCGGAGAGAGTGCGCCATTCGTGGATGCGCTGGTGGGTCTCCGCCATGAACGCGTTGAAGTGGACGCGGCGCTTCTTGGCAACGCTCACGCCGGCAAAGAAAAGATCCATCAGAAACGATTTTCCGCGGCCGACATCGCCGTGAAGATAGATGCCCTTTATCTCGTTTTGCGGATCGTTTGCACCGAGGCTGAACAGGCGGCGTTTGCGTGGCCGGTAGTTCTTCAGCTTGCGATAAAGCGCATCGAACGCCGACGCGGCGCGCCACTGCGCGTCGTCGGGTTTCAACTCGCCTGTTTCGGCGAGCGCACGGTAGTGCTCGAGGGGAGACTGCGGAGAGGCAGCCGACTGCCGGGGCGTCACCTCATGCCCTTCAGCAGTTTCCGGTTGACCAGGGCCTCGGCGATCTGCACCGCGTTCAGGGCCGCGCCTTTGCGCAAATTGTCCGCCACGACCCACATCGAAATCCCGTTCTCGACCGTCGGATCCCGCCGGATGCGGCTGACGTAAGTGGCGTCCTCGCCCGCCGCCTCGATCGGCGTGACATAACCTTCGTCCTCGCGCTTATCCACCACCAGCACGCCCGGCGCGGAGCGAAGGATCGCGCGTGCGCGCTCGGCGCTGAGCGGGGTCTCGAATTCGACCGTCACCGCCTCGGAATGGCCGACGAAGACCGGCACGCGAACGCAGGTCGCCACGACCTGGATGTCGGGATCGAGGATCTTCTGCGTCTCGACCATCATCTTCCACTCTTCCTTGGTGTAGCCGGAATCGAGGAAGACATCGATGTGCGGGATGACGTTGAACGCGATCTGCTTGGTGAACGTTCCCTTTTCGATGGGATCGGCGACGAACACCGCGCGCGTCTGGCGAAACAGCTCGTCCATCGCCTCCTTGCCGGCGCCCGAGACCGATTGGTAGGTCGCGACCACGACGCGCTTGATCTTCGCCACGTCGTGCAGCGGCTTCAGTGCGACGACGAGCTGGACCGTCGAGCAATTGGGATTGGCGATGATGCCCTTCTTGATCGGGCCCTCGAGCGCATCGGCATTGACCTCCGGCACGATCAGGGGCACCTCGCGGTCCATCCGCCACTGCGAGGAATTGTCGATCACGATCGCGCCTTTGGCGGCGATCTTCGGCGACCACTCCTTGGACACGGCCGAGCCGGCCGACATCAGGCAGATGTCCGTGCCCGAAAAATCGAAATGTTCGAGCGCCTTCACCTTGAGGATGGCATCGCCGAATGAAATATCCACGCCCGTCGAACGCCGGGACGCGAGAGCGACCACTTCGCTCGTGGGGAATCGGCGCTCGGCGAGAACGCTGAGCATCTGCCGTCCGACATTGCCGGTCGCGCCGACGACAGCGACTTTATAGGCCATGAATCCGTCCTTCCCGGGATTCGTTGCACTGCGGCAAGAAGCAGTCCTTGCGCGGCGCGCAGCCATATAACAATGCAGCGACGCGCGAAAGAGGAGAACCCCGCGGTTTCAGCACCTGGCGCCGGCCCGGCTAATTATTGGCGCAAAAATGATGCCCAGCGATAACGTCCACTTAAGCATGGCTTGGTTTTGTATGTGTCAAAATTGGGGCCGATGGTAAAGTGAGGCGCTGTGAGGAGACGGTGTCGTTCTCCGACAACGCGTTCGGGGTTGAGCGCAAAGGGTGGGGTCAAGCTATGCGTATGCGTAAGATCGTCAAGACAAGCGCCGCGGCGCTGATGATTGCCTGTATGGGCGGGAATGCTTGGGCGGCGGCGGCGACGGCCTCGGGCTGTGCTCGGCCGGCCGATTTGAACGCCCTCAGGACGGCTGCGATGCAGCAGAGGCTCATGGTCGCGGCGCTGTCGTGCGGCGAATCGCAGAGCTACAACCAATTCGTGCGGAGCTATCAGCCGGAGCTGCAGGCGTCCGACAAGGCGCTTCAGAACTACTTCCGCCGCGTCAACGGCAAAACCGGCACGGCCGACTATCACGCCTATAAGACGCGTATGGCCAATTCGTCCTCGATGGCGGTCATCAACGATATGACCGGCTATTGTGCGAGCGCCAAGGCGTCCTTCGAGCAGGCGTTCAACGCGAAGCCCGCGCTGACGGTTTTCACGTCCGCTCAGACGATCGATCAACGCTTCGTGCCTTGCCCGATCCAGACGGCGAGCACGGCTGGCGATACCGCGAAGAAAGCGCCGGTGGCGCCGAGAACACGGCCGGCGCAAAAGCCGGTGCCGGCGCTGGGCGGCGGCGTCGCGAAGAAATAAGTTTGGGGTAGTGGTGGGGAAAAGGGCGGGCCTTGTGCCCGCCCTTTTCATTTGGACTGCGAGCCTGAGCCCCAGCCAGCCCCCCACGCCGTCTCCCAACACGCCGGTCGGGCACGCGCCTGATCGGGCCAGGCCAACGAGCCTGGCGCCCTCCGGCAGATGAAGCCGGGCCGCCTCTCATAATCCGCCTACGGACGTTCTGAAGACCTTCACGGCGCGCCGTGAAGGTCTTTGAGCGCACGCTGCACTTGTATTGGTGACGGCTGCAACCTTCTGGTCTGTCGTCCGCCAAAATTCCATCGCGAATATTGTGGTCGCTTAAGTAAATCGAAAGTCGCGCTGCGCAATATGACTGCATAAGGCAATCGACACCTTGGGGGAGGTGCTGTCGGCACCGTGCGATTCCGCCACTGAGTTGGAGGAACGCGAATGAATCGAATCAAGACGGCAGGGAGAGGCAGCCTGGTTCTCGATGAGGATCGGCGCGGGAGAGACGGGAGTCGTGACGGACAGCCGGGACAGACCGGCATAAGGGGCTTGACGGGGCTTGAATCCACCTCGCGGTGGCTCCCTGCGCGGCGGGACGGATCAAAAGCAAGAAAACGTCCCGCCGTGACCTTCTCCGGCGCGCCGGCGGCTCCTAAGGCGCGCGGAGCGTTCCCATGAGCACGCGAAACGCATCCGAAGCCCCGCTCGCTGCGGCCACCGTCGAACGGCGCCGCTTGCCGCGCAAGCGCGTTCTGCTGAGTGGGGTCGTCACCGACGCGAACGGCCAGAACGCGATCGATTGCGCAATTCGCGACTTGTCCAGTCGCGGCGCGCAAGTCACCTTGCCCAAGGCAATGGAGCGCGGCACGGAACTCTATCTGGTCGACACGCGCAACGAGGTCGCCCATTTGGCGACCGTGGCATGGTGCAATGCCGGTCAGACCGGATTGTCGTTTGTCCGCTCCTATTCGCTGGACCTGACGCTGCCGCCCCCGCTGGAGTTTCTGGGGAAGCTTCTCATCGAGGCCAAGCTCCGCCAGGTGCGAGCCTTGATGAAGCGCGGCGTACCGATGGACGAAGCGACACGCGTTGTCGGCGTGACCGAGAACTATCTCGAACGCTTTATCGAGCTTGGGCGCAATGACGGGAAGGTCACCCTCCTGCTCCATCAGGCCAGGCGGCTACTCAGCGGGTAGGCGCACACCGCTCCCGATCAGGCCGGCAACCGCCGCCGGCGCCGCCTTCAGCACGAACGCATAGCGGCCCGGCAGCACGTGGAGCGCGTATCCCTCCCGTGCCCCGCCCTTGCTTTCGAGCGCGCCCAGCAGCTCGTCGCGGGGCGTGACGTGGAACAGCGCAAGCCAGCCGCGCAAAGACCGCCGTGCGACGGGCCACAGCGTCCGCTGGTCGCCGAAATCGACCACGTGGACGCGCCCGTCTTCATCGACCGCCGAGGATGCAGCCGCGAGCGCCGCCCGCCAGTCGGGGATCATCGAGAGGCTGTAGGAAAAGATCGCGTGGTCGAACGGCTTATCGCGGCCGAAGAAACCCGGCGTCACGTCCTCGGCCAGCCCGTGCTTGAGCGCGATCCGTCCCGAGAGTTTGGCGCGGGCGATGGCGTCGCCTGCCGTGCGCAGCATCTGCGCCGACGCATCCAGGCCATACAGCTTCACCCCGGGATACCGCTCCGCGATGCGGATCAGGTTGCGGGCCGTGCCGCAGCCGATCTCGACGATCGATTGGCCGGGTTGGGCGGCAAGATCGCGCACCAGGCGGTCGCGGCCGAGCAGATAATACTTCCGCGTCAGGTCGTAGAAGTGCCGCTGACGGCGATAAACGCGATCCATCAGCGCGGCGTGACTGGCGTCGTTGACCGGCTCGATCAAGTGGGCTTGCGCCTCGCATAGACGTGGAACCCGCCATAGATCGACGAGCGGTCGCGAGCGTGGAAGGCCTTGCCTTCTTCCTCCCGGTAGTCCCAAGGGGCGAGGAGGGCAGGGGGCAGCTTCTTGGGAAGTGGAGCCTGCGCGCCGGCGGTGCGGAAAATCACCCGCGCATCCTCCTCGTCTGCCGTGCGGTCGATCTGCGTCCACAGCGCCGTGAGCTGTTCGGGCGTCATCCAGTCCTGCGCGTCGAGGAGCACGTAGCGATGCAGCGACCGCGCCGGCTGTTGGGCGAGGAAATCCGTCATCGAGGCGTGATGCACTTCGACCCGGTTAAGCCGCGACTTGATCGTCTCGTAATTGTCGGCGCGCAGATAGGCAGGCACGGCGTTGCGTCCTTCGACGTCATAGGCGCGGCCGAAGGCCTGCCAGGCGAAATAGTTCTCGCCGATCGGAAAGTCGCAGGCCAGCCGTTCGACGCGCTCGCGCAGCGTCGTCACCGGATTGCCGTCGGAGGACGAAGCCACCAGCTCGTCATACTGCGCCGGCGGAATCCCGAGGCCGTAGTAGCTGATCGGCATGCGCGCGAGGAACCGTATGAACCGATTGTCGAACAGCGGCGCGATCGTCCGCTCGAAGATCGCGCGCTGCTCTTCCGGTGTCCTGGCGCTCAGGATGTCCTGCAGCCGCTTGCCGTGCAGCTTCGCCACCACGTGCAGCACGCCGATGAAGCGCCCCAGCAGGCCGTAGCGGTAGAGATTGCGCGCGAACATGTTGATGCGCCGCCCGTGCAGCGGCATCCGCCGCTCCCAATAGCGGCGCGTCTCGGGATCGAGCCGCCGGCTGAGGAAATTGTCGAACACGCTGCGGTTCGCCTTGTCGTTCGCGTGCCCGAAGAAGCGGAAGAACGAGTCGTGGTCGGGCAGGTGATCGAAGGCCTGGAGCTTCAATTTCGTCAGTGCCACGTGGTTCGGATTGAGGTCGACGGCGATGATGCGCTCGGGTCCTGCGGCAAGGTAGTTGAGGACGTTGCATCCGCCCGACGCGATGGTGATCAGCCGGTGATGCGAGCGCAATTGCAGCGCGTCCAGATCGACCGCCGGATCTTCCCAGATCTGGTTGTAGACGAAGCCCTTGAACATGAGCGTGAACAGGCGTTCCAACGCGCCCCGCTTAGTGGTCGCGGGCCGCTGATGCGCGGCGCGTTGCAGGAGAACATTTCCCATGCCGTGTTCCGTTGCCTCGTTTGGGGCGAACCCTTTTCCAGGCCCTAAGGGGTTGAGGCAAGCGGAATTTCTCTCAAAGCCTTGTGCCCCCCTCGGCCGCGTCATCGCTCGGCGGCCGGTTCCGTCTGCCTTGCGCCGGGTCCAGCGCCGCTCATAATTGCGCCCCATGAGCCCGATTTCGACGGAAACGCCCGGCGATGAAACCCCAGAGCAGGGTGCTCAGAGATCGTTGGCCGAGCTCCTGTCGTTGCTTGACCTTGAGCGTCTCGAGGTCGACATCTTCCGCGGCATTTCGCCCAAGGACCGCTGGCAGCGCGTTTTCGGCGGCCAGGTCTTGGGCCAGGCCCTGGTCGCAGCCACCCGCACCGTGGACGACCTCATCTGCCACTCGCTGCACGCCTATTTTCTGCGCCCCGGCGATCCGCGGGTGCCCATCGTCTACGAAGTGGACCGGAGCCGCGACGGACACTCCTTCACCGCGCGCCGCGTCGTGGCGATCCAGCACGGCAAGCCGATCTTCACGATGTCGGCGTCGTTCCAGGTCGCCGAGCAGGGCCTGGAACACCAGTCGCCGATGCCCGACGTGCCCGATCCCGACAGCTTGAAAAGCGAGCGCGAGTGGCGCAACGCGATCCTGAACGACGTGCCGGAACATGTCCGGCCGTGGTTCCTGCGTCCGCGGCCCATCGAGTTCAGGCCGGTCGATCCGCTCAACCGCTTTGCCGAAACCAAGCATCCGCCGCGCCAGGCGCTGTGGTTTCGCGCGGTCGGCCCGGTGCCCGACCAGACCGCGTTGCATCAATGCGTGATGGCCTATGCCTCCGACATGACCCTGCTCGACACGTCGCTGCTCCCGCACGGACTGACGCTCTATGCGGGCACGCTTCAGACCGCGAGCCTCGATCACGCGATGTGGTTTCACCGCCCCTTCCGCGTCGATGAATGGCTGCTCTACGTTCAGGAGAGTCCCAGCGCGTCGGGCGCCCGCAGTTTCAATCGCGGCGCGATCTTTCGCCGCGACGGTACGCTGGTGGCTTCGGTCGCGCAGGAAGGTCTCATCCGCGTGCGCCACGCAGCAACGACGGTAAAGAAAAACTAAATCGCCCGGCCGCGTTAATTCCGCATTGACCAAGGAGACCGGAACTTCAAGACAAATTGCGGCTCGCCACGTAATCCATTCTTCAAGCGCTAAGACCAGAATTGCGCGTCAAACGCTTGTGGGTGGGCAACGATGTGGAACTCAGGAATCAACGTTCGTCTGCGCCAATTCCTGCGCTCGGCAGAAGGGAATATCGCGATCATCAGCGGGCTGCTGCTGCCGGCGCTTGTCGGCTTTTGCGGTCTCGCGGTTGAAACCGGCTACTGGTACTACCGCCACCGGGACATTCAGGCGGCGGCCGATATCGCCGCGTTCGGCGGCGCCATCGTCCTCAGGCGCGGCGGGGACGCGGACGAGGTCGAGGACGCCGCGACCGCCGATGCGGTCACCAACGGCTGGAGGCAGGCGATTGGCACGATTGACGTCAACACGCCGCCGACCTCGGGGGCGCACCAGGACAACTTTTCGGTTGAGGTTCTGCTGACCGAGAACCAGCCGCGCTATTTCACGCGCATATTCAACAGCAGTGACACAATTCCGATCAGCGTACGCGCGATCGGCAGTTTTGTTGACGCCGGTCCGGCCTGCTTCCTGGGCCTCAACAAGGCAAACGCTGACACGATCGAATTCTGGGGCAACGCCACCGCCCAGTTCACAGCCTGCAACGTCGTATCGAATTCTCTCCACGACGAGGGCTTCACGGTCGGCGGCTCGGCAAACGTCTCGATGGACTGCGCCCAATCGGCCGGCGGCTCGGACATCACGGCGTCTCTGACCCTGACCGATACGGTGAAATGTCCGGGCAACAATGTGCTCGAACGCGCAGAGCCCACTCCGGACCCTTACGCAGACCGTCCCGAACCGACCATTCCGTCGGGCGCATGCACGCCTACACCGGCAAGTCAGATCTTTGTGGGCGGTATCAAATACTGCGGTGGTAATTTGACCGGCGCTGTCGAGTTTACGGGGTCGAGTCCTATAATCTTCTCGGGGAACCTCACGATTCAGGGCAACTCGACCGCGACGGGCATCGGCGTCACTCTCTTCTTCACGAATTCGGCGACAATCGATATTCGCGGTACCGTCCAAGTGACGCTGAGCGCGCCACTCACGGGCCCGTACCGCGGGATGGTGTTGTACGGTGATGACAACAATCCGTTTGCCGACAATAAGCTCAACGGCACTTCGACCTCGACGATCACCGGCGCGGTTTATTTTCCGACTACGAAAGTCAGCGTGCTCGGCAACTTCTCCGGAGTGGACGGCTGCATGCAGCTCGTTTCCGACACGATCTATTTCACCGGCAGCGCCGGCTTTAACGTCGACTGCACGGCCCACGGCATGGAGTACATCACGACACCAGGCGCCGTCGCGCTGGCTGAATGATAAGGGGCAAAGCCATGAACCTGAAGCAAACCTTCCAGCGTTGCCTCGCGCGGTTCCAACGTGACTCGCGCGGCACCTCGGCGGTCGAGTTCGCCTTGATCGCACCGTTGCTCATCGCCATCGTGATCCCGCTGGCCGATATCGCCAACATCGCCTACGGCTCGTCGAACATGCAGTCGGCGGTTCGCGCCGGCATCCACTATGCGATGGCGGGCGGGACGGACGAAACAGTGGCCCTGACCCACGCGAATAACGCCTGGAGCAAAAAGCCCGCCGATGGCGCAGCGACCTCGGCGAAGGTCTGCAAATGCGCCGGCGCCGTTCATGACTGCGACCCGGTATGCGTCGACGGCAGCCGTCCCGAGATGTACATCACGGTCTCCGCGACCGGGACGTTCGGCGGAGACGTCTACAGCATCGCCCAGTCCGCCAGCGAAACGGTGCGCGTCAGATGAGGCGGCGGAACCGGCTGAGCTTCGCCAGGCTGCGAGCGGACGAGTCGGGCGCCGCGGCGCTGGAGTTCGCCCTTGTCTCGTCGGCGTTCATCACCCTCATCTTCGGGATCGTCTATTTCTCGATCATGCTCCACACCAAGACCACGCTTCAGTGGGCGGTCGAGACCACCATCCGCCAAGCCGCCATCGACGCCAGCGTCACGCAAACGCAATTGACGACGACACTGAACGGTCATCTGGCGGGGACCAACATGCCGAACGCGGTCGTGAGCTACTCGGTCGCGACCGTGGGTACGGTGCAGGTCGCCACGCTCACCGGGAGCTTCAACCGCACCTTCACGATCCCCTTCGTTGGAACATTCAACACGACCTATTCGGCGACCGCCAAGACGCCGCAGAACGAAAGCTGAGCCGCCGCCGCCTTGCCGTGGCCGGCTGCCGGTTCGGATCCCTGCATCTCTCAGCAAGAGCAATGCGCATGAAAAAGCGGGCACCCGATGAAGAGTGCCCGCTGACCAATTCAGTTCGATCGAAGCAGCCGCTGCGCTCGCCTGAGCGCGCCCAGCCCTTACCGGGGCGAAGCCGCGGTTGTGTTCGCGCCTTCGCGAGCCGTGATCTGGCCGCTTTCCTGTTGGAACCGCAGCGGATCATCACCCGGAGTCGGCCTGATGTCGCAGCGTTCCGTGGTGCAGGTCAATGTCGACCACCTGGCGCCGCGCTGAAGCGTCACGATTTGCCCGCGCTGGGTTGTCACGGTGATCTGCTCTTCGGTGATCGGCTTTCCCTTGCCATCGATCGCGATCAGGTTTGTCGTGCCGAATTGCTTCGCGAAGATCAGCAGGTGGGTGTCGTCAACGGCTGTGACGTCGGCTATCAGCGAATTGCCCACCGACACCGTCTTGAACGGCGCTTTTGTCGTGATCAAATAAGCCTGATCCATATCCAGGCGAAGCTCGCCGCCAAAAGCCGATCCCGACAGCAGCGCTGCGGCGCCGGTGACGGAAGCAAGGATCCGAGAGCGAAGTTGGGAACGGGTCATAGCGAGCTCCATGAAAAGTCCATGCCGACTCTAATGGGCCGGCCGTAAATGAAGCATGAAATCGCGCCGTCAATACGGAACGATCGCGCGTATTTCGGCGGGCAGCGCCGGGTCGGACGAAAGAGGGAGCGGCGGCGGCCGGAAATTGCTGCGGTCGCCTGAAAAACAGAGAGACAGATTGAATTTTAAGTTTAGACGTTGATTAACTGTCGCCTCCGAAATCGCGGGCATTCTGGAAAGCGATGGTCGAATATCGGGTGACGCGCGCGGCGGCTGGTTTGCTGTCGCGTCGAACGCAGTCAAAAGCGAGGCTGGTGTCATGAAACGTCTTTGGTCGCAGTTCCTGCTCGATGAAACCGGTACGACGGCAATCGAGTATGGTTTGCTTGCGAGCGGCATTGCGCTCGCGCTCCTGGCCGGTCTCCAGGCGCTCGGCGGCACGGTCAAGACCCTGCTCTTTGACACGGTGGCGAAGGCGCTGGGCTGATCAAGAAGCGCCGGGAAGCCGGCGCTCTGTTGCCGTCAGGCAAACACGACATCTGCAGACTGAGAAAACGCGCCTCCCGCCGAGGCGCGTTTTCTTTTTTGCTGATTCTTAACCACCATGACGTTCAGTGCCCTCCAGCTAGTCCTGTTTACACCCTGTTAAATCCTGTCGCGTAGGTTCGGCCGTTCGCGAAAATATGCCGAGAAGGCTGGGCGCGGACATTGGGTGAAACTTCAAGTGGGAGCTTCTGATGAAAAACTTCATTTCGCGTTTTTTGAGCAACGAGTCCGGCGCGACGGCCATTGAATATGGCCTGATCGCTGCTGGCATCGCGGTTGTGATCATCACCGCCGTGCAATTGGTCGGTACGAACCTCGATCTGACCTTTGACTCGATCGCGACCGAGTTGACGCCGTAATACGACGGCTCGACGAGTCTTCGGGTTTGAGACGCGACAATCGCGTTTCAACCCGCGACGAGAAACCGGCGGCCGCCCCCTTGGGGCGGCCGTCGTGTTTTTATTGAAGGCGAACGCCAATGGTGCAAGCAATGACCGTTGCGATCCTGGTCATGGCCGTCCTGCCCGCGCTCCTGGCCGCGGCGGGCGCGTTCGACCTGATGAGCTACACGATTCCGAACATAATTCCGGGTGCGATGATCGCGCTCTTCATTCCTTTCATGGTCATCATCGCTCTGAGCGGCGGCATGAGCTGGAGCGAGATCGGACTGCATCTGCTCGGCGGCGCGGTCGGTCTTGCTGCCGGCATGGCATTGTTCGCTGCCGGCTGGGTCGGGGGCGGAGACGCCAAGCTGTTCGCGGCCGCGATGCTGTGGCTGGGCTGGGACGCACTTCTCGAGTACACGATCATGGCCTCGATTCTCGGCGGCGTGCTGACGTTCGCCTTGCTTGCGCTTCGCCGGGTGCCGCTCCCGTCATTTCTTGTGAAGCAGCCGTGGCTCGCACACCTGTCGGATCATAAAGCGGGCGTGCCCTATGGCGTCGCGCTGGCGGCGGCCGCGTTGCTGGTTTTGCCTGATACGCGCGTCTTTCAAATCGCATCGGGCGGTTGACTCTTCCGAGTCCGAACGGACAGCCCCGATCCATCGTTTCTTTCCATTTGCATTAATCAAATTCTAAGTCGGCTGTGCTCATATCAATTTGCGAAGGAGCCAGACCCATGAATTTCACCCGTATCGCAATTCTCGGCGTTGCAGCGACAGCAGCCGGCGCAGCCGCCTTGCTCGTGCGCAGCATGCTTGGCGGTGAAACATCGCCCGTCGAAGCCTCAGTGCCGCCGCCCGCCATCACCGTCGATGTGCTGGTTGCATCCACGACGGTGCCGCCCGGACGCAAGCTCGATGTCGGCGCCGTACGGTGGGACACGTGGCCCAAGACCTCGGTACCCGACGGTTTCACCACCAAGGACGAGCAGCCCGACCTCGCCAAGGCGGTAGACGGGATCATCGTTCGCTCGCCGCTCGTCGCCGGCCAACCCATCACCAATCTCAACACTGTACGCGCCGATACGACGGGCTTCATGGCCGCGACGCTGATGCCGGGAATGCGCGCGGTGGCTATGCCTGTTGCTGCCGACAGCGGTGCAGGCGGATTCCTGCTGCCCAATGACCGCGTCGACGTGATTTTCACGCATGACGTTTCGGGCAACGAGGGGCCAAAAATCTTCCGTTCCGACACGATCCTTCAGGACGTGCGCCTGCTTGCGATCGACCAGGTTGCCGAGACGGAGTCCGCGAGTAGCAAGGACGCTTCCGGAACCGACGCGGTCGCGGGCTCCTCGGATACGCAGTCCAAAGTCGGCAAGGTGGCGACGCTCGAGCTTTCTGTCTCGCAAGCCGAGCTTCTGCATCGCTCTCGCGCTACCGGCGTCTTGTACCTGTCGTTGCGCGCGCTCGGGGACAGCACGGGCCGGGCAGTCGCGCACCTCCCCCCGCTGGGAGGCCCGTCGGCGGCGAGCGGCGGCCGAGTGATCCGTTACGGCATCACGAGCGAACTCAAAGAAATTGCCGGGAGATAGGGGCATGATGTCACGGAGAGCAAAAGTGGGGCTGTCGCGCATCGCGGCCGCGGCGTTCCTCAGCGTCGCGATGGCGGCGATCTCGCCTTCGGTGGTTGCACAGAGCGAGCCCCCGCCGGCGACAGGCGATGCCACGTACCTCAAGCTTTCGGCGGCGGCCAACGTGGGGCCGCAGAAATTGTCAATCGCCATGGGTAAGGGCGCGGTGATCGAGTTCGATCGCGACGTGCGGGATATCTTTGTCGCGAGCCCGGATATTGCCGATGCCGCGGTGCGCACGCCGAGACGGATCTTCGTCACGGCGTTGAAGGTCGGCACGACAAACCTGATCCTTCTCGATTCCAATGGCGATCGGGTTGGCACCTTGGAAATCACGGTCGCCGCGGATGTCGTCGCGTTGAACGACCAGCTCGCCCGGACAATGCCGGGTTCCCGCGTGAAGGCCGAAGCACTGAGTGACGGCATCGTTCTGCACGGCACCGTGGGTTCCGCCGCGGAAGCGAGCGAGGCCCAGGCGCTGGCCACCCGGGTCGCGGGTCAAGCCACCAGGGTCGTGAACGGGCTGAGAATCGAACAGCCCTCGCAGGTCATGATCCAGGTGCGTGTTGCCGAAATGAGCCGCACGATCGCCAAGCAGTTCGGCGCCAATATCACTGCGGCAATCGGGCAGACCGGCGACGGCGTTCCGATCTTCGCCTCCACGGGCAATCAGTTCAGCCTTCTTGGCAGGGCGCTCTCGGCGATTTCCGGCGCGCGGGTCGGCTCCATAGGCCCGTGCAGCGTTGTTGGAATACTCGCGGATTGCAATGGGTCGCCCAACAACGCCCAAGGCGTCGTTCAGGCGATGGAGAGACTCGGGCTCGTCCATACGCTCGCCGAACCGAACTTGACGGCGGTGTCGGGCGAAGCCGCCAAGTTTCTCGTCGGCGGCGAGTTCCCGGTCCCGGTTTCGAAGGACCGCGAGGGCAACGTCCTGGTCTCGTTCAAGCCGTTCGGTGTCGCTCTCGCGTTCACCCCCGTCGTTCTCGACAAAGGACACATCTCGCTTCGGGTCTCGACTGAAATAAGTGAGCTCACCAATAATGGGGCCTTCGTGTTGGAGGGATTCGGGAACTCGGGCGGTCTCTCCATTCCCGGTCTATCCGTGCGCCGCGCGGAAACCACGGTCGAACTGCCTTCCGGCGGATCCCTGGTGATCGGTGGGTTGCTCCAACAGGCGACCAAGCAAAACATCGACGGGTTTCCGGGCCTCAAGGATCTGCCGATTCTCGGTGCGCTCTTTCGCAGCCGCGATTTCCAGAACAACGAGACGGAGCTCGTGGTGATGGTGACGGCTTATCTGGTCGATCCGGTCTCCGAAGCGCGACTCGCTCGGCCCGATACGGGCTTCGTCGCTCCTACCGACATCGAGGCCATACTGTTCGGGCGGCTCAACGCGGTTTACGGCGATCGCGCCAATTCGCTGTCCGGTGCTCCCCCAAACACCGTCGGATATGTCATCGAGTAGTGGAGAAATCATCATGACCCATTTTTCCAACATCCTGCGTGCCTGCGTTGCGGTCGCGGCTTTTGCGGCGGCTGGGTGCTCCACGCCGGTGAGCAATGGCGCGGAGCAGGTTTACGACCGCGACCAGCGCTTTCCGATCTCGGTTCAGCCGCGGATGATGACGCTGCGTCTGCTCTACAACGGGCAGCCTTCTCTCGATGAGAATGCGAGCGGCCAGATCGCGCGTTTCGCGCGCGATTACCTCTCCTACGGCAGCGGATCCATAGCGGTTGCGCCCCCGAGCGGGAATGCGGCGGCCGCCGACTTGGTGGTCAACGAGTTGCTCGACGGGGGTGTGTCGCGCAATCAGATCATGGTGGGCGCGGCAAACGCACCCGGCCCGAGCGACGACATCCGGATCACCTTTATTCGCTATGTGGCAGAAAGCCCGGCGTGCGGCGACTGGTCGGAGTCTCTCACACACACCGCAAGCAATACGCGGCCTGCCAATTTCGGTTGCGCCACCCAGCGGAACGTCGCCGCCATGATTGCCGATCCGCGCGATTTGTTGTCGCCCGATAATTCGGGGCAGGCCGACGCGCAGAGGCGCATCACGGTCCTCGACAAGTATCGCAAAGGTGAGCCGACGCCGGCTACGACGACGGATGCTCAAACCGCCATCATCGCAAACGTCGGTCAGTGAATGTAACGAGGTCACCATGTCCAAAGCCCCACCCAACAACACACTTGCCGGCGAAAATTTCGGCGCCGCGTCCCACGAGCGGCCGGTGCCGCGGATTTCAATCGACGCGTTCTGCGAATTTCCCGACACGCAGGCTGCTTTGGAACGCGCGGCGACCGACCGGCGCCTGTCCAAGGCGCATATCAATGTTCAGCCGGGCGGCGTCCCCGCGGCCGCGTCCTATTTCACGTCGCACCCGACGCCCAATCTGCTGATCGTCGAGACGAACAGCAAGGGCGACGACGTCGTCGCCGAGCTCGAGCAACTGGCAAGCGTCTGCGACGAGAGCACCAAGGTCATCGTCATCGGCCGCGTCAATGATGTGCAGCTCTATCGCGAGCTCACGCGGCGCGGCGTGTCCGAATATCTGGTCGCCCCTTTGGACCCGCTCCATTTCATCGAGATCATCTCGGGACTCTATTCCGGGCCCAAGGCGGCGCCGATCGGCCGAGTCTCGGTCTTCACGGGCGCCCGCGGAGGCGTCGGCTCCTCCACCTTGGCCCACAACACCGCCTGGTTCATCGCCGAAGGATTGAAGATCGATACCACGATCATCGACTTCGACCTCTCCTTCGGCACGCTGGGACTGAACTTCAACGAGGATTCGGGGCAGGGCATCGCCGACGCATTGGCCTCGCCGGAGCGGCTCGATGACGTGCTGCTCGACCGGCTCCTGATCAAATACGGCCCGCATCTTTCGCTGTTTCCGGCGCCGGCCCTGCTCGATCGCGACTACGAGATCGAAGACGGCGCATTCGAAGCCGTCGTCGATCAAGTGCGCCATGCCATACCGTGCGTCGTCGTGGATCTGCCGCACGCCTGGGCGCCGTGGTCCCGTCAGGTCCTGCTTGCCGCGGATGAGATCGTGATCGTGACCGCGCTCGATCTGGCGTCGTTGCGCAACACCAAAAGCATGTTGGATGTGATCCGTGCTCGCCGGCTCCATGATGCAGCCCCGCGGCTCGTCATCAACCAGGCGGGGATGCCAAAGCGTCCCGAGATTCCGCTGAAGGAGTTCGCGAACGCCGTCGGCCAAGAGCCGGAATTGGTCTTGCCGTTCGATCCCCAATTGTTCGGAGCGGCCGCCAACAACGGACAGATGCTGGCTGAGGTTCAGCCCGCCGCAGTGGCGACCGAAGCCATCAGAAAGCTGGCGGGGACGCTTACGGGTCGCAAGATCAAGCGCGCCTCCAAGAAGGGCTCACTGGGCTTTCTGCCGTTCATTTCCAATCGCAAGGCGAGTTAATGCATGTTCGGCAAGCGCGGCGCTGCAGAGGAAGTTGTGCGCCAGCGGCCCGAACGCGCCGGCGGCGCGGCGGCCGCTGTGCGGATTGCGGAAAACCCACCGGCTGCAGCCCCATCGGCGGCCAGAACGCCCAGTGCGTCTCCTGCGGCCAAGCCGTCCAGTCCGGCCGCGGCAGCGTCGCAACCCGGGCCTCCTGCTCCTAAGGGGTCGGCGGCGCCCGCGAGCGCAGCCCCCGTAGTCGTCGACAATCGCTCCGACCACTACTACCAAGTCAAGACGATGATCTTTTCTGCGCTGATCGACACCATCGATCTCGCGCAGCTCGGCCAGCTCGATGTCGATTCGGCGCGCGAGGAAATCCGCGACATCGTCAACGAGATCATCACCATCAAGAGCGTGGTGATGTCGATTGCGGAGCAGGAACAGCTCCTGACCGACATCTGCAACGACGTCCTCGGCTATGGTCCGCTGGAGCCGCTGCTCGCGCGCGACGACATCGCCGACATCATGGTCAACGGCGCCTCGCGCGTGTTCATCGAAGTCGGCGGCAAGGTTCAGCTCACCAATGTCAGGTTTCGCGACAACGCGCAGCTGATGAACATCTGCCAGCGCATCGTGAGCCAGATCGGGCGCCGCGTGGATGAGAGCTCGCCGATCTGCGACGCGCGTCTGCCGGATGGTTCGCGCGTCAACGTCATTGCGCCGCCGCTGTCGCTCGACGGCCCCACGCTGACGATTCGTAAGTTCCGCAAGGACAAGCTGAAACTCGAAGATCTCGTCCGTTACAACTCGATAACCCCGGAAGGCGCCCGCGTGCTGGCCGTGATCGGCCGCTCGCGCTGCAACGTCATCATCTCCGGCGGTACGGGTTCGGGCAAAACCACGCTGTTGAACTGCCTCACCGCCTATATCGACGTCGATGAACGCATCGTCACCTGCGAGGACGCGGCCGAACTCCAGCTCCAGCAGCCCCATGTGGTGCGCCTCGAGACGCGCCCGCCCAATCTTGAGGGACACGGCCAGATCACGATGCGCGACCTCGTGCGCAACTGTCTGCGTATGAGGCCGGAACGCATCATCGTGGGCGAAGTGCGCGGTCCCGAAGCGTTCGACTTGTTGCAGGCCATGAACACGGGCCACGACGGATCGATGGGCACGGTGCACGCCAACACGCCCCGCGAGTGTCTGTCCCGTGTCGAGTCGCTGATCACCATGGGCGGCTACAACCTGCCCTCGAAGACGATCCGCGAAATGATCGTCGGCTCGGTCGACGTCGTCATCCAGGCGGAACGCCTTCGCGACGGCTCGCGCCGCATCACGAACATCACCGAAGTGATCGGCAGCGAGGGCGACGTCATCATCACCCAGGACCTCCTGGTATTCCAGATCGAGGGCGAGGACGAAACCGGACGCATAAAAGGGCGCCATGTCGGCACCGGAATCGCGCGCCCGGCATTTTGGGACCGCGCGCGCTATTTCGGGCTCGACCACGAACTGGCCGACGCGCTGGACGCCGCGCAGCCATGAGGAGCCGCTGATGACGGTCATGACGATACTGTTGGCAGTCTTGGTGTTCTCCGCCCTGGGCGGTCTCGTCTTCGCGTTCGGCGGCCCCGGCGCCGCGGCCGAGAAGCGGATGGCTGCGATCACCAAGCCGACCGGCTCTGCCCGCGTCGCAAAGGGGGCCGGAGGCGACCAGCAGCGCCGCAAGAACGTCCAGACGATGTTGAAGGAGCTGGAAAAGCAATCGGCGCAGACCAAGAAGCGGCCGAGTCTACGGCGCCGAATCGAGCAGGCAGGACTCTCGATAGAGCCGAGAACCTATTGGATATTCGCTTCGATCTCCGGCGCCGTCGCCACCGTGGTGACGGTACTGATGACGGATCTGCTTTGGGTCGCGCCTTTGGCGGGGTTCGCTTTCGCCTTCGGCCTCCCGCGTTGGGTGCTCTCATTTCTGAAAAATAGTCGGGAGAAAAGATTCACGCGTGAATTTGCATCCGCCATCGATACGATCGTCAGGAGCGTCAAATCCGGCCTGCCGGTCAACGAGGCGCTCAAAGTTGTTTCCACGGAAATTCCCGAGCCCGTGCGAGGGGAATTCAAGGTTCTGGTCGAGGGCCTGAAGGTCGGCGTGACCATGGACGACGGCCTCAAGCGCATGTTCGAACGGATGCCGACGCCTGAGGTCAACTTTTTCGGGATCGTGATGACGATCCAGCAAAGGACCGGCGGCAATCTCTCCGAAGCCTTGACGAACCTGACCACCGTCTTGCGCGACCGCAAGCGGATGCAGGGGAAGATTCGCGCCATGTCCCAGGAAGCCAAGTCCAGCGCGGCGATCATCGGGTCTCTTCCCCCCGGCGTTGCCGGGCTGATCTACGTGACGTCGCCCAGCTACATCGAGCCGATGTTTCAAACCGACATGGGCAACCTGATGCTGGTCGGCTGCGGCGTGTGGATGGCGACCGGCATCGCTGTGATGAAAAAAATGATCAGCTTCAAGTTCTGACAGGTCAAACATGCCAAATCTTGGATACTGGGCTCTGCTTCTCGACCGGGAATTCCTGGTCAGCGCGCTGACGGCGATCGCCGCGTTTGCGACGATCCTGACGCTCGGACTGCCTTACGTCAAAGGCAACGCGCTCGAGGCGCGCATGAAGGGCGTGGCGGAGCGACGCGAGGAGCTCCGTCAAAAGCAGCGCGACGCGTTCGCGCAAAATTCCCGCCGCGGGGCGCTTCGTTCCACGCCGATCAGCTTCATGAAAGCGACGCTGGACAATCTGAAGCTGGAGAAGATCCTGGAATCGCCCGGCATGCGCGAGAAGTTGGCCCGCGCCGGTTTCCGCGGCCAGGGTCCGCTCGTGACCTTCATGTTCTTTCGCTTCATCATGCCGCCGATCGTCTTCATCGGCGCGCTGGTTTACATCTTCGGCGTCGCCAGTCTTGAATATTCCTTCACGGTGAAGTTCCTGATCGCCGTTGCGGCCGCCGGCGTCGGTTTCTACCTGCCCGATCTCTTTGTGAGCAACATCACGCAGAAGCGGCAGAAGTCCATCATGCGCGCGTTCCCGGACTCGCTCGACCTTCTGCTGATCTGCGTGGAGGCCGGCATGTCCATCGAATCGGCGTTCAACCGCGTGGCTCAGGAAGTGGGAACGCAATCGGTGGAACTGGCGGAGGAGCTCGGGCTTACGACGGCGGAATTGTCCTATCTTCCCGACCGCCGCCTCGCGTTCCAGAATCTCGGGGAGCGTTGCGGCCATAACGGCGTCAGGGCGGTGGCTGCCGCGCTCGTGCAGTCGGAAAAATACGGTACGCCCGTGGGCCAGGCGCTCCGCGTGGCGGCGGCTGAAAACCGCGAAGCCCGGATGGCCGAAGCCGAACGCAAGGCCGCGGCACTGCCGGCCCAGCTGACCGTGCCGATGATCCTGTTCTTCCTGCCCTGTCTCTTTGTCGTGATCATGGGCCCCGCGGTCATGAGCGTGATGCAGATCCAATAGTCGACGCTCAACGCCCATCACCTGGGACGACGACCATCGCACAGCTCGCCCTCTTGCTCTGGCCCGACAGCGGCCCGACCGTCCTGCCGCACGGCGACGCGGTTGCCGCGGAGCTCTCCATTGTCATTCCGACGTTCAAGGAGAGCGGCAACATCCCCGTTCTGCTTCAGCGTCTGGACGGCGCACTGCAAGGTATCGCGTGGGAAGCCATTTTCGTCGACGACGATTCGCCCGACGGCACCACTGATGTGGTGAAACGGATTGCCGCGGCGGACGCTCGCATACGCTGTCTGCGCCGCGTCGGCCGGCGCGGATTGGCCGGCGCCTGTATCGAAGGGATCCTGTCCTCCAGCGCGCCCTATGTGGCCGTCATGGACGCCGATTTGCAGCATGACGAGACCGTGCTGCCGCGCATGCTCGCTCGGCTGAGAGAGGCCAAAGTCGACATGGTG
>Ga0137427_10000326_pt1 | contig 25639 bp, 24 predicted proteins | sample EasRivERMZT700_2_FD_102309 | JGI IMG/M metagenome (GOLD analysis project Ga0137427, IMG submission 102309) | Soil microbial communities from meander-bound floodplain in the East River, Colorado, USA - East River MetaG ERMZT700_2 | ecosystem: Environmental > Terrestrial > Soil > Floodplain ...
AGAGTGGATATGTTCACGGATATCTGCGCCGCCGCGGACGGCGCTGCGTGTTCGAGGTGTGGCAGATCCATACGTGGAATCCAGGGCGTGGAAGCGGGCCACATTTTCAAACTCGGATCGCATTATGCAGACGCCTTTGGAGCGCGATTGGCTGCTCAATCGTTGGAAATGGGGTGCTACGGTCTCGGAATCACGAGGCTCATGTCAACGATTGTCCGTCAGCACCAGGATGCACGTGGGATCGTGTGGCCGGAAGCAGTCGCGCCATATTTAGCGGTGATTGTTCCGATGAGTGCCGAAACCGTGGTGCTTCGAGGTGTCGACGATCTTTATCGTGAGCTGGCGGCGGCGGGAATTGCCGTCCTTTTGGATGACTCGATGAACCCACCAGACGACAGGATTCGCTATGCTGATTTGCTCGGCATTCCCATTCAGATCCTGTTCCGAACCGACGCGGACCATGTTGAGATTCGACGGCGGGAGTCGTCAGAAAGCCATCGTGGACGTCGAAGCGACGTCCGGCCATTATTGCAATCCCGGCATTCAGCCTTGAGGGTGGAAGGCGTCGCGGATCAGGCGACAGACGGGCTTTTGCCCTGACACTTCGTTCACTGCGACGATGTCGAAACGGTACGTTGCTTCGTGAAGTTTGAACCGGGCGATATAGGATCGAGCTGCGCGGATGACGCGGTGACGTTTGGTATAGCCAACGACAACTTCGGGCAAGTCCGCGCTTTTCCGGGACTTCACCTCGACGAAGACCAGCGTGTCTCCATCCCAGGCAATGAGGTCGATTTCTCCTTCCGCGACCCGAAAACCCGAAGCGATGATTCGATAGCCTTGCGAACGGAGATATTTTGCGGCCCGGATTTCAGCTCGCCGCCAAAACGGAACGAATAGCATGTTGTAGGAGACCAGCGTTAGTCGGTTACTTTGGAGAGCGCAGCGGAAAACGTGTTGACGGCGAAGTCGGCTTGCTCTTCGTCGATCATCAACGGTGGTGAAAAGCGCACAGTCTTGGGGCCGGCGCCAAGAATGAGCAGACCCTGCTTGAAGCATTCATCGACGACGGCATCACGCATCGTTGCGGTTTCGAGTTCGGCGCCAAGCATGAGCCCCAGACCGCGCACGTCGCCGATCGTAGGGTGCTTCTTCATCAAACCCTGCAAACGTCCTTTCATGAATTCGCCGACTTTCGCGGAATTCGCGACATATTGTTCTTCAAGCAAGCGAATTGTTTCGAGCGCAGCCGCCAGACAGATCGGATTTCCCCCAAACGTCGAGGCATGCGCACCGGGCTTCCAATCCATGATCTCGGCGCGGGCCATCATCACGCCAAGAGGCATGCCTGAGGCTACACCTTTCGCCAGAGTCACGATGTCCGGCCGAAAATCAAAATGCTCGAATGCAAACATCTTTCCGGTGCGACCCATTCCACATTGAACTTCATCCGCGACAATCAGGATGCCGTGCTTGCGCGCAATGCGCTGAATCTCCGTCAGAAAATCAGGCGGCGGAACAACGTAGCCACCTTCGCCCTGCACGGTTTCCAGAACGATCGCGGCAACTTCATCCGGGCTTACCGTCGTCTTGAATACGACATCCTCCAGATACTTTGCACAAGCCACGCCGCACGAACCATATTCAAGATTGAACGCGCAGTTGTAGCAGTTCGCATACGGAATGTGAGTGACTCCGGGCACCAGCGGGCCAAAGCCTTTTCGCTGAGCCGGCTTTGACGAGGTCAGCGAAAGCGCGCCCATCGTGCGGCCATGGAAAGCAGACTGAAATGCGATGAACTGCCAGCGGCCCGTCTTGTACCTTGCCAGTTTCATCGCCGCTTCGACGGCCTCGGTTCCCGAGTTTCCAAAGAAACTGCGCCACGCACCGCCGTCAGGCATGAGCGACTCGAGCTTGCGCGCAAGGTCCGGCATCAGGCGGTAATAAAAATCAGTGCCGGACATGTGAATGAGAGATTCCGCCTGTTTCTGAATAGCCTTAACAATGTCCGGGTGGCAATGCCCCGTGGAGCAAACAGCAATGCCGGCGCTGAAGTCGAGGAACCGGTTGCCATCGACGTCAGTAACGATCGCGCCCTTTCCACTGTGGGCCACGAGCGGATAGGAGCGGGTGTACGAGGGCGAGATGTACTTGTGATCGTTGGCGACGATTTCCCGAGCTTTGGGTCCTGGCAGCTCGGTCACAATTTTCGGTAGCTTCTCGCTCGTCACTTTCGACGCCAACGGGTGCCTTCCTTCGTATCTTCAATTAGGATTCCGCGATCCAGCAATTGCTGTCGAATCTGATCCGACATCGCGAAATCACGGTTACGACGCGCTTCGTTTCGACGCGCGATGAGCGATTCCACTTCGGCATCAGCCTGCACGCTATCTTCCAGACTCGGGATTATCGCCAAACGCTCGTCCACGGTTTGAAAGAATCCGAGAATCTGCTTGCGATCGTCTTCGCGAACAGCCTTTTCGGACAAAGCAATGTTCATCTGGCGTATCAGTTCGAACATCGCTCCAATGGACTGAGCTGTGTTCAGATCGTCGTCCAGACCCGCCTCGAACTGATCGCGAGCAGCGAGTACGGATGATGCCACGACGGAATTCGAACCGGGCTCGAGGTTCGCCGCCTTGAGATGGAACAAGAAGTCCTTGATCCGATCGAGGGAGCTCTGCGCTCCTTTCAAGCCATCCATCGTAAAGTTCAGCGGTTTGCGATATGGAACTCGGACTAACTCCAGCCGGACAGCCAGCGGGTCATGTCCACGATCCAGCAGATCACGAAGGGTGTAATAGTTTCCCTTCGATTTCGACATTTTTTCGCCCTCGACCAAAAGGTGCTCGTTGTGCACCCAGAACCGGCTGAAGGGCTTGCCCGTAACCGCTTCGCTTTGGGCAATCTCATTATCGTGATGAGGAAAGATGTTATCGACTCCGCCGCAATGAATATCCAGCGTGGAACCGAGATGCTTCATGGCCATCGCGGAACACTCGATGTGCCAACCCGGCCGCCCTGTTCCGAAGGGGGCTTCCCAACGCGGTTCCTTATCGGTTTTGGGAGCCTTCCAAAGAACGAAATCCCGAGGTTCTTCCTTCTCGTACTCGTCGGCGTCAATACGGGCGCCGATCTTCAACTCGCGTTTGTCGAGTCGGGAGAGACGTCCATACTCCGGAAATCGAGAAATCCGATAGTAAATAGAGTCCCCTTCCCGATACGCATAATCCTTATCCAGAAGCTGCTGGACGAGCTGGATCATTTCAGGAATGTAATCGGTCGCCGGCGTGACGAGATCCGGACGTTGAATGCCCAACGTTTTGCAATCGTCGAGAAACGCATCCGTGAATGGCTTGGTATACGTCCTGATATCAACCCCAGCCTCGACTGCATGCTTGATAATCTTGTCGTCGATATCGGTAATGTTCATGACATGCGTCAGCTTCCAGCCTTTGCTCAGCAACTGTCGCCTCAGCACATCTTCGTAAACATAAGCTCTGAGATTTCCGATATGGACATAGTTGTAGACGGTGGGCCCGCAGGCGTACATACGGACATGCCCACCATCCAAAGGCGTAAAGACTTCCTGGGTTCCGGTCAAAGTGTTCGTGAGTTTGAGCATGCAATCGAGTAGTTATACCGAGGTTAGCAAACCACAGCGCCATGATAACATGGGCCAAATGAAACGAGCCGGAGTCGTACTGCTTCTAGCTGCAGCGGCGGTCCACGCGGCCGTGATGCCGCAGTTGACCGTCAAGGTCGGCGTCGATCTCGTGAACGTCCTGTTCACGGTGACCGATCGCAAAGGTAACCTCGTGTCCGGTTTAACGCGTCAGGATTTCCTTGTTGAGGAAGACGGAAAGAAGCAGGACATTCAATTCTTCAGTCCGGAAAACGAATTGCCGCTCACGCTGGGTTTGTTGATCGACACCAGCCCCAGCGTGCAACCTACATTCGATCAGGAGCGCGCGGCAGCAAACCGCTTCCTGGAATCAGTTATCCGCCCCAAAGATCTTGCCCTCGTGATCGGATTCGAAAAGTCGGTGACGCTCGTTCAGGACTTCACCGACGACATTCGTTTACTGCAGCGAGCGGTAAATTCACTGGAGATCGGTCCCACGATGGATGGCGGGACTTCGATGTTCGACGCGATCTACCTCGCGTCCCGCGAGAAGTTACGGAGCGAAGCCGGGCGAAAGGCCATCATTCTGATCAGTGATGGCGATGACACAACCAGCAAGGTCAGGGGAAACGAAGCAATGATTGCGGTACATGGAAGCGACGCCGTGATTTACTCGATCGCTATCGGAGGGAGTTGGCAGAACGGTTTCCGAAACCGGCGATCAGCAGGCATAGGGGACCACGGAACGCTGAAACGGCTTTCCGAAGAAACCGGGGGATCGTTCTTCAGGGTCGATGCTCGCCGGGAATTCGACGAAGCCTTCGCGACGATCGATGAACAACTTCGTAGGCAGTACAGTCTGGGCTTTGTCTCCTCAAACGCGGTAAAAGACGGCAAATACAGGCGTATTCGAATCATACCCCGCGATTCGACGTTTAGAATTCAGGCCAGGAAGGGTTATTACGCCCCACGACGCCCGGACTCCCAGTAAATTTTCGCTAAAGCCAGTTTTGGAAAACTGGCTTTTATCGGATCTCACCAAAAACCGGCAAGTTCCTGATAATTCAAAAATTTAGCTTGACACGGGATATTATTCGCCCTAATACTAGCGTCCATGTAAAGCACTGGCCTCAATATATTGTGAGGCTAAATCGAGAAAAGGATCCCTAGGAGGGAAATAGGATGAAGAAAGCTCCAGCAAAAAAAGCCGCGAAAAAGGGCAAAAAGAAGTAAGTTAACGCACAAATTAGGCGCGAAGACCGAGATTAGACAGGGGCCGCAAATGCGGCCCCTTTTTGTTGCGAAAAAGGAAAAAAGCTCATATCAAACCGTCCAACGAATCGTTACAATCCGCAACAGCCGCGGCTCTCGCCCGCGGGAAAAGTGGAAACAAATCGATGGATGTTTATATTTCAGCGAACGCCTTTTGGGCTTTATTGATCTCGGCGATCGAGGTGTACAAGAAGGAATGTTTCGGCATCCTTCTCGGTTATCGCGATAGCAGCAACATTTATATTGTCGAACACGCTATTTCATATCAAACCGCTCACCGCAAACACACCAGTGTTGAAAAGAACGGAAGGGCTTCGCGCAGAATCCATAAGTTTCTCGCGAATCTTCCACAGCTTTCGATGATCGGTGATTTCCATTCGCACACCGGTTGGGGCGATCTCAAAGGTGTTGGCGTGTTAAGCGAACAGGATGTTGTCGACATGTCGCCGGACAATATTTCTCTTATCATCGTCGCCAACGACAAGCGTCGCACGGCAGGATGGCAATACAATGGGGACGGCACACTGTCCGGAACCGTGGACGATTATCATTTCCGCATCGGCGCCTACTACCTTGACGATTACGCCAGGGCAAAACGCGCGAACATCTTCTGTCCGTACGCGATCGGTTTCAACGCTAAGGAAAGTCAGCAGAAAGTCTTGCTTCGAAGCGCAAGCGCAGGTCCGCGGTGGTTAAGATCGAAGCCCTGAGCAAATCATTCGGCGATCACCGGATCCTGGAAAACCTTTCAATCGAATTTCCTCGCGGTCAGCTCAGCGTCATTATGGGACCTTCGGGTTGCGGGAAATCGACGCTGCTGCGCTGCATCAACTTCCTCGAACTCTTTGACAGCGGTCGTATTGAAATAGGCGACTTGAGCGTCGAGTGGCACCATGGAGAAGCGGAAGCGTTACCTGCAGAGAAACGCAACTCGCTTCAGAAAATGCGTCTGAAGACAGGGATGGTCTTTCAGAGCTTCAATCTTTTTCCACATCTGACGGTTCTGGAAAACGTGACGCTCGCTCCAATCCAGGTGAGGAAGCTGCCCGTCAAGGAAGCCTCGGAACTGGGACGATCCATCCTGGCGCGGGTAGGACTCAGCGATAAAACCGACGCGTACCCAACACGTCTCTCCGGTGGCCAGCAACAACGCGTGGCGATCGCGCGAAGCCTGGCGATGCAGCCGGAAGTGATGCTTTACGATGAGCCGACCTCCGCCCTGGACCCCAGACTTGTGGACGAGGTCTTTGGGGTGATGCGCCAATTGCACAACGAAGGAATGACTCAGATCATCGTCACCCATCATGCGCGGTTCGCCCGCGATGCCGCTGACAGAGTGTTGATGTTTGATCGAGGATGCGCCGAGTGGCGATCAGCTGCCGACGTGGAAGAATTGGCTTTAGAACCGTAGGAAAGCCCCCTACGGTACTTTTTACCCCGCCGCCCGCTTAAAGCTCCTTGACAGAACCGTTACTTTTTTACCCGAATTCGGCAACCCGCTGCACGATCAAATTGGTGGTAAGGTTAGTTCAGTCGTCGCCTAAACCTTTGATTACGTTTGATGTGTTCCCAATATTCGTTGTCGGGAAGAAATGGCAGCAAGCTTGCAGCCTTCGCCTGAAACGTGAGGCGAAAATGAACCCAAGTTTTTTGCTCGGAACCGAACTATTAACGATCGGCCAAAAGACACTGGCAAAGGCACACCGCCGATTCCTCTCGTGTGAGCGTTGCGACGCCCAGGCGACGACGCCATTTGAGCTGATCCTGGAAGACGTGGTTGGCCCCACCGAGAATTACGTTGAATACCTCATGTCCGAGCCCGGTAGTTGCCCAAAGTGCCACGAAGCGGTTTTTGAATCGACACTGATCCGGCCCGACGAAGAGTTTGCGCGCAATCAATGCACGGATAAGGTCTATGCCCCGTCACTCGAAAACACGACATTCGTGTTTGTCGAAGAAGGCACGCTGAAGGCCGCGCAATCCTATATTCTAGGCTGTGAACAATGCACCCCGGACGCCGAGATCTCACTCGACTACATTCTGGATCAACTGACAGGTTGCGATCCTACTTCCACCGAATACATCCTTTGCAGGCCAACCAGCTGTCCGCAATGCTTTGGTCAGGTCACTGAGAAGACTCTGGTTATTGCCCCCTAACTCCAAACTCAAAACTTCGTTCGAAGCTTGTTCTTTTGTTCGTGCCGCTCAAAGGCAAGAGCGACCAGCCTGTCGACCAGTTCTGCATAAGGAATTCCGGAAGCCTCCCAAAGCTTCGGGTACATGCTGATCGATGTAAAGCCGGGCATGGTGTTGATTTCGTTTACGAAGAACTTCCCTGTGTCCTTCTCGAGAAAGAGATCGACGCGCCCCAACCCCGAACAGTCGAGAGTCTTGAACGTTGCGATCGCCAGCTTGCGTGCTTGCTGAATCTGTTCCTCATGCAGCGGAGCGGGAATAAGCAACCTGGAATCCTTATCGACGTATTTCGCTTCATAGTCGTAGAATTCGCGCGACGGAACGATTTCACCGGGAACCGATGCGATGGGATCGTCGTTGCCGAGAACCGCGATTTCAATTTCGCGGGCGTTCAGCCCCTGCTCGACAACAAGCTTGCGATCAAATTGAGCGGCCGCGTTCAGCGCGGAGCGTAGTTCCTCCGGACCGTGGACCTTTGTTATACCAACCGAGGAACCAAGATTCGCGGGCTTGACGAAGACTGGATACGGCAGGTTCTCGTAACGGCTTTCGACGAAAGAATCGATCTCATGACTACGAAGCGTCCAAAAATCGCCGATCGGAATTCCAGCATCGCGCAGCAAACGCTTCATGACATCCTTGTCCATGCCGACCGCTGAACCCAGCACGCCCGCACCGACATAGGGCACGTTTCCCAATTCAAGAAGTCCCTGGATGGTGCCGTCTTCACCGTAAGTTCCGTGAAGAACCGGAAAGATCACGTCAACCATTCCCCGCGAACTGGGCTCCGCAGGAAGGCTGACGGGCTCACCTTTAGCTAGCGTGGTGGCAATTGCTTCTTTGGGTGGAAGTAGAGTCATTGCGTTTCGTGCCGTAAGCCACTTTCCTTCATGAGTGATTCCCATTGGCACGACTTCGTATTTATTCGGATCCAGTGAACGCAGTACCGACTCCGCCGAGCGCAAAGAAATCTCGTGTTCACCAGACCGTCCTCCGAAAATCACACCGACCCGAATCTTCTTCATTTCTTCACCACGTCGCTTACCGCGGCTGCTGCGTTTTCGACGTCGGCCCGACTGACGTCGAGATGCGTCACCATTCGAACGCGTTCGCTATCGACAGGAACAGCGAGGACATTCCGCTTGCCTAGCGCTGCAAGAAAGTCGCCGGACGTCATTCCGGTCTTCTTCACATTGAAAATCACGATATTGGTTTGAACTTTATGCGGCTGGATGTCGATTCCCGGAATCTCCGCAAGTCGCCGGGCGAGAGATTGCGCGTTGTCGTGATCGACTTGAAGACGCCTGGCCCCCTTCTCGAGCGCGATCAAACCCGCGGCGGCGACAATTCCCGCCTGACGCATTCCGCCACCGAGCATTTTGCGAATGCTCCGGCAGCGTTCGATGAATTCCCGGGACCCAAGAATGAGCGAGCCGATCGGCGCACCCAGCCCTTTGCTAAGGCAAAATTGTACCGAGTCGAATCCCCTGGTCATCCTGGCAACGTCCTGCTGAAGATAGGTCGCGGCATTGAAAATTCGAGCTCCATCCAAATGGACCTTCAATCCGAGATCGTGTGATCGATCGCAAACCTCATCGGCGACCTCTGTAGGACAAACGGTTCCGCCGGCCATGTTATGTGTGTTCTCGAGCGAGACGAGCGTTGTCTGCGGCCGGTAGTAGATCTTCGGCCGGATCGCCTTCTGAACAATGTCCCAGGTGAGAATGCCGTCCTCCGAGGTGACAACGCGAGGAAGTACGCCGGCCACGGCAGCCATGGATGCCATTTCGTAGTTGTAAATGTGACCCGCTTCTTCGCAGATCACTTCTTGTCCGGGGCGTGTATGCGCAATGATGCATGTCAGATTTCCCATCGTCCCAGAGGGAACGAAGAGTCCCGCCTCGCGACCGAACATTTGCGCCGCGCGTTCCTGGAGTCGATTGACGGTTGGATCTTCGATGAAGACGTCGTCTCCGACAACGGCTTCCGCCATCGCTCGACGCATTTCATCGGAAGGCTTCGTTACCGTGTCGCTTCGGAGATCGATAACAGTGTCGGCCATAGTAGTTCCTCAGTTATGCCGGTGGCGATCAGCCAGCCGGCGGGAGTCAGTTTCAATATGGTTCCGTCAAACGACACGAACCCGGCACTCTGCAGTTCTGTCACGCGCGTCAACCAGTCCGAAGGGTAATGAATTCCAAGCTCTTTCGCCACGGTTTGAATATTGAAGCCCGCAGTCTGTCTTAACCCCAGCATGAACGCTTCTTCAAGCTGGATGTCGCGAGTTTGAACCTCACGATCCGCAATAGGCAGGCGTCCGGCATCGATCTGAACCGCATATTCACTCAATGACGCCGTATTCCAAAACCTCGACTCTTTGTCGAACGAATGGGCCCCTACGCCAAAACCACGATATGGAGCACCCGTCCAGTATTTCAAATTGTGCCGGCATTCGTATCCAGGAAGTGCCCAATTGGAAATCTCGTAATGAACATATCCGATTTCTTCGAGCCAGTCGCATGCGGCATTGTAAAAACGGGCGAACTCGTCGTCCGCATGAAGATCGGGTGTGTTCTTTGACCAGGAACTCTTCTCATCGAGTTCGAGCATGTAAATCGACACATGCTCCGGCGCGAGCCGTCGAATCCAGTCGACATTGGTTTTCCACACGTCGAACTGTTGATTCGGCAAGCCGGCAATCAGATCGATATTGATGTTCGAGAAGCCGTGACGTCGAAGCGTCTCGAAGTCGCTGAACACATCGGCGGCTTTATGGAGTCTTCCGGCGGTCTTGAGATCCTGGTCGTCGAATGATTGCGCACCGAGACTGATACGGTTCACGCCGGCCTTCCGATAGGACTCGAGTTTTTCAGCGTCGAATGTTCCCGGATTCGCCTCAAGACTGACTTCGGAGGAGCCGGGCGGAAAGGCGTCGATGATTCGCTGGATCAACGGTCCTTTGAGCATCGACGGTGTGCCGCCGCCAAAGAAAAGTGTTTCCGGGGATTCCTGCCACCCGGATAGCTCGATCTCACGAATAACGCGCTTCACATAGGGTTCATAGGTTTCTTCGCGCGATACGGCGACGGTGAACGCGCAGTAATAGCATCGCTGCTCGCAAAACGGAATGTGGATATAAACGCCAGAAGTCATTTACGGAGAATGGTCATCCACCAAAGTGTGAGAAGACCACCAAGACTATCGTAGCCGACGTCGATGAAGGATGCACTCCGAGAGATGGTAAGCGATTGATGAAATTCATCGGCCATAGCTGCCAATAGCACGAACTGGAAGGTCAACAGCTTGGCTCTCGTCCGATCGGGTTGCTCGAATGTGATCGCACGATGTGCAAGGAACCCCAGCACTGCATATCCGGCGACATGCCCGAGTTTGCGAATCGCGCCATGCCAAAACATGAGTTGATCCGGGGAGAGTCCGGGGAAAAAGAAACGCAGCAGCGGAACAATAAAACCGGAAGTCTCAGAGGCTGAAAAGTTATCGGTTGAAAAATAGTAGATCAGCAGGAGCCACGCCAGTAGAGGAACCCAGTACTCGAGAATCAGAATTCTTGGGCTTACCTGTGTCACCTGGGGAAATTTCAAAGTGGACAAATCCTGCACTTCAAATCAGAAATCAGAAATTTGAAAATGGACGAAATGGGGTCTGGCGCTTGTTTTATCAGCTTTACGCGCCTGACCCCGAATTTCGTCCATTTTCGAATCTCTGATTTCTGATTTGAAGTGCAGGATTTGTCCACTTTGAAATTTCCCCAGGTGACTGAAGTAATCCCTCATCTGGAGATTAACGCGGCGGTCTTCCTGGCCTCTAACAGTTTTGCGGTCGCGTAAAAAGTCGCGTTGAAGGGAGTAGGAACACCGAGTTCCTTCCCTAATCGGACGACGACTCCGTTCAAGGCCTCGATCTCAATTCGCTTACCCGCTCGAAAATCCTGCAGCATCGAGGACAACCCCACTCCCAGTCCTTCTGCGGTTTTTAAGACTTGAGATGGATAGTTCTCTCCGGGAATCCGTATGCCCTTCAACTCCGCAATTTGGACGACTTCCTGGACGGCACCGCTGATGACTTCACGCATTTCGGGACTGGCTGCCAATTCACCAAAAGAAACACCGCAGATCATTCCTAAAGCATTGCAACTGGCATTCAGCAGCAGCTTCCCCCAAACCATTCCAAGAATGTTGTCGGTAGATCGGGCAGCAATGCCGGCTTGCTCGAAGGTTGGCGTCAAAGCAGAAAGTTGAATTGGAAAATTGATCTCCCCCCGGCTGACATGCTCCACGGTGCCCGGTTGAGATATGCGAACTCCGACGTAAATTACCGTGGGATGAACTCGGCTTGGTCCAAGAATGCGGCCCGCGATCTCATGATTGTCGATACCGTTTTGAAGGCACAGCACGACGGTTTGTGGGGAAATGAATTCACGCAATGACTGCGCAGCTTCCAATGTATCGAGAGACTTCACGCAAAGAAGTACGAGATCAGGCGGTTTCGTCGCGAATAGCTGCTCAGCGGCAGTCACCTTGACGTTGTGTTTGCCGGTAATTTTGGAATCGATGGTGAGGCCTTGATTTTGAATTGCGTCGATATGGCCTTTACGGCCGATGAAGGTGACGTCATGTCCGGCCTGAGCGAGTCTGCCGCCGTAGTAGGAACCAACGGCGCCTGCCCCAACTACAAGAACTTTCATCTGCGGGAGATCAGTACTGTGCGATTTTGATGACAACGTCGTCTTGAAACCAGACGAACGTGGTGCGTGTGCCGCGACCGCGATAAATCCAGGTATCCTGAAGTTTCCCGGTTTCCGCGTTAGTTTCCTTCGATCGATCGTCCGGACGGCCCATCGCCATGATGACGGTATTGGCATCCATCCCGATGCGAGCTTCCCTGGCTTTAACGGCTTCCTGGTATTCCGGAGGTAAAGCCGCGATGCCGGTCTTTGGCAGACTCTGTTTATTGAAATCAAGAACCGGATCCAGAAGCTGGCGTAACTGCTCGGGGGTTAGATCGGCAGGCACCTTCTTAGCAAACTTCAGAACGATTTTCGCGCCTTTTGCCTTCTCATTGTCTTTGTTGACGGGCGTTGTCCGACCGCTGCCGCCAACGCCAACCTCGATTTTTTCGTACCAGGCGCGCTTGTTCTTACCGCCGCCATCCAGCTCTACTTCAATCTTGCTGTCGTCAAACTCAATGTTGGTAATGGTGACGACTTTTCCTGGCTCGACGGACTGTCCGTTCTTCTTGAGACTTTGTTCGATCTTTTTCTGATCGATAGTTCCGGTGTCGGTTACTTCGAACCCGTCCGCCCCGAAAGGCATTGGTACCCGAGCCGCAGCCTGCTCGGCAATGACTGTTCCAATGATCTTAAATCTCGCGTCACGAGAGGCTTGCCCAAACAAAGAGGCAGACACTCCAACGCTCAAAACAACGGCGCAAAAGAGTCTGGAAGTCATGGCCCAAGTTTACCACAAGGGCACGTTTGTCAATTCTCAATCCTACCCTGCAAGATGCAGTGCTGGAGACCCGGTCGCTACCGCTCCCGGTTCTGACCATTATGGCGACCTGTCAGAACCGGGAGCGGTAGCGACCGGGTCTCCGGGCTTGTGCGGCAATTGAAAACCTAATATTGTGTCCACGGAAATGGCGACACCGAGTCTACATTGGTTATCGGCAAGTGGTGAAGAGCAGGTCTATCCGATCACGAGCAAGGAAACCTTGATTGGTCGCAAAAGCGACGCCGATATCGTTCTGAACAATCCGAATATCTCGCGCCATCACGCCAAGCTACTTCTCTCGGATGAGGGCGTCCACATTCAGGATCTGGTGAGCACTCACGGCACGTTTGTGAATGGGCAACGCGTGGAACGCCAACTCCTGAGCGACGGCGATCGTCTTGAACTCGGCCGGGATCGCGTGGAACTCAGCTTTTTCACCTCTGATGGAAGCATCCAACGGCGCACACGCTTTGACACGACCGCGGTTTTTCAAAAATCACTGACCGATTTAGGGAAATTGCTGCCTTCCAATTTCTCCGACCTCGAAAAGATCTCCTGCGTCCTGGACTTTCAGTACCAGTGGGAGCAGGCATATACGCCCGAAGCCGCATTCATTCACATTCTTCAATCCGCGCTGAAGATCAGCGGAGCTGAGCGGGCTTTCGTTTTGCAGCGTCACGGAGACAGCTTCGACTATTCGGCGGGAATGGACGGCAAAGGCCGCTCGCTTCCACAATCGGAATTTCAAACAAGTCTCAGCGTGGTCAAGGAAGTCTCGACTTCAGGTCAACCCGTCTTCATGGTGGAAGGAATCAAGGGAAAGTTTGCCGAACAGGCGAGCATCGTAGCGATGAATCTGAGGGCGATCGCGTGTTTGCCTTTGAAGGGTCTTCGCTCCGGCGGTGAGTCCCCCCACATTCTGGGGATTATCTATCTGGATAGCCGGAAGTCGATGCATTCGCTATCGGGATTGGATCAAAGAATTCTGACCAAGCTCGCCGTTGAAGCGGGGACGGTGATCGAACGCATCGAGAACATAAAAGGCATCGAGCAGCGACGCAGGCTCGAACAGGAACTCGCGCTGGCGGAAGAGACTCAGCGCAGCCTTTTGCCACAGCGCCTTCCGGACGTCGAAGGCTTTCGAATCTGTGCTTTCTCGAAACCGACCAGATATGTGGGCGGAGACTTCTATGACTTCATTGCCGGTGAAAACAATGCCTTCACCGGCGTTCTCGCCGACGTTTCGGGCAAGGGAGTCGCAGCGTCACTACTCAGTTCAATGACATTAGGTTGTCTCGAAATGCAGCTTCGGGCCGGACTGTCGCCGGAGAGCGCGCTGACTCGCGTCAATAAGTTCTTGTGCGAAAGGTCATCGGCAAGCCGGTTCGTCACCATGTTCGCCTTGACGATGGAGCGCAGCGGTAAGGGTGTTTATGTGAACGCGGGGCACAATCCGGCTTACTTGTTCCGTGCCAAAACGAGGGACATCGAAGAGCTTCAGTCCAACAGCATGATCGTTGGGGCTTTTTCGTTCGCGAACTATCAATCATGTCCCATCGAGTTGAGCACCGGTGACGTTTTGGTCATTTACTCGGATGGTCTGACCGAGGCCGAAAACCCTGCCGGAGACATGCTTGGAGAAACACGCGTCAAGGAAGTCATTTGTCAGGAGGCTCCCGGCGGTGCTCCGTCCTTGGAACTTAAGCTATTGGATGCAATACAGTTATTCACGGAAGGCCGATCTCAGACCGACGACATCACTCTGATGATTGTTGAAAAAACCTGAAGAGATCTAACTTAAGCTTGCCTTAAAACGGCGTCGTGGTACTGTGATTTTATGAACGAAACAGTGAGGTGCTCCCGCGGAGCTTTACTCGACACCTGGTCGGGACATCACTGGCAAGACGGACTGCAAATCGAAGGCTTGAACGACCTCGCGAAACTCCTCGTTCAGACAGAAAACAGTAGATACGAAATCACGATTATTTCCGCCGGAACAGGCGAGGTACTCGTCCGCGGCGGCCGCTTCTTCCCGGAATCCACCCCTGCTCGACTGGCAGGAAGTTCGCTTGGTGGAAGTTTTCTGAAAGTTCGAGGCGTCTATGTGGGCTTCAATATGGAATTCCATGTTGAGACCCGATCCATCGTCACCAGCAGAGTCCGCTCGATCGAATCGTATACCTAGTCCACAATCTGATTTCCGGTCGGGGAAATTGGGAAAGTGGACGAATCCTGCAGCTCAAAACCGAAATCAGAAATCTCAAAATTGGACGAAATGGGGTCTGGCGCTTGTTTTATCAGCTTTACGCGCCTGACCCCGAATTTCGTCCAATTTGAGATTTCTGATTTCGGTTTTGAGCTGCAGGATTTGTCCATTTTGCAATTTCCCGACTCCCTGCAGAAAATAAAAACCCGCGGGCAATCGACCCGCGGGCTGAGCAGACTTTCCGAGCGCCGCTCCTCTTTCTCTCCCCTCACCCCCTGTGAGAACGAGACATTTTTGGTGAGGAGCGGCAGGTCTCGGAAACCTGTGTAACTGCGTTCTCTTAAAGCAATAGGAAGGCCAAATCTCGGCCTTATATCTCAATAGCTTGCAACTACCGCTTTACAAAAAATCCTAAAAACAGAATCACATTCCCGAAGCCCGTAGTTAAAGCCAATTCCGACGGCGGAAATACACGATCATCCCCCCGGCGACGCACACCATGACGAAAATGACCATGTAGTAGCCGTAATGCCATCTCAATTCCGGCATGTGATCGAAATTCATTCCGTAGATTCCGGTGATAACGGTCAGAGGCAACATCATGGTCGCGATTACAGTCAGAACCCGCATGGTGTTGTTCAGCTTGTTCGAGACCATCGATAGGTAGGCTTGCATGATGATGTTGATGGTTTCACGATGGTTATCAGCGATTTCAACGATCCGGAAGATGTGATCGTAGACATCCTTGAAATACAACTGTGCTCGTTCGCTGACAAATGGGAAAGCGCCACGAGACACGGCAGCCAGGACTTCACGCTCCTGAGCGGCGACGCGCTTCAAGTGCACAACGTGGTGCCGAAGGACAAACATCGTGTTCAGCAGCTCCGGTTTCGGATCGGAGAAGACGGCGGCCTCGAGTTCCTCAATCTTGTCTTCAAGGATCTCCAGCTTTGGGAAGTAGTTATCGATCAAACGATCGAGGATCTGGTGCAGCAGAAAGTCCATACCCCGCGCCATGACATTCGCATTCCGGCGGACGTAATTCTGAGCGGCCTCAACGCTGCGCGAGTGGAACGAATGAAACGTGACGATATAGTTTGGTCCCAGAAAAATGTTCAACTCGTGCGTGGTGAATTCGTCGGTCGCGGCATCGTATCTAACGCCATGAACGACCATGAAAAGATAGTCGCCATAGTCGTCGGCCTTTGGTGCCTGGGGTTCGTGCCAACAGTCTTCAATTGCCAGCGGATGAAAGTTGAAGACTTTGCTGAGAATCTGTCCTTCTTCGTGTGACGGTGCCTCCAGATCGAGCCATAAATATTCGCCTTCGCACGGCATCTTAGCGTTCTGCACATCACGGAACTCCTGGCACGGTGCATGAGCTGAGTATTGAAATCCGATGATCATGAGATCCGCCTGGCGTTCACGACGCGATCATAAACCTCGACATACTTCTTTGCCGATCGATTCCAACTGAAGTCCTGTGTCATACCCTGCCGCATCAGACTTAACCACGCTGATGGATTTGCCCACAGGCTCAACGCGCGATCAATGGCCGCTCTGAACTCCTCCGGATCGTATCTGTCAAAACGGAACCCGGTTCCCTTCCCGTTAAGTGGGTCATACTCAAAAATCGTGTCGGCAAGCCCGCCGGTTGCCCGCACCACGGGTATGGTTCCATAATTCAGGCTGTACATCTGGTTCAGCCCACAGGGTTCGTAGCGAGAGGGCATGAGAAAAATGTCGCTGCCCGCTTCAGTCAAGTGGGCGAGACGGTTCTCAAACTCAAAGCGAATGCTGGCTTTCTCCGGATGCCGTTCGACGACGGTCCGTAAATACCCTTCGGTTTCTTTGTTGCCGGTACCGAGGAGAACGAAAAAGAGGTCCTTCTCGAGCAGGTAGTCCAGAATCGTAACAACGAGATCGAAGCCTTTCTGGACATCGATTCGAGAAATCATGGCCAACACCGGCCAGTCCAGTCGCGATTCATTGAGTCGAAATTCCCGCAGTAAGGCGAGCTTGTCCTCACATTTACCAGACGGATCCGCGACGCTGTAGTTCGCCGGGATCAATGGATCCGTTGCGGGATTCCATACTTGATCATCGATTCCATTCAAAATCCCAACGAGTTCATGCGAACGTTCACGAAGGACACCTTCCAATCCAAAGCCATACTCCTTGCTCTCCTGGATCTCCAGTGCATAAGTGGGACTTACGGTCGTGATGAGATCCGCATAGGTGATACCGACCTTCATAAAGTTGAAGACACCATAAAACTCAAACGGACTCGTTGGGTAGAATTCGGCATCGTCGAAGCCGGCCCGCCACATCACTTCACGCGGAAACAGTCCTTGATAACCCAGATTGTGAATCGTATGAACGGCGCCCGTTTGCATGAACACGCCGGGCCGCCGGTAAAACTTCCGAAGATATGCCGGAATTAACGCTGTCTGATGATCGTGACAGTGGATGATATCGACGTCGGGATACTCGTACTGCATGAATTCCATGACCGCCCGGTTGAAGAAGATCCAGCGGTCGGCCTGGTCGAGATAGTCTTTTCCGGTTTGCGGGTCGACGTAAATGCCATCACGATCGAAGAAACGATCGTTACCGATGAGGAATACTTTGACGGAGGAACCCGGCAGCACGCCGGCATGAAGATCATACGTCGCGTGCTCCCAGCCGAACGGAACCCGATTCTCTCCGGGTATTGGGTGAGGTTTGAAGCCAAACTTATCGAGATCAATGCCTCGGTAGCGCGGAATGAAGATAACTACTTCGATTCCGAGCTTGTCGAGTTGCAGCGGCAGAGCCCCAATCACATCGCCAAGCCCACCGGCTTTAGCGAAAGGCACACACTCCGCGGCAATCATCACGACGCGCATTGTTTTCGGCAAATATCACCCGTTGACCAGTTCGCGAGCTCGCTGCGTCGCGCGAACGACTGCCTTGATGAGGGTTACGCGAAGACCGCCCTCCTCCAGTTCCAAAATGCCGTCGATCGTACAACCGGCGGGGGTTGTCACAATATCTTTGAGCTTCGCCGGATGTTCGCCGGTCTCGAGTACCATGCTCGAAGCACCAAGCACCATTTGGGCGGCAAGCTGAGTGGCAGTCTCACGCGGCAGCCCCACTTTGACGCCGGCATCGACGAAGGATTCGATGATGATGTAGACGAACGCCGGACCGCTGGCACTTAAGCCCGTCACCGCGTCCATATGTTTTTCATCGACAATCAACGAGCGGCCAATAGCGTCAAAGATCTTCTGAGCTTGTCTGACGTGAGTGGCATTGGCGTGTTTACCAACCGCGATCGCGCTCATTCCCTTCTTGATAAGGCACGGAGTATTCGGCATGACCCGAATGACTGGAACTGCCTGGGGAATAAGATCCTCGATATACCGTGTGGTGACGCTCGCTGCCACTGATATCAAAAGGTGCTGGCTGGTCAGATCATCCGACACCTGTCTTAACACTTCCTGAACGGTTTGCGGTTTTACGCAGAGCAGTACGATTGCAGACTTGCGCACCGCTTCCCCGTTAGACAGCGTCGTCTCAACACCGAGTCTTGTCTGAAGTTGTTCCAGGCGCTCATTATGAGCCGCGGTTGCAATGAACTGACTTTTTTTTACAAGGCCGGTGTCGATTAGCCCGGTGATAATGGCTTCCCCGAGCTTGCCTGCCCCCAGCACCGCGATCTTCTTGTCTTCGAACATATAGTGCCCTTTCCGATCAAAGCGAAATCATAGTATCGTAGCTTCCGGTGAATACAAATGCTGATTGGACTTACGGGACGTAACGCCAGCGGGAAAGGCGAAGTCGCAAAGTATCTTGAAAAGAAGAGTTTTTACTACCATTCATTATCAGACGTCATTCGCGATGAAATCCGTCAACGCGGACAACCGCTCACTCGTGAAGTCCTGATTCAGACTGGCAACGAGCTTCGACGGCAGTTCGGCCCTGCTGTCCTGGCAGAGCGCATACTTTCCAAAATCGAAAACGACAAACATTACGTCATCGATTCCATACGGAACCCCAAAGAAGTCGAGATATTGCGCGGAACGAAGAATTTCAAACTGGTTCTGATAAAGGCACGAATTGAGACTCGATTCGAACGGTTGAAGAGTCGCGGGCGTGAAGGCGATCCACTAAACTTCGACCGATTCAGAGAACTTGAACAGAGGGAAATGGAAGGCGACGAACACTCCCAAAACCTGACGCGGGTCGAAGCTATGGCGGATCAGGAACTGATCAACGAAGGTTCGCTCGACGAACTTTATCGTCAGATCGACCAATTGTTTCCTGACTTGATTAAGGAAGCACCGCGACCAGGCTGGGATGAGTATTTTATGAATATCGCGAAAGTGGTTGCCTCGCGATCCAACTGTATGAAGCGTAAGGTTGCGGCGATTATCGTTCGCGATAAACGCGTCATCTCCACGGGCTACAACGGAACGCCACGAGGTACGAAAAACTGTAACGAAGGGGGCTGCCCCCGCTGCAACAATCTCGCTGCCTCGGGCACGGCGCTGGACGAATGTCTCTGTTCACACGGCGAGGAGAATGCCATCGTCCAGGCTTCTTATCATGGGGTTTCACTCAAGGACGCCATGATCTACTCAACCTTTGCACCCTGCCTCATGTGCGCGAAGATGATCATCAATTCAGGAATCCGCGAAGTGGTCTACAACCTGGAATACCCACTCAACGACAGTTCGTTCCGGTTGTTTAAACAAGCGGGCGTGATTGTCCGGCAATGGAAGGTATGAGCTGAATTGAAGCTCTACTGACGACTCGCCACGGCCTTCGGAGCGTAGTAACCACTACGTGACCTGACTTTAAGGTCCTTGATGGTGGCTACTTCGATCCGGATCTTTCGAAACGTTCCATCATCGGGTCTGGTCGGCCGATAGGAGATCGTGTACTGCGAGCGCAATTCCTTGCCGATCTCAGAGAAACTAACAGCCATATCGTTCAGTTTCAACGGAAAGAAAGGGAACCCTCCGGTATCTTCCGCCAGTCTCTTGAGAACTCTGTCGCCGGACTCCTGACTCCTGGTGCCGAAGTAAGCAGACGTGTTGGTGCTGATGGTGTAAATGGTGATGTTGTATCGCTGCGCCAGTTCCAGTGCATCGGTGAACGTGGCCAACGTGCTCGCATTATCGTCACCATCGCTGATCAGAATCAGAACCTTTCGCCTGTCCTCTGGTTCCTTTGCGAGTCTCTCGGAAATTGCAAGGTGGACGGCGTCATACATCGACGTCCCGCCTCCGACTTTGATTTTTCGAATGGAGTCAGCAAGCTTTTCAGGGTTGTCGATGAAATCCTGACGCACATCGACGCCCTCGTCAAAAGTGATGACCAGACCTCGATCCTTACCACGCTGCATGACGGAGTAGAAAAAGTCGATCGCCGCATCCTGCTCGGCTTTGAGCTTGTCGCGAATGCTGCCGCTTGTATCCACGAGCAATGCGATGCTCAAGGGAAGATTGGTTTCTGTGCTGAAGTTGGTTACGTTCTGCAGTTTATTGTCTTCGTAGACCTTGAAATCTTCCTTTTTCAGATTCGTCATGAATCGGCCTTTTCCGTTCTTGTCGACCACGGTGAACAGTGTGTTGACGAGTGTGGCTTCGACGCGAATGGTCTGCTGCTCGTCAGGTCGAGCTGGTGGTCGTGGAGGAGTCGTTTGAGCGACTGCCAGAGTAGCTATTGCGAACATTAGAAGAAGGGCGACTTTTAGAATCTTCATGAGCCTGACGACCTCGGTGAGTAGTATCCAGTGCGCGAGCGAGCCTTGTAATTCCTGTTGGCGACCTCTATCCGTATGCGCCGGAAGGTACCGTCATCGGACCGCGTAGGGGAATACCCAATGGTGTACTGCGAGCGCAATTCTTCTCCGATATCCGTAAAGCTCAGGTCGAGATCCTGCAGTCTTAACGGGAAGAACGTTTTGCCTCCGGTTTCATCCGAGAACTTCTTCAAAGTCTTGTCACCCCGCTCGGCTTCTTTCGACGAAGCGTGCGCCGCGGTGTTCGTGCTGATGCAGTAGATCGTGACGTTATGTCGCTGCGCCAGATCGAGCGTCTCGGTCATCGACAATCGGCTGGAGTTGTCGTCGCCGTCGCTCACAAGAATCAGAACTCTGCGACGTTGCTCGGACTCCTTCGACAATCTCTCGGTGATCGCCAGATGAGTTGCATCGTACAAAGCCGTGCCGCCACCGGCCCGGATCCGCCGAACGGCCTCGGCAAGTTGTTCGGGATCGTCGGTAAAATCCTGAAGGATTTCGGGAAGCGAGTCGAAGGTGATCACCATTCCACGATCTCTTCCGCGATGCATGGTGGAATAAAAGAATTGAATGGCCGCTTCCTGCTCGAATCGTAAGCGGTCGCGGATGCTTCCGCTGGTATCCACAAGCAAGGCCACACTTAAAGGAAGGTTGGATTCATTGCTGAAGGCCGTGACCTGCTGCTGTTTTTCATCCTCGAAGATTCGGAAGTCATCACGCTTCAGATTCGTTACGAACTTGCCCTTCCTGTCCGCCACGGTGAACAGCGTATTCACCAGCGTGGCATTGACCTTGAGAGTCTGAGTTTTTTCGGCCGCGATTGTTGCCGGATTTTGCGGCGGAGTCACCTGCTGACCGAGAACAACCCCGCTTATGAAAAGGGCTAGAAGGACAAGTCGGAGGGCTTTCATAGCCCTTGAATTATAACATTTTGCGAAATTGCGACTCATCAATGATTTCCACTCCCAACTGTTGCGCCTTGTCCAGCTTGGAGCCTGGCTCTTCGCCAGCCAGAACGTAGCCCGTTTTCTTGCTGACTGAACTACTTACGCGTCCTCCACGCTCCTGAATCAAGGCGCTGGCTTCCTCTCGGGTTATCCCCGCCAGGGTGCCGGTCAGAACGAAGGTCTTGCCGGCGAAAACCTGAGGAGTACGGGGCCGATCACCGGTCTCGGTTTTAAGACTTAGACCCGCAGCGCGCAGCCGTTCGATCAATTGCAGATTGTCGGCCTCGTGGAAGAATCGGTAAAGCGTTAAGGCGAGCTTCGGTCCAACTTCGTGAACTTGTTCCAGTTCGGCTTCCGAAGCATTCACGATGTTTTCAATGGAACCAAAATGGTCAGCCAGAATCTGCGCAGTTCGCTCACCGACGTGCCGGATGCCGAGACCAAAGAGCAAACGCCAGAATTCCAGCGATCGACTCGCCTGAATCTCCCTGACAAGATTCTCGGCAGACTTGCGGCCCATACGTTCGAGTTCCTCGAGTTGTTCAGCCTTCAGGGAGTAGAGATCGGAAATGTCCCGAACAAGCCCCTTTTGGACAATCTGATCGACGAGACGTTCACCAAGACCATCGATTTTCATCGCCTTTCGGCTCGACCAGTGAAGAAAGGCTTCTTTGATTTTGGCAGGACACGTTTGAGAGATACACCGCCGGACGGCTTCACCCTCTTCACGAAACACCTCGCCACCGCAAACTGGACAACTTGATGGAGGCTCGAACGGTCTCCGATCGAGTGCTTCCTCGACAACCTTCACAATCTTGGGGATCACATCGCCGCCACGCTCGAGCAAAACCCGATCATTGATCTGGAGGCGAAGGCGTTCGATTTCGTCCTCGTTGTGAAGAGTCGCGTTTCGAATGGTGGTGCCGCCAAGCTGAACCGGTTCGAGTTCGGCCACTGGTGTCAGAGCTCCAGTTCGTCCAACCTGAACCCTGATGTTGTTGAGCCTTGTCGTTGCCTGGCGCGCGCGAAACTTCACCGCGACGGCCCAGCGCGGCGATTTAGCTGTGCTGCCAAGTCTCTCCTGGACCTCGATGGAGTTGACCTTGACGACGACGCCATCGATTTCGTAATCGAGATCGTCCCGATGGTCTTCCCAATGCCGGCAGAATTCGATGACTTCGTTCAATGAACGGCAGAGCTGTCGATTCGGATTGACCTTCAATCCGAGCCGCGAAATCGAATTGAGGTTGTCCCATTGACTGACCTGCGTTGGAAACAGCAAATATCCATAAAAGTCCAACGGACGCCTGGATGCTATTTGAGGATCCAGCTGACGCAACGATCCTGCAGCGGCGTTTCTCGGATTTGCGAATCGCGGGTCGCCATTCTGTTCACGCTCGTCGTTGAGTTGGCGAAATGCTTTGAGACTGAGGAATATTTCACCGCGCACTTCAACGGATAACGGCTCCTTCAATCGCAGGGGAATCGAACGAATCGTTCGGATGTTGCCGGTCACCACTTCGCCGGTCTTGCCGTCACCGCGCGTGACCCCTTTGGTCAGTAATCCGTCCTCATAGACCAGCGCCATGCTGAGACCGTCGATTTTGAGTTCAACCGAGTATTCCAGTTCGTTGGTCTGCGCGAGTTGCTGTGCGCGCCGTCCCCACTCGGCGAGTTCCTCTTCGGAGTAAGCGTTATCCAAACTCAGCATTGGTTTGGAAAATGTATAGGTCGCAAACTCGACGGCAGGCTCTCCTCCCACTCGTTGGGTGGGAGAGTCCGGGGTAATGAGATGCGGATGTTCGGTTTCGAGCTCCTGCAACTGCCGAATCAATTGATCGAATTCAAAGTCGGATATGGTCGGCTCGGCAAGCACGTAATACTTGTGCTCGTGCTCACGGATTTGTTGCCGAAGATGCTCAATTTGAGCGGCAATGGCGTTCATAAACGACGACGAAATGGAGCCAAATGCTATTTCGTTGCGAGACTCTTCTCCCGGATGATCTTGAATTCCGTGCCGGGCTTCCACTCCGGCCATTTATCTCCATTCGCGACTCGTTGTGCAACCTGGAAGAAGGCGTCTCCATCTTGAACCACGCCCTGCAGATTCCAGGCTGAATCGTACTCGTCGGAGGGCTTGTGATAACGCTCGGCATCAAACTTTCGACTGGCTTCGATAGACATGCTTTTCGTGTAGAGCGCCGGCACGCCGTGCTTCGCGAAATTGAACTGATCCGATCGATAGTAAAAACCCTTCTCTGACTCTTCCTCCGGAATAACACGACGGCCCTGCAATGTGGCAACCTCACGCAGCACATCTTCAAGCGTCGTGTAACCATAACCTATCGCCGCGATTTCGGTGGTTGGACCGAAGACGTTCGCTTCATCGATGTTGATATTCGCGAGAGTCTTGTTGAGCGGAAGCAATGGGTTTTCCGTGTAGTACAACGAGCCAAGCAACCCCTGCTCCTCCGCCGTCACCGCCAGAAAGGCAATGGACCGCTTCGGCTTTGTTGGTTCCTTAGTAAACGCGCGGGCGATATCCATCATGAGCGCCACTCCGGATGCGTTGTCGACAGCGCCGTTATAGATCTTGTCGCCGTTTTGGGGCTCGCCAATTCCGAGGTGGTCCCAATGTGAAGTGAACACGACGTACTCGTCCGGAATCTGTCCTTCGAGCACGCCCAGGACGTTCCTTGAATCGGTGGTTCTGAGTTTGTTCTTGATCGCGATCGATGCCTTGGTTTTGAGTGGGATGGGCTTGAAGTCCTGCTGCAGTGCTTTCTTCTTCAGGTCGTTGAATTCAAAGCCCGCTGCCTTGAACAATTGGGACGCTACCTCCTGAGTTATCCATCCTTGCAGAGGTACGGTGGAAGCTCCTTTATCCGCCCGCACCATGTCAAATTGCTCGCCGGACCACGATCCCCTCACGACCTCCCAGGGATAGCCGGCAAAGGCGGTTTCATGAACAATCAATGCCCCGGCGGCGCCCTGTCGCGCAGCCTCTTCGAACTTGTATGTCCAGCGCCCGTAGTAAGTCATCGCTTTGCCGCCGAACAATTTGGGATCGTCCAGTTGGGGATCGTTCACGAAAACGACGATAATCTTTCCTTTCACACTGTCTTTGAAATCGTTCCAATTGAACTCAGGAGCCGTCACTCCATAGCCGGCGAACACGAGTTCGGCGTTCGTGGTAACGGAATCCCGCTGCTGCTTGCTCCAAGCGACAAAATCCTCACCGTAGGTCAATGTTCTGGAGTCTGCGCCAGTCAACTTCAGTGGCGATGCCGTGGAGGTCACACCGGCCAGCGGAACCGGCTGGAACGATGTCTTCAATCCGATCGATTTGAAGTAGTCTGATATGTAAGCGGTTGCCAGTTCTTCGCCCCGTCCACCGGGCGATCGCCCTTCCATTTCGTCCGCAGACAGCTTTTGGATGTGTTCCTTAATTGCATTCGGATCGATTACCGTAGCCGGCGGGTTGGGTCTGGATTCAGCGTACTTGTCCGCCGGTTGACTGCAACCTACGACGAACAGGGCAAACGAAACTGAGAGAAAGAGTATTCGCATGAAACGAGTATAGGGAACGAGTAATGCGTCGGTGAAGGAATTCCTGCGATCAGGCCGGATCTTCTGTCGGAGCGGCGAGGATGGGCATGTCGGGCCGTTTCATCATCTGCTCAATCCGTTTCAAGTACAGTCTGCGGGCTTCATCGAGAAACTCGCGCTCTTCCGAGTCTTTCAACTTCAGCTTCGCCTTCTGCGCCCAGGTTCGCAGATTGATCACGTCAGGACTGTTGCGAAAGTCAGCGCCAAAACTAAAACACCAGCGAACGAAGTCCTTGGCCAATTTGTCACTGCGCTTCTCTTCGTTGTTGAGCGGCGGCAGTTCCGAAACCGCGGCATTGGTTGGTATCGCTAAGGACGAATCAAACAGTGAAGGTGTCGATAGTTCACGCATGATAGTCATTCTTGAGAACGATCGGGACAAATCAGGTCCTCCGGTATGGCGTCATTTTGAATTTTGTGATGTGGCGAACCCCCTGCCGATCCGCCTTCGGGGACGGGGAGATTTGACACGTGACAAGTGAC
>Ga0137427_10000327_pt1 | contig 25568 bp, 30 predicted proteins | sample EasRivERMZT700_2_FD_102309 | JGI IMG/M metagenome (GOLD analysis project Ga0137427, IMG submission 102309) | Soil microbial communities from meander-bound floodplain in the East River, Colorado, USA - East River MetaG ERMZT700_2 | ecosystem: Environmental > Terrestrial > Soil > Floodplain ...
CGAATTGATAAACGTCGACATCGTGCCGCCAAAGTCATTGGCGATCGCGTCGTTCGCCTGCGCGTCAAAAGTCCCCGTGTTGTTGATGTCCGCCCCTGAACCCGTCCGGATCCGTCCGCCCGTCCACGTCGCTGTCCCTTCGATGTTCAGTGTCCGGACGGTTATATCTTTCACACCGGTCCCGCTCATCGTCAGCGCCGCTCCCGCTCCGATGTTCGTGGCGCCCGTACCCGTCATCGTCCCGTCCGTCCAGCTAACCGTCCCTGTCAGGTCGAGCGTTCCCGCACCGGCGAGTGTCCCCCCACTCAAGTTAAATGAACCATTGATAAAGGAGGCGTTCGCGATGCTCAGAGACCCGCCGGAAAGAGTGAAGGATCCGGCGCTGTTCAATTGACTGATTGTGTGACTGCCGCTAGACAGGATTACGCTGGAGCCCGAAGGGATACACACCTGGGAGGCGGCGCCCGGAAGCACGCCCGTATCCCAGTTGGACGGTGTGGTCCACTGCCCATTCGCCGGCCCCGTCCACGTGACGGTGCAGGACTGCGCGTTAGCTTCCGAACTTAGAAGAAGCGCCAAAACAAGCGCAGCTATGGACCTTAGAACGGGGGCTTTCATACGGCGCAATACTATACGTAGGAAGTCCTTATGCAAATGTCGGAAGACAGAAGGAAAGCGAAAACCGAACCAGCTCAACTTTTAGATTCTCAGACATCCGTAAGTCGTGTATGCCGTCCCGCCGCTAGCGGAAGCGGAGGGCCGACCAATCCGCAAATCCACCAATCCCAAATCCCAATCCGAGGGCCAGGCTTCGCTAAGCATCCCCTCGGATTGGGATTTGGGACTGGTGGATTTGCGGATTGGCCGGATTCCCCTTCCGCTTCTGATTGAGACAGTCTCCGTGACAGATCGGTGTCCCGCATGTCAAATTGGATGGCATGATTCGGAAGTTACCGTTTCTTTTCGTCTGCCTCACCACTCTCCTGTTAACCCTTGCAGGTTCGCCGGCCGTTCCAACTGCCGACACTCGTGTTGTTGCAATCGGCGACATTCATGGAGATTTCGATGCGTTTGTCGGCATCCTGCAGCGAGCATCCCTGGTGGACGCCAATCGTCGATGGTCGGGCCGCAACACGACGCTGGTTCAGACGGGAGATTTTCTGGACCGCGGACCAAAGACTCGTGCCGTGATGGATCTGCTGATGCAACTGCAGAAGGATGCGCCCCGTCAGCAGGGACGGGTCATCGTCCTGCTGGGAAATCACGAAACAGCGAACATTTTTGGCGACATGCGTTATGTCACCAATAACGACTATGCCAGCTACAAGGACGACAAATCGGACCGACGACGAAAGTCCGCGTACGAAACATACGCATCATTGGAAAACTCGGGTCCACGTCTGAGTGAAGACGCGTGGATGAAAACTCATCCGGCCGGCTACATCGAACACCGAGAAGCTTTCGGCCCCGACGGTAAATACGGCAAATGGCTGCGCACATTGCCCGCCGTGGCACAGGTAAACGACAGCATCTTCCTGCATGGCGGCATCAATCCAGAATTCGCAACCTGGAAAATCGAAAGAATCAATGAGGTGATCGCTTTCGAGATCAAGGCATTCGACGCTTATCGAAAATATATGGTGGACGAAAAGATCGCGCTACCGTTCTATGCTTTGACGGAACTGACGGATGCCGCCACGGCCGCGCTGAAGGACCCCCAGAGCACCGATCCCAATCGAAAGAAATTCCTCGAAGCCTTCCTCGGCCTTGGCGGATGGTTAAGCATCCATCCCGACGGGCCGCTATGGTTCCGCGGTTTTGCTCACTGGAACGATGAAGAAGGCGCCGCATCGATCAAGCAACTGACCACCGCGTTTGGAATCGCGAGATTCGTGGTCGGCCACACACCGCAACAACCCGCACAAATCGGCTCTCGATTCAACGGCCAGGTTTATTTGATCGATACCGGAATGCTGTCCAACTACTACCCCGGTGGCCGCGCATCCGCCCTCGAGATCGTAGGCGATAAAGTCACGCCGCTCTACAACCGCTGAATAGGCGGGGAAAGTAACCGCAAAAAGCGCAAAAAAATCGACCGCAACGCTCGACTTTTAATCAAAAATTTGGCACCTTTCTTGGGCTCAAAGCACCAAAGAGGGGAATTCATGCAAAATCGGGTCGCACTTGCTGCCATCATTGCGATGCTCGCGTTCAGCGTAACATTCGTCGCCCAATCCACCACGGCGCCGACCTTAGCATCAATGAACGTTACTAGCGGAGTTCAGGGAGCATCCGTACTTCTCACCTTGACCGGAACCAACTTCGTCGCCGGACAAACTTCGCTGGCCATTTCGGGAACCGGCGGGTTCAGCGTCAACACTGGTTGACGGACTCGGAACGGAAGCTCGATTTGTCGGACCCCAGCATTTGTGGGGAGACGCAACCAATCTTTTCGTAGCAGACTCGAACGGATCTGTACGAGCCATCCGAAAAATCGTTCTGGCCACCGGACAGGTTTCGACCGTCGCAGACCTTGGCCCTGTAGTCGGCAACGAGTCGACGGCTGTTGGTTTGTGGGGAGATGGAACGAACCTGTGGATTGCAGATGCCGGTCTTCACACTATCCGCAAGTTGGTGATCGCCACCGGACAAATCACGGATTTTGTAGGCCAGTCACGGTTCTCCGGATCAAGCGACGGCAGCGGTAGCAGCGCGCGGTTCAATCGACCCAGTGGAATTACGGGTACGGCGACAACTCTGTACGTTTCAGATAGTGGAAATCATTTGATTCGTAAGATCCTGATATCGTCTGGGGCGGTGACAACCGACGCTGGTTTTACCGGACTGGCCGGCGCTTTGGATGGAATCGGGAGCGCGTCGCGGTTCTCTTCTCCTGCCGGTCTATTTTCAACGGGAACATCTGTTTACGTGGCGGACTATGGCAATCACATGATCCGCAAATTGGAGGCGTGCACGGGTTGCACCGGAACCAGTGTATCCACCTATGCAGGAAGCGCCAGGGTCTTTGGGAGTTCAAACGGAAGCCCCGTACAATTCAGATTGCCTTATAGCGTCTGGGGCGACGGCACCAACCTGTACATTTCCGATTCGATTAATTTCACGATTCGCCAAGTGGCCCTCGCCACCAATCAGACGACAACCGTAGCCGGCAGTGCAGGCATTATCGGAATTGCGAACGCGATCGGGACTGCCGCGAGGTTCTTCATCACATACGGTTTGGGTGGTGATGTTAATAACCTCTATATTACCGAATTACTCGACACCATTCGTCGTATGCAGTTGGCGGACCGGGCTGTCGTCGCGGTGGCGGGAAACCCAAATGTTCCTTCCGGGAATTTGGATGGCGTCGGATCTGCCGCCAGATTTCGCCTTCCCACCAGTGTATGGAGCGACGGTTCAAACCTGTACGTCGCGGACAGCCTGAATTACACGATCCGAAGGATTGTCATCGCCACATCACAGGTGACAACGTTTGCCGGAGACGGCGCGCGCGGCACAGCGGACGGTGTAGCGTCAAATGCGAGATTCTACTCACCTGTTGAAATATGGGGAGATGGGACGTTCCTGTACGTCCTTGACGGTGGATCGATCCGACGTGTCGAAATCTCCACCGGACGAGTTACTACGATCGCGGGCTCGCCTACAGTATTCGGGTACAGGGACGGCAATCCCAGCCAGGCGATGTTCGCTGCTCCGACGGGGCTTTGGAGTGACGGATCGTATCTATATATTGCAGACAATTTGAACAATGTGATTCGACGCATGGGATTACCCAACGGTCAGGTGCAAACCATAGCCGGAGTGCCCCGTGTAGCCGACATCGTTGATGGTCCAGGGACGACAAGCCGCTTTGTCACACCCTCCGACCTTTGGGGCGATGGCACATTCTTGTACGTATCTGATTATGACGGGAACAACATCCGACGAATCAGCGCTCAGACACCGGCTGCCGCCGGCCCCGGGGATTTGAGATTCACCATTCAGAACCGGGGCGGCGTCTCGCAGGTCACGGCTGGAACGAATCCGTCGCCCAACGTGGGTTTGGCAGGATTCAGGCGAGCCCCGGAAGCACCACACCCTCCGGGCTCGCGATATTCGGCTTAACGCAGAATGGAGTCCTCGTCACTGAAGCTGCGGTCCCGGCTTCGCCATTAATGAACGCGGGCCGGATTTTCGCGGAAATCGGATCAGGCGTAAACACGGGAGTGGCAGTGGCAAATCCGAACGCCCAGCCCGTCACTCTTACTTTCTATGCAACGTCGAGCGATGGGACAAACTTCAATGCGGGCTTCACCGTAATTCCGGCAAATGCGCAAATTGCGGCTTTCCTGGATCAGACTCCGTTCATTGCTCCTGGTACCATTCCAGCCAGTCTTACAAATGCACGGACGTTTACGTTCAGCTCGTCACTTCCGGTTTCGATCGTGGCGCTCCGGGGCAGGACAAATGAGAGAGAAGAGTTCCTGCTGACAACGTTGCCGGTCACGGAAATCAACAGCACCAAACAATCGCCGTTGATCTTTCCGCATTTTGCAGACGGGGAAGGCTGGACAACACAGGTCAACCTCGTCAACCAGTTCGATGAAACGCTCACGGGCACGATTCAATTCTTTTCGAAAGGATCCGCCACCTCGTCAGGGCAGGTCACCGCAATCACAGCAAATGGGACTACAGCAACCAGCTTCGACTACACCATCGCACCTCGAAGTTCGTTCAAGCTCGCAACCGGCGGACTGGATACCGTTGTGAATTCGGGATCAGTGCGCGTACTTCCCAGCGGAGGAATGCAGGCTCCATCCGGACTGGTTGTCTTTTCGTACAGAAATGCCGGCGTCACAGTAGCTGAATCAGGAGTGCCCGCGTTACCGTCGGCGTCGACCTTCCGTCTCTATGCGGAAGCCTCTGGGGACTTCAATGCTGCCGCTGTGGGTTCGATTCAGACGGGTTTTGCGATCGCTAATCCATCGTTCAGCCCAGCTTCGGTAAGTTTCGAGTTAACGACTCTTGATGGAACTTCGACGGGATTGACGGGGTCCGCGGTGGTTCCAGCAAATGGCCAGATAGCGATGTTCCTGAACCAGATCGATGGTTTTCAAAGCTTGCCGCAGTCATTTCGCGGCCTCTTAAGAGTGTCCGGTTCAGGTATTTTCGTGGTCGGACTTCGGGGCAGGTACAATCAACGCCAGGATTTCCTGATCACCACAACGTCCCCGGTTGACGAAGCTTCACTGCTGACTGGCGCCGAATACGTATTCCCTCACCTGGCAGACGGCGGCGGTTACACGACTCAATTCATTCTCTACAGTGGCATCGCTAATCAAACATCGAGTGGTTCAGTACGATTCTTTGGTCAGCTGGGACAGCCTTTGAATCTCAACCTGCAGTGAGGGTAATGGCCTGAGAGGTTCCCCTCCTTTCAGGCTATAATCCGCCGCAAGCGTTAGCAAAATGGAATCACACTCACGGAACAAGCAACTCTTTTGGCTTGCGGCCCTCGCACTAATACTGGCCGGCGCTGTTTCGATAGCGAGTGAAACACAGACATCGCTCGACAATGTCGATCGGTTCATTGAGTCGGAACGGACACGCCAGAAGATACCCGGTATTGCGGTCGCGGTCTTGCAACATGGCAAAGTCGTTAAGGCGCGAGGGTACGGTCTGGCGAACGTCGAACTGAATGTTGCCGCCACGGAGCGGACCATCTTTCAATCGGGATCGGTCGGCAAACAATTCACCGCCGCGGGTATTCTCCTTCTTGCCGAAGACGGGAAACTGAAACTCGATGACAATATTTCGAATTACTTTCCGAATGCGCCGACGTTCTGGAAAGACATATCGATCCGGCACCTGCTCACCCATAGCTCGGGAATTAAGAATTACACCAACGGTCAGGTCGATCTGCGCAAGGACTATTCGGAAGACGATCTTGTGCAAATGGCAATAAAGGCGGGTGTGGACTTTCCGCCGGGCGAAAGCTGGAACTACAGCAATACGGGCTTTGTTCTTCTCGGAGTCATCATCAGAAAAGTCACCGGACAGTTCTATGGTGACTTTCTAGCCGATCGGCTATTCAAACCGTTCGGGATGGACACGGCGCGAGTGATCAGCGAGACCGATATCGTTCCGAATCGCGCCGATGGATATCGGCTCGTCAATGGTGATTTGAAGAATCAAGCGTGGGTTTCACCATCGTTGAATACGACTGCTGATGGCGCCCTCTACTTGACGGCACTGGATATGGCGCGATGGGAAAGCGCGTTGAGTGGTACCGGTTTTCTTTCGCCGTCAAGCCGCCGCGAATGGTGGTCGCCAGTGCAACTCAAAGGCGGCGGAAGCTATCCCTACGGCATGGGATGGTCGATCGATTACATGCGCGGACATCGTGTCATCGATCACGGAGGATCATGGCAAGGATTCAAGACGCATATCTTGAGGTATCCCGACGATGGATTGACGGTGATCGTACTGGCGAACCTGGCTCAAGCCAATCCGTCGATGATTGCTTATGGAATTGCAGGCGTTTACGAACCGGAGTTGCAACAGCCGCATCTTCTGAATAAGACCATAACCGATACTGCGTTGGAGGCCTCGCTCAAGCAGTTCCTGAAGGATTTCTCCGCTAACGACCCAAAGCAGGACGCACTCATCACGCCGGGGTTCAAATCCACGGCCAGCACGCTCTTTCGCAATGCAAAGGCAGGTAGTGTTCGCAGCATTCAAACCTTCGACTTGTTAACCTGTGACTCCGTCTCGGAGCTGAAGATCGAATGGAACGGCTCGCCTGTCGATCGCTATTGTTACGTGCGTGCGCAATCTCCTAATCGTTCCTCGCTCATCACGTTTTGGTTAACCCTGGAGAACAAGGTCACCGGCTTCAGTTCGTACGCTTATTAGAGGTGGAATGGATATCGAAAGGCTCAGAGCACAAGGGGACAGTCAACTAACGAAGGAGATCCTGCAGGACTCGACGATCCAACAAGCCCTCCGCAAGTTGAGTGAAAACGACATGCCGCTGCGGGTTCGGAGACACCTGCTGGCGACCGCAGTTCGCTTGACGCCAGGCATGTCGCCTGCCCTCCACGACCTGATCAAGGCCTGCCGCGAGAATCTAGAGGTGACGATTCCGATCGAGACTTACGTTTACGCGTCACCGCAATTCAATGCGGTGTGCATCAAACCTGAGGAAGGCCGGCTGTTCATTGCGCTCTCATCGAGCCTTCTGGACCAATTCGATCTGACGGAACTCAAGTTCGTGCTGGGTCACGAACTCGGACATTACGTTTTCCATCACCACCAAATCCCCGTAGGGTATCTGTTGAACATCCAGTCCATTCAGGATCCGGCCCTGACTCTCAAGCTGTTCGCCTGGTCGCGATATGCCGAGATCTCAGCCGATCGCGCCGGGGCCGTGTGCTCCAGGAATCTCGAGGGGATTGCCAGGGCGATGTTCAAGCTGGCCTCCGGACTCACGGGAAGCATTGTGCAGCCAAGCATGACTGAACTTCTCAAGCAGCTTGCAGACATGCAGGCCGAAGACGCTACGCCAGGAAGTCTTCGCGCGCCTTCGCAGGACTGGTTCTCGACGCATCCGTTCAGTCCCTTAAGACTTCAGGCACTCGCGTATACGTTTGAATCAGAGTTGTTACGGCCGGGCGGACAGTCGTTGGCTGCGCTGGAAGCCAAAGTCGAGCCTTTGATGAGTTTGATGAGGCCCAGCTACCTCCAGGAGAACTCGCACGAATCCGAGACGATGCGTCGAGTTCTTTTCGCCGGCGCGATCGCTGTGGCGGACGCGGTCGGAGGGATATCGACGGAGGAGATCAAAGCAATCGAAGGCTTTTTCGGAGTGGGGGCCATCGGCCCATCGCTCGATATCAAACGCCTGAAGGACGACCTGAAAACCCGGCTGAAGGAAGCGTTGACTCATGTAGCGCCGGCAAAGCGCGTGCAGGTCTTCCGAGACCTTGTCCTGGTTGTGCGGTCCGACAAAAGAGCACAAGCCGGCGAGAAAGTTGTTCTTGAACAGATCGCGCAAGGTCTTGAGATTCCCTCGTCCATTCGCGAGTCGCTGGAGAAGCCGCGACTCGAGCACTGACTTGTTGTATCGTTCCTGAAACCCGCCTACGCTATCAGAGATAGCTCCGGAGTCCGCGGTCAGAGTGTGCGATGCCAAGCGCCGGAGGCGCTAATTCGTGAGGCGAAAACGATGAAGAAAATTGCTTTGTACCTTGCCTTGCTTTTCGTAGCACTGTCGACGGCGGCTTGCATTCTCATCTCCCAGCGTGTACAGGTTCAGAAAATCGAACCGCGAAACGATGTCAACATCACCACTCCTGTAAAGGCCCACCTGAAGGATGGTTCAACCGTGACGTATTCGTCGGGCGTCAGGATTTCCGGTGGCAAGATCGTCGGAGAAGGCCAGATGCACGATCTCCTGCTGACTACATCCTCCACGGTGAAGGAAATTCCACTGGATAACGTCCTGGGCATGGAGAGCTTTCGCACACGCGTGAATCGCGCAGAGAGCGTGATCGTATCGACGCTTGCCTCGGCCGGAGTGACGGCGGGAGCCGCTTTGCTTGCGGTGGCGATTTTTGGATCATGCCCCACGGTCTATTCTGATGACGGAACTGTCGAGGAGGCCGAACTCTTTCCGAGCAGCATCGTCCCCCTCTTCGAGGCGCGCGACATCGACAGGCTGCGCGCGCAGCCGGACTCCACCGGCACGCTTCGACTCGAAGTCCGCAACGAAGCCCTGGAAACCCACTACATCAATCACCTTCAGGTTCTTGAAACGGAACATGCAGCGGATGAGTTCGTGCTGCCGGCGGCAAATGGCAATATCGTCGCAGTTAGAGATATCACGACGCCGCAGGTGATCACGGACCGAAGAGGTCAGGACATCCGGCAGCGCATCAGCGCGGTCGATGAGAGTTTCTATTCGACCGACCTGCGGACCATCGACAACGCAAGCATCGCCGACATGAACGACTGGGTTGATTTCTCCACTCCCGTTGAGGCGGGCTCGGAAAGCAAAACGATCGTGTTTCGACTCCGCAACAGCTTGCTGAGCACCACATTGCTCTACGAAATCATGCTCGGACCGGCCGGCGCGCACGCCATCGATTGGCTCAATCGCGACCTGTCCACGATTTCCACAGCCGTCGAATTGGGCCGTTGGCATCAAAAGCGAGCGGGCTTGCACATTTCGATCTGGCGTGATGGAGGCTATCAAGCGATAGCTCGAATTCCCGATTCAGGGCCGATCTCATGGCACGACGTTGCCATATCCATACCAGTGCAGCCTCAGGAAACGTCATTACGTGTACGGCTATCGTTTCTAGCCGATCACTGGCGATTCGATCGCATCGGTGTTGCGTCATCGACAAGGACGGTGACGCCACGAGCTGTTCCGATATCGGAAGTCCGGGAATCGAATGACGGTCAACAGCCTGAAGGCCGGATGAACATGAGTTCACCGGACAATCGTTATCTGCAAACCAACCCCGGCCAGCGTTTCTTCGTGGCATTCAATGTCGGTTCGCGTTCGGACAAATCCCGGACATTTCTGCTTTCATCATTGGGGTATTACATCGAGTGGATTCGCGGTTCGTGGATTCAAACCGCATCGGCGGACGGTCCATTCCAGCCGACGGACGAGTCCCTACTGTCTGCACTCAACAAATGGCGCAGCGATCGGGAGGCTTTTGAAAAGCGCTTCCGTGAAGCTCGCGTGCCTGTGAGGTGATTTATGAAAACCGCGAAGCTGATGATGTGGGCGTTGGTAACGGCACTGCTTTTCAGTTGCCGGTACGGCGTGTCTGTCGAATCGTTTCCTCCGGCGAGAACGGCGACAGGTGTAGCAAGCGATATCATGACGGATCGGGGACGGCTTACAGGCGAACTGATCGAAGTCCGCGACTCCGGAATCGTTATCCTTGCCGAACGCGTGCTCCGATTGCTGCCATATTCCGAAATCGTTTCGTCACGTTTTGAAGGATTGAATCGCGGCGTCACCCTGGGCAACCGGCGGCCACCAACTGCCGAATCGCGCGAACAGCTACGCATGGCCAGCCGATTCCCTCCGGGTCTGTCACCCGAAATGCTGGAAAAGCTCTTGCAAGCCCATGGGCAGACTTCGCTCGCTGGAAGCAACCCATGAGAACGTTTGGCGCGATGGTGATCGCTCTCCTGGTTGCCACTGCTGTCTCGCAAGAGAGGTTGGACTTCCTTGAACGGGCTCGAACCGGAACAGCTAAGTACCAAGACCAGACCAACGCGGTTCTCGATGGTTATCGTCGGATCGGACGCGATTTCCCGGCAATGGGTGAGCACTGGATCCGAATCAATCTCTTGTTCGATGGGAAAATCGAGCCCGAACGTCCGGAGTTCCTGACGTATGTCAACGTCGGCGGCAAACCCGTTCTCCTTGGCGTGGCTTATGCATTGCCACTGCTTCCAGGCGAATCGCCACCGTCTCAACCCGCGCCCATGGAAGCGTGGCACGATCATCTGCGAACCGTCGAGGATGAAACGGTGCTCCCGCGACATCACTTCCATATGGTCGATTCCGGCAAGCCCAGGCTTGCCATGCTGCACGCCTGGATCTGGACGTCGAATCCTGAAGGTGTTTTCGCGGCAGATAACTGGGCGATCCCTTACGTTCGTCTTGGTATTGCCGCTCCGCGAAACGTCTCGTTGCCGTCCGCCCGCGCACTGTCGCTGCTGTCGGGCGGAATTGAGTTCTTTTCGATGTCGATCGACGCGGCGGTTACGCTGACCGCCCGTGAACAAACCGCAGTCCGCGGTTTACTCGAGCGGGCACGATCGACGGTCGAAGAGAGTGTTCGTACTGGCGCTCTCGACAATTTGAACGATCATTGGAACGCGCTCTCGGCTTCAATCGAGGCGATCGTGAGTCCGCAGTCCAGGGCCGCCCTGCAAACCATTCTTCGTTAGGCGCTCCATGGGATGGGACATTTGACACGTGACACTTGACACGTGACATTTGACATCCGGGGAACAAATGCCCTCGAATGTCAAATGTCACGTGTCAAGTGTCACGTGTCAAATGTCCCATCCCATGGAGCCCGTCCAGGTATCCATCGATTAACATGCGCCCGGTAACGTTCCCATTCCTTACCGAAAAGTCGCGCGAGTTTAGGCTCCTCGTAAAAGACGATTCGCAGATGAAAACAAACGGCGAGCAGGACGTTATACGTCGCGAGTAGCGGCGACCCGGTAATAAGGCTCAACCCCGCAACCCATCCGAGCACTCCGATGTACATCGGATTTCTTGTCAACCGGTAGAGTCCGACAACGACAAGGTTCTTCGGGGGATCCCAGGGAGCCAGCGTTCCTTTTCCGATTCTGTAAAAGTCGCGCACGCACCACAACACAACGCTCAAACCAAGTACCAACACCGGCCAGCCGAAGTACGTCCCTTGAGTACGATAACTGTCACTGGGCAGCAACAGCCACGGGATCAAGCCGCCGACGGCAGCCGGAAGAACGAGGAATGCGAGGAGAGCGCGAAAAAACATCACAAGGTAGTCAGCCAGTCAGGGAAAGCAGGTCCACTAACCTTGGCCGGGGTACACCAGATGAAATATTCAACAACCCGACGGTCACCGGAAGTTTGAATCGGCGCGGACCGGCGCTCCCAGGATTGATGAAGACTACTCCTTCCTTATCCTCGATGACCGGTCGATGGGAGTGCCCGCTGACCACGACATCCGCCTTAGCCGCGGCACCGGACGGCTCCAGTTGTTTGAGATCGTGCAACATGCAAATTCGGAGGGTTCCAAGTCGAATGACGCGACGCTCAGAAATCCGTTGCGCCCACTTGCCGGTATCGTTATTTCCACGCACCGCGGTCACCGGAGCTATCGCCTTGAGCTGCTGCAGGACTTCCGGAGAACCGATATCACCGGCGTGCAGGATGAGTTCAACGCCCTTGAAGACACGGGACACTTCCGGCCGGAGCAGGCCGTGCGTATCGGAAATGATGCCGATCACGGTGTCGCGGCAGCGACGAACGCAGCGGTGTCTTCAAAGATTTGATAACGGTGGATGCGCCCGTCGAGGACTTTGATGACGGAAACCCAATCGTTCTCGACGGCCTTGTCCGTTTTCAGAATGCGGTCGCGGCTGCGACCGATCACAACCACCGTGTCTCCACCGCCGATGAACTGCAATACTTCGAAACTTTCAAACGCGAGGAAGCTCAACAGCAAGTCGAAGAACTTCATCACCGCCTCCGGCCCCCGGTGAATGCCGGCGTATGGCAGGACTTCGACCGGTCCAGGCATGGACCACTCCACGTCCGGATGAAGCGCAGCGATCACCTTGGGGAGATCGCCAAGCCCGAAGTCTTCGTAAAGGCCCTGAACAATTTTGAGATTCGATGAGTCTGTCATTAACCCTCCGCAGAATGCAGCACCGGCACTTGTCGATTTTCAACACTTATAATGAATCACAATGCGCACACATCCCACGACAGAGTATCTCGAAGCTGTCGAGCATCTGCGGCCCGGCGGGACGCTGATGTTTCAGCATGTCCGTTGGGAAGACTATGGGCAACTCCTGAAAGACCTCATTGACCGTCCTGGTGTGCGCGTCACTCGCCGCCTTCCGCAAACAGCTTCGTTCCGAAAAGACTCGCCGCAAAAAGCGTTAGGTAGGTGTGTCCTGATCTTCGATTTGAATCACGGCTTTCCAGCAACTGCGTTAGGCAACAGCCGTGGCCTCGAGTTCGACCATGATATCGGGATGGAACAGGCCCGCCACTTTTAACAACGTCGCTGCCGGTTTGCATTTCGCGTCATGCAGTCTCTTTCCAAAATGTGGGGCTGCGGCGAGAAAAGCATTCACGTCCGTAGTGTAGTAATTCAGACGAACCACGTTCTCCAGTTTCAAGCCGGCAGCGGCCAGTACCGTCTCCAGGTTGTCCAGTGCCTTCAAAATCTGCGCGGTCATATCTCCCGCGTGCAGCGGATTTCCATCCGCATCATTGGATGTCTGCCCGGCGCAATACAGAACGCGCTGGGCTCCCTTGACTTCGATTGCTTGAGAGAATCCGTATTGGTCTTGCCATGTCCAGGGATTGATCGGTCTGGATTCTGTCATCGAAATTCTCCTGAGAAGAAGTTGCTGTATTGGATCGGTTCGCGATGTGAAAATGCTGCGATGGAAGCGTAGCACATGAAGTCACGTTAACTGGCGTTAAGTCGCATGGTCGCGCCGGTTTTGTAAGGATTGCGTCCCGCCTTCATCCTAATGGGTGGCCGTGACATAATGACGAGGAAAGCATGAGTGTCAAGACGCCCCCTGCGGGGCAGGTATACGATGAATGGTTAATGCGTGACGACGTCGATGCCGTCGCGGCCATGTGCAGGTTCTACATGCAAGATGATCCCGTTCACCGGACCCTTCACAAAATCGCGAGTAAACTGGACGACTTAGGCATTTCCTATGCGATTGTCGGCGGAATGGCATTGGGCGCGCATCATTTTGTGCGTGCGACTGTCGATGTGGATATCCTGGTTAGTCCCGAGGGTTTAAAGAAGATTCATGACAGCCTTGATGGGCTGGGATTTGTTCCGGTGTTCAAGGGGAGCAGGAATCTCAGAGATGTGGAAACCGGCGTCCGGATCGAGTTTGTGGTTCACGGACAGTTTCCGGGAGACGGTAAGCCGAAACCGGTAGCGTTTCCGGACCCGCGTGACGGCCAAATCATTAACGGTATTCGCTATCTTCCACTCCCCGCCCTCATCGAGATCAAGCTTGCTTCTGGAATGACCAACCCCGGCCGGCTAAGGGATCTCGCCGACGTTCAGGAATTGATTCGCGTGCTGCGTTTACCCCGGGAATCCGCAGAGAAACTGAATCCGTTCGTCCGCGAGAAGTTTGAAGAACTTTGGCAAGCACTCGCCAGCAGCCCACAACGAGAAGAGTAGCTCCGATGACTTCGAAATAGGGGTCAGGCGTATTTAATATTGGCCGGTTCTATGAAAGGGGCTGTCAAGAAAAAGATCTCCCCGCCGACCGGATGCCTAAACAGAAAAAACTATCGTGGCAGCCAGCCCTTCTCCGTTCAAGACGAGATCGTGGTCCAGCGCTCCGAACATTCGACGTTCTGTCGACCCTTGGTTTTCTCTCGGAAACTGAAAAGCGGCGACCTCGGCGATAATTGCCGACCATGGTTCTATCTGAGCCTCAAAGGCTAATGCTTTTCCAGGTCGTGCGAGGGGGGATAGGGTTTTGAGTGGGTCTTTGGTTAAACCATGGACCATCCGGCCAACGGATCCTCACCCTCGACCTTGTCGTCCGAACAAACCAACAACGTCTCATCGAATCGATCGTTGTTCTGGCCAGTCGCTCGGAACGGCTATGTCGTCCAGTTCAGTTTCTTGGGATCGAACACCTCTCTCTTCTTCCAAACCGTTAATGCAATCGCGGCGATCTTCCGTGCCAGGGTCAGTCGTGCCATCTCCGCGCGCATGCCTTTCTCTTTCAGCCTTTCGAGATAACCGCGATATGGCTCCGTCCGGGATCCGCCGGTAGCCGCGCTAATAAAGGTTTCTTTCAGGCGGTGATTGCAGTTTGGGTTGAGCCCTCGTGTTGCAATCGCTTTTCTGCTTCGCACCGCACGTCCTTCGCGCATCTCATATTCCGCGCTCGTGTGGGTTACAACTGCCAGCCCACTGTAGCTCCAGAGCTGATGCTTGGTTCGAAAGCGATGCGGAGTATCCACAGTGGCCACGATCAGCGCACATCGAATCGGGCCCAATTGTGGAATCGTCCTCAACCATTCCACCGCTTGATGCTTTCGACTTTCGACCAGCATTGCCTGTTTAGCCCGTCGCCGCAGCGGCCGTAGATGATCCAGTTCTTCGTACAACCATTCCAGCCGTTGCCGCGCTCCCGGTTCGGACAGCCGGCCTAACCATTCTTCCCGCTGAGTTTCCTGATAGACGCCTCGTCCTGGTGTTCGAATTCCGCGTCCACGAAAGATCGCTTTAATTCGGGTCATCGTACGGGTCGTGTCGACCGACAGGGTTTCGTAGCCTCGTACAAGTTCTTTCAACCTCAGAGTCTCTGCATGGCCGTGGTAAACCGATCTCAGCAGCCCGGCTCGTAGAAGCTCCGCCAGTTTCAGAGCATCCGCCTTGTCCCCCTTGGAACCTTCGCTCAGCAATTTGTTTCGCCGCGGGTCACAGACAATCGTTTCCGTTACATGGGCGCGGATGACTTCGTACAGCCACGCCGCCTGCGTCGTCTCCTCAAACGTTACATGGATTGTCCCGCTTAAACTCATTAGCAGTCGGATAATTGCCGCTGCCTCCGTCGCCACCACCGTCTCGAGCACCAACTTCCCATCCGAATCCAGAACCGCAACCACGGTGGTTGCTCGGTGCACATCCATCCCCATATACTTGTCGCACTTCATTAGTCGCTCCTTTGTGGATTCAACGCGTCAACGTTGATCGGTTGCCGTGATTCTTTTCCCGACAACCGCCACAACAGGGGCGTCCTTTCTTATAGCGTTTTAAGTCGCGATGAATGATGCCTTTCTCGTGGGCGGCTTCCAGTGCTTCGGCGATCTGTCGCGCGATTGGCAGTACGTCGCAGACAGGCATTGGCCCTCTGGCCAGCCGCTCGGCCAGTGTTTCGCCGTCGGCGAACTCCATATTCGGGCTTGCGCGTAGGAGCTATCCCGTAGTGGAACCCCTGCAGTTCCGCCTTCGGCTTCAGGGGACGGGACACTTGACACGTGACATGTGGGACGCGTGACATTTGACATCCAAGGAAACCACGCACCATCGGATGTCAAATGTCACGCGTCCCATGTCACGTGTCAAATGTCCCGTCCCCTGGAGCCGAAGGCGGAGCGGCAGGGGGTTCCACTCAAGGGTCAGGGAACGCGCTGTTTGAGGTCTTCGAACCGGTTGAGGACGATCTGGACATTTCGCAAGGCGTCGTTTTGTGGTGGTGCAATGAAGATGAAATGTCTTCCGTCAGGCGCGATGTCGTACGAGCGTCCATTGAGCAGGTCCTGTGACACGGTAATTCCGATCGGCGCCACTAAGGCTTTATCAGCTTGGTCCAGTTGAGCACGACCGTGAGAGGTGCGGATCTGCCGGTCTCGATGCCCTGGCTGTGCGCTTTGTCGAGCGCGCCGGAAATCTGCGACGCATACTCCAGCGCCTGATCGAGCGGCAACGACCCACGGCTTAAACGCTCCGCAAGCGTTTCGCCATCCAGGTACTCCATCACGAGGTAATCCGTGCCATCTTCCTGGCCGACGTCATAAAGCATGCAGATGTGCGGATGGTTGAGCGCCGCAATCATCTGTGCTTCGCGCTGAAGCCGGGACCGCAGTTCGGGATTGGAAGGAAGCCCTTGAGGCAACAGCTTGATCGCGACGGTTCGGTTCAACCGCGTATCGGTTGCCTTATAGACATCCCCCATACCACCCGAACCCGCAGGCGAAATAATCTCGTACGCACCAAGACGTGTCCCCGACCTGATCGACACTCATTCCTCCCCTGAGTTGTTGGCGCATTATACGCTCATCAATCTTTGTCAGAAATCAGGATGAATTAAGGGCAGCGTCGACCGTAGAGTGAAGCAATGGAGCCGATTCCAATTTCGGGTTAAACGTCGGGTACAATCGCGCGGCAGATTTGGATACATGACCCTCGCACTTGGATCCCGCATGCGTCATTTGGATTCCGCCAGGAATCATTTCGATATGCAATTCGATGAAACAGCCGGTTCGAGGGATTTCTTTTCCTTGGGTATTCACGCAGCAAGCGGATTTTCCTGCTGCGGCCGTTGGAGGAGCGATCGATGAGGGTTGTGCATTCGCCTTTTGGGCCTGTCCCGGAGCAGCGGTAACCATATTCACCGGTCGGCTGTCCGCTCAGGTCTTAATACAGGAAGAGGCTTGGTGTGCACGACATACCGCGTCAATATAACGCGTAAACTGAAAAAGAACCGGTTTACCTAACGCGCCGTCCGGCTTCGCCGGGGTTGACTCCAGTCGATTCATTTCGATTCATTGACAGCGCGAGATGATTGGGGCAAGAGTCCAAGCTGAATCAGGCTTTCCGCGGTTGCGACGACAGCATCGCTGTTGGGCCGCGGCGACCAACCGAGCAGGCGGCGAGCCTTGTCGCTGGTCGCCGCCTTGGGCTTACCTAGTTCGGGAAGGATGGATTTGAGTGATCGATCCACTAACGCCCCCATGTGCACGAGCCAGTTCGGCAAGGCCCGAGTCGGCACTCGTCTTGCGGCTTCGCCCAGTCGCGCTTTCAACATTTGAGACAGCTGTTGAAAGGTCATGAAGTCGCCGGACACGGCGATGAATCGCTCGCCGTTTGCCTCAGGATTGGTCATAGCCCTCAAGTGGAGATCGGCAACGTCGCGGACGTCAACGATGCCGAAGGAGATATGAGGGACACCTGGCAACGAGCCGTCCATCAGTCGCTGAACGAGTTGAATCGAAGCCGAATAATCGGCGCCGAGTAGCGGTCCGAAAACGACCGTCGGGTTCACGACGGAGAGTTCAAGGCTGGAGCCCTCGCGGGCAATGAAATCCCAGGCTGCGCGCTCAGCAACGGTTTTGGATTTCACGTAGGCGCCCAGGCCGGGAGTCTCCAGGTTCGTCCAGTCGCGCTCGGACAGCGGCGAATGCGACGGCGGATGGCCGTAGCCGATTGCCGCAAACGACGACGTGAGTACGAGGCGGCGCAGGCCGGAGTCGCGGGCGGCCCTCAGCACGCGAATGGTACCGTCACGAGCGGGAACAATCAGATCGTTCTCATCCTTGGGTGGTTTGGCTGGAAGCGGCGACGCAACATGGAGAGCGAATGTCGATCCTGCCATCACTTCGCGCCAGCCCGCGTCGGACGTGAGGTCAGCTACCGCAAACGCGAGTGATTCATTCGGTTGGATCCCGGCAACGGCAAGCATCGCGCGCACGTCGTCGGCGCGTTTCATCGAGCGAACTGTCGTACGCACCCGATAACCCGCTTGCAACAACGCCAGAATGCAGTGCACCGCGACGAAACCCGAACCACCGGTCACGACAACCAAATCACTGCCGCAGTTTGTACCCATACTTTATTCGAATTATCAGGAACCTGGCTCCGAAGCGACACAGATTTCGAAACTGTGGCGCACAGTGCGCTCAAATTCGCACAGATATCCTCAGCGGCAGACCACATAACCTTTTTTCAGCACAAGACAAGATATTAGAGGCATAAGTGCCGGATTCGGCTAGTCGCACAGTCTATTCCGGACACAATAGATCGCTCGCATCGCATAAGACCAATGCCGGCACGCAACAAATCCGCGCATCTTGATGATTAAGAGGTTCGTTCGTTCCGGCAGATCTAAACGAGGGCAAGCTTCCTGGAGTCGGGCGACGATATGCTTAAATCCAAACGACATATGTAAAGCGTAAGACCGACGGCGGCAATCTTCTTGAATATATGTAGTTTGAGTGCTTGTATATGTTCAAAACGTTTGAGGGGCAAAGAGCATGGGCGAATCTAAGCTTCGAATTAAGTTTGGTGAGCACGAGTTCGAGATCGAGGGCCCCGTGGATCATGTTGCTTGAGACGATGTCCTCGGCTCCTGAGCAAGATCGGTGTGGCGAGAGCGCCGGCCAGCGCGAGTATCCAGGCCAGCGCGGCGCCGCTTGCCGGCTGAACCTGGTAGTCAATACGGATCTCGCGCTGTCGAGGATCGCGCGTTTGAGCCGTGACGTCGATGCCGGGGTCGGTGGGGACTAGCGCGTTGGCGAGGTACACGCTGCCGTCCGGACGATGATTGTTGCGAAAGACCAGCGCTCGGCGCCCTGGCGCGAGCGATGAGATGGGCGCGGCGGCGCGGATCCGTATGGTCCCAAGGCCGTCGATGATCTCCTCGGCCGTCGGCACTTCAACGCGCGTCATCGTCAGGAGCACCGCGTGGCCATCGAGGTCGAGCGTGACGTCCTGAAGGACCGTTTTGCCGTACGCCTCGGCTTCACGCGGCGAGATACGTCGATCAGCGTCCATATCAAGATGCGACACAATATCCCGGGCAATCATCACCCCCGGCGTCACGTCGATTTCGAGATCGATGCGATCGCGCGCCAGAGAGAGGCGCGTGGTCTGCAGATACTCGTCCAGCCGATGCGCCATCCCGGGCGTAGGCAGGGCGAGCAGCAGACCGAGCATGCCCGCGGCGATTGTCTTCACTGCCGCGTCACCTTATCCGCGTAGTCGTTGGTCGGGTCGCGGTAGATGGTATGAATGTGATCGGTGTTGGCATCGGCCGCGCCCTGGGGCGCGTACTCGATCAGCACGGTCGGACCCTGAATCCGGAAATACGCTCCCTTGCCATTAGTTGTCGATCCCGCCCAGGCGAAGTAGGTGTCGGGGAGGTTCGCTTGAATCTCGTTCATCTTGGCCGCGGCGGCTTCATCCCCCAAAATCCCGACCCACTCGCGCACGAGATCGACGAGCATGGCGCGTTGCGCGGTCGTGAAACCAGCCGCGCGGATCCCTTCCGGCTGAATCGTCTTGCCGTCGTTGCCGGGGCCGAGCACGAGATTGCGAACCTCAAAGCCCAGAATGGCCTGTTTCTGCTGCTCTGCGCTCAGCGCGTTGATGAGCGCAAAGGCCTTGTCGTTCTCAGTGCCAAGCGGGCGAATGGTCTTGCCGTCCACCGTGTAGGTGGCTGGCTGGGTCCCGGTGTGCGTGGGGGCGAGCACGTTCTGGCGCGCCGCGAGTGTGACGTTGATCGCGAGGTGGTGTCCACCGAACTGAATCATCCACGGGTCGACCGCGGAGGGTTTGCCGAGTATGGCGACATAGTACTCCGCGCGGCCAAAACGCGTCCGCGTCGTGGCGGAGCGCGTCGGCGCGCTGCGCGTTTCAAGGAACTGGTCCGCGTCGACAATCGCCATTGCCTTGCGGAATCCGTCGGCGCTCAAGGTTGAAGCGACGAGCGCCAGCGCCGCTTTCTCCTGTACGGGTGTCATGTCGCCCAACTTGAGGCCGTTGCGTTCCGTCGCTCCGACCTGCATCGCGACGCCGGTTGGCAGGTTCGACCAGACCGTTCGGGTCTTCGCGTTGAGATCGATGTGGGCCTTGGCGCGCTTGGCCTGATCGAGCGTGGCGAGAAACGCCTCGGCCGCAGCCACCGCGCGGCCGGTCGCCACCACTGTCGCCGGTGCGCGCTGCGCCTGCAGTGCCATGCCGGAACCGAGCCCCAGCAGCAATCCGCCGACGACGAGACAGACAATCACTGCCACCGCATAGAACGTTCGGTATGACATCGAAGTCTCCTCTCCGAGATTGATGCGTGCTCGCTATCTTCGGACGATAGTCTAAACAAACGAGACCATGCAATTAGAAACGAGAGTATAAGGAGTCCTTGTATCTTCGTGATCCTAGGAACTGGGTTCTTTCAGGCTGCGATGATCGTTACATCGTACGGTTTGAAATGCCGGTCGTGGGCCACGATAGCCCGCGGCCCGATTTTGTCGCGCCGGAATCCAGCGGGAACGGTCGAAGGCCAGTGTGCCGCCCGGGACCAGACAGTGCAGGTGAGATTGAGTCGCGATATCGGACGTACTGTCGAAAAAGGTGCATTCACGCGTCTGGCCGCGATTTTACGGTCAGCGTCGAACCCTTTCTGACGTTCAAGACCAGGGCCGGCCGGAAACAAACAATGCAGGTCCCGTTTTTAGCGCGCACGCTCGGATAGACGATCCCTGTCGCTCCTTCCGCAAGTAAGGTTCGCGCCAATGTCTGGGATGCGGCATAAGAGTCCGGTCTCAGCCATTGCGAATGCGACTTGTCTTTCCGGATGATGTGAAACTCAGCCCGGAAATCCGCAAGATAGTCGTCGAAAGTAAACGTCTCCGGTTCCTGCCAATCGACTTCCTTCAACTCCTGTCTCTTGTGATAGGCGACCTCGGCATACGCCGTCTCCTGTTCGAATGCAGCGTACCAGGCTCCGCGGTCCGGACCATTGAAGCGGCTGCCAAAAGGATGGGCATGCGTGAATGCGGCGTTCACAATGTGCGCGTACGATATGCCAAACAGGAGTTCGTGGACGCTGATACCGGGGAGCAGGTTGGCTTCTCCGAGCAACCGGTCATTCGTCGCGCTCTCCAACTCGAACAAAGATTCAAGCTCGCTTTCATCTCCGGTCAGTTTTTCAAAAACGCTTTTGTCGCCAGGGATGGAGGGAATGAGTCGATGGGTATCGTCGCGGCGTATTTCGTGGAGTCTGGGTGCCAACGATCAGCGACCGCCACGCCGCGCATCAAGCAACTGACGGACGCGGATGATTGCAGGAAGTCCGCCGCTGATCATGTACGCCAGCGGAGTCTCGCCCGAAAACATCGGATTTGAGTTGGGCAGACTGATCCAGGAGTCGGCGAGTTTGCGACTATAGAGGATGTTGAGCGCTTTGAAAATCCCGAGCAGCAACGATATCCGGGTCAGCTTGTCCTGATCGAGCGTCTTCTTCTGGCCGCGTTTCATCTGATAAAACGCCCCGTTCGAAATCCCACCCAGGAGTTGACGGGCGGATTCGTCACGCAGTTGCCACACCTGCGAAAGCTTGAAGAATGCGGGAACAGCAGAACGGCTCAGCCGTCCCTGAGCCTCGCGATTCGACAGGTCAACCGCCTTATCGACCGAGTAACCCGTCGGCGGCTTCTGCAGTACCGGCATTGGCAACCTCCATATACAAACAAATGTACATCCATTTCTGGAGAATTACCAGCCGCGTTGTCGAAGCAAAGAATCGGGCGTCGTGTTGGCTCCGCCTGCCTGGGCGAGCAGATTAGCTGTTACCGTACACAGGAATCGACGCGCCGTGAATGATCCTCCCGTCCTCGCTGCCTAAGTAAAGGATCACGTCGGCAATTTCTTCCGGCTTCGGCCAACGCGTGTAGTCCGCGTTGGGCATTGCTTTGCGATTGGCATCGGTGTCGATAATGCTGGGCAGAATCGAGTTCGCTCGAACGCCGCTGCCCTTGAGGTCGGCGGCAAGCGAATCGATCATCGCAATCGCCGCTGCCTTGGACGCACTGTAAGATGCCGCGCCCGCCGGATGGTCGATACCTGATTTGGCCGCGATGTTGATGATCACTCCCTGTTTTCTCGCGAGCATCGTAGGGACGACAGCGCGGCAAAGCACGTATCCGGCTTTCAAATTCAGAGCAATCATTTGATCGAACACCGCGGCTTCAGCATCCCAGAACTTAACGCCACCCGCATAACCTCCGACCGTATTGACCAGAACGTTCAAAGCGCCGTGTCGAGCGATGATCTGATCGACCATGACTTTTACCGCCGCTTCATCGGTGACGTCTGTGGCGTAACCTTCCAGCTGGGAAGATGGCCCAAGCGCATCGAACTCTTCGCGTTTGCGATAAGTGACAGCGACATTCGCACCCGCTTTGAGAAATGCCAGCGTGACGGCGCGGCCCAAACCTCCGGTACCACCAGCCACGAGAACGGTCTTACCTGAGAACGAAGTGGTCATGTGATAGATCATCTCCTTTTGCGAAATCAATCGGTGCGCTTCCTCGGCATAACATACCTGAAATCACCCGGTGGGTGGTGCTCACCGCGGTATCGCTTCGTGGCCTGTCTGGTCCCTGCAGGGGTCAGACGTATCTGGCACCTACGGTGCCAGATACGTCTGACCCCGAATTTCGAAAACCCTGTTTCCTCCGGCTGTTCCCTCCTTACAGCCGCTCGTGACAAAAATGGCAGGATTTTCCACCGGACTGAACTAGAGTTGCGGCTCGGAGGGTACTTTGAAAACAAACTACGTGGTATTTGTCCTTTTGATGAGCATGATGTTGTTCATGGGGAAATGTAATCCGCACGGGCGCAGCGCGCTACCAGCAACCCAAGCTTCGGCGCGCTAGTTAGAATGGAGGATCTGTATCGCGATCTACGTTACGGTGTTCGACGGCTGATCCAGACGCCGGGCTTTACGATCGTTGCTCTGCTGACATTAGCGCTGGGCATCGGCGCAAACGCGGCAATCTTCACGCTCGTGAACAAAATGCTGCTCCGGCCGTTGCCCGTGCAAGCGCCCGCTGAAATCATCGCGCTCAATAATGCCAGCAACGATGGCCGGGTTTTCCCGGCGTTCTCCTACCTCAATTACAGAGACCTTCGCGATCGCAACATCGCTATAGCCGATCTGTTGGCATACGCGCCGACCCCTGTCAGCCTCAGTAACGACGGCGTGAATGAGCGCGTATGGAGCTACATCATTTCAGGAAACTATTTCGCGGTGCTCGGACTGCGTCCCGCTGCCGGACGCCTGATTTCGACGGAGGACGATGCGCAACCCGGAGCAAATGCCGTAACGGTCATCAGCTACGACGCGTGGCAGAAACGTTTCGGAGGCGACACCAACGCCGTCGGCAAGAATGTCGTGGTCAACGGCAGACAGTTCACGGTTGTAGGAGTTGCGCCTCGGGACTTCGCTGGGCTCGAAGTGGCCTTCACCGCCGAAATGTGGTTCCCGATAATGATGCAAAGCCAGATCAGTCCGCGAAGCCGGTGGCAGGATCGCCGTGGTTTCGAAAACCTGTATATCGCGGGGCGTTTGCGGCCCGGCGTGCACACCGCCGCTGCAATGTCTGCGTTCCGCGCGGCCGCCGCGCAGCTCGAACACGAATATCCGAACGAGAATCAGGGCAAGTCCATCGTGATTACTTCTGCCGGACTATTCGGATCGCTCGGGCGCGGACCGGTAATGGGGATTTCGGGCGTGTTGATGGCTGTCGTTGGATTGGTGCTACTCCTGGTATGCACGAATCTGGTCAACTTGTGTCTTGCCAGAACGGGGCAACGGCAGCGTGAAATCGCGATGCAACAGGCGCTCGGCGCCAGCCGATGGCGAATTGTCAGGCAACTGCTGACCGAAAGCCTTGTCCTCTCGACCGCCGGCGGATTGACAGGTCTGGCGCTGGCGTACTGGTTAACGGGCGCCGCTTCGAGATTCCGATTACCCATCGATATCCCGCTCTCCTATGGATTCGAGATGGACTGGAGAGTGGTTGTCTTCACCATCGTCGTTTCACTCCTTGCAGGAATCGGATTCGGTTTGATGCCCGCATGGCAATCGACGTCCCCTGAAATGATGGCTTCCGCCTCTCGCCGGTCGCGTTTGCGGAACATTCTTGTTGCTTCGCAGGTTTGCCTTTCGTTCATGCTCATGATTTGTGCCGGCCTGACGCTGCGAAGTCTGCAGCAGGCAGAGTTCGTGGACCTTGGAATGAATCCGCAAGGCGCCATGGAGCTGGGATTCGATCTCGATCTGCAGAGCTTCACGCCTGAGCGCGGACTCCAATTCGTCGATGCGTTGATCACAAACGTGCGTTCACTTCCCGGTATAAAAGCGGCCGGTGTGGGAAGTGCAGTGCCCCCGGATCCGCACATCCCATCCGTTCCACTTCGTATCGAAGGTGCTCCGGCGCCGGAACGCGGCAACGTTCCGCGATCGGTTTTCCTGTCCGTCAGCCCGGATTATCGAGAAGCTATGGGTATTCCGCTGCTTCGCGGGCGCGACTTCAACGACAACGATGTGGAAACCTCCCAACCTGTCGGCATCATCAACGAAACGTTCGCCCGTCGCTTCTGGAATGGTGAGAACCCGATCGGCCGGCGCTTTGCGCTTGGTGAATCGGGTACCAACTGGATTGAGGTCGTCGGCGTTGTGCGCGACGGAAAGTATCGGAGCCTTGGCGAGAGTCCGAATCCCCTGATCTTCGTGCCAATGATGCAGAGATACGGCGGTCTGATGAAAATCGTCGTGCGCACGGCAACCGGCGAAGGCGATCGTCTTGAAGAGATTCGCCGCGAGGTACACAAGCTCGATCCCAATCTGCCGATATTCGACGCGCGGAGTTTGACCGAACACATGAGGCTTCCGCTCTTCCCTGCCAGAGTGGCGGCTGCCATGTTCGGAAGCTTCGGCTCACTGGCAATGGCTCTGGCCGCACTGGGAGTCTTTGGTGTCGTGTCCTTCTCCATCAGTCGCAGAACGCAGGAAATCGGCATTCGGATGGCGCTCGGCGCTCGTCAAACGGATGTGCTGAGAATGATCCTTCGACAAGGAATGGGTCCGGTCGCCATCGGTATGACGGTTGGCGTGCTCGGCGCATTCATCCTGGCCCCGATCATTCAGATTAGCGAAGTCTTGTATGGTGTCAGCCAGAACGATCCGATTACCTTTGGCGGAATCGCGCTCATGCTCGGATCCGTTGCGTTCGTTGCGTGCTACCTCCCTGCTCGCCGTGCCGTGAAGATCGACCCGCTCGTTGCGTTACGTCACGAGTAGCCCCGGCCTCGGAGCGGCGCCAAGTGTAGCCGTGGGCAAAGCGCCGCCCCCCCGATTAGGCGATAACACCGAGAAAAGCAAAAATTGAGATATGTGCCCGCGTGGAGATGCGCGCGGAGCACGAGATTTTTCTGTCAAGGATGAAAGTGTTGGCAACCAGAGGGACC
>Ga0137427_10000329_pt1 | contig 25403 bp, 19 predicted proteins | sample EasRivERMZT700_2_FD_102309 | JGI IMG/M metagenome (GOLD analysis project Ga0137427, IMG submission 102309) | Soil microbial communities from meander-bound floodplain in the East River, Colorado, USA - East River MetaG ERMZT700_2 | ecosystem: Environmental > Terrestrial > Soil > Floodplain ...
GCGCCGACCGCGATTCGCGCGTTCATGAAGTGGGGCAACGAGTGGCCCGGCAAGTACGACCTCTCGTCCTTGCGCCTGCTCGGCACGGTCGGCGAGCCGATCAATCCCGAAGCCTGGATGTGGTACCACGAGCACATCGGCCACGCGCGCTGCCCGATCGTCGACACGTGGTGGCAGACCGAGACCGGCCAGATCCTGATCACACCGCTGCCAGGCATCACCGCGACCAAGCCGGGTTCGGCGACCAAGCCGTTCCCGGGCATCGTCGCTGAGATTCGCACTGCCGCTGGTGAGCCCGTGAAGGAAGGCGGCGGGCTGCTCGCGCTCACGAAGCCATGGCCCGGCATGCTGCGCGGCATCTACGGTGATCCCGAGCGCTTCGTGCAGCAGTACTTCAGCAAGTGGAAAGACGGCGTGTACTTCACCGGCGACGGCGCGCGCGTGGACAAGGACGGCTACTACTGGCTGCTGGGCCGCGTCGACGACGTCCTCAACGTCGCGGGACATCGCATCGGGACGATGGAGGTCGAAAGCGCGCTGGTCGATCATCCGAAGGTCGCCGAAGCCGCCGTGGTGGGGAAGACCCACGAGATCAAAGGCCAGGCGGTCGCCGCGTTCGTCACGTTGAAGGAAGGCTTCGCCGCGTCGCAGGCGCTCATCGACGAGCTGAAAGAGCACGTCGTCAAGAAGATTGGCGCGCTCGCACGGCCGGATCAGATCCTCTTCGCCGCCGACCTGCCCAAGACGCGCTCCGGCAAGATCATGCGCCGGCTCCTCAGGGATATTGCCGATGGCAAGGCCCTCGGCGACACGACGACGCTGGCCGATCCGAACGTGGTGGCGAGGCTCAAGGGCGAATACGAAGCACTGGAAAGCTAGGGAATTGGGGATTTGGAGATTGGGGGATTGGGAGATTAAGGAAAACCTTGAACCCGGGTCTCCCCAGTCGCGTATCCTCGAAGGGCTGACGAGCCCTTAATCTCCAAATCTCCCAATCCCCAAATCTCGAAATTCAAGGTTCACCATGTCCCTGATTGAAACCACCGACCTTTGGAAGACCTACGAGATGGGCCACGAGAAGGTCCATGCGCTTCGCGGCGTCTCGATTCAGATCGAGCGCGGCGAGTATGTCGCGATCATGGGGCCGTCCGGCTCGGGCAAGTCGACGCTGATGAACCTGATCGGCTGCCTCGACACGCCCACCCAGGGCGGCTACCTGCTGAACGGCAAGCAGGTCAGCAAGATGAGCGACGACGAGCTGGCCCGGATCCGGAACGAGGAAATTGGATTCGTCTTCCAGACGTTCAATCTGCTGCCGCGCGCGACGGCGCTGCACAACGTGGAGTTGCCGCTGGTCTATGCCGGCGTCACGGGGAAGGACCGCCTCGAGCGCGCCAAAGGTGCGCTCGGCAAGGTGGAGCTCAGCGACCGGATGACCCACCGGCCGAACGAGCTGTCAGGCGGTCAGCGGCAGCGCGTCGCCATCGCGCGTGCGCTCGTGAACAACCCGTCGATTCTGCTCGCCGACGAGCCGACCGGCAACCTCGACAGCAAGACGGGCGTCGAGATCCTCGCCCTCTTCGCGCGCCTGCACGAGACCGGCAACACGATCATCATCGTCACGCACGAGCCGGAGGTGGCCCAGCACGCGCACCGGCAGATCATGATTCGCGACGGACAGGTTGAAAAGGACGTCCGCCGTGCAGCTTAAGCGGACGTCCGCGTTAATGAGTGAATGGGTGAATGAGTGATTGGGTGAATGGCGGCGGACACGCATTCACACACTCACACATTCACCCAATCACCCATTAACAGGTCTCACTGCCGCGCGTAGCGCGTGCCATCAGCGCGCGGCGTCAGGACCTTCCCCGGTAAGGCCTTCGTAAACTTCCCATCGTCGACGACCGCGACGCCGTTCACGAACACGAACGGAATGCCCACCGGGTATTGATGCGGCTGCTCGAACGTCGCCTTGTCGGCGACGGTTTCCGGATCGAACACCACGAGATCCGCCCAGTAGCCCGTCCGCAGCAGGCCGCGATCCTTCACGCCCATGATTTGCGCGGGCAGGGACGTCATCGATCGAATCGCGAACGGCAGCGAGATGACGCCGCGATTGATCGCGAAGTGGCGAATCTTGCGCGGCATGGTGCCGTAGTAGCGTGCGTGCGGCGTGCCTTGACCGAACGTCGCGGTGTCGCCGTCCGTGCATGTCGCCGTGAAGTCCTGCTGCATGATGTGGTCGAGGTCGGCTTCGGCGAGCGAGAAGCCGCGCATCCGGGCGCCGCCGGCGCGGTCTTCGCCGTTCAGTTGCAGCCAGATCACCGCGTCGATCGGTGACGTCTTCAGATCCTTCGCCACGAAATCGAGCGACTTGCCGACGTACTTCGGATCCGGGAACCCATTGATGACGATGCGCGCCGCGCCGCCGCGGCGGTCGATCTCGTGCGCGATGTCCATGCGAATCTTGCGCACGTCGTCGTCGTTGCCGAGCCGCTGGCGGAAGACGGCCTTGCCGCCGCCGGCGCTGCGCGCGTTGAGCTGATTGCCGGTGCCCTCACCCGGCGGTACGAGCGCCCACCCCGGCACCAGCACGGTGTTGCCGTCCGTGCCGGAGGTTTCGTACGGATACTGATCGGCGTAGACCTCGATGCCTTGGTCTCTGGCGTCACGAATGAGCCGGGTCGCGGCGTGGCTGGTGCCCCAGTAGTTCGCGCCTTTCGCCTTCAGGTGCGAGGCCACGACGGGCACGCCAGTCTGGCGGCCGATCGTGATCGTCTCGGCCACGGCTTCGAGCAGGCTGACGGACGGCGTCGGATCGGACTTCACTTTCCACATCGGGTCGGCGCCTTCGCTGCGCTCGTGGCTGATGTAGAAGCCGCCGTACGGTTTCACGACGCGCGTCAACTCGACGACCTCACGCGTCTCGGAGAACTGTCCCGGGTTGTACTCGAGCCCCGAGCTCAGCCCGAACGCGCCGTCGTCGAGACCCTGGATGACGAGCTGCTGCATCGCGCGGATGTCGGCCTCCGTCGCAATCTGGTTGTCGCGCTGCGCCGTCATCGCGCGCGTCCGCACGGTCCCATGCCCGACCATCAGCGCCGCGTTCGTCCCGATGCCTTGCCGTTCGTACAGCGCCTTTTGATCGCGCAGCGGCCAGCGCGGCGAGCGCCCGTCCTGGTTCACGACCGACAGCGTGATCCCCTGCGCGACCATGTTCAGGTTCGCGTTGAGCGTCGGACTCGCGAGGCCGGCGTCGCTGTGCGAGTGGAGATCGATGAAGCCGGGACTGACGATCTTGCCGCTCGCATCGACGGTGCGCGTGGCGCGCGCGGCAGCCAGAGATCCGATTGCCGCGATGCGCCCGTCTTTCACGGCGATGTCGCCGTAGAACCACGGGTTCCCGGAGCCGTCGAGAATCTTGCCGCCTTTGATCACTAGATCGTAGGTGGGTGCCGTCTGAGGCGCTGCGGCAATCGCGAGGGTTCCGATGACGCCGAGGGCCACAGCGACAAGAGCGGCAGGATGGCGCATGGTGCGCCCATCTTACCGGCGCGACGGGCCAACGGCGCCGGGTTGTTGGGTTAGAGATCGCGCAGCGCGACGCTTGGCTCGACTCGGGTCGCCCGGCGGGCGGGCAGGTAGCACGCGATGCCACCCGCGATGGCGAGTGGCACGATCGCGCACGCGAGGGTGATCGGATCGAAGGCCGCCAGCGGATTCTTGAAGAGGGGCTGCAGCATCATTCGCATGATCAGCGCCACGAGGAGGCCGATGACGAGTCCTTCCACAATCGGCCGAAATCCGTCGCGCAAGATGAGGGTGGCGATCCGAGAACGGTCGGCTCCCAAGGCCATCCGCAGGCCCAACTCCCGCGTCCGCTTCGAGACGACGTGCGAGAGCACGCCATACAGGCCGGCCATCGACAGCACGAGCGCCACCGTCGCGAGCGTTGCCGCGATGCCGGTGATGAAGCGAATCCGCCCAATGTTGAACCAACGCTCGGGGTTGGGCGCGCCGGCGTACGTCACGGCGAGATCCGGGTCGATATCCTGCACCGTGGTGCGGAGAAGCGTCGCGGTGGCGTCGACCGTGAATTTCGGCCCTCGTGCTAGGACCGAGACGTCTCGCTGAAAGTGCTGGCCGAACGAAACGTACGACACGGGCGCCGTTCGGCCGCTCGGGTCTTCTTCCTCGCACACACCAACGACCTGGAACGTTCGCGTCGTGTACCCGGGGGCGGTCCAGTCGAAGACTCGGGCGAGTACGTTCTTTCCGATCGGATCGCGAGTCTTGAAGAGCTCGGTGGCCACCGACTGCCCGAGAACGATCGACGGCGCCGCGCCCGCCTGGTCGCGCGCATCGATGGGTCGGCCATTGACCATCTTCACGCCATTCAGACGAATCCCGCCGCCGCCCACGGCCTTGAGCTTCACACGCGAGCCCTCTCGAACGTTCGGAATGAACGGCAGATCGGGGGTGGTCAGGCCGGCGATCTCGCTGGCGGAGACCGCGACGCTTTCGATGCCGGTGCGGCCGCGCATCGTCTCGACCAGTCGATCGACGATCCGTCTTGCCTCGGGCTCACCCCGCTGTTGGCCGCCGAACCCGAGATCGATCGCGGCGACGCGGTTGATCCCCAGCGGCACCGCGTGGCGATCCTCGGTCACCACGACGCGGACACCGAGAGACGTCAGCAGGAACAGACACACTGACGCCGTGACCTGGAGCGCAATCGTGTTGGAGCGGCCGGGCCAGCGCGGTGCCGTCCCCGCGCCGGAATCGGACGAGAGCGTGGCGCGTTCACCGGTCTTGCTCAGTTGCAGGGCCGGCACGAGACTCGAGACGAAGAACGCCAGCAATGCGCACAGGCCGACCGTTATGAGCACCGGCACGCTCAGGCGCGGTTCGATCCAGTCGAGTGATTCACGGAATCCGAACATCTCGCGATAAAGGTCCATCGTGAACCGCAGCAGTTGCTGCGACAGGATGATGCCGGCCGCCGCGCTGGCGCCTGCGACGAGTACGCCCTCGACGAGCTGACCACGCAATACCTGCCATCGCGACGCGCCGAGCGCCCGGCGCACGGCGAACTCATGACGCCGGGACGCACCGCGTGAAAGCGCGAGGTTCGCGAGGTTCGTGCAGGCGATGAGCAGCAGGAGCGCCGGCAGTCCCAGGATCGCGAGCGCGCTGTCGCTTCGTGCACGCCGCGTGTCTTCGAAGGCCGACGTCACTAGCACGTGTCGCGACTGTCGGATCCCGTCCTGCATGAACGGGCCGATCGTGTAGAGCTGCTGAACGAGCGGCGCAAGCTGGGAGGTCACGGCGGCGTTATCCAGGCCACCCGCCCGCCGGCCGAGGATCGTGATCTGCCGGAAGTTCGGCGCCGTGAGATCGAACCGGAAGTCACGTCCGTACCATGATGGCGCTGCGGCGAGCGGTACCCAGACCGCGTGCGGCCGCCGGCCGAAGTCACCGGCGCCACCGAACGACGCCGGCGCGACGCCGACGACGACGAACGCACGATTCGCGAGCCGAATCGTTTTGCCAACAATGTTGGGATCACCTTTGAAGCGTCGTTGCCACGTGGCGTCTGCGAGCACGACGACCGCCGGGGCATCCGGCCGATCGTCGGCAGGGCCGAGGAGCCGGCCCAGCGCCGGTGTGACGCCGAGCAACTGGAAATAGCTGCCGATGACGCCTTCACCGACGATCGGCTCAGCGCGCTCGTAGCCCGTGAGGCTGCTGCCGAAGGACGTGTGCCCGGCGAGATCCTGCAGCGCCGTCTGCCTGACGCCGAGTTCAGCGAACTCGGGTCCTGAAAAGTCGGCGATGAACCTGCCCACTTGCTGGACGCGAACGATCTCAGCCGGCTCACGGATTCCCAGGGGCCGCCAGTTCAGGCTGTACATCAGCGAGTACATCGCCGTCGTAACGCCGATGCCCACTGCCAACGTCGTCACCGAAAATGCCGTGAAGAGTGGCGCCGCGTACAGGCGGCGCCACGCGAACTTCAGATCGGTCGTGATGGCCATAAGCGCTCTCTGCGGTTGGACGCCCGCTCTATCGGCGCAGTCTGCACGGATCTACACCGCGGCGAAGTGTCCCGCCTCCACCTCGCGCAGGTCCACACGCTTGAACGACGCGGCGTCGAACGGGATTCGCTCCAGTTTTTGCCCAGGTGTGAGGTGCGGAATCGCCGAGAGCAGCGCCTTCGTGTAGGGATGGACGGGCGCCGTGAACAGGCGTTCGGCCGGCGCGACCTCGACCAGCCGGCCGCGATACATGACGGCGACGCGATCGCAGATCTGACGCACCAGCCGCAGGTCGTGCGCAATGAACAAGTAGGTCAGGCCGAGCCGCTGCTGCAGGTCGAGCAGCAGGTTGACCACCTGCGCCTGGACGGAGACGTCGAGCGCGGAGACCGGCTCGTCGCAGACGACGAGCGACGGCTCGAGGGCGACCGCACGCGCCAGCCCGATGCGCTGGCGCTGGCCGCCACTGAATTCGTGCGGATACTTCCGCACGTCGCCGGGACTGAGACCGACGGTGTCGAACAACGCGCGGACCTTTTCGATCTGTTCCTCCCGCGTGCCGACGCGATGGATGGCGAGCGGCTCGCGGACGATCTCGCCGACGCGCATGCGCGGGTTCAGCGACGAGTACGGATCCTGGAACACGATCTGAAAGTGCCGCCGCGCGCGCCGCAAGTCGCGCGACGAGAGCTTCAGCACGTCGACGTCGCGAATCCGCACGTCGCCCGACGTGGGCTCGACGAGCCGGAGCACGCAACGGCCCGTGGTCGTCTTGCCGGATCCAGATTCGCCGACCAGGCCGAACGTCTCGCCCTTGGTGATGGCGAAGCTGACGTCGTCGACGGCCCGCATGCCCGGTGGCTTGCGGAACCAGCCGCCGCGGCCCGGATACTCCTTCACGAGCCGCCGGACCTCGAGCATGGGCGTCATACGCCCGCCTTGGCCGAGTTCGCGGCCGCCGGGTCGTGAAGGTAGCAGCGCACGTCGTGTGTGCCGGCAACCGCCGTCACATCGGGCGGCCGGACGCCACAGGGATCGAAACGGCTGGCGCAGCGTGGCGCGAACGCACAGCCGGGCGGTAGCTGTCCGAGCGCCGGCACCACGCCGGGAATCGCGCGCAGTCGTTTTCCCGGCTGCCCGCCGGGAATCGAGGCGAGCAGCGCGCGCGTGTAGGGATGCGCGGGCTCGGCGAACAGCCGCGCGACGGGCGCGCGTTCGACGATGCGCCCGGCGTACATCACGGCGACCTCGCCCGCCATCTCGGCGACCACGCCGAGATCGTGCGTGATGAGGAGCAGCGACAGGTGAAACTGCCGGCGCATCTCGCGCAGCAGCTCGAGGATTTCCGCCTGCACCGTGACGTCGAGCGCCGTCGTGGGCTCGTCGGCAATCACGAGGGACGGCTCGGCGCACAACGCGAGCGCGATCATCGCGCGCTGGCGGAGCCCGCCGCTCAGCTGATGCGGATACTCGCGCGCCCGCCGTGCCGCGTCCGGCACGCGGACGGCGTCGAGGAGCTCGACGGCCCGCCGCTTCGCCGCGCGGCCGCGCGCCAGTCCGTGCACGGCGAGCGTCTCTTCGATCTGAAACCCGATGGTGTAGACGGGATCGAGCGCGACCATCGGTTCCTGGAAGACGAATCCAATGCGCCGCCCGCGGATCGCGCGCATGGCCGCATCGTCGAGGTCGATGAGATTGCGGCCCTCGAGCTCGATCCGTCCGCCCGTGATGCGGCCGGGCGGCGTCACGAGGCGGATGATCGACAGGGCGGTGACGGACTTGCCGCTGCCGGACTCGCCGACGAGCCCGAGCGTCTCGCCGGGCGCGATGGTGAAGGACACGCCGTCGACCGCCGCAGCCTCGCGCCCGCCGGGCAGCGGGAACACGGTGCGGAGCCGATCGACACGAAGCAGGGCTGGTGCGCTCCCTTCAGGTAAGGATTTCACGATGTTCGCTGAACACGCGCCGCATGGCGTCCGAGATCTCGCCGAGCGTGGCCAGAGCCTCGACGGCCGCGATGATCGGGGGCACGAGATTGGACCCGGTCCGGGCGGCGCGCTCCACCGCGTCGATGGCGGATTGGTGTGCGCTGGGGTCCCGGCGCGCCCGAAGGGCTTGCACGGACGCGGCCTGACGCCGCTCGCTGTCGGGATCGATTTCGTGCAGCTCGATGCGGGCCGGCTCGTCGGTGACGAACTTGTTCACGCCGACCACGACCGTATCGCCCCGCTCGACGGCCTGCTGCGCGGCGTAGGCAGAATCCTGTATCTGCCGTTGAATTCGGCCCGATTCGATCGCGGCGAGCGTGCCGCCGCCCGCATCAATGCTCTCGATGAGCGCGCGGGCGTCCCGCACGATCTCGTCCGTGCGGCGTTCGATCGCCCACGAGCCTCCGAGCGGGTCGACCGTGTTGGCCACACCGGATTCCGTCGCGATGACTTGCTGCGTGCGCAGGGCCAGCCGGGCCGCCTCTTCGGTCGGGAGCGCCAAGGCCTCGTCGCGCCCGTTGCAGTGCAGGGACTGCGTGCCCCCGAGGACGGCCGCCATCGCCTGGAGCGCGACCCGCACGATGTTGTTATCGGGCTGTCGGGCGGCGAGCGTGCTGCCGCCGGTTTGCGTGTGGAAGCGCAGCTGCAGCGCCCGAGGGTCGGTGGCCCCGAACCGGTCCCGCATCAACTCCGCCCACAGCCGGCGGGCCGCGCGAAACTTGGCGATCTCCTCGATGAAGTCGCTGTGCGCAGCAAAGAAGAACGACAGCCGTGGACCGAGCCGGTTGATCTCGAGCCCCGCGGCGCGTGCCGCTTCGACATACGCGATCGCGTTGGCGAGCGTGAAGGCCACTTCCTGGACGGCCGTCGAGCCAGCCTCACGAATGTGATAGCCGCTGATCGAGATGGTGTTCCAGCCGGGGATCTCGCGCTCGCACCACGCAAACGTGTCGGTGACGAGCCGCATCGAATGCCGCGGCGGATAGATGTACGTGCCGCGCGCGACGTATTCCTTGAGGATGTCGTTCTGAATCGTTCCGGACAGCGTCGCCACGGGGACGCCGTGCCGCCGGGCGAGCGCGGCATACAGCGCCAGCAGGATGATCGCCGTCGCGTTGATGGTCATCGACGTCGACACGCGATCGAGCGGGATGCCCGCGAAGAGCGCGGCCATGTCGTCGAGCGAGTCGATCGCCACGCCGGCGCGTCCGACCTCGCCGGCGGCCATCGCGTGATCCGAGTCGTACCCCATTTGTGTCGGGAGATCGAACGCGACGCTGAGACCGCTCACGCCCTGCGCGAGCAGATACCGATATCGTGCGTTGGACTCGGCGGCGGTGCCGTACCCGGCGTACTGACGCATGGTCCAGAGCCGCCCGCGATACATCGTTGGTTGAATACCGCGGGTGAAGGGGAACACGCCCGGCAGATCTGTCGGTCGATCGGGCGGCGCGTCCTCCGGACGCGCGAAGTGGCGGGCCACGCGCGCATTCTAGCAAACAGTTCTGGTTCGCCGGCGCGGCCGGGAGGCCGGCCGCCGACGCGCGCCGCCGTCCCGCGATTTGTGATCGCCGCCCGCCCGCAACACTTCTGACACGCGCGGCGTCCACGCGCCGCACTACAGGAAAATCCTCGAAAAAATCGCGCGGTTCTCGTTTGACACCTCTCTCAGGCGCTGTTTACAATTGCCACAGTTTTTTGAGTGCTTCATCCCGTCGCCGTCGCGTGGAGGTCCTGATGGATACCCTGGTGAACCAGCTGGCTCGTGAGTTGTCGGAAGCGATTGCCGCAGCGGTCACCGCGGATGCGCGCGTCGATGCGTGCCGGGAGAAAGCGCGCGCAGCGGGACTCGAGATGCGCGTCTCGCTCGAGGCGGCGATCGGCTTCGTGCCGCGCGAGGGCGGTGCCGTCGCCAAGTCGCTCGCGCGGAAAGCGAGCGCGAAATCTCCGCTCGACATGAGCGCCAACGATCGGCGCTTCCTCAAGTCGCTCCGCATCGCCGCGGACGAAGCGACCGAGAAGCAGCGCGAAGTCGAGTAGCGCGTCTTTTACTTTTGTGCTTGTTTCGCGACCGCGTCCGCGGCTCGCCGCGCCTTCTCCGGATCTCCCAGATACGCGTGACGCACCGGCCTGAGTGACGCGTCCAGCTCGTAGACGAGCGGGATGCCGGTCGGAATGTTCAGCTCGGCGATGTCGGCGTCCGAGATCCCGTCGAGATACTTCACCAGCGCGCGCAGGCTGTTGCCGTGCGCCGCGATGAGCACGCGGCGGCCCGATCGGATCGCGGGCGCCATCGTGTCGTGCCAGTAGGGCAGGAACCGCGCGACCGTGTCCTTCAGTGACTCGGTCGCCGGCTGTTCGGCCGGCGAGAGCGACGCGTAGCGCGGGTCGTGCCGCGGATGGCGCGGGTCGTCCGGCATGAGCGGGGGCGGTGGAATGTCGTAGCTGCGCCGCCAGACCTTCGTCTGGGCCTCGCCGTGCTTGGCGGCGGTCTCGGCTTTGTTCAAGCCCTGCAGGGCCCCGTAGTGCCGCTCGTTGAGCCGCCAGCTCTTCTCCATCGGGATCCAGAGCCGGTCCAGCGCGTCGAGCGCGATCCAGCACGTCCGGATGGCCCGGGTGAGCACCGACGTGTAGGCGATGTCGAACGTGAACCCGCCCTCACGCAGCAACCGGCCGGCTTCGCGCGCCTCGGCCAGGCCCTTCTCGGAGAGATCCACATCCGTCCATCCGGTGAACCGGTTCTCGCGGTTCCAGTCGCTTTCACCGTGTCGCAGCAAAACGACCTTGTGCATGGGTCCGTCCTCCACGACTACGGGGTTCGCAGCACCGACCGCCCGGCGTACTTCGCCGCGGGACCCAGCGCGGCTTCGATGCGAAGCAGCTGGTTGTACTTGGCGGTCCGGTCGGAGCGGCTGGCGGATCCCGTTTTGATCTGTCCGGCACACGTCGCGACGGCGAGGTCGGCAATCGTCGTGTCCTCGGTCTCGCCGGAGCGGTGCGACACGACGTTGGCGTAGCCGGCCTGGCGGGCCATCTCCATCGCCGCCAGCGTCTCGCTGATGGTGCCGATCTGATTGAGCTTCACGAGCAGCGCGTTGGCGATCTTCTTGGCGATGCCTTCCCGGAGGATCGCCGGGTTAGTCACGAACACGTCGTCGCCGACGAGCTGCACGCGGGCGCCGATCGCGGCCGTGAGTCGCGCCCATCCGGGCCAATCGCCTTCGGCCATGCCGTCCTCGATCGAGACGATGGGATACTGTCGCGTCCAGTCCTCGTAGAGCGCGATCATCTGGTCCGGCGTCTTCTCACCCTCGCCCGACTTCTTGAGCACGTACTTCTTCGACGCGTCGTCCCAGAACTCGCTCGACGCCACGTCGAGCGCAATGAACAGGTCCTGGCCCGCGGTGTAGCCCGCCGCCTGAATCGCTTCCATCACGAGGTCGACCGCCTCGCGGTTGGACTTGAGGCTCGGCGCAAAGCCGCCTTCGTCACCGACCCCGGTGGCGAGGCCGCGCTTTTTCAACAGCCCGCGAAGTGCGTGAAACGTCTCAGCGCCCGCGCGGAGCGCGTCGGCAAACGTCGGCCGGCCCGCGGGCACCACCATGAACTCCTGGAAATCCACGTTGGTGTCGGCGTGGGCGCCGCCGTTCAGGATGTTCATGAGCGGCACGGGCAGCAGCGGGCCGCCCTGGCGGGCCGCGGCCGGCACGAGGCCGGCGAGATGTTCGTAGAGCGGCTTTCCAGCGGCAGCGGCCAAGGCGCGTGCGAGCGCCATCGACACGCCGAGCACGGCATTCGCGCCGAGGCGGCCGAGATTCGGCGTGCCGTCGAGCTGCTGCATCCTGGTGTCGACGGCGCGTTGATCGGCCTCCGCGCCCGCGAGGGCGCGCGCGATCTCGCTGTTCACGTGGCCGACGGCCTTGCGCACGCCCTTGCCGGCGTAGCGCGTCTTGTCGCCGTCACGCAGCTCCAACGCCTCACGCGCGCCGGTCGACGCGCCCGAGGGCACCGCCGCGCGGCCGAACGCGCCGCTGTCGAGCGTGAGGTCGACTTCCACGGTCGGGTTGCCGCGCGAATCGAGGATCTCGCGCGCTGCTACTGTCCGAATGTTCACGTTGAAACGGCCTCCCAACCGCGCAAAAAGCGCGGGCATGATACCACGCGCTCTTCAGGGGTATTCTTGATCGCGCCGGGTCATTCGACCGGCCCTCATGCCTCTGGCCCGTCAATTTCGTCCGCTCGTGCGCGTCGCGCTGCCGGTGGCCATCGCCGCGGCGCTCGTCACGCTGGTCGTGATCAACATGGCGGTCGTCAAGACGTGGTCGGCCACCGCGGCGCCGGCGCCGACGCCGCAATTCGGTCTCTACTACTCGCTCGCGCTCGTCGGCATTCTGTCACTCGTCGTGGGCGCGTCGGTGCGGCTGCGCCGGCCGAACGACTCGGCCACGCTGCACTTCTTCTGGCTCGCGGTGGCGTTTGCCGGCGTCCTCGCGTTCGTGCCGGTCGGCCGGTTCGATCGCGCCGACTACGTGTTCGATTGGGCCGATGCCATCGCGCGATTCGCGCTCGCCCCGTTGTTCCTGCATTTCGCGTTCGTGTTCCCCGATCGGCCCAATCCGTGGGCTCGCAACCGCGCCGGACGCTTCGTCATGTGGCTCCTCTACATTCCGGCCTTCGCCCTCGGACTGCGGCGGCTCGCGCTGCTGCTCGATGACGCGCGTGGCGCCCGGCTGGAGCTCCAACGGCTCGAGACCGTGGCGAACGTGTATCTCGTGGCCTGCGCGCTGGCCGGCCTCATCGTGATGCTCCGCGCCTTGACGAGTCATCGGTCCGTCACCGGCCGCCGGCAACTGCGATGGATCGTGTGGGGGTCGTCGGTCGGCTCGCTGCCGTTCGTGCTGCTGTATGTCGTGCCGCTGATCTTCGGTGAGCCGCCTTCGCCGCTCGTGAGCGCGGCCGGTGCGCTGCTCGGCTGCATTCCGCTCGCGTTCGCGTCGGCCATCGTGCGGTATCGGCTGATGGACGTCGAGGTCATCATCAAGAAGGGCCTTGTCATTGCCGCGGCGGGCCTCGCGCTTGTGGGCATCTACCTCGGCACGCTCGAGGTGGTGCGCCTCGTCTTCGGCGCCGACCAGGAGCGCAGCAGCTCGTGGGCGCTCTTCGCGACCCTCGTCGTGGCCGTCACCGCTCCGTGGTTGTGGAACGCCGTGCAGGCCGGTCTCGATCGGCTCTATTACAAGGAGCGCTACGACTACCGCAAGGCGCTGCTGCACTTCGCGCGCGAGCTGAACAGCGACCTCGACCTCAGCCGCATGAGCCAGCGGCTGGTCACGCGCGTCGGCGAGACCCTGGGTCTCGATCGGGTCGCGGTCTTCCTGCCGGATCCTGAGGACCCCGGCGGCCAGTTTGTCGCCGTGGCCTCCGAGGGCTTCGGCGGCACCCCGATTCCGGCGATTTCGCGGACGTCCTCGCTCGGGACGCGGCTCCTGGCTGGGCACACCGCCGTCATGGATGACCCCGGTCCGTATCGCCGGCCCGCGCCGGACGATCTGACCGAGCTGCGCGGGGCCGGCCTGTATCACTTCGTCCCCTGCGTCGCGAAGGACGCGACGATGGCGGTGGTCGCGGTCGGGCGCCGCGCGTACGGCGAGCCGCCGAGCAGCGAAGACCTCGCGCTGCTGGGCGCGGTGGCCGGGCAGGCGGCGACGGCCCTCGAAAACGCGCGGCTGTATCTGCAGCTGAGCGTCAAAGCGGATGAGATCGAACGGCTTCGCCAGTTCAGCGACAGCGTCGTCGAGTCGCTCTCCGACGCCCTCGTCGTCGTCGACCTCGACGATCGCGTCCTGCGTTGGAATCGTCGCGCCGAGTTGCTCGCGGGGCTCGGCCGCGAGGCGGCGATCGGACGGCCGCTGTCGGCGATTTTCCGGAAGCCGTTTGTCGACAGTCTCGCGGCCGCCCGGCGCGAGTCACCGGGCGGCACAAGCCTCTATCGTGTGCCCCTCACCTCGGAGCGGAGCGGCCCGTCGCGCTCGCTGCTCATCAATGTGGCCGTGGCGCCATTTCGCACCGAAGGCGCGCAAGCCGGCTGGATCCTCGTGATCGAGGACATCACGGACCGCGCGAACCTCGAGGAGCAATTGCAACTGTCGGAAAAGATGGCCGCGATCGGTTTGCTCGCGGCCGGCGTCGCCCACGAGGTCAACACGCCGCTGACCGGCATCTCGAGCTTCACGCAAATGCTGATCGAGAAGACCGATCCGGCCGATCCGCGCGCACGGTTGCTCGAGAAGATCGAGAGCCAGACGTTTCGCGCGGCGAAGATCGTCAGCAGCCTGCTCAATCTGGCCCGCCCTTCGGGCGGCGACACGGGCGCGGTCGACTTGAATCTCGTGATCGGCGACATCCTCGCGCTCCTCGAGCACCAGTTCAAGATGAGCCACATCCAGGTCAAGCGCGAGCTGGCCGTGGGTCCCGTGGTCGTGCGCGGCGTCGAGTACAAGCTGCAGCAGGTGTTTCTGAATCTCTTCCTGAACGCCCGTGACGCCATGCCGAAAGGTGGCTGGGTGTCGGTGTCGACGTCCGCGAGCGGACCGCACGCGATCATCGAGGTGCGTGACACGGGCGTCGGCATTCCGGCCGAGCACCTGGCGCGCATCTACGATCCGTTCTTCACGACGAAGGTCGACGGCCGCGGCACCGGTCTCGGCCTGTCGGTGACCTACGGCATCGTCCAGGAGCACGGCGGCACGTTGTCGTGTCAGAGTGATGCGGGCAAGGGCACCAGCTTCAGGCTCGTGCTGCCGCTGCTCTCGCGGCCAGCGAAAGCCAGTGGAGAATAGCCGTGACGCACGCGACGGCGAAGGTCACACGATGAAGTCTCAGTCAGGCGCGGTCGAGAAAGCACCGGCGTCCGGGGCCACAGCAGGTTCGCTGCTGGTCATCGACGACGAGGAGATCATCCGCGAGGCGCTGGAGGCGCTGCTCGGCGCCGAGGGCTATGCCGTCACGACGGCCGCCACGGCGCAGGCAGGGCTCGAGGCGCTGGGCCGCACGCCGGTCGATGCCGTGCTGCTGGACCTCATGCTGCCGGACAAGAACGGCCTCGAGGTGCTCGAGGACATCCGCCGGATCGACGACCAGCTGCCCGTCATCATGATCACGGCGTTCGGGACGATCGAGAGCGCCGTCAACGCCACCAAGCGCGGCGCGTTCTACTACTTCACCAAGCCGTTCAAGCACGACGAGGTCCTCGCGGTCCTGCGCAACGCCGTCGAGCGGCGCCGTCTCGTGCTCGAGAACCGCGAGCTGCGCAACCGGCTGCGATCGAGCTCGCACCGCTTCGACGAGATCATCGGCGGCCACCCGAAGATGTCGGCGTTGTACGACCTGATCTCACGCGCGGCCCCCAGCCGCGCCACCGTGCTCATCCAGGGTGAGAGCGGCACGGGCAAGGAGCTCGTCGCGCGGGCGTTCCACAAGCACTCGTTGCGCGCCGACCGGGCGTTCATCACCGTGAACTCCGGCAATCTGCCGCCCGACCTGCTCGAGTCGAATCTGTTCGGCCACGTGAAAGGCGCGTTCACCGGCGCGGTGTATCCCAAGAAGGGTCTGTTCGAGCTCGCGGACAAGGGCACGATCTTCTTCGACGAGATCGGCAACATCCCGCTCGACACACAAGCCAAGCTCCTGCGCGTGCTCCAGGAGCGAGAGTTCATGCGGCTCGGTGGCGTCGAGACCATCAAAGTCGACGTCCGCATCATCGCCGCGACGAACATCGACTTGCGCAAGTTGATGGAGGACGGGCGCTTTCGCGAAGACCTCTTCTATCGTCTCAACGTCATCACGCTGCAATTGCCGCCCCTGCGCGACCGTCGCACGGATGTGCCATTGCTCGTGCAGCACTTCCTGCAGCAGTACGGGGAGGAGAGCCGCAAGCCCGGGCTCATTCTCACGCCGGCCGCGCTGGACCGGCTCGTCGCCTACGACTGGCCCGGGAACGTGCGAGAGCTCGAGAACGCCATCGAACGCGCGGTGGTCCTGTGCGGCGGGGACGAGATCGGCGTGGACCTGATTCCGGACCACGTCGGCGCCGGCACCCGCTTCGAGCCGCACGATGTCGTCATTCCTCCCACCGGCATCCAATTCCGTGAGGTCATCATCGGCCACGAGCGCCGATACATCGAAGCCGCCCTCGAAGCCGCCGGCGGCGTCCAAAAGAAAGCGGCGGAGCTCCTGCACATCAAGGCCACCACGTTGAACGAGATGATCAAGCGGTACGACATTCTCCCGAGGCGGAAGAGGACGGGGGAGGAACCTGAGCCCGACGGACCAGAGGAATGAGACATCCCGGACGCATTCTGTCGATCCCGATCGTGATGCTGCTGTTGGCGGCGGTACCGGGTGTCGGCTTCATGCAGGGGGCCCGCGATGGCGCCACGGCTCAAACGCCGGCGGCCAACGCGACGCTGTCGGTCACGGGCCATGCCGTGCTGAACGACGGCACGCCACCGCCGCCGGTCCGGCGCGCGCGCGTGACGCTGATGACCGACAGCTTGGCGCCCGTCCAGGTGACCGACACCGATACCGACGGGGCGTTTCGCTTCGATCGACTTCCAGCCGGCAACTTTCGGATCCTCGTCGAGAAGCCAGGCTTCGTGCTGGCCGAGCGCGCGCCGGGTCGCGCGACCGTACGGCCCATCGCGTTCGCACTCGGCGCCGAGGCACCCGTCGATGTGACCATCGTCATGCAGCGCGCCGCCGCGCTCGAAGGCCAGTTGCTCGGCGACAGAGGCGAGCCCGCGGCGAACGTTGTCGTCTCGGCCGTGCGTATCCTGTATGGCCCGTACGGCCGGCATCCGGTCGTCGTGCGGCAGGCCACCACCGACGATCTCGGACGCTTCCGCGTGCACACGCTGCCCTCCGGCGACTACTACCTCGAAGCCGCACCGGATCCGCAGCTCGCCGTGACCACGACGTTGCCGGCTGATCGCATGGGCTACGCACGCAGTTATTTCCCGGGCACGCAGCGCGTCGACGAGGCGCGCGTGCTGACGCTGGCGCCGAGTCAGGACCTGGCGAGTTTGGACTTTCGCATTGGCGCCGTGCGGCTCGCGGCAGTGTCGGGCACCATCGCGGACGCGTCGGGGCGCGCGCCGGGGTCATTCGGATACCGTCTCCAGCGCGTGGGTGCCCCGGCCGGCGAAGTCCGTGGATTGTCCCCACGAGCGAGCGAGTTTCTGTTTCCGGCGGTGCCACCGGGCGACTACTGGCTGCTCGGGAGCGTGCGGCCATCCGCGGGAGCGGACGCGGAGTATGGTGCGACGCGGATCACGGTGGCCGGTGAAGATCTGAAGGGCCTCACGGTGGCCACGGTCAAGGGCGCTCCGCTGACCGGTCGTGTCGAAGTCGAGAGCGGCGCGGCGCTCCCGCCCAATCTTCGAGCGCTGGCGATTGAAACCGAGTTCGAATTGCCGCCGGCGCCGCAGCCGCCTGCGTCCGGGACCGTGCCGGTTTCAGGCAGCGTCGCGGCCGACGGTACGTTCACATTCACCGGCGTGTTCGGCCCGCGTCTCTTCCGGATCGAGCCCTTGCCACCGACGTGGGCCCTCAAGAGCGTCTTGCTGGACGGGGCCGACGTCACCGATACGCCGATGGATTTCGCCGGGACGCCGCAGCCGAGATCGCTCCGCCTCGTGCTCACGAGCCGCACGGCGTCGGTGAGCGGATCGCTCGAGGCGCCGGCCGGTGGACCAGCGGCGGGCCGGATGATCGTCTTCAGTCAGGATCCGCGACGCTGGGGTCTGCGCTCGCGACTGATCAAGACCGTCGAAGTTCAGGCCGACGGACGGTATTCGATCGCCGGGTTGCCGGCGGGCCGGTACTTCATCATCGGCGTGGATGAGCTCGACGAGAACGCGTGGCTGGATCCGGAGGTGCTGAGCCGGCTCCAAGCGACCGCGACGCCGCTGGGCCTCGCCGAAGGGCAGGGACTCACGCTGACGCTCGTGCGGCGCTAGCTCACGGCCGCCGGGGCTTGCCCTGCTGGCCGCGGCCACCGCGGCCGCCGCGGTCACGATCGCGATCGCGACCACCACGGCCCCGATGCTGCCCCCAGGGACGATGCCGATCGCGCCCGCGGTCGCGCTCTCGGCCACGCTCGGCCTCCCGCTCGCGCGGTGCTTCGCGTTCTCGCTCCTGCGCGCCGCCACGAAGCTTCGCGAACAGCTGGTCGTACTTCGAGAGCACCAGGGTCCAGCGGTAATGCTGGTTGACGTAGGCCTTCGCGTTGCGGCCGAGCGCCGCGCGCAACCCGTCGTCGCGGAGCATCAGCTTGAGCGCATCGACGAACTCCCACCGGTCCGCGTAGTAGAGACCGGCGTCACTGCGCCGGCAGTGATCGACGAGCGCCGCTGAACGCGCGTTGCCGATCACCGGCGTGCCGACGGAGAACGCCTCGAGCGCCACGATCGCCAATCCGTCGGGAGCAGGCACGACGACCACGGTGGCGGCTTCGAAGGCGTGGAGCCGTTCTTCGTCCGGGAGGGTGCCGGCGAAGCGCACGTGCGGGTCCTCCGGCAGCGGCATCCGCTTCACGCCCATGAGTACGAGCGTCGCGTCCCCGCCTTCCTTGACGTAGGTCTGGAAGTACTCGAGCAGTTCCTCGGCCCCTTGACCGGGATCGATGCGACCGCCGTAGAGCAGGAACTTGCCGTGGATCCGGTGTCGTCGCCGGAACGCGTTGGCGGGGCCCTCGATGTGGGCGGCGAACGGCTCTCGTCCGCCCGGCGGCGGCCCGGGCGGCTCGGCGCCTTCGGCGACGGCCTCGCCTTCGGGCACCGCGACGCCGCATCCGATCACGTCCTCCGTCACGGTCCGCAGCGCGAATCGCGCGCGCGCGAATTCTCGCTCGGCCTCCGAGGCCCACGCGATGGCGGCGGCGCCCGTGAACACGTCCTGCACGATCCCGAGTTGGAATGCCGGGTCGTCTTCGTGCTGCACGTCAGGCACGAGCACGCTCTTCTGTGCGGCGGCTTTGATCCCCATCACCGTCGGCGCGTGGACATAGCCGAAGAAGAGGAGGACGTCGTAGTGCTGATGGTGCTTCTCGATGTACTCGTGAAGGCCGGGCGCCCATGGGCCCTGCTGTTTGAGCCACTCGATCTCGTCCTGCCGGCTGTGGCGATGTCCGAAGATCCACTCGGACTGGCGCTGAAACTCACGCCGGTCGCGCATCCGAGCCGTGGCGAACCGGCGTACGGCGACCCCGCGAACCCGGTCCGCGCCCTCGCCGTACTCGTTGCGCCACGTCGCGTCGTCGCGCGCACACGTCGTGAGGACGTCAACCTGATGCCGTTCGGCGAGCTGCTCCGCAACGAGCCGGCAGTGATACTCCGTGCCGCTCGCGATCTCGGTGCCGTATCGTGGGACGATGCAGGCGATCTTCACAGATTCCTCGTAACCGTCAGCCGAGCACCGGGCCCGATGGCAACGCGTCGAGCACCTCGCGGCCCGGACGCGCGGTGCGCCGCCGCCGGCTCAACAATCCAGGCAGCGGTTCCATTTTCGACGAAGCCGGCTCGCGCTTCAGTCGCTCGAACATGTCCAAGTACTTACGTTCGATCACCGGCCATGCATAGTGCCGCTGGAAGTACTCGCGCCCATTCGCGCCAAGCGGCGCCGCCAGCGGCCCGGAGGGCTCGATCGCGTACAGCGCTTCCACGAACTCGTCGAACGTCTCGTAGTACAGCCCCGCCCGGCTTCGCACGACCTGGCCGCGAAGTACATCACATCGGCCGTTGACGAGCACGGGTTTGCCCAGCGCCCAGGCCTCGAGGGCGACCATCGACAGGCTCTCGAAGGGCGACGGCATGATCAGCACGTCTGCCGCGGCGAGCGCGTCGAACTTGTCCTGGTCAGGCAGGAAGCCGACATGCCGGATGCGCGGATGGTCCGGGATGGGAATGACATTCGTGCCAATCACGATCAGGTCGAGGCCCTTCGGGTGCCGGGCCGCATAGCGCTCGAAGAACGTGAAGAGCTCCCGGCAGCCCTTGTTGACGTCGATTCGGCCGATGTACACCGCGAAGGGCTTCGTGATGCCGAACTTCTGCCGAAAGCGCGACGGCTCGGCGCGGGCCGGGATCTCGGACCCGACACCGACGACGACCCCAGGCAGCGTCCGGCCGGCGGCGCCTTCAATCAACGCGCGTTCCTCGAAGGAGTTGTACATGATCGCGCGCACGCCACGAAACACCGGCGGGAAAATCGAGAGTCCGATCGACGGCTCACGCTCCGCCGTCGGAACGAGGACAGCTTTTGACGGCGCGGCGCGGGCTCCATGCCACGCGTGGTAGTAGCGGTAGCTGAAGAAGACCAGAAAGTCGAAGGCGTCGCGCGTGCGGCCGATGTGCCGGACGAGCGCGCGGCTGGCCGGCCCTTCACTCTCGAGCCATCCCAGCTCGTCGGACACCGAATGAACGCGATCGAAGACGAGCCGCGATCGCCGGTCGAAGTCGCCGCCGTGCCTCGCGTGAGAGACGGCGAATCGACGCACGCGCACGTTGTGGATTCGCTCTTCGCCTCGCGGCAGCTCGTTCCGCCACGTGACGTAGTCTTTGGCGCACGTCGTGAGGACTTCGACCTCGGCATGCCGTGCGAGCCGCTCGGCCACGTATCTCGCATGCAATTCGGCGCCGCCGCTGATGTCCGCGCCGTAGCGCTGGACGACGACGGCCACCTTCACTGATCCGAGGCTCCCTCATCGCCGTCGTCCCAGTCACCGCCGCCGTCGCCACCGGCAGCGGTGCGCGAGTCCGCGGCTTGCGAGCCCTGCGCGCCTTGAGGGTTCTGTTGACCTTGCGCGCCTTGCGGTCCTTGACCTTGGCCGTGCGTGCCCTGGCCTTGCCCAGGCCGGCGTCGCCGACGCCGCCGCCGGCGGCGTCTCGGTTCGCCGACTCCCAGTTGGTGATCTCCGGCCGGTTGGCCGCCCTGGGGTGGACCGGATGGACCTGGCTGGCTCACCACCGCTGCCGGCGGTGCTGAAGAGGCCTGTGGCGCCTGCTGACTCGCCGGAGCTTGGACGCCCTGAGGTCCCTGACCCGGTGAAGCCTGCGGCGGACCTGGCGAGCTCGGCGGCCCCTGCGGAGCCTGTGATCCCTGCGGTCCTGGCGCACCCTGCGGACCGCGTCCAAAGCTCCGGCCCTGCTGCCGCGGACGATCGTGTTGGATGGGACGCGACGGCGGCACGTTCTCGAGCGCCTTCGCTCGTCGCACATCGAAGTCCATGCGCGTCGACAGCGACTCGACCCGCATCTTGAGGTTCTGGATCTCGAGGTTCAGCCTCGTGATCTCGACGACGAGATTCTGGACCACGTCGTACACGAGTCCGTCCATCTCGTGACGTGCCTGCATTGCGCGCGCGAACGCATTCGGGTTGATGAAGAGCTTCAGGATGGGATTGAGCAGCTTGCGCAGGCTCGTCATCCAGCCGCGATGACTCTCGTAGAGCGCTTCTTCGCGGAAGTCGGCGATCGAGCCTGGCGTCGACCTCCGGCGGAGCTCGGCGACGAGCTCGGGCCGGGCGCCGCGCGAGTCCAGCAGTGCGCTGAGTCGTGCCGCCGCGAGCTGATGTAGCTCCGGGTCGGTGTACGTCGAGCCGTGCTTCTCGCGCACGCGCGCCCGAATCTGACGCATGATCTGCTCGACATCGACGGCGTCGGAACGGATGTTGCTGTCGGACATAAATACCTGGCTGGCCGCACGGCATAGCCGGCGGCTCAAATATCAAATATCAGGCTCGCGGTGAGACGCTGGCAGGAGGGCGTCGGAACGCCGATCTGAAAGAGAAGAAACGAGGGACGTCGAGCCATTGAGCGGGGGGCCCCGCCGCCCCTTACGAATAGCTCTTCAGTGCTTCGGGCTCGGTGTCGAACGTCTCGAACACCGTGAGCAGCTTCGTGATCATCAGCAGATCGGTGATCCGCTTGGTCAGGTTCACCAGCTTCAACTGCCCGCCCTGCCGGCTGACCGTCGTGTACGTTCGCACCACTTCGCCCAGGCCCGCGCTGTCGATGTACGGCACGCCTTCGAGGTTGAGCAGGATCTTCTTGCTGCCCTTCTGAAGCAGCTGGCTGATGCGGTCCCGGAGGACTTCGTCGCCTTCGCCCAGCGTGATCTTGCCCTTCAGGTCGAGAATCGTCACGCCACTGACGACCCGTTCGTCGATCTGCATGCCAGCACTCCTCAACGTGCGCCGTCGGGCGCTACCGCTACCAATTGACACCAAACACGCCGATTCGGACTGCGTACCAATCTCGAGTCGGCCCAAACTTCCCCAAAGGACGCCACAGTCTAGGGGCTGCCGGGCCGTTCCACAAGGGGGTCGGAACCGGTGTGGCTCCGGCCCCTGTGGTTGCTATTCCGCTTCGCGCCGTTGCTTCTTGCGGGAACGCTTGCGGGCCAAGGCCTGCTTCGCGCGCCGCTTGTCGCCAGGCTTCAGATAAAAGGAGTGTTTCTTGATGTCCTTGATGATGTCTTCCTGTTGGACCTTCCGCTTGAAGCGACGGAGCGCGCTTTCAATGGACTCGCCTTCCTGAATTCGAACTTCTGCCATGCCTCGGACACCCCCTTCCCGCAGGATTTTTCCCCCGTGCCGTCGTCATCGAGCCGTCTCAGGCCCGTGGTCCGGACGGGGAACAGCCCGATAGCGTAACACGGCCCCCAGGACGCTCCAAGCAACCGGCCCAGATTTTCGCAAAGGTAGAATCCCAGCGTGAAGGCGCTGGTCCTCGGCGGTGGCGGTCGCGAACACGCATTGGCGTGGCGTCTGTCACAGGACCCGGTTGTTCGCGAGGTGATTGCCGCGCCTGGAAACCCCGGGATCGGGCAGGTTGCGCGCTGCGTTCCGACGGACCCCGCCGTCCCAGCCGACGTCCTTGCGCTCGTCGAGCGCGAGTCGGTCGATCTCACGGTCGTCGGACCCGAAGCGCCGCTCGAACGGGGCATCGTGGATCTGTTCCGCAAGGCGGGTCGGGCCATCGTCGGTCCCACGGCGCACGGTGCCGCGCTCGAATGTTCGAAGGCCCATGCCAAGGCCTTCATGCAGCGCCATCGCGTACCGACCGCGCCGTTTCAGGTCGTCAACGATCTCGACGCGGCGCTCGACGTGGTCTCAGGCCGGACCTTCGGATTTCCAGTTGTCGTGAAGGCCGACGGCCTCGCGGCGGGCAAGGGCGTGGTGATTGCCGAGGACCGCGCACAAGCGGAGCGCGCCGTGCGCGACGCCATGCAGGAGCGGCGCTTCGGCGATGCCGGCGCGCGACTCGTGATTGAAGAGTGCCTGACGGGTCCCGAGGTGTCGTTCTTCGTGCTGTGTGATGGTGAGAAGGCCGTGGCCCTGGGCACGGCGCAGGATCACAAGCGGATCTTCGACGACGATCGCGGGCCGAATACGGGCGGGATGGGCGCCTTCGCGCCAAGCCCTCTCGTGTCGCGCGAGATGGCGGCCGGTGTGATGCAGGACATTGTCTCGCGGGTGGTCGCGGGCGCTCGAGCCGACGGTCATCCCTACACGGGTTTCCTGTACGTCAGCCTGATGCTGACGCCGGCCGGGCCGAGAGTGATCGAGTTCAACGTTCGATTCGGCGATCCAGAAGCGCAAGCCGTGATGCCGATTCTTAAGGGTCCGTTCGCTGAGGTCTTGATGGCGTCGGCGACGGGCGGTCTCGTGGACGGAGTGCTTCACACGAGCGACCAGCGCACGGTTGGGGTCGTCCTCGCCGCGCGCGATTATCCCGGCCGTGTTGAGATGGGACAGCCGATCAGCGGCATCGAGCGCGCTGCGGCGCGGCCGGGCGTGCAGGTGTTTCATGCCGGCACGCGTCAGGATCAAGGGCGCCTCGTCACAGCCGGAGGGCGGGTGCTCACCGTCGTCGCGACCGGCGACGACTACGCGTCAGCGATGGACCGCGCGTACGCGGCCGCGTCTGACATTCACTTCGACGGCATGCAATACCGTCGCGACATCGGCCGGAAGGCCGTGCAGGAGAGCCATGGCGCTTGATGTGTTGATCTTGATGGGGTCTGAGTCCGATGCGCCCGTGATGGCAGCGGCCGGTGAGGTGCTCACGGAGTTCGGCTTGAAGTGGGAGATGACGGTCGCGTCCGCGCATCGTTCTCCGGCGCGGGTGTTGTCGCTGGTGGAAGGCGCGCCGGCTCGTGGCGTGAAGGTCTTTATCGTCGGCGCCGGCGCCGCCGCCCATTTGGCCGGCGTCGTCGCGGCGCACACGACCCTGCCGGTGATTGGCGTTCCAATCGATTCGTCAGCGCTCAAGGGAATGGACGCGCTGTTGTCCACGGTGCAGATGCCGCCGGGCGTGCCCGTGGCGACCGTTGCGATCGGCAAGCCCGGCGCGACGAACGCCGGCGTGCTTGCCGTTCAGATGATGGCGCTCGCCGACGAGACCTTGGCCGGGCGGTTGAAGGACTACAAAACGACGCTCGCGCTCAAGGTCGAGGCGGCCGCGGAGCGGCTCAACAAATCGACTTAGCGATTCATTTTTTGTGCCGCCTCGCGTCCTGTCGATGGTCGCGCGCCCTCGACGATGAGCTGTCCGCATGCCGCGCGGATGTCGCGCCCGCGACTCTTTCGCACCGACACCGTCAGTCCACGTTCGGCCAGGTCGCGCGCGAACGCGTTCACGCGATCGTCGGACGGCCGCGTGAACGGGATGCCGGGCGCCTCGTTGAGCGGCAGCAGATTGACCTTGGCCTTGAGGCCAGCGAGCAGGCTGGCCAGCCGTCGCGCGTCTTCCGGCGTGTCATTCACCCCATCGAGAAGTACGTATTCGAACGTGATGCGGCGACGGCGGGGAATGGGCAGGCGGCGGCACGCTTCGATCAGGTCGACGAGGTGATACTTCCGGTTGATCGGGACAAGCTCACTGCGCTGCTCGTCTGTCGTCGCGTGCAATGAGATGGCGAGGTTCGGCATGAAGGGCTCCGTCGCCAGTTTTTCGAGCGCCGGGACGATGCCGACGGTCGAGAGCGTCACTCGCCGCGGATGGACGGCCAGCCCTTCCTCGTCCGCGAGGATCCGAAGCGCCTTCATCGTCGCATCGTAGTTGTGCAGCGGCTCGCCCATGCCCATGAGGACGATATTGAATGGCGTGCCAGCCAGGCCGGTCTCGTGAGCGAGCACGCGCACTTGCCCGGCGATTTCGCCGGCGGTGAGGTGGCGTGTCAGGCCCATCTTGCCGGTCAGACAAAACCCGCACGCCATGGCGCAGCCGACTTGTGTCGACACGCAGAACGTCTGTGCCGGCGTGTCGGGAATGTAGACGGCTTCGATCTGGCGCCCATCGGCGAGTCCCAGCAGGAA
>Ga0137427_10000330_pt1 | contig 25383 bp, 23 predicted proteins | sample EasRivERMZT700_2_FD_102309 | JGI IMG/M metagenome (GOLD analysis project Ga0137427, IMG submission 102309) | Soil microbial communities from meander-bound floodplain in the East River, Colorado, USA - East River MetaG ERMZT700_2 | ecosystem: Environmental > Terrestrial > Soil > Floodplain ...
AGAAGGCCCGCCTGGCCAGCGGTGGCCTGGACGAAGTCAATCACGGACTCTTTGCTTATCCGGTTTTGATGTCGGCCGACATTCTCGGTTTCGATACGAATGTCGTGCCAGTCGGCCGCGATCAAAAGCAGCACGTCGAGGTCGCAAGGGACATTGCGATCAAATTCAACAACGTTTATGGCCAAACGTTCGTGGTTCCTGAGCCGCAGATCCGTCCAGAAGTTGCGGTCGTCCCTGGAATCGATGGCCAGAAGATGAGCAAGAGTTACGGCAATACGATCGACATCTTTGGCGACGAGAAGATCCTGCGCAAAAGAGTAATGAGCCTCTTGATGGATAGCCGATCGCCTCAGGAACCGAAACCGGATGCCGATAAGAACCTCGCCATTCAACTGCTGAAGCTCGTCGCGCCGGGCGACGTCGCGCAGGATTACGAGAATCGTCTGCGTGCCGGCGGCCTCGGCTACGGTGACTTGAAGAAAGCCCTGTTCGAGCACTACTGGACCTACTTCGAGCCCATGCGCGCCAGGCGGGCGGAGCTTGCCGCCAATCCGGATTATGTCCGTCAGGTACTTTCCGATGGTGCATCCCGTGCCCGAGAAATCGTAAGAGTCATCGTCGATCGCGCCAAGCGTGCAAGTGGACTGAAGTAAGTCACGGCCTGTTGCCTAACAGGCGAGCCGCGTAGCGGCGATATTTCTTTGGCACGCGGCTTCAGTCGATGTCGCCGCTTACGCGGCTGGATGTTCGGCAACACCGCCTCGCGGGAGTGAATCGACCGGAGCGGTTGGAAGAACCATGATCGGACTTGGCTGCATGCGCCTCTCGATCCTCGAACCACGCGACGCGGCGCGTGCAGTTGCAGTCATCCATGCTGCACTCGATGCCGGCGCCACACTCCTCGACACCGCTGATGCCTACTGCCTTGACGACAGTGATACCGGACACAACGAGCGACTTGTCGCGCAGGCACTGAAGACCTGGAATGGCGACAGCGGAACCATCACCGTCGCTACGAAAGGCGGACTTGTGCGGCCCGGTGGACGTTGGGTAACGGATGGCCGCGCAAAACACTTGTCCACTGCCTGCGAGGCCAGTTTGCGCGCGCTCGATGTTTCGGCGATCGACGTGTATCAGCTCCACGCAGTCGATCCACGCGTTCCGCTGGAGACCAGTGTCCGTGCTTTGTCCGCGCTTCAGCAGGCAGGGCTGATTCGCCGTATTGGTCTGTCGAATGTCACGGTTAGCCAGATCAAGTCTGCTCAGAAGATCGTTGACGTCGCATCCGTACAGGTCAGCCTGAGTGTGCTCGATGATGAAAACCTGCGGAATGGCGTAGTCGAGTACTGTCGTGATCAGGGAATACAGTTGATCGCCTACCGGCCGCTCGGCGGCAGCCGTATAAAGCGTCTGGGGCGGGATCCCGTCCTGACGGAGATCGCGGCACGGCACAACGTGACACCGATTGACGTCGCATTAGCCTGGCTTCTCGCTCTGTCGCCTCATATCGTTCCAATTCCAGGAGCAACGCGCGAAGTCACGGCACAGTCCATCCGGCAGGTAGCTGCGCTCGCGTTGAGCGAGCGTGATTGCGAGCAACTCGACGAACGCTTTCCCGCCGGTCGTTCCCTGCGTAAGCCGAAAGCACAAAGCGTGCCGCTGACGAAAGCGGATGGAGAGGTCGTGCTGCTGATGGGCATGCCAGGCGCCGGCAAGAGCAGCTCAGCCGAAGAGTTCGTGGCTCGCGGTTATCAGCGGCTGAATCGCGACAGTGCGGGTGGCAGGCTTGCCGATCTCGTGCCGGAACTTGATGCGGGGCTTGCCGCCGGACAACTCAACTGGGTGCTCGACAACACTTACGGTTCACGTAAGTCACGCAATGAGGTGATCGAATGTGCTGCGCGATACGGTGTGGCCGTGCGTTGCGTCCGCTTAACGACCAGCCTGGCCGATGCGCAGATCAATGCGGTTTGCCGGTTGATCGAAGCGTTTCGAAGACTGCCCATGCCAGAAGATTTGCGCGCCCGTGCCAAATCCGATCACCGCTTCTTTGGCCCCGACGCGCAGTTCCGGTATGAACGCCAGCTCGAGCCGCCGGTTCTCGAGGAAGGTTTTGCCGGGATCGAGGATCGTCCATTCGTGCGCCGGGCAATGGACGGCTTCGACCAGAAGGCGGTCATCCTCGCGTACGACGATGTGGTCTGCGCTTCAGTAGCACTTGATCCGAACGATGTCGTCCTGCTTCCAGACGCGCATGAATTAATCGACGGCTATCGTGGGGCAGCTTTCAAACTTCTGGCGACGGCCTGGCGGCCTCAGGTCAGTGAAGGCAAAGCAACGGATACGGCGGTTCGGGCCTGCTTCGAGCGGACCAACGAGTTGCTCGGGATAAATGTGGAGTATGCGTACTGTCCGCACCCCGCGGGTCCACCGGTCTGCTGGTGCCGGAAACCGCTGCCGGGCCTGATTCTGCAGTTCGCCTTTCATCATCGGCTGGCGCTGAATCAATGCCTGCTCGTGGGGCGGTCCCAGGCCGACCGCACTCTCGCGGCCCGCCTGGGTATGGTCTACACTCCCGGCTCGATGTAGTTAACTCGCTCGAACATACGAGCAGCCGGCCTCTTGCGCGCGAATCGCCGCGAAGATACCAGAAGGCTGCATGATGACCCCTGGTACGAGCATGGACAAAGCCTTCTTGCGGGCCGCATCCTCTGAGATCTTGTCCTTGGGCACGACGACTGAGCGAACGATGATCAAATCCATGGCCAAAGAGCAGCCCAGGGCAATACCCCCGGCTGCGAGAAACTTGTCGAGCGCGAAGGAATCGAACTGAGGCGGCGCTTCGTCGCCGGGCCGGCTTGACGACATCAGTGCGGGATTGCGAGTCGTCTGCTTTCCGGTTGCGGGATGAATCACGTTGTGGGTTTTGCCGATTTCATACTCATCCCAGAACCGTTGTTGCATCGCCAGAAAGATCCCGTTGTGTCGCAGCACGAGAACGCTATTGATGTCTTTGGGCGATACTCCAAGCGCCCCTGAATACTGTTGCTGCCAGATGGTTGCCCGAAACACTCCAAAGCCCGAATCGACTTCGGGAACATCCAGCACAGCCTTGTGCTTTGCTTTCAGCTTTGCCACCCATGACATATCTGCCTGCGGCGCAGCGCCCTGTTCGATCGGAACTTCGCCAAACAGGGATGTTGCTACCGGAAGGCCTCCCAATATGGCGGAGCCCGCTGCCTGACCGAAAAACTCTCGACGCGTTGTCGACATTTTCGAATTCCTCCGTTTCAAAAAAAGTGCACTCGGATCTTAGAGCAGGGACCGCTCGGCTGGAAACGAACTTTTTTGCTCAGCGCAACGACGAGGTTCCTGAAGGAAGGACAGGAAGAAACCACAAGAAGCGCAAGAGGCACAAAACGAATCAAAAGCCAGCGTGATTTCAACGGTTGGACGGCAAATGTAGCCCGCGGCACACCTCAGCTTAGAAGATTCGCCACGACAGCGACCAATTCTTCAGGGTCAACGGGTTTGGACACGTGCCTTTGGAATCCTGCAGCCAACGCACGCTCACGATCCTCGGCTCGAGTCTGGGCGGTAAGCGCCACTGCCGGGATATTTCCTCCTCGATCGGGACCGCGCCGGCGCACCTTCGCTATCAAATCGTATCCATCCTGTCCGGGCATGGCGATGTCTGAAATGAGGGCGTTTGGCAGACAGCGTTCCAGAACCTCCAGCGCCTCTTTTGCTGAAGCCGCTGTAACGACGGTTGCGCCAGACGTATCGAGCATGAATCGGAGCATGTCCAGAGTGTCGGGATCGTCTTCGACGACGAGTACACACTGGCCTGCGAGTTCCAGAGGCGTCGTCGTCCCAGCGCTGTCGCTTGTTTCTAAAGGCGTTGACACCGCTGGCTCGCTCGTCAGTTGCGCCAGACCCTTGGGCGAGGCCACGGGCAACCTGATCATGAAAGTTGCGCCCTGACCTTTTCCCGGACTCGACGCTGTGACTGTGCCGCCGTGCATTTCAACCATGAGGCGGACGATGGCCAGACCCAGGCCCAGGCCGCCATACTTGCGTGTCGAGGTGCTGTCTGCCTGGCGAAATCGATCGAAAACGTAAGGTAGGAACTGCGGTTCGATGCCTATACCCGTATCGCGGACGGTTATTTCAATCTGATCTCCGTCGCGCATCAGTCGTGCTTCGACGATGCCGTCCTGATTTGTGAACTTGACCGCATTCGCAAGCAGGTTCCAGATGGCCTGCTGCAAACGGTTCGCATCGGCGACGACCATGCTGCCGTGATCGTCAATTGCGACCCGCAGGTCGATTCGTTTAGCTTGGGCGCTCAGCCGAATGACATCAACGGCAGCCTGGAACACCTGTTCGATCTCTACCTGGTGGGCATCGAGCTTGAGTTTGCCGGTGATGATTCGCGAGGTATCGAGAATGTTATCGATCAATTCCGATTGCGACTTTGCACTTCGCTCGATGACAGCCAGGGCGTTGCGACTTTGAGTCTCTGAAAGCGGAGTGTCGATGAGTATGCGTGCCCAGCCCAGGATCGACGTCAGAGGCGTTCGCAATTCGTGGGAAATCGTTGCCAGAAACTCATCTTTCATCCGGTTCGCGGCTTCGGCTTCTTCGCGCGCTCGTTTTTCCTGTTCCAACAGCCGTTCTCGTTCCTCTTCAATACGCTTTCGCTCGCTGATGTCACGGCCAATCGTCAGCCAACAATGCTCACCACGAAGTTCAAGCGGTTCGGCCGAGAACGACATCAAACGTGTTTCACCCGATTTCAGTTTCATTAAAAACTCGTGATCGCGAACGTGCTGCTGCTCTTTCATCATCTTCACCGCGCGTTGACGATCCACCGGATCATTGTAGAGTCCGAGCCGGAGTGTGCTCTTCCCGACTATCTCGTCGCGCGTATAGCCTGATAACGATACAAAGCTGTCATTGACTTCGAGAACGACACCATCGGCGATTCGGCTGATGACGAGACTGTCGGGGCTTGCCCGAAACGCTTTGGCAAATCGTTCCTCGCTCTCGCGCATGGATTTTTCGGCCTGCTTGCGCTCCGCGATATCAATAAAGGTAGCGACGGTCAAAACCATGCGGCCTCGCGGATCGTAAATTGGCGCGGAATCCAGTGAGAAGAAAGTCTCAGTGCCGTCCCCCCGGCGATAGCGCATCTCCTCGCCCTTGACTACTTCCTTTGACAAGAGCGAACGCGCCTGAGGATATTCCTCGGCCTGATAAGCAGTGCCGTCGGGATGCAATCCGCCGTACAGGACATATCCCTTGAAGTCATCTGAGGGTAGCATTGGGTGGCGAAGCAGTCGCTCCGCTTCCAGATTGTGAAAGAACAATCGGCCTGAAGGCGCTTCGGCAATAGCGATACCGATGGGCATCTGTTCGAGAATCTGCCGCAAACGGTCGCGTTCGGCCTGGATTTCGTCGGTCCATTGTTGTCGCTCGGTTTCGGCCTGTTTCCGGCCACTGATGTCATGGATGACGATCTGTGCGAAGGGTTGTCCTTTCCAAACGAAACGGACAGCGCTCACCTCTACAGGTACATTGGTGCCGTGCGCATTGCGAAACGCCGCCTCGATCTGTGTCACCGGTTTGTCGTTCGCCATCAGAGTTTGCATGCAATCGAGACAGTGATCCACGTACTCCGGCGCCAGGAATTCGAAGAGACTCCGTCCCATCACTTGCTCCATTGCGACGCCGAGCAATTTCGACATAGACGGATTGGCCAGATGAATCGTTCCATCGGAGCCGGCAATCACCACGCCCTCGGGAGACAATTCGGTCAACAGCCGGTATCGTTCTTCGCTTTCCCGCCCCGCTGCCTCGGCCATTTTGCGCTTGGTGATGTCGACCATCGCACCTGCAATGCGCACGGCGCCGCTTTCGTCTTGAAATTTCCGGCCCTGGTCGAAGATGTGCATGTAGTTGCCGTTGGCACAGCGGAATCTATATTCGTCTGCCCAGTTCCAGCTGTCACCGGTCATGAATTGTTCGAATCTGCTTCGGACTCGCGCCACATCGTCGGGATGAATCCCGTTGTACCAATCCTCCAATCCGATCTCCAGTTCACCGGGACTGTGTCCGAATAAGGGCCTTGCCCCTTCGCTCCACCACAGTTGCCTTGTCTTCAGGTCAATTTCCCAAAGTGCGTCCTGTGTGGCATCGGTAATGCGTCGCAGACGCTCTTCGCTTCCACGTAACGCTTCCTCTGCGCGCTTTTGTTCCGTGATGTCGCGTTGCGTTCCCCAACCGCGAACAATCGCTCCATTCTCTTGAACGGCGGTCAGATTGTTCAGGAAGTATTTGGTGTTCCCGTAGCGATCGACTTCACGACTTTCAAAGTCGGCCAATCGGTAGCCGGCATTCTTGAAGGCTCGAAGATAAGCGATGTTCTGTGGATCTGACGTGACGAGGAGACCACGGAGCCGAGCACCTACAATCTGATCGGCACTGTCGTAGCCATACATTCGCGCCATCGCATCGTTGCATTCGGCAAGGTAGGCATGCATGAACAGCATCTCGATCTGTTCGTCCGTAGGCAGGTCTATGGGAATCGGCTGGTCGAGTTCATAACGCCAGATCGCTTCCGAACTATTAGCGATGAAGGCGCGGTAACGATCTTCACTCTCTTTCAAGCGTCTAAGAGCTCGCGCCCGTTCGACCGACTCCCAACAGCGGTGCGCCACTTTGCTTAAAAGTTCAATCTCGGACTGCGACCAGGTGCGTGGTGTTCTCTGATGAACGGCCATTCTGGCCACGAGATGTCCTTGTTTGATCAAGGGGACGCAGACCATAGAACGGATTGCGCCATACTCGTACAAGGAGAGGTCTGTTCCAGGCGGCGATTCGGCTTCGATGTCATTGACCACGTATGGGTGGTTTTCCCGCAGCACCTGCCGCTCTCTTTCGCCGAAGTCGGAGATCCGGTACCGTCCCACGATATTAGGCATATCGCCACGGGTATAGTTGCCCATGACCACGAATTGATCTTCGTCTGTTTCGACCTCGGCATATCCGCACCGGTCGACGCCGAGATACTCGCCGAGCATTCGGACGACCACCGCCATTATTTGTTCCGGGTCGGCGATCGGCGCAATCGTCTGATTGAGGTCAGCCATGAACTGAGCTCGTTCGTCGGAAGCTCTTCGCTCCGTCGCATCGGTCGCCGTACCGATGATCTCCCGTACACTTCCATCCGCGTCGCGTTTGAAGACCCGATCGCGTCTATGAAACCAGCGCCAGCCATTGCCTTTGTCACGCGCCCGATACTCGAAATCCATGGTTTCCTGATCGTCCAGCTTTGCCAGTCGTTCCAGATAATCGTGAACACGCTGCCAGTCATCCGGATGTATTATGGAGCGGACGAATTCGGGGTCGTACGGGTCCGGTGCAGTCGCGGTACTGCTGTTGTGGAAAACAAGCTTCTTCTGCCGAATATCCAACACATAAATGATGCTGGGTAACGCTTCGACGATCTGTTGCACAACTCCCTGGTGCTCATCCGGTTTTTCCGGTGTCGGTTTGTGGTTGGAGCGCACCATGTTGAAGAACGACTTCAGTTCATGCTGCTCCGATAGGGGTAGGTTGAAGTTCTGCAAAGCCTGGTGAAAATCATCCTGAACCGCGTCCCACTCCTGGTTTGTCCACTGCCGCAGGCGGTTGTGCAATTCCGCGATCGACCTGTCGGCGTCCTCTGGTGGACGGCCCGCGGCAGAACAGATCATCTCGGTCATCACGAAGCGGAATCCAGCCAAACGCGGGGCTTCCTGGACGGAGAGGCGAGGGTCCCTGGTGATCCGGTCGATGAACTCGTCTACAAGAACAGCAATAGTATCGACGCCGCCGAGACGTTGATAGAGGGAGTCACGGGGGGCCATTGTGGTGGATCTCCTTGCGGTCTAAACAGCATGTTCTGCACCAGGTGACCTCGGGCGAGGCCCATAGCACAGGCTACGCTCAACTTACTATCCTCCACAACCGGGACAAGTACTGCCCTCATGTCGCGGAACTACGGGTTGGTCACCAAAAGGTGGTGGATTGTCGACCACGCCTCTCTTCAGCCCATTGTTCAGCGTTGCGGACCATGGTCTTCATCAGCCGTGGCGCGTGTCTTGGAATGCGGCAAGGCGGTTCAGTCGTTGCAGGGATCGCTTAATAACGGTAGCGGGAGGATCCGTGGTGGTACCCGCCGAAAAGTTTCGGTAATCGCGTGAACAGCGGCGGTGTTCAACAAAACAGTGATCGTATTCGCCCGCACCGTTGCGGTGGCAAGCTTCAAATCACTGTAATCCAGCGCACAGTCACCGTAATCGACCTTGCAGTAACCGTGTAGACGAAAAAGTTGCCGGATCCGGGACACAACGAATGGTCCACTACTCGCAAAGGAGCTCGTCAGGCGTTGTGGAGCGAACTCGAGGTCTTCGCCCCAAGGCGTGACCGGAACGAATGCGCAACAGCTGTAGGTACCTAGCCGTTTTCGACGCGCGCCTTTATATCCGAGTACGCCGTTTCGATAAGTCTGCTTAGCGCTGCGGCGTTTGTGGCCGTTCCCGGTCTCAGCTTCACGTGGCGCATGAACTTGCCGGTGCCTTGCAACAAGCGGGCCGGATCCGGCAACGCTGCGCCCTGAAAGAACCCCACGTTCACGTGCGAGGTGAATACATTGACGTAGCCGAACGGCGCATCTCCCAGACATGCAACCGGACAGCCGTCATGCAAAAGCTCTCGGACTTCGTCCCCGCACTTTCGCATCACCTCAAACCACTGATGCGCGATGGCTCCCAATTCACCGGGATGCTCTCTCAACCAAGCATCGATGGCGGGATCCCGCTCGAGAGCGCCGTTGAATCGCAGCAATTCCGTTCTCATCGGATGAGACACATCGATATAACTCCCCAATTACGCCCGCAGTGGCGTTTCGTCGTGGCGGATTTCGAGCCAGGAAGCCGAAGTCAATACTTCTTCAAGCCGGCGGCCCCTGGCGAATGCGTTCCAAAGTAGGCTCAAACTCTACCCGCCATGTGGCGCCCGTTTCGCTGAACGGCTTCACGATTTGTGACGTTGTGTTTCATTTGAATGTCTCCTTGTTGAATTCGCGTTTGCCTCTCACAAAAGGCATGCGCTCTCGATCTACTCGTGCCGCAGGGCGTTCATCGGCTTGCGCTTCGTTTGCTCGCCACTGCCAGTCGCTCGCGTTCTGCTTGCTCCGGCTCAAACCGGAGGATGTCGCCAGGCTGGCACGAGAGCGCCTCGCAGATCGCATCGAGCGTCGAGAAGCGGATCGCGCGCGCCTTGCCGGTCTTAAGGATCGAGAGGTTGGCCAGCGTCATTCCGATCCGATCCGCGAGCTCAGTTAGCGTCATCCGCCGATCGTGCAGTAGGTCGTCGAGCTTGACAGCGATCGACATGGTCACACTGTCCCTTCGAGGTCTTCACGCATGAGCGTGCCTTGCGCGAACACGCGGGCCAGCAGGAACGTGAGAAGTACGGCCAGCCAGCCGTTGATCGAAAACCCGGCATCTAAATTGAACGGATGCGCCGGAGTCGAAATGGCCTTGCCGATCGCGCCGATGACGATGCTGAGAAGTTGCAGCGCGAGCAGCGCCCAGGCGATCGCCTGCAAACGGGACGCGTTCGCGGCGACAAACGGGTCGCCCGCACGAACCGTCTTAACGATCGCGAGCAGCCGTTTGAGGACGACATAGTTCAGCGGGATCGCGCCGAGGCCGACTACCGCGATCGAGCGCAACCCCATGATCACCCGATCTGCCTCAGGCGAAGGAGAAAGTTCGAGCGAGCTCATGATCCATTGCTCCGTGGGCATGACAACTAGCAGAGCAAGGATCGCGGCGCCGGATAACCAGTTGACGACGATGAGGATCCGCAGCACGGTGTACGCAATCGGCAGCGCGGCGGATGACGAGGCTGTCTTTGACATGATTCACCACCTCTTAGTGTATCGAATATCAATAAACTATTTATCGAATTGCGGCAAGTAATATATTGAAAATCGATAAATGAGCCCTAATTTACCGCGATGGGCCGAACGTGAAATTCGGATGTTGCAAATTGCGTCTGGGGCGCAGCGCGAGGCGGTGGATCGATTGCAACGTTTTTTTATTGTTCCGCTCGTTCGAAAGCCGTAGCTATCACGCTAGGGCGAAATGGATTGACCTTGTTTACCAGGCTCAAGTATAAGCTCCACCAATCACGGACGCTTTTAAGGGGATAGTCGATGAAACCAGTTCGTCCAGGCCCGGTCGTTTCCAATCTTGCGAGCAAAGCCCAGAAAGCTTTGCAGAATAAGCACAAGAATTTAGACCCGACCGTTCTCCAGGCTGCCCGTTCGCGCGCCCAGGCCACGTTGAAGAACATTGGTGGTTCAGCCCTTGCCGAAACTCCGGTTGGCGAAGCGCTGCAAAAGTTCATCCAGAGCCGATTGGCAAAGGGAGAAGGCATAGATGAACTGCTGGAGGCACTCCACGAAAGGGCCCAGAGCGAACTTACCAGGCGAAGGGGGCTCATTTCGGACTTGCAGGAGATATTAAGGACCTATTTTTTCGGCCACGGCAAGTTCATGCGCCTTCGATCCGAAGTCCTGCTGCCCGCTAAGGCCGGGCGGCTTAGCACAACGCAGGCCTGGCAGGGAATCGACGATATCGTCTACGGGCAACGATCGTCAGCGTCTGCTTCGAGCTCCCAGCGCATGGCCCCCGGATCCTGCCCGCCGGGAGGCTTTTGCTGTTCAAGTTTGCCAGCGACAGCTCCGCCCGAGTCGGCTGCCGGAAATAAGGTTCCCGGTCCCGGAGAAAAAGAAAAGGTCCAGGCGACAAGACGGACTCCGTTCCGGACCCTCCTCAGGAATTTTGAGAGCAGTCACGGCAACGTCTACTGTTCCGTGAACGGTAAAGTCGAAGCCGCAGCCGTACTCGGCGGAGGCTTTTCCATCGGCCTCGGCGGATTTCGCCACCGGCAGGGATTCGTCACCACGGCGTATTCAATCGGCCTCGGCTGCAGTCTGGAAGTGCAGGGTGGGATCGAACTTGAAGTGAGCATGCAAAAACCCGAAACCGCCAGAAAACTAACCTTTGAAGTGGCTGGCGGCGCCGCGTACTACGCGGGGGTTGAAGTTACCGTTTGCTTGAAGCCGAGGCTTGGATTTGGGCACGGAGTACACGACTCCTGGAAAGACAAGGCCATGGACGGATTGATTTTTGACTACGATTTTGACGGTGTCAAGGTGTGCCTCGCCCTGGGGACTGGTCTTGACTTCTCACAATCCATCGCGTACGAGGATTCCATGCTTTTGAGGCCGTGATTAGCGGCCTGCAGCGGACCCAAACACGTGGGCTTTCTATGCGAAGGTTATTCGTGACGCAGAGCCACTATTGGGTTGTGAAGTCAATGGTGCAGAGAGGGAATCGCATTCCAGCCATCCTCATGCGCTGAGATGCATCACTGGCGGTTCACAAGTTTCAAGAATGGCTCGATGAGGCTGCATCAGCTCACGCCATGTTTGGAGGAAGCACAACCAATCTTGCTTCTATGACTCGCTTATTTGAAACGCCGTCTTTAAGAATAGTGACGTAGTTAAAGCTCAAATCCGTCACCACGACATCACGAGACTTAATAAAGAAGTAAACTCGACCCTCGCCATGGCTGCCTTGGGCAAGCATCTCACCCTGCCCCCTGAAAAAACCAGTTTTGATCTTATCGGGAGAACTAAAGATTTGCTCGATGTGTTCGCGGAACCACTGTCGCGCAGCTGGCTGCGTGGGGTCCAATTTGAACTCCAGAAAGTGACGCCCGAATTTAGCGCCGAACTGCTGATCGTCAATACGCAGGTTTCGCATAATGCTCTCTTATAAGGACAGGATCCTAATTTAACTAGTGGAATGTCATCCTCAGTAATCACCAAAACCGGCCAATAGTTATCAGCCGAAAACCGGCCAACGATAAGAACGTTCGGACATTGAAACCGGCGGATACGCTCCGTCGGCATGAGCAATGTCTTGAACGAAGAGAAGAAACAACAAGTCATCGCCCTAGGCCAGCTTGGTTGGATGCTTCGACGCATCGATGAAGCCACAGGGGTGCGTCGAGAAACGGCAGGGGCCTATCTGAAGGCGGCCGGAATCGCGGTGCGTCCAGCCGGGGGTGGGGACGCCGAGCCCTGGCAAAACCGGCCAATGGGGTGATTACCGACGCGGCGGATTCAAAACCGGACAATCGGGCTGGGGTGACCACCGACTTTATCAGGCCTTTTTCACAAAAGCCGCCTATCCAACTTCGGTCGTCGTCCAGTGCGTGCGAGCCTTTGAGTTGTGCGGTGTCAAGTCGTGCTCTGATTTGGTCGAGGGCACTGTCGACTTTTGTCCACCCGGTGGGTGCTAGTTGATCTGCGGGGATCTTGGATGTCTTTTTGAGTTGGTCGATGGTAGGGTCGATGAGTTGGGAACCATCGCTCAGTTCTCGGTGTCCAATATTCAACGTGATTTCTCGAGTATTCGCTTGATGCGTACAGTCGCGGTGGTCTTACTTCTCCGCCATTGATTCATTTGCCGCTTCATCTCGTCATCACTGATGGTACGGCCGACCTCTGAATCCTTAAGACCGCGGTCGATCATTCGTGCTAAAGCCAATTCACGAAGTATTTCATCGAAAGAACTATCGTCCGGTTGCTCCTGTATGATGCGTGTCATTTCGTCTTTAACCGAAGACATCAATGCCTCCCTTTTCAATCGACATTATATCGCCGAAGACCTTGTCTCCAGCGGACCCGCGTACCAATCGATGTCGCCGGAGTGCCCCATATGGGCGGAATGGGAAGGGTTCCAGTATCAGAGAAGCCTTCGCTAGAAGCTTTAGAATGACCGCCACTCTAAACATCTAGCGAGAATGTCGGAGCCTCGACTTCAGTCTTCCGCTTCTTCCTCATAATCTTCCAACACACTGTTGGACAGATGAGAGAGGTGCGGCTGACTGGCCAACTGGCGAATGCTGTCGTACGAAATGAATGTGCAGCTTTCGGAAAGAGGTCCGCGCTCTAAGAGTGAAAAGACTGGACGGCGAATCTCTTGAAATACCTTTGACCTTCGGAGTTCCGGGGCGACGATGTGTAACCGGATGTCCATATTTGGCTGTAAGGCCAAAAGGTCCGCCATACGCAAAATCCCCGAATAGACAGACGTTGTGTGTTCGCCGAATTGAACGTCCTTGAAGCCAAAGGACGTCGATTTGCTCGATTGTCCGATTTCGTCGTAGTTGAGCGGCAGTCGTTCGAGAAGTGGGGCGGGTTCGCCTCGCCATTCGTTTAGGACGGCTGTGCGATCGTTTCGGGGAATCCAAATCTGCATTCTCATTTTCGACCCGATATCCGCTAACAATGCCTGGACCCTAATCGATTCGCGCACGTCCGGAATCGGCTCGGTCTGCTGGCTGCTTGGCTCTGGATGATCTTCGGGCACCGTCACGCTGACGTCACGGTCCGTCCGACGAACGCTTTGCGGCGCGAGTCGCCTTTGGTCTTCTTCATCAAGAGAAAAGTGTCGGCCGCCGTTCGCTTGAGCGTGCAGCAGTTCATCGAGATAGCGTCCATCCTCATCACTGAGTGCGCCCAAACTGCTCCTTACGCGACCCGTCCAGGCGATGGATTCCTTTGAGAGGTGCCGAGTGAACGATAGGTGTCGCCATACCAGGTCATCATGGATGGGTACTGTCTTCGTTACATTATTGCGACGATTATGGGCGCGACCGGGATCGAACCGATGACCTCTACCGTGTCAAGGTAGCGCTCATTCCAACTGAGCTACGCGCCCTGGGAATTCTTCTGAAACTATAAAGGTGCGGTTGACGACGTGTCAATCGCGCCTTGCTTTCACTTCTTTCGGATTTCTTCGTACGACAGCGCGCCCGAAGGGCAGGCCGAGACGGTCTTCTTGATCGCTTCAACCGCTGCGCCGTTCGCGTTGACCCAGGGTTTGGCGTTGATGTTGAAGACGGCCGGGAGAGAATTCACGCAATTTGCGGAGTGCGTGCACGTGTGTTCGTCATACCGGACGATGATGTCGTTTCCCTTGAATTCGCCCATACGTCACCTCGGCGCTGAGTATACACGCTCTGAGACGCTATTCGTGGTGACGAAGGATGTAGCGGCCGATCAGGTGACCGATGGTTGCGCCGATCAATACATCCGACGGAAAGTGCCTCAGCCCTCCAACGCGTGACAGTCCGATCGCCGTCGCCAGACCGTAAGCGCCGACAGACACCCAGGGCTTATCGCGATACTCGTGAGCCACCACTGTGGCGAACGCAAACGAGGTTGCCGTGTGACCTGATGGAAAGGATTGGCCGCCGTCCCGGAATCCGCCATGTCCACCGATTTTGTCAGGACGTTCCCGACTCGCGATCAATTTGATTCCGCCAACGAGCAATTCCGTCTGAAGGACGGCTGCGGTGGCCAGCCGACCGGTCCGCGCCACTCTGTCGTTGTTGGTCAACTTACCGATAGTCCACAGCGAAGCTGACGCTGCCGCCATTGGAAGGCCTCCACCTAACTTGGACACCGCCTTCGATGGGCTATGCAAGCTTTCCGATCGACGCACCGTTTCACTGACTCTCCAATCCGTCGATAGTAGTGCGGCCGCTCCAAGACCGATCGGGGCCAGCCACTTTACGTCGCCACGTTTGATCTTCAGCGGACTCTCCCAAAGGTCCTGCTGATCCAGCAGGAAGTCTTTAACAAAGGAGGAGTCCGCGTGTTTTTCAGGGTCGACGAGGACGGGCGGTGTTTCCTGAGCGTGAAGTGAGGAAGACACCGAAAGCAATGCAAAAACAATCGCGAAAATGACTGGCATCTTATTTCTCTCGAGCGACTGATCTGGGCGGAGAGTATCTTTCAGATGTCAGAAACTTGGCTATAAGTTATTTTACTTAGTGGTTAGCCCAGTTTTTGCCAGGTCAGGCCTTGTTTGACATCGACTGTGAGAGGGACATTCAATTGAACGACGTTCTGCATCAAGTCGCGGATGGTTTCTCGGATCGAAAGCTCCTCTTCCGGTACCTCGAAGATCAACTCATCGTGAACCTGCAGAACCATACGCGTCCGCAGGTTGCGCCGTTTCAGCTCGCGACTGATGTTAATCATCGCAACCTTAATAATGTCGGCGGCCGTCCCCTGAATCGGCGAGTTTATAGCCGTACGCTCGGCCATGCTGCGACGCATGCCGTTACGGGAATTGATTTCGGGATGTTGGCGAATCCTTCCAAACAGGGTTCGTGTGAATCCGGTGTCGCGCGCTTCGCTTAAGCATCTTTCGATGTAGCGCTGTACGCCCTGGTACCTTTGAAAGTAGCGATCGATGAAGTCACTTGCCTCATCCGGACTGATCCCAAGTTGCTGCGCCAACCCGTATGGTGTTTGACCGTACACGATGCCGAAGTTTACGGCTTTCGCCCGATCGCGTTGATCTGACGTCACGGCTTCGATCGGCAGTCCGAGCACCTCGGCCGCGGTTCTTCGATGGATGTCCTCACCGGCAGCAAAAGCCTGCGTCAACCCTTCGTCTCCCGACAGATGCGCAACAAGCCGCAACTCCACTTGAGAATAGTCCGCTGAAATGAACCACCAGCCCGGTTCCGGAACAAACGCCCCGCGAATTCTTCGGCCTAAATCCGTCCGAACTGGAATGTTCTGCAGATTCGGATTGCTGCTCGATAGCCGGCCTGTAGCGGCTCCGGCCTGATTGAACGATGTATGCAGCCGGCGCGTCACAGGGTCGATAAGCTTCGGTATGACATCCACGTACGTGGATTTAAACTTGGTTAATTGTCGATACTCCAAAATGAGCCTGGGCAGGTCGTAATTCTTCGCAAGCTCTTCCAGGACCTCCGCTGCAGTCGAGTATTGAGCCGACTTCTTCAGCTTGCGCGGCCGCGGCAGATTCAATTTGTCGAAGAGGATCTCGCCGAGTTGGCGAGGCGAGTTGATGTTGAAATCGCATTGCGCGGTTTCGTAAATCCGTTTGGTCAACTCGTCGAGTTGACCGCCCATTTCCACGGACATTTGTTCAAGCACGCTGACGTCGAGCCGGATTCCGGCCACTTCCATATCCACGAGCGAGGCTGCGAGCGGAATCTCAACCTCCGAATATGCCCGCCCGACCTCCATCTCGACTTGAGCGTGAAGCTTCTCATCGAGCCGCGCGATCCACGGAGTTCGTTCATCGAAGAAGGTGTGGCCGAGAAGGTCAAAGACAACTTCATTGAGTCCGTATTTGCCCCGATTCGGATGCAGTAAGTACGCCATGAGCAACGGGTCGTCGTAGGGAGGAAGCATGTCGAAGCCGCGCCGTCGAAGCTTCAGCAGAGTTTCCTTCAGATCGTAAGTGACCTTACGAATACCCGGACTGGACAGGATTGCGGCCACTCGTTCATCCAGACCCACGTGATGAACCGGTCCACTTCCGGTCCAAAGAGCCACTCGATCACCGTCAACATCGAGAAACACCTGGCTGGTGATCTCCGGCAATTCTCCCGAGCTGACGACTTCGATCGCGGGGCCCTGCTCAGCCGGCAGGTATTCCTTAACCATGTTCGTAAACTCGAGGTCCTTCAGCAGCGGCATCAAGGCCGCACGATCCGGCGACTGCACTTTAAAGTCTTCCGCTTTGAACGCTATCGGTACATCTGTGGAGACGGTGACGAGTTGCTTGCTAAGCATGATCTGGTCACGATTCTCCAAAAGAGAGTTGCGATGCTTCGCGTTGGACACTTCCGGGGCTCGATCCAGCAGAACCTCAATTGATCCGAACTTCTGAATCAGGTCACGCGCGCCCTTTTCACCGATGCCGGGTGCGCCGGGCACATTGTCCGAGCTGTCACCCCACAATCCGAGCAAGTCTGGAATCTGTTCGGGTGCGACGCCGAAGAGCTCTATCACCTTTTCGCGATCGACGATCAAGTCGTCCTTCGATGTGTTCAGGATCAGTACGGTGTCGACAATTTGATACAGATCCTTGTCCAGCGTCACCACGACCGGCTGAAGTCCGTCGCCAAGAGCCTGCTTCGCAACCGACGCGATGATGTCGTCTGCCTCATAGCCCGGCATTTCGAGGATAGGAATGCGCATCGCCTGGCAAAACTTGCGGATGTAAGGCATCTGTTGAGCGAGGTCTGCCGGCATTCTCTTACGCGTCGCTTTGTACATGTTGTACTGAACGTGGCGAGCCGTCGGCGACGAGCTGTCGAGAGCGACGCAGATGTAGTCCGGCGGGTACTTGTCCAGAACGCGTCGCAGCATGATGGCGAAGCCATAAATCGCGTTGGTCGGTAATCCCTGAGAATTCGAGAGCGCATCACGAATGGCAAAGTAAGCTCGATAGGCTTGCGACATGCCATCGATGATGAGGAAGAGAGGGTGTTTCAACATAGGGCTGATCGCGTCTGAAAACACACACGCTGTGGACAAATGTACACGGTTTCAACCGTCGTATGTTCTGGTAAGTTATTGGTGCGATGAAAGAACAGACGCTTGCCGGGCCGGTCGAATTCAGAGGCACCGGCCTTCATACGGGTGAGTTGGCTACGATGCGGATCCTTCCCGCACCGACAGGTAAAGGAATTGTTTTTCGTCGCGTCGATCTCGACAACTTCGAACTTCGAGCTGACGTTGCCTCCGTTGCGCGAGTCGCATATGCGACGACCTTGATGAACAAGGGCGTTTGGATTTCGACCGTCGAGCACCTTTTGTCCGCGCTCTACGGAGTGGGTGTCGATAACGCTTACATCGAACTCGATAATTTCGAGGTACCGATCCTCGATGGCAGCGCGCTTCCATACACGGAGGCCATTGCGCGAGTCGGACTGATCCAACAAAACCGTCGTCGTCGTTACATCAGGATCACCAAACCATTCAGTCTTGAAGAGCACGGCAAGAAGATTGGAATCCTTCCATCGGAAACGTTTAGCATTCGCTACGAAATCAATTTCCCGCATCCCATCATCGGCGAACAGAAACTCGAAGTAGAACTGATTGGCTCCAATTATTCGGACTTGATCGCGCCGGCCCGCACGTTCGGCTTTTATCACGAAGTGGAGAAGCTGCAGGCCAGCGGGCTGATTCGTGGCGGGTCGTTGCAGAACGCGATCGTTCTTACCGAGAACGGCATGTTGAACGATACTTCGCTGCGTTTCCCGGATGAGTTCGTACGGCACAAGATCCTCGATCTGCTCGGCGACTTTGCGCTTATCGGCCAGGCCGTTCTGGGACGGCTGGTCGCAGATAAAGCCGGGCATGCACTTCGCACTCGGCTTGTTGCTGAACTTCTGGAGAGCACAAGCCGCTCGGAATTGACTGATGCCGCTCCTCAGGTCGCGGTCAGAGCGGGCTGAGTCCATCAGGTACTCTGGCGAAAGTTAAGACCTCCACGCGCGCCGCGCCTCCCCGTTTCAGGACTTTGGTTAATTCGTTCATGGTGGCTCCCGTGGTCAGAACATCATCCACGAGCAGAACCTTCATACCTTTGACGCCTGAAAGAAGTTCAAATGCGGATGCAAGGTTCTTTGTTCGTTCGGCTCGGCTCAGGCCCGTTTGGCTGGTCGTTTTCTTTCGCCTTCGGAGCAGCCCCGCTTCGACCGGAAGGCCCAGTTCTCTGGCAATCAGCGCTGCCTGATTGAATCCTCGTTCACGCTCCCGCAACCGGTGAAGTGGCACCGGTACCGCGCATTCCGCGCTGAACCCATCTTGTTCGCGGATGGGTCGAAGCAGTCTTCCAACAGATCCTGCCAGCGAAACACGGTCCGAGTATTTCAAGTGATGCACGATCTCTCGAGCCGACTCATTGAAGAGGACTGCGGAGCGTGCCAGGTCGAACCTGTTTTCCCCTGTTCGGCAACGGCCGCAGAGTCCCTCGATAGCTACGCCCGGCACTCCACACCTCGGACAGATCGGCGGTTTGACAGGCGGTAGACGAGCCCAACAATCCGGGCATGCCGCGCCATAGCGGCGTTCGAGTACCTGTGAACCGCACAGAATGCAGGCAACCGGAAAAATGAGATTGAGTATGGCGTCGATCATTCGCGCTGGGAAGCGCGAGAGGCACCACAGAAAGAAACCACAAAAAGCACAAGATGCACAAGAAGGAATTCCTCATTCCCTACTTGGAATAAGGGTGGTGGTGGATGATGGCGAGGGCGCGATAAAGCTGCTCGAGGAGGAGAACTCGACAGAGGTCGTGAGTGAAAGTTAGTGGTGAAAGAGACCACATCGTATCGGCACGTTTACGGACGGAATCGGCAATTCCACTGAATCCACCGATGACGAAGTTCAAGCGACGAGGGTCTTCACGCATGTGTTTGGCAATGAATTCCGACAACTGAGGCGACGTCCAGGATTTGCCGCGAGGATCGAGGACGATGACTCGATCTGACGAGTCCAGGGCAGCCAGCATTTTCTCTCCTTCGGCCTCCTGGCGTTTGGCTTCGTCGACTCTTGGTTCCTTGATTTCGACCAGTTCGAGAGGAAGAAAATGCTCGATGCGTGAAGCATAGTCCGAGATGAGTTGTCCGATGTTTCGGTCCCTGGTCTTACCGATCCACAGGACACGTAGTTTCATTGGAAAATCATGCGACGAGAATGCGGCGGATCGCATCGCGGACAACGCTCACTTCAAATGGCTTGGCAATATATGGGCAACCACTGCCCTCGACGAATCGAAGCGTTGAAGGATTCATTAGATCACCGCTGACGAAAAGTACATGCGCAGCCAGGGGCGATTGTAGCTTCTTCAAGGTCTCGTGTAAAACCGGGCCGTCCATGTCCGGCATCTTGATGTCGGTGATCAGGAGGTCGAAGGGTTGCGTTTGCGCGAGCAAAAGTCCTTCATGACCGTTACCCGCAGTCACCACTTCATGGCCGTCGTTCCGGAGGATTTCGCAGAAGAGATCGCGCATGTGTCCTTCGTCGTCGACGACGAGGACTTTTCTGGGGCGTGGCGTCTTGATAACGGGCTGTGCGCCAACCGGCGGAGCCTGTTCGGCCGATCGGTTGACCACTGGCAGTTCCAGTGTAAACATTGCACCCGATCCCACCGTGCTTTCGACAGTCATCCGCCCGCCATGTTCCGCCACGATGCCCTGGCAGATTGCTAATCCAAGCCCAGTGCCCTTGCCGACCGTCTTGGTTGTGAAAAATGGCTCGAACACGCGGCGGAGATTTTCCGCCGGGATGCCGGGGCCGTTGTCCTCGATGATCGTGTGGATGATGTTTTCTCGGAGTCGAGTGCGAATGAATAGTCGGCCTTTGCCGTTGGCCTCGATCATCGCCTGTTCGGCATTCACGATCAAGTTGAGGAATACCTGCTGCAGTTGATGTGGGTCGCAAAGCGTTGTCGGCAGGTTTGGCGACAAATCCATCACCAGTTCGATATTGCTGACTTTCAACTCGTAGGCGCGAAGGTCCACGGTCTTGGAGAGGATCGAATTCAAGTCGGAAACCTTCCGCTCGGGCTTCCGTTGACGGGCAAACGTCAGGAGGTTCTTCACAATCTTTGACGCGCGCTCCGCCCCGTCATGGATCTTGGTGAGGGCCGGCCGATGCTGATCATCGATGCCTTTCATCATCATCAACTCGGAGTGACCGATCACGATCGTCAACGGGTTGTTGAGTTCGTGGGCGATTCCAGCCACGATCTGGCCCATGAGCGCCATTTTTTCCGATTGCAGAAGCGCGTCATACGAGGAGCGGAGTCGAAGTTTCATGTCTTCCAGAGTTCTGGCAAGGACTCCGATTTCATCCGAACGTTCAGAAGTAAACTGTCCCTCGAGATCCCCGGCTGCGATTCGTCGCGCTTCTTCTGTCAGAAGCTCGACCGGCCGCGTGAAACCACGCACAACGAAGATCAGCGTCCCGAGGACGACGATCGTTGAAAGTATTCCGATGGCGATTAACGTTTGCCGCCATCGGTTGACTTCGATCAACGCGGTGGCTTCGTCTTCATCGCTGGCCAGCAGCCACGGTGAATTGTCGAGGACTTTGTAGGCCACAATGCTTTTCGAATTGCCTGCACTGTCGTCTTCAATGACGCCGCTCTTGTCCACTTTTGCCAAATTCAGGACTGTTTCGCGATAAGGCAGCTGTCGGAGCACACGATCGGGATGCGTACTGGTGAGAACCAGTCCGGTTTCCGTTACCAACTGCATGTGCACGGCGTCGTTTGCCCGGAGTCCGAACGCGCTGACAATTTCTTCGTGGTTGGTTGGAATGCTTCCAATCAAGTAACCCACAAGGCTTCCACCTCGGTCAATGATCGTGGTGGACAGCAGGATGTCGTCCTGCGTATTGGGAGCTTCCCACACGCTGAATGTGAAAATGCTGGACGGTTCGCCGCGGAAACCTTCCTTCACCTGAGAAAACGGCGGATATTCCTTACCAATGATTGAGTTGTCCGGTGGTTCGCTCCAGATGATACGTCCTTCGTCGCTGACGAGGTATACGCCGCTTTTGAATACGTCGGACTCGAATACGAGATAGTGGAGGAACGGTGAGGGCAGAATGGCTTTGCCTGGATTTTCCTCAGCGATGTCGTGGAGACCATTCTGCAAAAGTGGAAGGTTGGCGATGATCTCGAGTTTGTCCTTCCCTCGTCCGAAGAATTCATCGAGTGAGCGTGCCGCCATTTCAGTGCGCTCGCGGCGATCCTGCATGTAACGGGCTATAGTGTCGTTGAGGTAATACCTGGACAGTCCGACGTAAATCGAAAGCAGCAGCGTTACGCTAAGGACTACAAAGAGAAAACTCTTCTGCTTCAGATTCATTGTCCCAACCACCCACCGGACTTACCTTCTTAATTGAAAGTTTCTGATGATGTTCGACCCGGTAATCTCAATGTCAAAGGATTGCGGCTTAAACCTTTCGTGCCACACCTTAAGTACATATCGGCCGTTTGGAACGTTGGGAATAGTGTAATTTCCGGCAGGATCGGACACTGCCCAGTAAGGGGTTTCCGAGACAATAATGAAGGCCGACATCTCTGCGTGAACATTGCACAAAAGTGTAAACACGCCGGGTGTTCCGAACACCTGAGATCGAGTCTGGCCGACGGGATAAGTACCCAGGTTGAACTTCGGTGGATCGGGAGAGAACACGTTGTGACGGATCTCATCGCTGTTCGGGAAAGCGACGCGAGTTCCGACCAGGATGGGGAGAACGTGAGGATCGAATTTGAGATTGACCTGATCGAGGCGGACAGGATCACGAGGTGGTGAAAACGTTTTTCCCGGAATCCGTTCGATGTAAATCACCGCGTTCGCATTGTTTCGAGCTCCGGATATGGTGATTCTGCCGCCGATGTCGGATGCGTTGGCACTGACAGCGAACAACAATATCGCCAGATACTTCATCGGTTAGAAAGCGAATTCGAGGCGGATAAGCCCTTCATTCAGGCCCGTGCGCGCAGTACCTGTGGTCGACAGCCTGTTGAAAAAACGTCCTTCGACAACGACGCGAACATTGGCGCGAACAGCCATGACCACCGCCGGTACGAACTGTTTCACGTTGCGCCTTCCATCGTTGAAATTCGTTTTTTCGAATCGGGCTACAGGCATCACCCACGGGAGCAGCATGTAGTCCGCCTCGGCGTAAAACGCCGAGGTTTCGACAGAGCGGGGAACGACATCCTTTACGTTGTCCTGACCCATGGTGACCGCGCCATAAACATTGAGGTTTCCATAATAGGCGTCGAGCTTGAACCCGGTGCGCGTGAACTGATTCTCGACTGGAATTCCAGTCGGCCGTGTGATTCCCTTGCCCCGGTATCCATACGTTCCGATCTGAATGGACTTTTCGGCATAGTTGTTGATTGGCATTAACCCTTCCCGCTCCTGCCGTGATCCGACCACACCGTGGCCGCCGAACTTGTAAGACGCACTCCAATACGAATCCTTAAAGTTGTTGTTTTCCGTTGCGCCGGACGTGCCCTGGACAATGCCTGCGGCGTATTCAAGTCCGCCTCGATCATCGGGACCGGTTTGGGCGCCCCAGATCTCTATGCCGGAGTCCTTGTCGCGGAATCGCAGGCTGTCGTTCAACGGGCGGAAATCGCTGATGTTGAAGTGCTGATTCGTGACCTTTCGGTTTGTCGATGAAAACGGTTCCACGCGGGAATCGATGCGACCAACTTTCAAAACCACCAAATTGGAGCCAGGCTTTTCAGGCAAAAGTCGAAACTGCGCGTACGCCCGATCGATCACGAGTGTGTTCGATGCACCGATCATGAACAGCGAGCCGAAGAACGAGACGGTATCGCCTGCCGGGCCGGCGAAATACAGCGACAGATTCGCCGGAAAATCGAAATTCAGATTGACGGGCTGCGACGGCCGTATGTTCGTATCGAGCGCCGCGCGGAAGGCGATGGGTGGCATGCCCGAAATCTTGCCGGGCCACACCGCTTTTGGCCATAACTGCTTCCAGGCCGGAGCGCCTATCGAAATGTCCTCACTCTTAAGCAGGCGCTCGTCATTTAACGGGATGCGATACCCGTTATTTCGGAAAGCGACGCCGAGTGGATTCAGTTTCGGGATGATCGCATGACATGTCGTGCAGGAAGTTTCGTAACGGCGGGCAAATATCGGCAAGGCCAATGCCGATTCGGAAGCGATCAGAATCGCTGCCAGCGTGATCAGAACCTGTTTTAGACCTGACAGTGTTTTTTCCACCGCCTTTCTATATCGGCGGTCATGGACCGCCGCTATAGAAAAAAATGTTCAATCCAATCCGTATTTCTTCCGTTTTTCTAATAATGTTTTGCGGCTGATTCCCAGAATTTTTGCGGCTTTTACTTTCTTGCCCCGCGTTTGGCGCAGAACCTCTTCAATGTGGTTGCGCTCAACATCCTCAAGCGACAACATCTTCGTCCCTGACAACCGTGCGGTACGCCACGTCGCTGGAAGAATCTCTGGAGTGACATCGCGGCTTGACGACAGCAACATCGCTCGCTCGATTCCGTTGCGCAACTCGCGCACGTTTCCGGGGAAGTCATAGCTCTCAAACAGCGCCTTGCATTCGGCGTTTATCCGCATCGACTTTTTGTATTTCTTTTCAAGCTGGCCAAGCAAGTGTTCTGCGATTGGAAATATTTCGGCTCTGCGATCCCGAAGCGGAGGAACACGAACGGTAATCAGATTCAATCGAAAGAACAGGTCCTGACGGAATACCTGTTGTTCAACGGCTTTCGACAGAGGAATGCTCGAGAGCGCAATAATTCTGCAATCGAGCTCGATCGAGCGAGTGCCGCCGAGACGATAGAACTGTTTGGCTTCGACCACGTTAAGCAGCTTTGCTTGAACGGCGAGGTCGATGTTGGCGATCTCGTCGAACACCACTGTTCCGCTTTGCGCCAGATCAAGCTTGCCGATCTTGGAGTTGACGGCTCCGGTGAATGCGCCGCGTTCGTAGCCGAAAAGCTCGGATTCGACGAGATCGTCCGGCAGTGAAGCGAAGTCGATTTTGATATAAGGGCTGTCTCGGCGAGGACTGTTGAAGTGGAGCCATTGAGCGAGCGCATCTTTGCCGGTGCCGCTCTCGCCTTCCATAAGTACTGTCGTTGAATTGTCGAGAACCCGCTCGAGCGTGCGGTAGACGCCGATCAGCGGCGACTCGGCTGAGAAGACAAGCGGATAGTTGGTTGCGGTACCACTCGACATAAAATTGTGCGCGCGTCCAGCGCGTTAGGTAGTCTGGCCTATCAACTCATGGACGTCACGTTGTTTTCCGGATCGCCACAGTCGTTCGAGATCATAGAACTCTCGGGCACGTGCTGAAAAGATATGAACGACGAAATCGACGTAATCCATCAAAATCCAGTCACCTTCGCCTCGTCCTTCGACGTGAAGCGGCCGCACGCCTTGTCTTTTCAGGTTCTCTTCGATGCTGTCCGCAATCGTTTGATTATGCCGCGATGAGGTGCCGGTGCAGATGATGAAGTTATCGGTAAAAGAGCAGATGCCGGAGAGGTCGAGCCAGACCAGGTCCTGAGCTTTCTTATCGAGTGCTGCCTCGATGGCTTCTGTTAGTTGGTTTTCCTTAAGCAATTTAGCTTTGTTCTCTCCCTTTTCATGAGTAGAGGTTGTTTTTTTCAATGTAACTCCAAACTTGTGGCGGTAACCACTGACGAACTTCTCCGCCTCGCTTCCGATCGTCCCGAATAGCTGTGGACGAAATCGGCTGCTCGACGAATGGCAAAAAGAAAACGGAATTTCCTGAAGTCAAATCGACCGGTTCATTTGGCTGTAAGGTGCGATACGGTGAGACGCCCTCGCGAATAGGAAAGCCTGGCCGGTTCACGATAACGA
>Ga0137427_10000331_pt1 | contig 25267 bp, 23 predicted proteins | sample EasRivERMZT700_2_FD_102309 | JGI IMG/M metagenome (GOLD analysis project Ga0137427, IMG submission 102309) | Soil microbial communities from meander-bound floodplain in the East River, Colorado, USA - East River MetaG ERMZT700_2 | ecosystem: Environmental > Terrestrial > Soil > Floodplain ...
ACTTCGGACAGGACGGCCGCTGCCAGAACGCGGCCCCAGCGAATACCCGTTTTTTTCGACAACGAACTTGCTACGATCCCGACTGTGTTCATTGACGATTCTCCTTTTTTGAGCAATCTAGAAACCTCCAAGGGCTTCGTCAATGAAAATGTCTATTGCTATAGTGTTAATAACTATAGTCTTTCGATCATGAAAACAGTTCGCTTGGATTCTTATGTGCTGGAAACGCTCATGCCCGACTTGGCGGGTCATGACAAGAAGCCTTCGGCCTTCCTCGTCTATATCTACCTTTGGAGCCGACTTTCGCTTTCGCGCTCGCGGACAGTCCAGGCGAGCCATCAGACGATCGCGAACGAGACCGGGCTTTCAAAGAGCGCCGTTCAGGCGTCATTACGCCACCTTCTTCGCCGCCGGCTGATCCGCTCTGAGCAGGCTTCGAAAACGGCGGTCCCGATATATTCCCTCCAGCGTCCATGGCGGCGTGCGGCGCGATCCGCCGATTCCTGAAACGGCTCATGGGGGCGGAAGTGGGTCGTAGCTGCTGCAACCGTCTACGGAGCTCAGTGGTTCGGATCACTCCGCGAAAGTCGCGTAGTGTTGATCAAACCTTCGGCAGATCGTTGCGTAAATGCTTCGGCGTTTTCGGAGAGATTCCGTTCAACGGTGCTTTGTCGCCCGAAGACACTTCTACGACAAGGCGGTAATGCGTCAACTTGGATAGATTCTCACTTCCTGGAACCAGATGAACGCGTCACCAAGTGTCCCAGGAAGAACAAAAAAATAGTCATTTTCGGCCGACCTCCACGCCAAGAGAGCGTAACATAGCCGCAGCCTCTGGGAGTGTCGTCTGAAGAGCCAAACCCGCTGATCTCAACCGCTGTGCGGTCACGTTCTGATTTGGGGCATTGCTCTTCGCAAGATTGTCGACGAGCACGTCCCGGGCGACGCGCCATTCGTCCTGGCGGCTTGGGTCCTCGGGCGCCAGTGCCGCGATTTGAGCTCGCAGGATAGTCAGTTCGGTGTGCGCAGCAAACCAAACCGAGTCCTCGTCATCTCGTGATGCGACCAGCAGCGCCAGGCGGCTCTGACAAGTGGATGCGGCAAGGAGCGAAGGAACCGTGTCAGGATGACGTGAAACGAGATGGTTCGATGTTTTGACGCAGCGAGCCAAATTCGATTCTGCCTCGCCGTATTGCTCTCGCTCGATTTGAATCTGCGAGATTCTGGCTAAGGATTCCACAAGTTGATTGCCCCACGCGATGTTATCTGGGTCCTTCGTGAGGAGAGCCGTGTAGATAGATGCGGATCGCTGCAATTGTCTGAGTGCCTCGTCGGTAGATTGTCTCTCGATTAGCGTCTGTCCCAGACCAGTCAGCGTGAAGCCCAATAGTGAGAGTGTATGTAGATTTTGAGGGTCCTTCGCTTGAAGAGCCTCGAGACTTCGGATCGCTGTCGTGAATCTTTCGGCAGCGCCCGCATTCTTTTCAGTCGCCGCCAATTCCGCGAGTTTGACCAGACCACCCGCTTGAGCCAACAACCAATCCCACGAGTCTGGATATCTCCGAAGGAAGGTTTCCACAAGGTTCTGCCTGGAGGTATAGAACTCCTTAGCCCGGACAAACTCTTCTCGCCCGAGCCAAGATTGCCGAGGCGCTCGTGAGACGTAGCTAGTCTGTAGGCCCAGTCGGAGTTGTTTGGATCCCGTTGGTGCAATTCGCTGAACCGCTCATAGGCCTGTTCATAGTAAGGCAACGCCTTGGCATAGTCGCTACGTTCCCATGCCAGATCTCCGAGATCGGTGTCCAAGTCAGCCCGCTGCGAAATTAGTAGAGCGTTTGTCGCATCGCGGAGAAGCAATTCATCAACAAGCAAAATTGCGTGGCGGTACTGCATTTCAGCGGCGTCTTGGTCGCCAACGGCTGCGTACGTGTCTCCTAAATTCCTGATCGTGGCAGCCAGTAATTGCTTCCAGAACACCTGGGTTGGTTCCCGCTCCAAAAGCGACGTTACCCTAACCGTCGCACGATCGAACAGCGTGGCGGCCGTGTCCCTGTGCCCCTGATAGAGCTGGACGATACCCGCACCGGTGACCGCGACGATCCACGAATCCTGAAGCGTCGCGTTGATGGGATTATCTGGGATTAGGGAATCCAGCAGTCTTTCAGCCTGATGATACTGGCTCGCGGCGACCACCAACTCGTTGCGATCGAGATTGAGATCGGCAAGGTGGGTATACGTATTGGCCAAGTTAGTACGCATCGCAACATCGTCCGGCCATTGGTCCACCAGTTCTTTGTCAATACTCAAAGCCTCCTCTAACAACTCGGAGGCCTGGTGAACGTCTCCTCGTGCTTTGTGCACAGCATGGAGTCTGCCGAGCGCCTGGGACAGATGCCGACGGAGCATCATCGAATCAGCATCGACGCCGGCAAACTTTACTAAAACCAAACGTGCGGCCTCAAACTCGCCAAACGCACGCGCTAAGTTTCCCCCCGCCTCAAACATATCTCCTCGCCCTATCCGCGCACGCGCGACCTCCTGAGTCCACGCCCATTCGCGTTCCACGCTCAGCGGGAATTGACGGGCGAGTTCAATGGCGGAATCAAATTCCTGAGCAGCCTTTTGGAGCGCCTCGGTATCGAACGCGAGACGCCCCCGGCGAACGTGCGCGCCCATTCGCTGGAAGCGGACATCGGATTCAGATTCAGCTGTCTGACCGATTAGCTCGTTCAAAAGTTGTGCCGAATCCTCCAGAAGATCACGACGGATACTCGCCGCCCCCGCAACCAGCGCCAGACGTTCGTCGAGAACCTCGTGGATGTGACGCGCGACAGCCACAGCCTGCGTCAGGCGGCGATCTGCGAGCCGGAATTGCATGAAAGCAATAATTGCAAGCCCTGCGATGATGCCCAAGCCGCCAATCAAGCCGAGGATAGCGCGACGCTGCGCCCGGATATGCTCGCCGAACACGCGGTCCTTGTCGGTCTGTAGAATGGCGGCTACGATTGACGCAACGCGATTGAGAAACTCGTCGCGGCGACGTCGTCGCCAGCCCTTCTCGATCGTCGATCGGAGGTCCACCACGAGCGGTTCAAGTCCTGCCTGGTCAAATAGGGCGTGCACAGTCTTTGAGATCGCATCGGTCTCCGGTGTGGTGTGCTCATCGGTCCAACTGGATGTTCCAGCCACGAGCACGACCCCAAGTCTTGATAAGGGGTTCTTACTCAAGAAATGTTTGACCTCACGATCGACCCACTTGGAAGCCGCCGAGCCAGGGGAGGCTAACAGGATAAAGTATTCCGACTGATCGAGTGCGGCCTCAACACTCGACCACAGGTCGGGACTGGCCGCCAAGTTGCTGTCATCGCGGAAGACTCTCATCCGTCGTCGCCAGTGGAATGTTGAACCGAATCGCTCCAATGTCCGTTGAAGTAGGCGCGCGATTGGCAGCTCTGCACCGTGCCTGTACGAGATAAACGCCTGATACCGTCGCTGCGTCGGGATTTCCATGATTACCTCAAATGTGAGATTAGTTTTTGCGATGGAGAATATGGCAACAAACCAGCTTTGACAATGTTGAGGTAAACCTATGAACGGACCTGTCGAGCTTCGCTAATTTCGAATCGTTGTGAACGGATTACGTTTTGAGAAGTTGAAAGCCAGGCCACCACCTCGTAACCTTCCTTTATCTTGCGCTTAATACTTCCCACAACGCCGCAGCGTCTACCTATACCTCAGTTGACGAGTTGTCGGTATCTCGGACAAGTACCCAAAACGCTTCAAATTGCCAAAGCTCCTACTGGAGCGGCTTCTTTCTTCGGTGGTGTTTCATTTTGAAATTCGAACTGAGACGCGACTAGCCTTTCCCTTAAATTGACGTCTTCCCAAGCGTTTGAGATCCTTCCATACAAACCACCGAGGTGCTTGCGATGACAAAAGTGTTCGCCGGAATTCTGGTTAGTGCGTGCGCCCTGCTCCTGGCGCTGAACCTGACTGCCAGCGGTCCTGCAGGAGTGTACGCCCTTGTGGAAAAAATCGTGCTTGAACCCAGTGAACAGAATGCGCAACGCATCCAGATTTGGGGTGCATTCTCGTTTATCGACGGAGGGATCTTGTGCAGCACAGCTGCATCCGTACCGGAGCGCGGTTACCTGTACTTTTCTTTTCCGGACTTTGTTAACGAGGCGAAGTCGAAGATCATCAAAGCGGAGTGGTCCGACCTCAAAGCGATCGCCGGCACAGGCCAGGCCGTTGCATTTGGAGACTGGGCTTACTACGTTAGATTCAGTTCCAACGGTGGGAGCGAACTCTATGTAATAGCTCCGACTGATATCGAGAGGTTCAGGGTGGATAGGAGTTATCTGGGAACTCCTTTGCGGGTCCTCAGTGCTTCCTCCACCAACTCAGTTCCTGTCCCGTATGTCAGCAACACCGGCATCGTTAAACTACCCGCCGAAGGTAGTCACGCAGAAATCGTGAAGCGGCTGAAGCAGATCCTGGACTACTGAGAACCATAGGCGCTGTCTTATTTGAGTAATCGACGGACGCAACAACCGCCCAATTGGCCACACGCGTTCCGTCTCCACCTGTTAGGTTTCATGGCCTGTGGCCATGAGCGTCCACGAGCGCACGTCGCGCGAGAAGGGGTTACGTTAACGCGGTCGCTATTGTTTGTTTGATCGATCTGTGGGCGTGAGCGCAAACACTAGTTCGTCGCAAAGTCTTCCGTCGGGGTATCTATAGACGTTTCGGAGACGGCCTTCGAGATGAAAGCCGAGTCGCTTTGGGACCGCAGCACTGCGTATGTTCTCCGGATCACACGCGATCTCGATACGCTGTGCCTGAAGAACATCCGTGGCGTAGTTAACGATTAACCCAACGGCTTCGGTGACGTATCCAAATCCTTCCGCAGACGGACGGACCCAATATCCGATTGAAAAGGCAGGCACCGTCCAGCCTCCAGGTTGACGCAAGTGCAGACCGATCCCTCCAAGGTACTGGTTGGATTTTCGGTTCCAGATACCCATTGAAAAAGACTGACGGAGTAGCCATTGAGCCGACCTTCGGACAATCCAGTCCTTGGTCTCATCGAGACTGCGGCATAGTTCAGCATCGGCCGGGTCCCATCTGCGAATGTGTTCGCGCGATTCCTGCATTGCGTCGAAGCGGGCTAAGGCATCCTCGAGTCTATACGGGCGGACCAGGACGCGCTGTCCTCTCAGTTCTTCGAACATCGGACGCAGTGTTGGGGGATTCTGGGTATCGTCCGTCATTGCTGTACTGCGTCGCCTCCTTAAGGGCGCGTTATATTAGAACTCCCTTCGCGGTAAGCCTTCCTACACAAGACAGCCGCTCCGATTGGAGCGGCTCTTACTTCTTACTTCTACCTAAGCCAGGTGAAGCTTCTTCGTGCAGTCCAGGGGAAAATTCCGCCGAACCAGTCGGCTGCAGAGCCTAATTCACTTGGGACGGACGTTTATAGCCGCAACGATAGCCGAGCGAAAAGTCCATCAGCGACGTCTAGGCGACGTGCGATTCGAGATGCTGCGCGCCTGGTTCTGTCCCGGCGCGCGTTTGCCGCACGAGAATCGATCTCTGCACGTTTATTACTTATGAATGTCGATGAACTCGCGGATCGCCTTGATGAATTCCGGACGAGCCGCCGCGCCGCGGCCCGGAGGCACGATATTGCTGTGGGTTCCTCCCTCGATCGTGACAAGTTTCAACTCCGGCCAGACTTCTTTCATTGTGGTCACATTCGCAAGTAACGCATCGGCTGTGCCGATGACCGCAAGCGTCGGAACGCGGATCGCTTTCAGCTCTGCATCCGTGACGCTCACGTCCGACCAACTTCGAGTCAACGCAGCCATTGCACGCAGATCGTTAGGCGCGGCGAATTGCTGCGCGTACCTGCGAATGTCCTCTTCGGCAGGAGCCGGTTCCTTACTCGGCCACACTTGAAGCACGATAGTACGGAATGCATTCGGACCTTCGAATTCAGCAGCTAATCTCTCAATCGCTTGTGGATTCAGCGTTCCACGTACAGCCGCACTGCCTCCCAGGATAGCCGTGATGAAACGCTCGGGATGAGTTGTGAGAAGCTTGGAGACGATCTGGCCGCCGTACGAATATCCCAGGATGTGCGCGCGGGGAATCTTCAGGTGATCCAGAAGTCGCACCACGTCGAGTCGAACCTCCATGCCATACGCCTTCGGATCGTGCGGTTTGTCACTCTTTCCATGGCCGCGGAAGTCGACCGCAATGGCTCTGAAATCCTTCGAGAGCGCGGGCAGCACGCCAGTGTTGATCCAGTTTCTTTCGATGTCGCCGCTCAAACCGTGAAGCAGCACGATCGGCTCGCCGGAACCCTGCTCGACGTAGCGAATGCGGACGCCATTCGAGTCGAAGTACTTGTCCTGAGCAAATACGAACGCAGGCGTGATCGCCAGAAACAGAAGCAATCGAATCATATTGTTTCCCCAAGCGTCGAGAGATGAAACCTCAATGGCCGTTAGCCACGAACTCGGACATGGTTTGAACCGCTTCTGCAAGCAACTCCTCGTCGCGAAACGAAAGTTCCTCATCCGTATAGGTCTCGTAGGGTCGTCCGCACGGTCACAGCTAACGGTTTATGAATGCAAGAAACAACACAATTCGTCTCGGCAAACGTTTCGACTCCCTCTGATCCGTATTGGACAACGTCAACGACAACACTGCAACGAATTCTAAATGCCGTGTGGGAAAAACTACGGCTCCGGGGGTCCGTCATGTCGCGGCAAGCAAATTCGGAATGTTTTACGTATGCCGAATTGTTATTGGTCCGAAACGCGCTCCCTCGTTCTTCGAGGCTCGACAGTCACGCATCCTCCTGATGGAGGCTCAGTCAACGAATAGACGGTATTACAGCCAAGTGGACGCAGTCTTGTACAGAATAGATACTTCTGCCCGAAGTGGAGAGAAGCCTAAGTCTTAATGCTCGTTTAAAGTGCGGGAGGCTATGAACGAATACCACAAGCTTGTCAGCAATCGCCAGATGTTGCGCCGAATTTTGCTTTAAGGGACTTGATAGAGAAGAGCTGTGCACGAGCAATCGAGCTCGCGCACAGGAGTTCCCACGTACCTACACTGGTGGCACTGTCAATTGCAATCTACCGCGGTTCAGAAAGCACGCGTGATTGAAGAGGCCGATATCCAGAGGGTTTGGCAGCCGCACATCTCCGAAACTTGGAAACGGTTGTTTGGTGACATCATAGCGCCGGTCGATTTGAGACAAACACACAATGATCAGCTGACGTTCCTGAGCAAGGGCCTTGAGTTGCTGGATTTGATCTTCAATTCTCGCATTGAGGCGCTTCTGATCCAGTAGTTGCAAATAGTCGATGATCACTAGCATTTTCGCCGGAGCGGACGCCATGCGAGTAGCAATGTAATCGGCACAGATCTGATCCGAATCATCGATCAAAAGCCTGTCCGTGAAATTGGATAGCTTTTCGTCCATGATCTCGAAACACTTGGCGACATCCGCATGCGTGAACTCCAATGTGAAGAACGCCGCTCGATTGCCTTGCCTCATCGTCTCGACGGCGAGTTTCAAGCTGAACAGGGTTTTTCCTTGTCCTGGCCGGGCGGCTATGAGCGCGAGATCGCCTCCACTCAGCTGTTCAAGGAACTTCTCACTCGGCCGTTCCGAGGCGGCCCTAGCAGCAAGTAGACTCCAGGCGTTGAATCCTTCCCGAGACGCGATACGGTCCAATGCTTGATGAAGCGGAATCTTCTCTTTGCGAGACAGAGCTTTGGCGTGTTGCTTGAGGATGAAAATAGGAGCGGTGAACTTCATACAAACCTCCAGTGTTGAACGTTTCTCGCAACCCCTCGTTATGCGAATCGTTTCAACCCTTGAGTTTTGATGATCGGCTAGCCCTGCACGGTAGTACTTTCCCAGTCGAGGGAGGAGGCGCGGGCTCACGCCGGTGTAAATTATGACTCAACGCAAGGCAGCATAGAACCTTAAAGTCTGGGTCCCCTGGCGATCAAATCATTTCGTCCAATCGGGTTTGCGGGACGGCTGCGCAAAATAGATTTGCACCAAAGCGTTCATGTGGTCTGGGGACAGGAGAATATCTTCCTGAGTGAGCCATTGGTCCACTGCGCCGTAAGGAGCGCCATGAATCCTGACCTGACGCAACGGGCCTTCAATGGAGTCCTGGATAGTTCTGGCGATTACCTGGGTATCTGGCATCATTGTGCCGCGCGAAAGTCTTCCAGGAAGATCGCGCGGCAAATCCGGTAGACCATGCGAATTTCGAAATTGGGCATAAACCAGGGCCAGAGATCGTCCGATATTGGCCAAAATGGAGTCGGTATCCCTGGTCGCAAACACACCCGTCAGCAAGCCGTCTATCGCGCCCGCTGCGATCGGAAGCTTCTTGAATTCTCGATGGAGCCACTTTGCATATCCAGGACAGTATTTTCTGTTCAACAGAAACGTGAGTTTAACGATTCGCGCCACAGTTGCGGCGGCGTTCAGGTGCTCGGAGAGAGGCTCGCCGCGTTTCGCGCAAAGAGCAATCAAGTCGAGCTCCCATCCCAGACTTTCAAATGTGTACGCGAGTCGATACTTCCACACATCAGTGGGGAAATAGGACAATCGTTCACGCAGTACTGTAATTTCGCCGACGCCGTCTGAAAAGATCTCACCGCGAGTAAATTCAAGTAATCGTTGTTCAGGAATCGATAGCCACTGGAAATCGTCGTCAGGCAACCCGTTATGGCCGATGGTCAGCTTGAGAAATGTTTGTGCCGTCGTGATCGCGATGTGGTGGCTTCCGTCGCCACAAGCGCTCATTACCAGTGATCCGCAGAACTCCTCGGCTGGTTTAAACCTCGTTGGGAAACCGGCAAACGTCAGGGGCAGCGACTCATTGAGCACTCTGTCGAGTTTGTTTGCGAGGTGGGGGTAATCGCTCTCGCTGAGAAAGAGCACGAGCCGTGGTCCCCATTCGTGGTCGCGCGAAAGTTCATCATCGTTACCCATGACATCTGAACCATAGCCGACAAGCCCGGCCGCGTGGGCATCCGTCAATTCGGGCATCTCTGCCGCTATAATCGGTCGCACACAGTCAAAGTAGAAGTGTTTTGCCAGCAGTAAGCCGTTCATCGCGTTTTCGGACATTGATGGAGTACCAACCAAGGTGCCGTAATCATGCCGGATTCGCTTGTGACCAGCAATAGTTACGACCTGAACCTCATCGCCTTGCGATCCTCTCACGGATGGCCGCAAGAACGAGATCGTTAGGAGCGAGTTTCGGCATCTTCAGTTTCTTGGCGTGTACTTTGACGACATGCCCCAGACTACCTTTTCCGTCATTCCGCTTTTTGACGGCGTTGCCGTTACTCGGGACACAACTTTGTCTGAGCACAAGGTGTATCCGAACGGATTCGTGCTGGCCACTTTTCTGGGCCGTGATCGGCAGCAGGAAGGAAATCACTGAATGTAAGGTAAACCGGAAAAGTGCCCAGACATCATTAATCGCCATCAGTCACCCAGCATTTAGGAATCCAACCGATGAATGGCTCGTCACTTCGACGTTTTCGGACAGCAATCACAGCTAGTGTTCTTAGTAGGGCCCCTTGATTGCACCGATCACATGACGAGAACTAGATAGGACCGGGTAATGTACGTATTGTTTCTCACCCGGAACTGCTGGAGAAACATTTGGCGCTCCTCATTATTCAGTCCGTTGAAAGCGGCCTTCTCTCGTTCGCTGAATGCCGGAGCCACCGGTCTGATCGATGCAACCCTCGAAGCTGACCTGAGCATTCGCGATTCTCTGTAACTCGAACCGCTTAGGCAAACCCGTCATCATGGTTACGCCAATAAAGAAAAGTGTCCCAACAATGATCAACTGGCGTTTCATAGACGGCCTCCCTTTGTTTTAGTGCGTGGGTAGTCCGCTAAATTCAAAGATAGACTCAGATGTGAGCTAGACGTTAGTTTGGATCGACCTGTTTCACGTTCTCTTGTTTGGACGTATTAGTTAGCGGCTTTCCGCAAATAGGTATGAAGAGCACCGCCTTAAGTCAGATTATTAATTGACGCGAGTAGATCACTCGAGTCTGTCCCATCCACGTGGTTTCCTTCCACTGCGTCATCTCCAACCGTTCAGCGACCCGTCGAGAAGCTGTATTCGCAGGGTCTATCACAGCGACGATTCTCCCCAGACCCATTGTGTTGAGACCATACTCAAGCGCAGCGCGGCTTGCTTCGATCGCATAACCTCGTTTGTGCGAAGACCGTTGAAGCACGTACCCCAGATTCACTTCTGTCATCTTCTCTATGAAATGAAGGCCACAGATACCGATGACCTGCTGCGTACTCTCTTCCACAACGACCCAGTCGCCAAAGCCATGCTTCTGCCAGTGAGTGATCATCCCCTCGGCTCGAGCCTGCGTGGCTGCAAAGGTTGCGTCGTACCCGTTGAGCCAGAACTGCATGAGTTGTTGGTCGCCAAAGCACGAACGGAGTGGGACCGCATCTGCATAAGTTGGTGGCCGCAGGTGTAATCGATCCGTTTTCAGCACCACAGACATGCAGTACAACCTATGTCGTAATGATTCGTCAACGAGGTCCGCTTTGGAGAGAACTCAACGGCTTGACGAACCCAGACGGCAGTTCTACGGGTAGCCGACTTCTCGGGACTTGAGATTGAACAGAGCGTCGTTGTTTAGTTGTTTATTCATTGCAGTTGTTGGAGCCCGCTGGTAATCTCCCCTAGAATACTAGGGTAGATCAACTTATGCCGAAACAACCTGACTCTCTTCAGGGCAACCTTGAATTCCTTGTCCTGAAAACGCTGGAGACCGATTCACAACACGGCTTCGGAATCACGCAGTACATCCAGACAGCTTCGGACGGGCTGCTCCGCCTGGAAGAAGGATCGCTCTATCCTGCTCTCCATCGCATGGAAAAGGTACGGCTCATCAAAGGCGAGTGGAAGGTCACGAAAAACGGTAGACGCGCTCGCTACTACAAACTTACTGCAGCCGGGAGGAAACGCCTGCTGGAAGTTCATGAGCAGTGGGAAACCCTCAGCAAGGGTATCGGCAAGATCTTGAGGTTCGCATGATCCGGCGTTTGCTTCGGCGTCTGTTCGGTCGTCGTCTCAACGACGAACTCGAGGAAGAACTGCAGTTCCACATCGAACGTCGGGCGGAGTTGAATCGTCAGGAGGGAATGGCGCCGGAAGAGGCGCGGCTTTCCGCCCGGCGTCAATTCGGAAATGCATTGCTGATCCGGGAGGAGACCCGGCGAATTCACGTTAGCATCTTCGTCGATAGTACGCTTCAGGATATTCAGCACGCAGCGCGCAGCTTGGCTCGGGCACCGATGTTCACGCTGGTTGCAGTGCTGTCCATCGCACTCGGAGTGGGTGCGACTACAGCAGTATTCAGTGTTGTGGACCTGATTCTCTTCAGAAGCCTTCCTTACGCAGACGATACGCGACTTGTTTCGGTTGCGATGACCGCGCCGGTACTCCCGCGGCCATTCCTGCTCGGCACAGACTATCTCGAATGGAAGCGAAGCCAGACACCGTTTGAAGCACTCACGTCGTCGAGCGGGTTCCGGGATTGCGACGTGACGGAATCGAATCCGGTCCGCCTGCGCTGTGCCCAGCTTGAGTCGACGTTCCTTCCCACGTTCGGAATTCAGCCTCAGCTCGGGAGAACGTTTACGCCGGAAGAGGATCGGAGGAACGCGCCGAAAGTCGTCCTAATTTCCGACGGCCTTTGGCACAGCCGGTTTGGTGCAAGTCCAGCCGTTCTAGACAAAACGATTTCGTTGGATGGGCAAGCCCAGCGAATCATCGGAGTACTTCCGAAGAACTTTGAAATGCCGACTTTGCAGCGTGCCGACATTGTCGTGCCCCAGGCCCTGCCCGAAGAACAGCAGGTTCGACCGAACTCGGGCCGGCCACTCGAAGGCTTTGCCCGGCTGAAGCCTGGCGTGACGCTTGAGCAGGCTCGAGCGGCGCTCGAACCACTCTTTCGCGAATCGCTGAAGTGGATTCCACCGCAATTCGTCAACGACGTGAAATTGAAGGTCCGCTCGGTTCGCGATGTGCAAGTCGCCGACTCCCGGCGGGCGTCCTGGATCCTACTTGCGTCTGTACTTGCCGTGCTGCTGGTTGCTTGCGCAAATGTCGCGAACCTCTTGTTAGCGCGCGCGTCGAGCCGGGAGAGAGAGTTCGCAGTGCGAGCTGCGCTGGGCGCGGGGCGGGGAAGGTTGATACGCCAGACATTCACCGAGAGCCTGTTGCTAGCAGGGACAGCCGGAGTGCTCGGTTGCGGGCTTGGATACTCGTTGCTTCGCCTGCTTTCTGCATTCGCTCCAGACGGCATTCCACGCCTGACACAAGCGGCGCTGGACGTTCGCGTTCTGATGCTGGCGCTGGCATCGAGCGTCGGCTCTGGATTGCTGGTGGGGTTAGTTCCGGCCTTTCAGAGCGCAAAACCCGAAACGCTTGCCGGTTGGCGGACCGTCAGTGGCCGTCGGACGTGGATGCGGCCAATTCTTGTGGCATCGCAGATCGCGGGGTCGCTCGTCTTGCTTACCAGCGCGAGTCTGTTGTTGAGGAGTCTGTGGAATCTGCAGGCAGTGCCCATCGGCGTGCGCTCCGACAACGTGGTAACGGCATCCCTGGTCCTTGGCGCGCAGCAATACGCGGGGCCCGAAATGCAGGTGGCGTTTTTCGAACAGATCGAGACACGTATCGCTTCGGTGCCTGGCGTCGAGTTCAGCGCCGTCGCAGACAGTGTCGCCCCGGATCCGCCGGCACTGACGACGCTGCTTGCGCATGTCCAACCGGATGAGCGGGAGCGACGCGTCGAAGGAACAGGGGGCGCCGTTTCGCGCCGTGAGGTGACGCCGCGATACTTCGCCGCCCTGGGCATTCCGATCATCAGCGGCCGCGCGTTCACCGAAGCGGATCGTGTGTTGTCGAGCGAACGGGTTGTGTTGAGTGAATCGCTCGCGCGATTCCTGTTTCCGAATGAAGACGCCGTCAACAAGCGCATCCGCGTGGCGCGTGGACCGGATCCTAATGGCCATGCAGTGCTGGAGGTGATTGGCGTCGCAGCCAACGTGAAGAATTCGAGTTTGACCGAAGCGGACTTACCGGAGATGTACGGTGTGCGGAAACACGGCAGCAACATGTCGGGCATCCCACTGGAAGTACGACGTCGCGTTGTCCTTATAGTGCGAAGCGCGATTCGAACGGATGTCCTCGCCGACATCATTCGTTCGGAGGTCGCGTCTCTCGATACGACGGTGCCGGTGACGATCGATACAATGGCGCAGAAGGCTGCTCACCTCTCTGATCGTCCGCGGTTCAACGCGCTGCTGCTCACGCTCTTTGCATCGATCAGCCTCGAGCTCGCCGCAATCGGTATCTACGGCGTCGTTGCGTTTCTGGTAGCGCAGAGGACTCAGGAGATCGGCGTCCGGATGGCGATCGGCGCTCAGAAGCAGGACATCATTCGCTTGGTCGTGGGTCAGGCCGCTCGATGGAGCCTGGCAGGTATTCTGGTTGGCCTGCCGGCGTCCCTGTATGCGGGTCATTTGTTGCATGATCTGCTGTTCCAGGTCTCGCAACGCGATCCCCGCACCTTCGCGGTCGCCGTGTTGCTGTTGGCCGTCACCGCGCTGATCGCTGCATTCATTCCGTCTATTCGCGCGACGCGGGTCGATCCGGTCATCGCCCTTCGCCGGGAATGATTTCGGATTTCCATAGGTGAGTAGCGACATTAGAGTCAGTCTGCGTGTAACCGGCTATTCGCAAATGTGACGTACGCCGTTCGGCGGAATCGAAATCTGCCCTGCAGATAGAACCTGTGCGGCAACGTAGTATTTCCCGGGTGGGAGCCAGAACAGTCGAAACTCTCCCAGATCGTTGGTAATTGTCGATTGAACAAGACTTGATGGTTCTTCGTGAAGGCATGTGGCCGGTCGCGATCGGAATGTTGCTTGGCATGTTGGCCTCGCTAGGCGTGAATCGTATTTTGCAGTCCCAGTTAGTCGGCGTGTCCCCGTACGATCCAGTGACGATGACCGGCGTACCTTTGGTTCTCATTCTAGTTGGCCTTATCGCCTGCGACGTCCCAGCGAGACGCGCCATGAATGTCGATCCGGCGGTCGCCTTACGTCATGATTGATTCGCTGGTTCCATCCACTTTAATTCATAGAGGACGCGATGATCTGCGTCCCATTTTCGACACTGTTCACAGATCGGGTTCCTCACTTGTCGGGCGGTATACCGGAAACTGAGATTATTCTTCACAAGCCTCCAATCGTTTACGCAACCTTGATCGATCACTCGTCACTGCGGCGTTACGCAGGATCTAAAGACTATTCTTGCTGGAAGTCCCATCTGGCGTTGCCTATACGCAGATCTAATTCTCACGGAAACACTCAGAAGTCGATTTGACCTGGCTATCCTAATCGGCACGCACAACTAGCGATGGAAACAGGCTGGAGGAGACTGACAGCACTCTTTTCTTGGCGCAGGAATGTTACCGTTCAGTTTTCGACAGCCGTTAGAATGGCCGTGTGGAGACCAACAGCATTTACGAACGCGATGAAAGTGTGCGCCCCGACTCGGAGTTCCTCGCCGGGGAGTTCGCGCTGCTTGTCCCGGGAAACACAGGACGGATGCTCGATGCGCGCCGGACGCCTATCCGTATAGAGTCATACGCGGCTGAGGGAGCCCTATTTCGTTTGCGCATCCTCAAGTTCGAGGACACGGGCACGGTCTGGGAACTACCGGCTGAGCAGATCGAGCGTTTTCAGTTCGAGCGAGACGCAAAGTGGCTCGATCCGCTAACGGTCCATCGGATCAGGGAGGAGGTCGAGAAACACTCTGGATGCGTGCACATCGAACCGCAGACGAAAATCCGAGAGGCCTCCGAGGCAGAGGTGAACAGTAGCATCCCCGCCGTGCGGAGGTGGCTGGACGCGCATTCGGAGTTTCTTCGCAGTGGCGCTGCGGTGAACCTACAGGCGCAGGCTGGACCTGAATCGCTGCGACGCGATTGTACGGCGTTCTTTAAAGAGCGGAAGTACTCGCGGTCCGCAACGCCCCACCGTCGCAACAACAACCGCTCCGTGTTTAGTTGATTCACTCGCCTATTCTAGACCTGACGGCGTTCCTTTCACGCGTGAAACCTAACTGATTTTAAGGTCCCACAAGTCGGTTGTCGGAGGGCTATTCCGCCTCGTGCTTCTCTCGGGCCGGAAGCTCTTTTACGACAAGGCGGCTACGTCCAAGTGCCCTTCACATGCATTGCCGATTGGTAAAATGCTGGGCGACTGATGAGGAACAATCCGCTGCCGATCGCGCTAGAGCCATTTTCTACCCAGTCGTATACTTCCCGTTCAACTGAGCTGATTGCTTCCAGTCCTTAGTGATCCGATCGTGAAGGGATGGGGAATGACAGATTGGTGGTCCGGGCCGTTTTCCGCAGTTTGTCCATATTGCGGAATAACAGGTGATGGGGTCGGCTTTCTTCACTAAGGGCATAGCCGTTGAATTGACAATTCTCCAAAAGCAGCGCTAGTCTTCTGCCAATGACACAATTGTCCCGGATCCGTTGGACGTTCGTCGCAGTGTTGATTTTTGCCACTCGATTCTCCGGAACAGCACAAAACCTGCGTGTCGATGTCCTCTTACAGCAAGTCATCACAACTGTGCGGGACTCGGAAGGCAAGCTGGTGATGAATTTGTTACCGGAGCATTTCATCGTCGAGATGAATGGTGTCCGTCAACCCATCGCGCACTTCAAGCAGGACAAAGATGTCCTGATTTCCGTCGGACTTGTTATCGATTCGAGTCAAAGCATGGAGGCGGCACTGAGCGCCGCCCGTGGAGCCGCGTCGACGTTCATCGGAGGCATGCGCGTCAAAGACGAATCCTTTCTGATGACTTTCGACGGCCGCGCCACGATGCGGCAGAACTTTACGAGTGAGCCCGCGCGACTGTTCGAGGCGCTGCGCGGCGTGAAGATCGGCTTTGGCACATACCTCATCGATGCGGTTAATGAAGCAGCGGGACAAATGCGTCACGCGAAGAACCCAAAACGCGCATTGATCGTGATCAGTGATGGCGGCGACAACTTTGCCAACGATTGGGCTATCGAGGCGTTCAAAAAACGAGTCGCTGGAATGGAGACCTTGTTATATGCAGTTCAACTCCAGGACTCTCGGGAAGCCGCGCGGCTTGCCAGAGAAGCCCGACTGGCGGGAGCCAACGACCGCACCGCGCAGGATCGCGATCCCAACGATCCAAATCCCGCGGACACCAGATTACCCGGAGGCAACACCGCCATGGTGCGGCCCGCCCTGGCCCAGAGGTTGATGCAGGTCATGGCAGATGAAAGCGGGGCGCGTTACTTCTATATCGACTCCAATACTTCTCCGAACGAGTTGTCACGACAGATGAGCTCGATCTTTGACGAGATTTTCACGGAATTGCGCGGTCAGTACACGATCGGCTTCTATCCGCCACCGAACACAAAGGCCCCAAGTCAAGTCCGGCTCAAAACCACCGACGAATCATTTCGTGTTCGAACCATGACCACTAGAATGAACAGATCTAGCGACGTGACGGACGCTGCTTATGAATACAGCCTGCGATTGGGGCAAGATCACGAACGCCTGGGGCAAGTTGACAAGGCTATTTACGCGTATGAATACGCTTCAAAACTGAAACCATCAGATCCGCGTGCATTCCTGGCCCTGGCAAAACTGCAGGCACAAGAGAAAGAGTTACGAAAAGCATCAGAGGCTCTGAATCAGCCGCAGAAATTGAACGCATTGAACGGACCCGAACGGTATCTTTTCGCCGCCGTGCTTTTCGAACTGGGCGATTCGGCAGGAGCAGAACGTCAGTGTGCTGAAGCCATCGCCCTCATGCCTGACAATCCACAGCCCTACCTGTTGGCGTACAGCGTCTATCTCAAACGCAACAAGCGCCAGGAAGCTCTCAATATTCTCGATCGATATCTCCAGCGGTTTCCGGACGATCCCAATCGTGAACTGGCGATCGAGCGAGCCCGGAAGCTGCGAGCCGCGTTGTCACCTGATCGTTAAATGAGCCGTGCTGGACTCGAACCTGCGACCTAGCTCAAGACAGATTCTGTGTGATAGCTCGACATGTGTCGCTCAGTGTTTACCCATGCCACTGCACTAACGGAAATATCGAGATAACGGAAAGGACTTTCCGCACCTTTAGCCCGGTGTCTTAGGAAAGACACGCACATTCAGCCGCTCCGATTGGAGCGGCTTTGTTTCTGGTGCTGTTTTTTGCTAGCACGTGATGACCTGTTGCAACACTACATCAACTCGTAGCCTCTGTCCGCGGGCGCTACATTTGTTCTTCTCTTCCAAACTGATCGCAAAGGGTGAAGAGGTTGAAGCGCATGCGGCTTATAGACTTGCTCGTAATCCCCGACCCAGTATTCTGATTAACGTCGCGGGGCGCTTCTTAGCGCATTCGGAGTACGGGCTGCCCGACGGGTCATTCTCCGGGATGGTGGTAATACGTCCACTGGGAGGGCGCTGAGACGGAAACGCCCGTGCGCCGTCCTTACCCTATGGGCCTCTGGCCGGGAAATTGTCGCGATGATCCTTCTTGTCCCGGTGGCGGTAACGTCTTACATAAGACCTTGACATCACGAGTGGTGATTGTCTACTGTACTAGTAGAGCACACACTATATGAACCTGCGCCTCAACCCGTCTTCCGGCATTCCCCTTTACGTCCAGCTAGTCGAGCAGGTGAAGCATGCCATCGAGACGGGATCGATTCAGGCCGGCGACCAGCTTCCCAGCGTGCGGAAGATGGCCGAGGACCTCTTGATCAATCCTAATACGGTCGCCAAGGCCTACCAGGACTTGGAACGCGAGGGTGTGATTGAACTCCGGCACGGCTCGGGAGCATTTGTTCTCGATTCCATCGTTGCGCGGGAAAAGCTGATGCAGAAGGCTCGCGCCGTTCTCGGGACAGCGCTGGACCGTATCGCCTCTCTGGACCTGACCGAAGACGAAATCCGACGGCTTGTGGAAAACGAACTTGCCATCCGGCGAACTCCGAAGCAATTGAGGAAGAAACATGGCTGAAGCAGTTGTCCGTATTTCAAATCTCTCCCGGCGCTTTGGTTCAAAGGACGCGCTCAACGACGTTTCGCTCGAGGTGCCGCGCGGCTGTGTCTTCGGTCTCGTGGGCGAAAACGGCGCCGGCAAGACGACATTGATCAAACACATCCTCGGCCTGTTGCGCGCGGAATCCGGAAGCGTGAGTATTTTCGGGATGAATCCGGTTGCCGATCCGGTCTCCGTGCTTGTTCGCATCGGATACCTCTCGGAGCAACCGGACTTGCCGGGTTGGATGCGCGTGGACGAGTTCATGCGCTACACGAAGGCCTTCTATCCAAAGTGGGATGCAGCGTATGCGGAACAGCTGCTTGAAGAGTTCGGTCTCAATCCGGCTGCAAGAATCAAGACGCTTTCCAAAGGCCAGCGCGCCAAGGCGGGACTGCTCGCCGCGCAGGCGCATCGGCCGGACCTTCTCTTGTTGGATGAACCCAGCTCTGGACTCGATCCGATTGTGCGCAGCGACATCCTCGCGGCGGTGATTCGAACGGTTGCAGAAGAAGGCCGAACGGTATTTTTCTCATCTCATCTGCTGGAAGAGATCGAGCGTGTCTCGGATCACGTGGCCATGCTGCATCAGGGAAAGCTGGTGCTGTGCGGACCGCTCGATCAAATCAAAGCGCAACACCGTCGTGTCACGCTCCGTTTTGAATCGCCACAAGCGACACCGCCTGTTGTTCCGGGCGCATTGAGAGTGACGGGAACGGGCAGGGAATGGACCATTGTCTGCAATTCCGCGCAACTCAGGCAAAGCACGATGGCGGCAAGGTTCGGCGCAAAGATCGTTGAGGAGGATGACGCATCCTTGAACGACATTTTCATCGGACACGCGGAGTGAATCCCATGCAATCACCAATCGCGGCTCTGACATGGGAGATCTTGCAGCGCAAGCAACGTTGGATCTGGCTGGTGGCTGCGCTCATCGTTGGCGCAGCGTTCTTCAATTTGTGGGTGCCGGAGGACATACAGCGAGATGCGGCGAGTAACCGTGCGACTGGGTTCGCCATAGTGGTGAGCATCGCCAATCAGATAGCGATTTTTACGTCGCTACTCCTGATTCTGGCAATTTTCAGTTACACCGAATTGAATGCACAAACTGACGCGTACGGTTTTCCACATCGTCTTTTTGTCTTGCCCGTGAGTTCGCTCGTTCTGGTGGCACTCCCGATTTTGCTTGGCGTGGCCGCCATCGAGTTGGTGTATCTGAGTTGGGTAATCCTGGCTCCGTTCGGTCAGGATGGAACAACGCAACTTCCACTGACGACGCTCCTTCTAGGTGCGTACATGGTGTTCTATCAAACCATTCTTTGGACCTTTTCGAGGCTGAGGACGATCCGGATCATTGTTCTTGGAGTGCTCGCGTTCTTCCTCATGGCCGTGGGAGGCATGCGTTCGTTTCCAGGCGACCACATCTCGGACAACACCCTCTACGCGCGAATCGCGGTGGCGATGGTTGCGTCGTTTGTTGCCGCGTGGATGTATGTCACCCGTCAGAGGACCGGCGGCGGTTTCCGGCGCGAGTTGCTCAGCGCAGCGGTGAACGGGCTTGCCGATCGGTTGCCCAGGCGGATGCGAGACTTTACGACGCCGTCGGCTGCTCACTTCTGGTTCGAATGGCGCCGCTGTGGATTGCTGCTACCCGGCTGTGTTGGCGGGTTGCTGCTGGCTGCAGTCGTGCCGCTTGCCTGGTATGCCCATGACGACCCTTCCACGACTTTTCGAATTCCGCTCGTCGCTGTCGCGATGCCGATCGTACTTGCGCTGTCGGTCGGCAAAGCATTTTCAAAGCCGGATTTCTGGTCAAGCGATCTGTCGCTCCCAGCCTTCGTGGCCGTTCGGCCCCTGGCAAACCAGGAGATTGTCAGCATTAAGCTGAAAGTCGCGGCTGCAAGCACTGCGGTCTCATGGATGCTAGTGTTCGCCTTCCTTTCGATGTGGCTGCCTCTCGCGGACCGAAACACCTTTTCATATATTCGCGCAGCGCTCTCGCCGATCTATGGGCAATCTTCATATGTCTTGATGGCTCTCTCACTGGCCGCCTGTCTGCTGCTGACGTGGCGATTCCTGGTCAACGGCTTCTGGACCGGCCTTTCCGGAAATCAGAAGCTGTTCACTGCAACCGCGTTGCCTTTCAGTCTGATTCCTCTCGAACTGATTCCTATGTTCTTCCTGCTTCGTAGAAATGGATCGATTCGCACGTGGATTCGCAATAATCCGAATGACGCACTCTTCGTTCTCGAGTGCGTTCTCGCTGTCGCGGTGATTGCAAAACTTTGTATCGCCTTCTATTCAAGGAAACGCCTCCGCAGCTACTTCGCGATCTGGATCGCCGCGACTGCGTGTGTAGTCGCACTTGCCGTGATGCTGTGGACGGGAGCGCGCCAAGTTGTGACGCTCGAAGTATATCGACTCCGCGATGTGTTGATCCTCACTTCACTACTCGCCATTCCACTTGCAAGGCTTGGCCTCGCACCGTCGTTTCTCGAAAGGAACCGTCATCGATGATTTTCAAAGCGTTCGCACTGATCAGCGCGGTAATTCTCACTCAGACGACTAAACCAACCTTTGAAGTCGCATCGATCAAACCGAGCCTCGCCGACAGGCCGAGGATTGCCGATGAGCCCGGAGGGCGTTTTGTCGCGCGAGGCGTCTCGCTGCGGCTACTGATGGGCTTCGCCTATCGTGGTGTGAATGTTCAGTACTCTGGCGGCGAGAGATGAAACCTCAACCGATGTTCGCCACGTACTCGGACATGGTTTGAACCCCTTCTGCAGGCAACTCCTCTGGATCGGTCAGAGCTAACGGTTTAGGCCGAGTGCGGTTCGGGCCGTTTGATCATTTCGATTGATCGCTAAAGTTCGCTGATAACTCCTGATGGCACCCAAACGATCACCCTTTGCGTTGTACGCTTCAGCCAGAGCCTTGAGTGACAACACATCGCGGGGAAAGATTCTCGCGTTCAATTCGAGAATGGCTATCGCATCATCAAACTTCCCACGTTTCATCACGGCTTGGGCAAATCGGTATAGCTCCTGAGCGCCCTCGGGATAAAGACCGGCCGACTTCGGCGCCATTGTAAGAGTCGATGCGATGCCCTTGGCTTGGTATGCTCGCCAGAGCTGAGGCAGAATGGATTGCGGCGACTTACAGGCCGCTTTGAAGCTGCTCTCCCATTTCGTGTCGCCTTTTCGTTGGCTGCGCATCCGGATGTAGTCTTGGTCCGCGCACAGTTCGGTTGAGAAGCGAGCGAATGTAACAGTCAGCGGGTGTCCTAGATACAGAAGCGCATCAAACCTGCCATCCAGTCCATAAATGTTCGTGGTATCTACGTTTATTAGAGACTTGGTTGTCCGAGATGATATTTCAGACGTGAATGGCGCGAGTTCCAGCATTGTCCCCCGAATCAGTGCGAGGCTTGGTTCGGGCCATTTCAAGATATCCGGCTGCAGTCTCGCCAAGTCGACGTCGCCAACAGCGGTGTCGATGGTGAAGATCCTGGCGCCGATATCTTCCAGACGTTCTACGATGTTGTACAGACCGCCTGGTGTTCGAACGAAGTGCATGTCTCCATAAATGACCAATGCTCGTCTGCGCTTCGCGAGAACTTCCCGTTGCACAAGCGCCGCAGCGAAGCCATCACGCGTACCTAGTTCCCGCGTCTGTGTTCGAATCGATACCGAGCTGTTCCAATCAACAGGCGGATCTCCGAGCAAAACGCGCAATCGCCGTTCTTCAGGCAGCGTCGCATTTACCGCCCGGACTGATCGAAAGAACTCCTCATAAATGGATACATCCCACACTTCGGACAATTGAGTGGTATTCAGCCATGCCTGCCGAAGATCGCGAGCGCTGACGTTATCGCCTTGAATGAATCGGTCCATGAGAGCCTGGTATCGGGCACTACCGAACTCGACGACGATGTCGTTAACCGTGAGAGCGAATCTTGGATCCCGAAGCAACGAAAGCCGGAACCTGTGCGCTGGTTCGTTGTTGTGCTCGCCCTCACCCAGGGCAACGATCGCATGTGATCGGAACGCGTCGAAAATGGCAGCGAAGGGATCTATCGGTACGACAGCCCGCTTTGCTTGCTGCGCTGAACCCACCTCAGCACAAATCATGAATGCAAGAAACAACACAATTCGTCTCGGCAAACGTTTCGACTCCCTCTGATCCGTATTGGACAACGTCAACGACAACACTGCAACGAATTCTAAATGCCGTGCGGGAAAAATACGGCTCCGGGGGTTCCGTCATGTCACGGCAAGCAAATTCGGAATGTTTTACGTATGCCGAATTGTTATTGGTCCGAAACGCGCTCCCTCGTTCTTCGAGCTCGACAGTCACACATCCTCCTGATGGAGGCTCAGTCTACGAATGGGCGGGTTTACGTCCGTTTGGATCGGAACAGCGCGGTCTCGCGTCCTTACCGACCAAGCATCAAAGCCCTAGGTGTTGATGTTGCTGTTTGTCGCCTGCGGACCTCGAAGCCGTTCTGGAAGCCGATGTCGCTCGGAACGTCAGAATTCAAAATACACTCCCGCCGAAGGAAGCACTCCGAACGACTTCTCGATGCTGACGAAGTACAGGCCCGTGGACCGGAAGCGGATGATGTTCGAATTCACGTTGTAATAATTCTTGTGGTTGAGAACGTTGAGGACCTCGCCGGACAGCGTCCACTTCCACGACGCATGTGGAAATGATCGACTGGCCCGCACATCCATTCTCGAATAGTCGTCAAGCCGCGCCGTATTCCTGACGCCGCTGAACTCGAAACTCCCCGGCACGCGCCGCAGAAAACCTGGAATCGGCTGGCCGCTGCCGTAACGGAACTGGCTGCTGACATTGAATGTCGGCCTCAGACGCCAGCGGCCGGACATGTTGAGCGTGTGCCGCTGATCCGCGTCCGCCACGAAGTCGAGTCCGCTGAACGCGTCGTGCTGGCGCGTGCGCATGAAACCGTACGACATCCAGCCGCTCAGCCCATTCGCGCTGCGCCGCTGAATCATGAAGTCGGCGCCGCGAGCGAATCCGGTCAGCGAATTCTGGAACGGATTGGCAGCGACGTTCACCTCGCCGGTCGGGAAAAGGTGTGGTTCGGAAAATGAAAACAGTCCTCTAGTCTCTTCGCGATCGTACATTTCCGCCACCACTCGCGTTCTGGACCCGATCGACCGTTCCGCGCTCAGGTTGTAGTGCACGGCGCGCTCGGCCTTCAGGTCGCGGTTTCCGAAGAAGCCGAAGACCGCATTGAAGTCCGGCAGCTGGCGGTACGCGCCCATCCCCGCACGAAAGACGATCGCGCCCGGCGACCGCCACGTCAGCGCCAAACGTGGCATGGCGCTGGTCTCGCGCGTCAACGTGTTACGTTCGAGACGAGCGCCCGCTGTCACGGACAGCCGGATGGGTTCCACTTTCCACATGTCCTGGATGTAGACGGCGCTCTCACTGGCGGAGCGGTCGAAGTTCTCGAAGAAACGCGGTGCGGACGTCCGGTAAGAGATGCTCACCTTCTTCGCCTGCATGATCCTTTCGTAGATTCCGAGCTCCACCGTATTGCTGCGGCCGGCCTGCAGCGACAAATCGGAACGCACTCCGTACTGGGTCCGGTCGTCACTGTCGAGCGTTCGACCTGGCAGATCGCTAACGCGGTACTTCCCGCGCGTCAGAAAACCACGGACGGTGGCGACCACTGTGCTGGACGGTGCGTAACTCAAACGCACGTTCAGAAGATGATTTCGCGAGTCGAATGTGTCGATGGCGTCAGGATCGTCCTTGTTCTTCTCGCGGTTGGCTTTGCCCTGGTTCCCGCCAAAGACTCCGAACACCGACCGGATGCCGACATTCATCGTCGGTGACAAATCGTAATTGACGTTGAAACTCGCGTCGCTGAAGTTGAGTTCCGAATCGTCTTTGGTCGCGGTGCCGGTGATCTTCCGAACCAGCCGTTCCACGTAGTCGGCGTAGCTCGTCCTCCCGGACAGGAGCCACGCTCCGCGGTTGCCGGCGAGCGGCCCGTCGACGACGCCGTTCGTTGTGATGATGCCGGTCCCAAAACGCCCGGTCGGACGGACGCGGTTACCGTCACGCGTTTCGATGGAGGTGATCGCAGCAGTGCTTCCACCGAAACTCGACGGGAACGCGCCCGGCATGATGGAAAGGTCGCTCACGGTGTCCTGGCTGATCAGCGATAAGGAAAGCCGCTCGCTCGAATCCGCTCCGGCAAACGTGTGGACGAAGTTGTCGGTCAGCACTCCGTCGACGACCACCGCAACATGTTCGGGACTTGCGCCGCGCACCGTGAAGTCCGCGCGCAGGTCGTTGTTGGCCACGACGCCGGGAAGCGACTGAGCGGCTCTCAGGGCGTCACCGACCAGGACCATGGAGGTGCTCTGCAGCTCCGCCTTGTTCAGGCTCCGTTCCGAAGCGGCAGCGGCTTCCATACCCTCGAACGGGTCGGTGGTGACCGTGACGTTCTCGGTCAATTCCGCACCTTCCGGCACGAGCACGATCGTGATCTCGTCGCTTGTTCGGACCGTCTTCTTTGACGTGGCGTACCCCACTGCCGTGACGTTCAGCGTCAGCGGTAACGCCGCGTCCGGAATGATGAAGGCGCCGTCACTGCCGGTGACGACACTCACCTCTCCAATCGAGACGCGCGCCCGGTCAATCGGCTCACCGGTTTTGCCGTCGACGACACGTCCCGAGATCAGTGTCAGGATCGCAATACACAGGATTTGCATGCGTCATGGACGCGAGATCAGCGAAATCGTGAGCATTCGATGGCGTCTTGTTACTTGTCGAGGTATTCCTTGCGTACGCGAGCAAAGTAGTCGGGATTCTTCATGCGGATTCGGACGCTGTGCCACTTGCCGTCTTTCACCGGATGGTTCGGGTAGTAGCCGATGCTGTATTGGCTGCGGAGTTCCGCGGCAATCGTCTCGAGAACCGCGTCCATATTCTTGCCGAATGCGGCCTCGGAGATCTCCCACAAAACGCCGCAGCGTTTAGGTATCAGCGCGCACTTGGACGTACTGTCGGTATCCCGGAAAAGTGACGATCACGCC
>Ga0137427_10000332_pt1 | contig 25264 bp, 17 predicted proteins | sample EasRivERMZT700_2_FD_102309 | JGI IMG/M metagenome (GOLD analysis project Ga0137427, IMG submission 102309) | Soil microbial communities from meander-bound floodplain in the East River, Colorado, USA - East River MetaG ERMZT700_2 | ecosystem: Environmental > Terrestrial > Soil > Floodplain ...
CAAAGCGCCGGGTAGTGAAGCCAGGGGATAAGATCCCAATTGCAGGATTGGAAGTGCGTGTTGTGTCCTCAGCAGGAAAAACGATCAAGACGTCGCTTTCCGAGGCCGGAATGGTGAACCCGCACTGTTCTGACTTCAGTCAGCCAGATGCCGACATGACGGAAAACTCTCAGTCGATCGGCAGTCACATCACTTTCGGCCGGTTTCGCGCGCTCCATCTAGGTGACCTTACGTCTGACAAAGAATTCGAATTGATGTGTCCGAACAATCGCATCGGTACAGTAGACCTGTTCGTGGTATCCCATCATGGACAGCCAAGTTCGAACTCAGCAGTGTTGGTACACGCCATTGAATCGCGAGCAGCCATCATGAACAACGGCACTCGCAAGGGCGGACAACCCAACGTCATGAAATTGATCCACTCGGCGCCTGGACTGGAAGATCTGTGGCAACTCCATTTTTCCCAACTCAGCGGTCAGGAATACACGGTGCCCGGCATGTTTATCGCCAACCATCCGGACGAGCCTGAATCGGCGATTCCCGTCGCGCCCATGCCTACTCCACAGCCCGGAGAGGCCGCTTCAGCTCCCGTTCATAATGGCGCCGCGTATTGGATCAAAGTGTCGGCGCAACCCGACGGTTCTTTTACTGTCACCAATGGCCGCAATGGTTTCTCGAAAACTTACCACGCTAGATAACCAGAGCCGGAGGCGCTGGTCGCCAGCCCGCTACCCAAAGCTGCACCGGTATCTTTTTTTGCTGCTTCCGGTAACAAACATTCGTCCGTTGCAAACGCGCTGAATCGGACTTTGCTACCCAATCTGCTTCCCATTAAGTGGCTATCCGAAAATTCCTTCATTCTGTTCCACCGATAGCCTGAATGTTAGTAAGGAGGACTTATGCCCTCATATGCCCGCGCAGCTATCGCTATCCTTTTGTTTGGATTTGCGAGTCTCGCCCGTGGCCAGGCATTACGGCACGGCTTTGCCATCATCACGCCTGAATCCGGTAATCCCGCCGGATTGATCGTCGTAGAGACGATCTTGAATCAGAGTTTTACGGGTTTGGTACAAACGGAAGTGTCACCGGCGCCTTTGCTTGCAACGGCTGCCTTTAAGGTTAATCTCGGCACCACGCTCGACGATACGACTGGAATAGCGATCGTTAATCCATCGGTCTTTGTCAGCAATGTTCGATTGATCATCACTGACCAAAATGGAATCGAGATTCTCAACCAGACGCTGGCCATTCTGCCCCAGTCCCAGTTGGCTCGCTTCATTTGGGAACTGGCGCCATCGAATATTGGGATACCTGCCGGTAGTGTAGGGTTGTTGACCTTAATATCGGACATTCCGGTCGCTGCGCTGGTCCTGAACTTTCGTCAGACAAGCTTCGCAGCAACTCCCGTCATAAGTCTTACATCTCCAACGCCAGTGCCGGCCTTGAGTTCAACCCCATCGACAGTAACAATACCCGCGACGGTCTTCCCGGCAACGACAACGCTGGTGCCTGTAACCCCAACTCTGCCGCCGGCAACCACAAACTTCGTGCCGACTACAACCTTCACGCCGACGACCGTCACGTTCGTGTCGTCAACGGGAATTGTACCGACAGCCACAACTGTCGTGCCTGTAATAACCAACCCTGTCCTGCCGACGACGACAGCATTCCTGCCGTCAACAATGCCTATCCTGCCAAACTCACCTGTCTTCTTGCCGTCACCAACCACCGCCGCTGAGAGTGTCTTTTTTCCAACCACCGGCTCGGTTGTCCGTGTGCCGACCACAACGTTCCTGCCGGCCACGGCCAGCGTCGGCGTCAAATTGGCACCGGATCCGCTACCACCAATCACTGTCGGCGGAACCGGCGCTTTCATTCTTCCACAGGTAGCGAATGGCGACGGCTGGTTCACCGAAATTACGATTTCGAATACATCCTCCGTCACTCAAACCGTTCGGATCGACTTCTTTGATCCGAGAGGCCTGGCCGTGAGGTCAGTGGGCAACATTTTGATTCCGTCTCGCGGGATTTTCTTCCTTTCGTCGTTGAACTGAAGTCTTTAGTTCGTGACGAGATGATAGAAAGACGACTTGTGCCGATGCCCAACGGTTCGGGCATCGGCAGCAACTCGGAGTTTCTAACGATCGATCCCGATGACTTTGAAGTGGTTTCCTTCCTTGCGGACGTAGACCGATAGTTTTGACAGGTCGTCAAGCGCGACAATAAGCGCCGAAAAGTACGAGCCCGGAGCTGCCTGTTTGGCCTCGTCAGGTAATCGAGTCGATCCGCTCCCCGGAATTAGATCTTGCGTGCGAGAGATATTGTCGAAGCGGTGCCATCGGACTTCGTACGGTCGTGGAGAACGAAATCCGTATTTCACGGCGAGATCATCGAACAATAGTTCATCGTTCTCGACCCGAAAATGGTCCAGCGCCAGAACCTTGGCGAAGAATGTCCGACCAATCTTGTCTCGCCGTTTGGCAAGCGTGTCGATGACGTATTCCGACGATCGGGGATTGCTGTAGCGGCCGGTTTCGACGAGCGCGCGAATGTCGTCGTCGGTAAATGCCATGACTTGCTTCGCTGCCCAATAGTCATCGTCAGGAAGACGACTCAGGAACGCGGGGTTCGGGAAACCCGATTTCCAGTCATCCGGTTGGAACAGCTTCGACTCGAACAGGCCGACGTCGGGCTTCACTCGATAAGAAGCGAGTTCCCATTTCGTAGGGTCCAGGCCCAGTGTCAGAATCCGCTCGATCGTCTCGGATGGCGGAAGTAACGCAAATTCGTGTCCGGCGGGTGCGTCTTTCGGACGGTTACCGTGGCTTCCGAGGGCGGAACCGAAATCGATCAGGTAATGGCGAATGAAGCGGTTTCCATTCCGCTCGACTACGGCGTCGAGCGTATTGCCGGCTCTCGTGTCCGTGTTATTCAGCCATGCTGAAAAGACGTACAGTCCGCGCAGATCGCGACGCTTTTCGTGAGGTGTGATGTCGTTCGGGTCATCACTGCGCGTGCCCTCGTAGCGGAATGGACCGACATACTCGCCTTCGACGGCCAGACTGGCAACGATGCGAAACGTTCCATCAGAATAGTGATGGGCATCTTCGGCAAGCTCCTTGACATCGTTCCACGCCATCTTTCGTGAACGTCCGCGGGAGAGTGAGATTTTTGCCGAGTCGGACAAACGCAGGTCCGATAACTTCAGGCAAACGATTTCGTTTTGCGGTGTGTTGTAGCCGACGGCATACAAAAACTTCGACGCAATGACGTCCGCTGCAGTCGCCAGTTCGGGAAAGCCTATCGGATCTACTTTCGCGAAGTAACTTCTGCCTTTCGAATCTTCGAACCGAAAACCGTCGCTAACGCCTTCGCTCTTCCCGCTGATGATCGTGAACGGCGGTTGCGGCCCTTCAGCCGGCCCCGGACCAAGCTGAAGCTCAGCGCGGTTCATGCGGCGCAGCCCATGTCTATTAGTGAACCATTCACTGTCCGGCACATCGCCCAATGTGTTGATAGCCTCGGCCGGCGCGAGTGGCCGCGGATCGCTGTGTCGGGATTGCTTCATAAAGTCGTAAACCCTGTTCACCTTCTGAACAAGAGGTTGCCCCACATCTACCGGCGGAGGCATCGTTTGAATCGGATCGTCCGGATAGAATTTTGGGGCTCGCCCCGCACTCGACGCCTGAAACATCCCGGCCAGGGCAAGCATCAATATAGATTTCCAAACCGGAGCCATATTTGACCTCCCTCACGACTGAAACCAATATCGAATCGCACGGCCACACCCTTCTGGCCCTTAAACCGCAATCCAAAACCGGCAGACGTTTGCGGGTTTGACAAGCTGATCTCTCCGGGCTTGTTAAAAACCCTACCGGAATCGCCAAACAACGCCATATCGAACCCGGTATTGACTTGCCAGCGATATTCGGCATTAAACAAGATCGAGTTTTCACCATAAAAACGATAGCGGCGAAACCCGCGCAAAGTTCTGTCGCTACCAAGAGTCGTTTGCAGATAGAACGGAACGACCTGATCGCGGGAATGCCAGCTCAATACCGTTCTGCCGAACAAGGCGATGACCCGTTTATCATTGAAGAACGGAATGTAATGCTCTACAGCGGCATCGAATCGATTGAAGGAGAAACGGTCATGCTCTTCAGCGTGATATCGATCATAGCCCGCTGCTGCATAGGTCCCTGTATGTGGATCATTGTAATATTCGGTTCCATCGAATTGTGCGGCACAACCTCCAATCAGGTAATTGCTCTGCACATCGATTCCTGGAGCCTCGAGCGGTCCAAATACTTGTTCGGTGGAGGGAAGGTTCCCATTAGTTCCCGGTCCAACATTCAGCCAAACCTGTTGCAGCGCGCAACTCGATGTCACTCTACGGTGTGGACTGAAGCGAACGCGAAACTCGAGAACAGTATCCTCGCGTCGATAATCCGTCCGGTTGTTAACTGAGGAATCATTACCAGAACCGAAGTACTCCAGTTGTGGAGCATCCTGATGCCAGGCTTCCAGTGCGAAGCTCAAGTCGTGCCCGCCAACATGTGGCAACTCGACTCCAGTGCCCACTTCGTAGAAACGATTAATTGTGATGTTGCCCCAGAGTTTTGAACGAACACGATCGCCATAGCTGCTCCAGTTGAACACGGACCCGACCGTCAGACCTCCGCCCGGGCCGCGACCCTCAACACCGATGCGGATTGGACTGCCAATAAGCACATCCTCGATTCGGCCGAAATATTTTTCGACAGTCGAAGAATCGCCAGGACGGGAGTTCACCGCCTTATCCGCTCGCTCCGCCTGGATCTGTTCCGTACGTGTTGCGGGTTCGTTACTGCCGTTCTGGGCCATGAGCTCCGGCGCGAGCAAGAAGATGAGGACAATCAGAAACGACTTGGTGAAGTTCTGGTTTCGAATCGTCTTTTTTCGTGACACCGCGGCAACGTGAAGTTTGGCCATATGTTGGATGCCCGATCCCTCAAAGCGTGTGCACGGGCGTTGCCGCATCAGCCCGGATGAGTGCCACGATGGGGCTATATCGCTAAGCAGGTTAGTGGGTGCACCCGGTACGTAAGAACTACGATTGAATACGCGTTAAAGTCCGCAGCGACGTTTGTAAAAGCACGGGTTGGGCATGGGTCTGTCAATTGGGCGAGCGAAGTGCTGCTTTCGGACGCATGAGTAATTATCGCTTGCACAAAGTCCGACAGTTTTTCATTGGCAGTATGCTTCTGCTAGTACCGCCGTTCTTCTCTCAAGACGTTCCCACGATTGAAAGCAGGGCCGAGTTCAACGATGTGCACTTTCACTTGAATAACTACATACAGGAAGGGACACCGATCCGGGAGTTCCTGAAAATCATGGGGACCACGACCGGCCGGTCGGCTCTGTTCGGTATACCGCTTCAGCAGCAATGGTCTCATCGCATCAGTGGAGACAATGCGCCGACGTACTATCTGCAGACGGACGCGCCGCTTTATTACTACTCCTTCACGGACGCGGACATTGCGATGGCGTATCTTGGGCTTTCTCGCCAGGAACAGGCGCGTTTCGACCCGATGATCACGGGGTTTAACCCGACCGATATGTATGCGGCCGACCATATTCGACGAGTTCTGCGCACATTTCCAGGCGTCTTCTCCGGCATCGGCGAATTCACGATCCACAAAGAATTTGTCTCGAGCAAGGTTGCCGGCGACGTCGCCAGTTTGCTCGATCCGGCGCTCGACCGAATCTTTGATACGGCCGCAGACATCGGGCTCGTCGTTCTGATTCATAACGACGTCGATATCCCCTTCGCCAGCCATGAAAAGCCTCCGGCGTACCTCGACGATATGCAAGCCTTACTCCGCCGGCATCCCGGAACGACGGTCATCTGGGCGCATATGGGTGTGGGCCGTGTGGTGCGTCCCGTCGATCACCATGCTCAAATGATCCAGAACATATTGAAGGATCCCACGATGAAGCACGTGATGTTCGACATCTCGTGGGATGAAGTTGCGAAGTATCTTGTGGCCTCGCCCGAGTCTCTGAAAATCTCGGCCGACTTGCTCAACCGCAACCCGGAGCGCTTCCTTTTCGGTACGGACTCCCTGTCTCCCAAGGACCAGCAACAATATCTCAAGGTCTACCGCACTTACGATCCGCTGTGGCCTTTGCTGAGCAAGGAAGCCAGCGTGAAAATCCGCAAAGACAATTACACCCGGATCTTCGATGAAGCCAGGCGACGAGTACGCGCCTGGGAAACACATCAGATAACGACGGCCGGCGCCGGCGGCCGCTAACCCTGTTGGAAATGAAATCGTGCTGCGGGGGGATCATGTTGAATTGCACCACGGTTGTCAGAGTCGTCGCTCTGCTTGCTTTTCTGTTCGCCGAGTCGCCACATTCCCTGCTGGCCCAAACCTCGACTCTAACCTGCACATCTAAAGATGGGCAGCGCCAGCACTGTCCGGCCAACACGTCAACGGGAGTCATTCTCCAACGTTCGCTGGGCCCCGCCGAGTGCATGCTCGGCAAGACCTGGGGGTACGACGACGACGGCGTCTGGGTGACAGGCGGATGCTCGGGCGAATTCGTATTGGGTCAGGCAACAGCAGCGACCACGCCTGCAACACAGGAGGAACAGCCTATCGAAACGTGGGGCGCCGTTGAACCCGGCAAGGGTTTTCTCGTCGGTAGGACCCAATTCGGCGATCTGTACATTAGCGCTTACGCTCTGGTGAGATACCTCAACCAGCTCCCCCCCGATCAGACGTTCGAAGACCATCTTGGCGTCGTTCGTGAGATCGACACGCGGAATGACATCTATTCACATCGCGTCATGGTGTTCTTTAAGGGTTGGATGGGCCTTCAAAAGCTCCGGTACCAGATCATCCTGTGGACCGTGAACACGACGGACCAGAAAGCCATATTCGCTTCACTCGGATACCAGTTCAGCAAGAGGTTCAGTGTGTACGCAGGTCTGAACGCACTGCCCGGCACACGCTCGCTCCAAGGTTCGCATCCTTACTGGCTTGGCAACGATCGCGTCCTGGCCGACGAGTTCTTCCGGCCCTATTTCACCAATGGCGCCTGGGTGTCCGGCGAGATCGTTCCCGGTCTGTGGTACAACGCCATGGTCGGAAACAACAACAGCGCATTAGGCATCACGGCAAAGCAGTTGACACGCGACCTCGCCACCGGCGGGTCGATGTGGTGGATGCCGACAACCAAGGAGTTCGGACCGCAGGGGGCATTCGGGGACTTTGAGAACCATGAGCGCCTGGCAACGCGGTTCGGCTTTTCCACAACGCGAAGCCGCGAGGATCGCTTTAGCAACGTCTTTTCCGGTTCACCCGACAACACGACCCTTAGGTTGGCCGATAGCCTGAATCTTTTCGATCTCGGTTCGCTTGCCCCAGGCGTCACCGTACAACAAGCGAATTTTCGCGTCCTGGCAGTCGATGCCGGAATGAAGTACCGCGGCATATTCCTCCAGACGGAGATATACCATCGGTGGCTCGACGGCTTCGAGGCCGACGGTCCGCTGCCGGTAAACCGAATCGTGGATAAAGGCCTCTATGTGCAGGGGGCGTTCTACCCCATCCCGAGAAAACTCGAACTCTATGGAGCCACGTCGCAGATCTTCGGCGATAAAGACGCCGGGTTCAGCAACGCCAACGAGTATTTGGGCGGCGCAAATGTCTATCTCGCCAATTCACGTAATTACCGGCTGAATTTTCAGGTCATCCGTGTGAAGCGATCACCGGTCAGCAGCACCTTCGGCTACTACGTCGGCGGCCAGACAGGCCCGATCGTGACAGCGGCACTCTCGATATTCTTCTGAGAAGAAGCTTCGCGTTATTTGAAACCACCCCGCCGCTCGGGCATGGCGCTCGCGACATCCACCCGAAAGAGTCTGTTTACCACCACCAGTCGTCTTGAAGAGAACCGCTGGCGTAGCCCTCACCCGAAAAAGTTCGGGCAACACTTCGGGCAAATGCGACGGCCTCGACAAAAATTACTGGTTCAAGGAGCGAGCGGTAATCCGGGGTCCGGATTGCAACACGACAAGGCATAACAATTCGCTGAAACGTCGGAGGAACCTCAATGGACGCGATTCAAAGAATAACCGTAAGGAGTTTTACGCTCTTGCTGGCCTTTGCTCTCACCTGGGGGTGCACTGCTCAGGAAACGCAAGTGGCTGTCGCAGAAGCAGCACAAACGACGACGCCTTCGCAGCAGGCGCCCGTCACCTCGGGAGGACAGACGCGCATTGAGAAAGATCTCCTGGGCGAAAAGGCAGTGCCGGCAAACGCTTACTACGGCGTTCAGACGGCCCGAGCTTTGGAGAACTTTCAGATCTCCGGAATCCCAATCAATCACTATCCAGGGTTCGTCGAAGCCTGGGCCATTGTGAAACTGGCTGCTGCGCGTGCGAACGCCGACGTCGGTGCGATGGACCAGAAGACATTATTGGCGATCGAGAAAGCTGCACAGGCCGTGCTCAAAGGCCAATACCACGATCAGTTCGTGGTGGACTGGTACCAGGGCGGGGCCGGCACTTCAACAAACATGAACGCCAACGAAGTGCTCGCCAACATCGGACTTGAACTAACGGGCCACAAGAAGGGTGAGTACACGATCGTCGAGCCGCATGACGACCTGAACATGTCGCAGTCCACAAACGATTCCTATCCAACGGCGATCAAGGTGGCGTTTCTTCTTCGCAATGACAAGCTGATCGCTGAGTTGGAGAAGCTGGCTGCCGCGTTCCGGGCGAAAGGCGACGCGTTCATCGATGTTCTGAAGATGGGTCGCACGGAAATGCAGGATGCCGTGCCCATGACGGTTGGACAGGAGTTCCACGCTTTTGCAGCCTCACTGGAAAGCGAGATCGCCCTGCTGCGTGAAGCCGAGAAGCACCTCTATGCTGTCAATATGGGCGCGACTGCGATCGGAACCGGCATCAACGCACCCAAGGGTTACGCTGCGAAGTGTGCCGCGCATCTCGCCAAACTGACCGGCAAACCCATTGTGCCGGCCTCGGACATGCTTGCCGCCACCTGGGATCAGCAAGGTTTCGTCGCCTATTCTTCAGCACTGAAAAGTGTTGCCGTGAAATTTTCGAAAATCGCCAGCGACCTGATCCTGCTCACGTCGGGGCCAAGGGCCGGTCTCGCTGAGATCAACTTGCCGGCGCTGCAACCCGGTTCGTCCATCATGCCCGGCAAAGTGAATCCGGTGATTCCCGAACTGGTAAACATCGTTGCCTTTCGCGTGATGGGAAATGACTACAGCGTGACTATGGCGGCTCATGCCGGCCAGCTACAGCTCAATGCATACGAGCCTTTGGAAGGGCTCGCTGTCATGGAGTCGCAGCACCTGCTTCACAACGTGTCGAAAGCGTTTCGTACGAAGTGCGTGGACGGCATCACCTTAAACGAAAAAGTGCTGTCGCACTATATGGAAACCACCGTCGGCATTGTCACTGCGCTGAACCCAGTGCTGGGATACGACAAGGCGACGGAACTCGCTGCCGAGGCCTACAAGAGCGGCAAGGGAATCGTCGAGATCCTCCGGGAAAAGAAAATTCTGACCGAGGCACAGATCGCCGATCTGCTCGATCCCGTCAAGCTGACCAACCTCGACAAGAACGCTTATCGAAAGAAAACCAGGACGGGTGTTCGGAACTAGCAAAGGGAAATTTAAGGCTCCAGAAAGGAAGATTGTGACTATGAAATCATCTTTTAAGACTTGGCTGGCAGCGGTGATCATCGCGGTGCTTGTCAGCGCTCAGTTCGCAGTGGCGGAATCAAACAAACCTAACGTCGTGATCCTGGCTACCGGCGGCACCATCGCCGGTGCTGCGGCGACCGGAACACAGGCCGGCTATACATCTGGAGCGGTGAACATCGATGCCATGATCGCCGCCGTTCCCGGAATCACCGATTTGGCCGATATCAAGGGAGAGCAGATTTCGAACGTCGGCTCGCAGGACATGAGTTTCGACATCCTGCTCAAGCTCGCCAACCGCATCAATGAACTGGCAAAGTCGCCCGAAGTAGACGGCATCGTGATTACTCACGGTACGGACACCATGGAGGAGTCGTCCTTTTTCTTGAACCTGACGGTAAAGACCGATAAGCCAGTGGTGATGGTCGGCTCGATGCGACCGTCCACGGCGGTGAGTGCGGACGGCCCACTTAACCTGTACAACGCGGTGGGAGTAGCCGCCGATCCCAAAGCCAGAGGACGAGGAGTCCTGGTGGTGATGAACGACTGGATCCATGCCGCGCACTCGCTCACCAAGACCAGCACCACGGCGATTCAGACCTTCATGTCGCCGCTGCGCGGCCTGGTCGGCGTGTCGAACTACGGGAAGAATGACTTTTATTTCAAACCGACGTGGAAGCACACGACGCAGAGCGAATTCGACATCACCGGAGTGAAGAGCTTGCCGCGAGTGGACATCATCTTCGCTGCGGCGGACATGTCGCCCGACTTGATTGATGCCGCCGTCGCCAATGGCGCCAAAGGCATCGTCATCGCCGGCGTTGGCAACGGCAACATGAATAAAGTATCTGTGGCCGCCGCGGCAAAGGCCGCTAAAAAAGGTGTCGTGGTGGTCCGCAGTTCGCGGGTGCCGACGGGGACGGTGGGCCGGAACGTCGAGATTAAAGACGATGAAATGGGCTTCATCGCATCGGATGAGCTGAATCCGCAGAAAGCGCGGATTCTCCTGGCCCTGGCGCTGCTCGGCAAACATACGCCGGAACAGGTGCAGAACTTCTTCTACACCTACTGAGGCATCACCGAATGCTGATTGGACCGGCGGTCTATGACCGCCGTGGTCCAATTCGTTGCGCAAACCACAGGAGGTTTTTGAATGGAGCCGAAGACTGCGGCGGTCCTGTTATTGATGCTCCTCTTCTCCGTGGCGCCAGCTTTGAGAGCCCAACAATCCACTGCCCCCCTGCCCCCGAACACCGAGGACACGATGGAGGCGGGCGACGACGAGCTTGGAAGACCGGCACGGCAGTTGGTGAACTGGAACGAGTACGAACTGAAATACTTCACGTTCCGTTTCGGCGCCGGTTTTTTATATGACTTTATCGCCTATTCGCAGGATGACGACAGCAAGGAACAGTTCGCGTTGTATCCCGAAGCACGGGTGCGCGACGCCCGGGTCCTGTTCAGCGGTCGCTTAAAGACGGACCGCGCAATAACCTGGAGCGCCGGAGTCATGTACGACCCTCCGACGGAGCAGTTTCTGATCCGGCAGACTCAACTCATGATCGAGGTACCGGAAATCTGGGGGCACCTCGTGATCGGTCGAACAAAAGAAGGCGTCTCTCTGAACAAGGTGATGGTTGGGTATTCGGGATGGACGATGGAACGTGCGACGATCAGCGACGCGACGATCCCCATCCTCGCCGACGGCGTCAAATGGCTTGGCTATTTACCCAAGAAACGTCTCCTCTGGAATCTGGGAGCTTATTGGGATGTGTTTTCCGAAGGTCAGACTTTCGCCACCTACGACAACCTGGTCGCCGCGCGCGTCGCGTGGTTGCCCTTGCTGTCGCCGACAACCGGTGACCTGTTCCACCTTGCTCTCAACCTGCGATATGGAAAACCGGACGAAGATATGTTGCAGCCTCGTTCACGGCCCGAGGCATTTCCGGCTCCGTTTTTCGTGGAGACCGAAAGGTTCCCGGCCAGGAACACAAAGTTAGCAGGCGTTGAAGCGTATTACAGACCGGGTCCGCTTTTGGTGGGCACCGAGTACTTCGGAATGGATGTGAAAGCTCCAGAGAACGGCAATCCTTTCTTCCACGGTGGAGACGCGTTCGTGTCCTGGCTGCCGACTGGCGAGACACGGGTCTACAACACGCGCGGCGGATACTTCGATCAGATCTCTCCGGCGCGCCCGGTGTTTCAGGGAGGACCTGGAGCCTGGGAACTTGTCGCTCGTTACTCGTACGTCGATCTCGACAGCGGCCCCTTGCGTGGCGGGAAGTTCTGCAGATTTACGCCAATGGTGAACTGGCATATGTCGGACAACGTTCGGCTCGAGTTTGCGTACGGGTATGGATCGCTGGATCGCTTCAATCGTGTCGGCAAAACGCAATTCTTTCAGAGCCGCGTGCAATTGCAGTTCTAACGAAGATTTCGAAATCTCCTAAGTTACTTTCGTTCTCCAATCACCCACAAATACGATGAGGTTCGCAGGAACAACTGGCCGTTGGATACGGCAACGGTGCTGAGGCAATATGGCGAGCAGTCGTCGGCAAGCCGGTTTGACGCGAGGATCTCGAACTTCGGTCCAGCGCGGAAAACCGTCGTCAAGCCCTCCTCTTCGGTGGTGACGTAGATCTTGCCGTCAGCCAGGATCGGCGATGCGCTATAGGTGCCTGCCGGAAGTCGTTCCGGGCCATAGACAGTCCGGCCGGTTTTCACATCGAGCGCAAAGACGACGCCGTTGTCGCGCACGACATACAGCAGATTGCCGTCGCTGACCGGTGTCGGAACGTCTGGCCCCTGAGCAAATTCCCAGACAACATGTGTGCGGGCGACGTCACCGTTGCCTCCGGGGCGCATGGCGACCATCGGATTGTTGCGCGTGGGGGCAATGATGAGACCGTTGACGATCGTCGGTGACGCGACGATCCGGTACGCGCGATCTTTGGTTGGATTCAGGACGTTGGCCCGCCAGTACTCTTTGCCAGTCGCGGGATCATGTGCGGAAACAATGTCACCGCCGGTGATGATGAGTTCGGCGCGGCCGTTGGCCTCGACCCATGTCGGAGTAGTGTAGGAATCGGGTGACTCGTGCGGAGCATCGGTAGGACGCTCGACCCGCCACAGCGTTTTACCCGTCATCTTATCGATCTTCAAAACGTACGACGGATCGTCGGTTTTCATGCCGTGGAGCACTTGCACATAAAGCGCGTCGCCCTGAAGCAGAGGCGATGAAGCGTAACCCCAGTTCAAGCCGAACCTGCCGTAATCGGTCTGAATGTTGCGCACCCAGAGTTCGTTGCCCTGAAAGTCAAACGCCTTCAGGACACCGACCCCGGTCATGACCCAAACGTTTCGTCCGTCCGTCACCGGCGACGGCGACGACATGTTCTGCTTTCGCTCCATGTGGTTGGTCGGCGCGATTGGGCGCTTCCACGCCACAGACCGACTCTTCCGATCAACTGCCCACAATTCCAGGGCGCCGGAGTTCGCACCCGTAGCGACGTTCAGAAAGATCGTATCGCCCCAAATAATCGGCGTCGATCCGCTGTACGCGGGCAATCGGAGTTTCCATGAAATATTAGTCTCTTCGAAATTGGTGCATGCCAGCGGCGACAATGGCCGGCCTTCGGGGCCCCCGCCGAAACGGCCACGCTGTCCCGTAGATACAACGGAACCCACCATCGGCACTGCCGACACCACGTACGCTGCGGATGCACACTTTGCTCCCCATGAAACGGGGAGACCGACCTCGCGACTGATGCCATCTTTGGACGGCCCGCGCCAATGCGGCCAGTTTTCAGCGAGGACGGTTGATGTCAGGAACACGATCACTGAAGTAAGTGTAAGTAGACTGCGCATTTAATCCAGTTCCCTCCAAAAAGACCTCGATTAGTTTCTAACACGTCCGTCCACCACGCCAGTGTTTTGGCAACTTTGCCGAATTTTGGGCGCCATTAAGAAAATGTTATCCCGCGCGACCATGTTCGAAGGAGGTGAAATTCGTGGGTTCATAGCATGGTAGAATTTGAAGTTTCATATGGTCCTCGGATTACTCACAGCGTCGCTTCTGTCGATCATCTGTTTTGTCATCACGCTCATTCTGGGCTTTATGGTTCAAGGTCGGACGGGGATTTCACAGCATTTCCTGTTCGGATTCTTCACGACCTTTCTAGTCACGCTTTCGCAGAGCATGACGATGTTCTATTTCATCGGAACCGGCAAACACGTAAAAGATCTCGTCGCGAACCAGCCCAGCGGCAATGAATTCATCCGCCGCACGAAAGTTTTTAAGGCGAAGGTCTTTCCGCCTGCTTTATGGGCGATGCTTTTCACGATGGCTACAATGATTCTGGGCGGGGGTGTGGATACCAGTACGGTTCCAACCTGGATTCATACTGTCCTCGCGGCGTTCGCGCTCTACTATAACGTCAAGGCCTTCTGGTTGGACGCGAAGTACATGATCCAACACAACGCATTGATGGAAGAGGTATTACGTGCGCTTCAGGCCGGCGAAGGCAGCATTCCGAAGTGAATCTGATCACCCGCCTGACCCATCCCTCGCGACGAACCGACATTCGTTCCGAAACTCCCGAAGATCTTGATGCTTTCATCGATTCTCGCGCGCTCGAATATCCATCTAAGCTGGAAGATAGCTTCGTTGAACGCGCCTTGAAGCTTGGAGTTGAAAACGGCATGGTGCTTGATGTGGGAACACGGGTCGGTCTGATTCCGTTAAAGATACTTTGGCAGAACGAAAACTTCTTCTCGATCGGAGTGGATTCCTCCACCGCAATGGTTGAACGAGCGAGGGAAACAGCGACGGCCTGGGGATTGGAAGATCGCTCCTTCTTCCAGCTTGGCGATGCCAGAAAAATGCGGCTCAAGTCCGGATATTTCGATCTTGTGGTTTCGGACTGTGTTCTGCACCGGTTCACCGATCCCGTATCCGTACTCGTCGAGATCGCGCGGGTTCTCAAACCCAAAGGGGCTCTCCTGATTCGCGATTACCGCAGACCAAACCGATTTACAATGTCGCGGCAGATTGACGCCCTCAGTGGGCTTTTGGGAAGTCGGATGAAGCCTCAGATCGACTCTGCTTTACGTGCGGCCTATACATCGGCCGAGTTGGAGCAGATGCTTCGAGACTCCGCCATTTCAGAAGCCCGCGTGGTTGAACTCGACGAGTATCACATTGGCATCGAACGTCGTGGCATGACCGATCCCAATTCATGGGTTTCGGTCCGGGAGCAATACCGGTAGTGGAAAAGATCCTGATCATTGGAGGCAACGCTGCGGGTCTTACGGCGGCGTCACGCGCAAAACGGATCGATCCACGGCTTCGCATTACCGTCCTCGAAAAAACTCCACACATCTCCTACAGCACTTGCGGCATTCCCTATTACTTCGCCAAAGCTGTACGGGCGGATGATCTGTTGTCCTACACGCCGGAGTCCTTCGAAGAAGAACGCGGAATCAACGTGCACAACAACACCCGAGTTGATTCCATCGAGACAGGTCGAAAGCGCGTGAAGACCGTCCGTGTAGATACCGGAGAACAGGCGGAATTCTTCTATGACCGGTTGCTGATCGCGACGGGCGTGAAACCGAAGATTCCGGATATTCCCGGAACGGATCTGAAGAACGTCTTCACGGTTACAAACCTTCAGGAGGCGATTCAAACCAACAATGCTCTGGAGTCTTCGAGCACGGTGTCGATCATCGGCGCCGGTTATGTCGGATTGGAGTTTGCTGAGACTCTTCACGCCGTCGGCAAACAGGTTCACTTGTTCGAAAGGGAACCTCAGGTCTTACCGAGTGTCGATCACGACATGGCCCAGATCATTCATTACGAACTGGAGCGATTTGGCGTGAGAGTGACTGTCGGTGCCAAAATCCTGGCTCTTGTCGGACATGAAGGAAATGTGAATGGAGTCAAGGCGGCGGGCGGCATCGGAATTCAACCGGCAGATATGGTGCTGCTCGACACAGGCGTGGAACCTAATGTTGACCTTGCACGTGATGCTGGAGTTCAAATCGGCGTATCCGGAGCCATTGCTGTAAATGCCTCCATGGAAACGAACATGCCAGCTATCTATGCAGCCGGCAACTGCGCCGAATCATATTGCCCGATTCGACGCCGTCCCACGTTGAGTTACCTGGGAACAGTGGCAGCCAAGCAAGGAAGGGTGGCCGGTGACAACCTGGCTGCACGTCGAAGCGAGTTTTACGGAGCCATCGGTACAACCGTTTTAAAGGTTTTCGACCTGGCCGTCGCCCGCACGGGGTTGAGCGTTCGGGAAGCTCAGGCGGAAGGTATGCCGGTGGTGGAATCCCGGATCGAAGCGCTCGATCGCGCGGCTTACTATCCGACGGCAAAGAAGATCTGGATCAAGCTGATCGCGGGACGGGATACGCGGAAACTTATTGGCGCACAGGTGGTTGGTTACGGCGATGCCGCTCGACGGATCGATGTCGCAGCAACGGCGATCACCGCGGGGATGCGGGTGGACGAGCTTTCTCAGCTCGATCTGGCGTACTCGCCACCGTACGGCGCCTTATGGGACCCGTTGCTTGTTGCCGCGCAAGCATTGTCAAGACGGCTTGATTAAATTGGCCCTATGTTACAATGCCCTCAAATTTCTTGGAGTTACTGCATGAAGAAAACCCTTCGGCTGATCGTTGTAATATTCGCACTCGCCACACCGGCGCTGGCGGAACGATTGGAGCTGCCATTTGAGGGCCTGGAAAGTCGAATCGACTTCTGGAAGAAGATCTTCACTCAATATGGAAAGGATGACATCGTCATCCACGATCGTTTTTACGTAAACCTGATATACGACGTTGCTGAAGAGTCCAATGTCTCTTCGAAGCTGGACGCCGTAGATCGCGGGCTGAAAGAGATCCTGCAGAACGTCGAGACGCCGGACAATCTCAGCCTGGCGGCCCGCGTGATTCGCGAATCCATCGTCGCTCACGGGTTAACCGTAACCCCGGCACTCGTCGATCAGCTAATGGAGACTGTCCATACGCAGCGTGGAATCAAAGAACGCTTCCGAGATGGAATCATTCGCTCCGGACGTTACGTCGATGCTTTCCGTGCCGTCATGGAAAGTCATGACGTTCCGACGGAATTGGCGCTTCTACCGCTCGTCGAATCGTCGTTCCAAAACGTCAGATCCAAAGCCTCCGCTCTCGGCATTTGGCAATTTACTCGCGGAACGGGCCGGTCGTACATGACCATCAATAGGACCGTCGACCAGCGCCTCGATCCGGATAAGGCGACTCGAGCCGCAGCCCGGTTGCTTCGAGATAACTACCGCGCGCTCGGCAACTGGCCCCTCGCCATTACGGCCTATAACCACGGTCGCGGCGGCATGATGCGCGCCAAGACAGAGCAAGGCCCGGAAATTACGAAAATCATCGATGAGTATCGTGGTCCTGTCTTCGGTTATGCCTCGATGAATTTCTACGCCGAGTTCCTCGCGGCCGTGTCTGTCTACAACAACTACGAGCAGCATTTTGGACAGCTCGTCTTGGATCGGCCTACCGGTGCAGTTTCAAAAGTTGCTGTGGCTAAAGCCGCGCCGGCCAAGTCAAAGGCCGCCGAGGCCGCAGACAAGTACAAAGTACGGACTGGCGATACACTTTGGGAAATTGCCCAGCGCTTTGGAACTTCGATCCGAGATCTCATGGACAAAAACAATCTCTCGAAACCCGTCATCTACGCCGGACAGTTGCTGCTGATTAAGTAACCATAAAAGGCGCAAAAGAGAAATTCGGGGTCAGGCACGTAAAACTGATAGGGCAAGTGCCAGACCCCGAATTTTCTTCTTTTGCGCCTTTTGTGCTTCTCGTGGTTACTCTTCAGTATCCCGCTGCACCACCGCGCGTGCGGTGGTCCACTCCGGGATATTTCTTTCCATCCCTGACCAGAATCGAATGCGCGTCGCCCTGGTTTCCACCTGCACGGACCTGATGACCGAGCGCTTCCAGGCCGGGCTGAATCTCGACGAGACCACGCTCAATGGTAAGCGAGTCCGGCATCCATTGATGATGGATGCGTGGTTCATCGACTGCCGCCTGCATATCCATCTTGAAGTCGATGACGTTAACAATGATCTGCAGGACTGTGTTGATGATCGTCCGGCCACCAGGGCTGCCCGTGACGAGGAACGGTTTTCCGTCTTTCAAGATGATCGTGGGTGTCATGGAACTGAGCATTCGCTTGCCGGGTTCGATCAGGTTCGGCCTGGTGCCGATCAGTCCTCTGGTGTCAGTGACGCCGGGATTCATGTTGAAGTCGTGCATCTCATTGTTTAAAAGAAATCCCGTCCCTGGCGCAATAACGCGAGAGCCGTATCCCTGTTCGAGAGTGTAGGTATTCGAAACCGCATTCCCCTGAGCATCGACGACGGAAAAATGCGTGGTTTCCTTGCCTTCACCGCGGGTGATGATGTCGGCGCCAAGCTCGCTGCTCTTCATCGCTTTGGCGAGGTTGATTCTGTCTCGGAACGGTTTGATGAACTCCTTCGACGTCAGCTTCGGCAGATCGACCGATACGAAGTCCGTATCACCCAAAAACTTGGCGCGATTGTAGAAGCCGATCCGCATGGATTCCGTTAAAAGGTGTACAACCTTGGGGTCCCGCCGTTTCATTTCCGAAAGATCGTAAGCTTCGAGCAGGTTCAACATCTGAATGACAGTGGTCCCGCCGGAACTCGATGGAGGCATACCGACGATGTCGTAGCCGCGATACTTGCCGCGAACCGGAGTACGAACCCTGGCATCGTATCTGGCCAGATCGTTCATCGTGATGATCCCGCCGCCTGCCTGCAGACCCGCGACAAGTTTCCGGGCAACTTCACCTTTGTAGAATCCATCGGCGCCGTGGGAATAGATCTGCTGAAGCGTCCAGGCAAGGTCAGGAAGCTTGATGGTGTCTTTGGCTTCATAAAACGAGCCATCCGGCTTGCGATACACGCGACCGAACTCCGGATATTGAGTCATCTGCCGCTCTTGACCTTTAAGGGAACGCGCTAACACCTCGTCCACGACAAAACCATCGCGCGCCAACTTGAGTGCGGGTTCGACAACTGTCTTCCAGTCGAGCTTTCCGTATCGCTTCGACGCTTCCCAGAAACCACGCACGGATCCAGGCACGCCGATCACGAGGTATCCGGTACCGGATTTCTCGGAATCCACCTCGCCGTTCGTGAGAAACATCGTCGGTGTGGATTTTTCAGGCGCTTTTTCCCGGTAATCAATCGACGCGAATTGACCGCCCTTCTCGGCAAGGTGGATCAACATGAAGCCACCGCCGCCAAGATTGCCCGCAGTCGGGTGCGTCACGGCCAGCGCGAATCCGGTTGCGACCGCGGCATCTACCGCGTTTCCACCTTTCTTCAGGATCTCCATGCCGACGCCGGACGCAATCGGGTCTACAGACACGACCGCCGCATTCGCAAAACTGACCACAGGGGCCGGAAGGGGTGCCTGTTGAGGCACCGCACTGACTATCGCTGAGACAAGGGCGACCGTAATTACAAAACCGAGAGTCGTCACCACATGTTTGTTTTTCATGGGAGAAATTAACCACAAGAAGCGCAAGAAGCACAAGTTTTGCGAGCTTCTGAGTTACGGATCAATGAGAGAATCCACTATTTCGACCTATGCACGAAGATAAACGTTACGACGGGTTAGCAGTTGCGGCGATTGCGACAGTCATCATAACGGCCGCCCTCGTCTACCTTGTCCGCAATGATCAGACTTACGTTCATATCGACGCGATAGCGCACGTGAACAAAGCTCGCGGCCTCTGGGATAACACCACTCCCGGCTTGAAACAACTGGGGTCCATATGGCTGCCGTTGCAGCATCTCCTGATCGCGCCGCTGACGTTTTTCGATGTCCTTTGGTCCACGGGTTTGGCGGGAAGTCTTCTTAGCGCAGCGTGCTTCGTCGGTACCAGTTTGTATCTTTTCGGAACGGCATCGCGCTGGACAGGGTTTCGGGCGGCGGGTTGGCTCGCATTTCTCTTCTTCGCGCTGAATCCAAGACTCGTCTATTTGTTTACGACGCCAATGACCGAACCGTTGATGATCCTGTGTGCCGCCGGCCTGATCTATTACCTCGTGTCGTGGGCTCAAACGCCGGATTGGCGGACGTTTGCGATGGCTTGTCTGATGGCATTCGCGGGCACACTTACCCGGTACGAAGGCTGGGCCATCGCAGCGATATCGATTCCCGTCGTATTCGTCATCTCAAGGACGCAACGTGCTGCGTCAACCGTGCTTTTCACCGGAGCCGCCGTCCTGGGTCCGATGTTGTGGATGATTTACAACATGGCCTATTTCGACGATCCGTTGATGTTCGTGTTCGGACGAGGTTCGGCGCGCGACTACGCTCAGGAGTATTTCTTTCGGACCGGAAAACTATTCCCTACTGCCGGAAAGGTCCTGGAATCGCTTTCGACGTACTGGGCGGATGTAGCCTATTGTCTGAATCCTTCCGTCGTATGGCTGGCGTTTGCCGGTGCTTGTCTCTCCTGGCTCATCTGGCGGCATGGCTGCTGGCGGTCAACGATCATTCTGGTCTCTCTGGCTGTCGGCCCATTTCTTTTTTATTCATACAACCTCTACTCCAACATGATTCCGGTGATGATGCCCGGACTGGTCGAAAGTGAGCCGAACTCCATTTTTAACGTCCGGTATGGAACGATTATGGCGGCCACAATCCCTGTCTTCGCTGCGTTCGCGGTTCACCTTGTCTTGTGGCGTGCCGAGAAGCGCCGAGCGTTCGCATTGGCGCTCGCGGGTCTACTGTTCCTTCCCAACCCGGTGCCCGAAGCGAGCGAGGAAGCGCCTCCGTCGCAACTCACGAAGAATTTGTTCTACATCGAAGGTGTGCGCAATCAGAGCTTCTGGATGCCGCCGTTCGTGGAAGTCGCGCGCCAGCTTAGAGCGGATGTCGACGCTCACCGTGATGACAGGAGTTTCATCCTGACGAACTCCAGAATTGTGCATCCAGCGGTTTGGGCCACAGCAATTCGAATGAGACGGTTTATCAATGAAATGAACAAGGACCGTTGGGACGCGAGCCTGAACTCGATCGACCCGGAAGTACGCTGGGTGATTACCGAAGAAGGTGATCAGCTTTGGAACGCGCAGGGGAAGATTCTGCAGCGGGACTGGATAGAAGTCGTCAAATCAAAAACAGCTTCGACCGGTACGGTTTACCTTTATCGAAGGCCAGAACCCTAGTCGAAATGTTGGATTCAGGCTTTCAGCGCCACGTCAATGGCGGCTATCGTGCGGTCGATGTCCGTGTTTGTGTGAGCACCGGAAATAAAAGCGGCTTCGAATTGAGACGGCGGCAGATAAATTCCCTGCTCGAGCATCGAGTGAAAGAAGCGATTGAAACGTTGCGTGTCGCACGTTTTGGCTGAATCAAAGTCGCGGACCGGCTTATCGGTAAAAAACAGCGTGAACATGGAGCCGACTCGATTGAACGTCAAGGATGTGGCTTTGCGGACCCCCGCCTCGAGTCGCGCGCCAAGAGTTTCAAGTCGCGTGTACGGGTTTTCCTGACGCAGACGCCGCAAAGTCGCCAGCCCCGCAGAAACCGCCAGCGGATTGCCGGACAATGTTCCAGCCTGATAAATCGGACCGGCAGGCGCAACTTTGTTCATGATGTCCGCGCGACCACCATATGCGCCGACGGGCAACCCACCGCCGATCACCTTTCCCATTGTCGTCACGTCGGGTTTGATGCCGTACTTTTGCTGGGCGCCTCCGGCGGCTAGACGAAATCCGGTCATGACTTCGTCGAAAATCAGGACAGTGCCTGAAGCCGCCGTCACATCTCGCAATAACTCGAGATAACCAGGCTCCGGGGCGACCGTCCCCATGTTGCCGACGACTGGTTCGACGATGGCGCACGCAATTTCTTTCCCTCTTCGCTCAAACTCGGACTTGAGCGCCTTGGCGTCATTGAACGGCAATACTGTAGTGAGTTCCGCCAGGGAGGCCGGTACGCCGGGACTATCCGGCAATCCCAGGGTCGCTACTCCGGATCCGGCCTTAACAAGAAGGCTGTCGCCGTGGCCGTGGTAGCAACCGTCAAACTTGACGATGCGTTCACGACCAGTATGACCGCGTGCGACGCGGATCGCGGCCATTGTGGCTTCAGTCCCGGAATTCACGAGACGCACCTTCTCAACCGACGGCACCATCTCGCAAATCAGCTCGGCCAGATCAACCTCGCGAGCCGTTGGCGCGCCGAACGACGTCCCGATTCGCAGGACGCTCTGCAAAGCTTCGACTACTTCCGGCGGGCGGTGACCGAAGATCAACGGTCCCCAGGAGCCAACGTAATCAATGTACTCTTTGCCATCCGCATCCCAAATGTGCGAACCCTCACCTTTTTCAATGAAGAGAGGTTTGCCGCCTACCGCGCGAAACGCCCGGACTGGTGAATTCACGCCTCCGGGTATGACTTTTTGGGCTCGATTGAACAGTTCTTCCGAATGTGTCATGCCATCCTCAGACGGAGAACCGGGAGCGGTAGCGACCGGGTCTCAGAGTCGTTGCGCCAGTTCCAACGCGTAATAGGTAATGATGATGTCGGCCCCGGCGCGTTTGATTGCAGTCGTTGCCTCAAGAATTATTCTTTCGCGGTCGATCCATCCGGCACGGGCGGCGGCCTCAATCATAGCGTACTCGCCACTGACCTGGTAGGCAGCCAGCGGCACGTCGAACCGGTCGCGCGCTCGCGCGATGATATCGAGATACGCCAGCGCCGGCTTCACCATGACGATGTCGGCGCCCTCGTCGATATCCATTTGAATTTCTCTCAAAGCCTCGCGGGCGTTCGGCGGATCCATTTGATAGCTTCGCCGATCGCCAAATCTGGGCGTGGATCCCGCGGCTTCGCGGAACGGTCCGTAGAAACCCGAAGCGTATTTCGCCGAATACGCCATGATCGGCACTCCACTGAAACCTTCCGAATCGAGTTTATGACGGATGGCACTGATTCGACCGTCCATCATGTCGGACGGCGCCACCATGTCCGCACCGGCCCGAACGTGGCTGGCAGCCGACTCAGCGAGCAGTTGCAGCGTGGCATCATTTTCGACGTCACCATGACGCACAACACCGCAATGACCATGCGACGTGTATTCGCACAGACACACGTCTGTAATCAGAAGCAGGTCTGTCACATTCTCACGTATGGCCCGGAGTGCACTCTGCACAATGCCGCCGTCGTCGTACGAATCCGAACCCAGTTCATCCTTCGCCTGTGGAATACCGAACAGAAGGATCCCCGCGATGCCTGCTTTCTCCGCCTCACGCGCGAGTTGAACGGCGTTATCGATAGAAAGGTTGAACTGCCCGGGCATCGAACTGATCTCGTTTCGAACATTCGATCCCGGACATACAAAGATCGGATAGATCATGGATTCGGGAGTTAACCGTGTTTCGCGAACAAGACTGCGAAGTCTTTCGGAGCGTCGGAGCCGACGCATTCGATGAATTGGAAATGGCATCCTGGACTTACCTAGAAAATCCGGTCCTGTCGCCTGATGTTTCCGAAAGTCCCAATGTTTTTAAGGGAAAACGCGAATCGGATCCGACTCTCATTGCGGAACCCAAGGTCGGTTTGCATAAACTCCAGGCTCAGCCCGTAACAGTCCGTATTATAGCCAACCTGAGTAACCGACTCCTGGAAAAGTGACCTTTGAATATCGTAAGCACCGCGAAGCGCGAAGCTCAGGCCCAGCTTCTGCTCATTCCCGTAACCGATCTGTGCTCGAATCTGATTGCTTGGAAACTGGATCGCGGTGTTCCTTCGAAAATAGTACGCAATGCTTCCGAAGGCCTGACCATGATTCAATCCGCCGCTGATACCGGCACTCTCAAAACGATGCCGCTCGGAGTCGTAGTCGATCTGAAGATCCGTCGAAGTGCTCGGCGTGGTTGAAAGACGCATATTCGACACAATCGGCGAGAATCGGCGCGTTCCATCGGCGAACGCGAATCCAGTCAACGTCAGCAAGGGGGCAAAAGCATTCCGGACGCCAGGCTGAATGGCGCCGCCAAACGTCGGATCGAAAAAATACTGCTGAGAGATACGCCAACTGAAGATCTCTCGCGTGGTGAATACACGGTTGGTCAGGCTGTACTCTACCTCGTTAGTGTCTGTCACCAAATCCACATCGTCAACGACGACGGTCTCAAGAAAGCGATTCACCCCTCGAATGTTCCGATACTCGACACTCGGCTGAACAACGTGCCGCCACCGTCCGTAATCGCGCGCCAACTCCGGGCCTGCAAGTCTGCTGCTGTAATCGAAAATTGCCCTATTGAGAGATCCTTCGGAATCAGCGTTGGGTTTCTGAAACGAATAGAAGGTCTCGCGAATTCCAATCCGGTGCGTCCATTCGAGCAATGGATTTCGCACAACCGGCATTTCCAATATGGGGTGAAGGTCCACTCGCCCAACGAACCCTGGAGTTCGGAGCGTCTGATCTCGACGAGATATCCCTGCGACTCCAGCTCCGAGATAAACGTAGGCCGGCAGCCTTCCGATTTGCCATTCCGGAACAGTTGCCTCGAACGCCGGCCACTTTCGCGTAATCACTGTTGGTTGGTTGAAGAATATTCCTGTGCGGTTGTATGCGAAATTGTAACTGTACCTGGGGTGATTACGGGTAAGGAAGGCCAGCGAATGCTCGATCGGAGACGAAATGTTATTGAAGCCTTCTTCGAACACCTGCCGAAAGACGAACGAACTCACGACGTTCATGTCCGCGACAGCTCGGAAACCCTTACCGAGATCCGTGTAGTTGAAGATCCGAGCACCCTGGCCGCCCTGGTCATTCCGGTCTTTTACAAAAAAAGCTGTCAACTCGAGGCGTGAGTTCGCATTCGGTACAGCTCTGAAGTTCACTTCTCCGGCCGGCCCGCGTTTGGAGAAATACTCTCCCGTGAACGTGGCATCAGCACTTCGATTGATCGAATAATAGAAGGACTGGCGAACACTGCGGCCCTTAGTCGTGGAGGTGGAAGTCGAAGGCAACAGAAAGCCTGTGGATCGATCGCGCTCGGCCGTAGGGACGACAATGTAGGGAAGGTAAAAGAGAGGAATGCCCTCCAGGCGAAAAACCGTGCTTCCAGCCGTGATGCTTTTGCCGGGAATGACATTCACATGCTTGTGATGAAAGGACCAGCCCGGTGATGCGTCGCCGCAAGTTGTGATCGTCGCGTCAGTGAGTTCATACCGGCCATCTTCGAATCGACGCGCTTCTCGTGCAACAAAGTAAAAACCGGGACCTACGAAACCTGTCGCTTTTGAAATGGTTCCCGTTTTCCTATAAACGTTCAGCGCCAAACTCTCACCTTCGAGATGCTCGTCACCACGATCGAACGTCACGTGATCCCCGGCGGTAAGATCTCCAGTCGTCTTGTTCCACTTGACCGAGTCTGCTTTTACCACCAGATCCTGATAGGTGATCGTCACATCTCCGGTG
>Ga0137427_10000334_pt1 | contig 25201 bp, 17 predicted proteins | sample EasRivERMZT700_2_FD_102309 | JGI IMG/M metagenome (GOLD analysis project Ga0137427, IMG submission 102309) | Soil microbial communities from meander-bound floodplain in the East River, Colorado, USA - East River MetaG ERMZT700_2 | ecosystem: Environmental > Terrestrial > Soil > Floodplain ...
CGACGCGCTGCTTTTCGCCGCCTGACAGCCGCTCCACCGATCGAGACAGGAGCGAGGACAGGTTCAGGAGACCGATCACGTCGTCTCCCGGCAGGCGCGCGATGTCGCCTCGATGAAACCAGCGCCCGTACAGCAGGTTCTGACGGACCGTGAGATGCGGAAACAGGCGAGGCTCCTGGAACACGTACCCGATCCGGCGGCGGTGCGCCGGCTCCCACGCGCCCGTCTTCGAATCGGCGAGCACATGGTCATCCAGCCGGACGACCCCGAGGTCCGGCCGCAGAATGCCGGCGATGATGTTGAGCACGGTCGTCTTGCCCGCGCCTGACGCGCCGACGAGCGCGGTGAGCCCGGGACCCAGCTCCGCCTGGACCGCCAGCCGGAAGTCGCCGAGCGTGTGGCGGATATCGATCGACAGGCTCATGTCCGGTCCCGCCGAAACATCCGTTGCAGCGCTTCCGACGCGACGAGCGCCGCCACGGAGATGCCGACCGAGAGCCACGCCAGCCTGAGCGCCGCCGCATCCCCGCCCGGCCGCTCGAGCTGCGTAAAGATGGCGAGCGCCAGCGTCTGCGTCTCGCCGGGGATGTTCGAGACGAACGTGATCGTGGCGCCGAACTCGCCGAGCGCCTTGGCAAAACCGATCACCAGGCCCGCGAGAATCCCCGGCATCGCCAGCGGCAGCGTGACGCTGGCAAAGACCCAGGCGGGGCTGGCGCCGAGCGTCGACGCGGCGTCCTCGAGCTGCCGATCCACGTGCTCCAGGCCGAGGCGCATCGCGCGCACGATGAGCGGGAACGACATCACGCCGGCGGCCAGCGCGGCGCCGGTCCATCGGAACGAGAACTGGAATCCGAACACGCTCTCGAGCCACGACCCGACCGCGCCGCGCCGGCCGAAGGCCAGCAGCAGGAAGTAGCCCGTGACCACCGGCGGGACGACCAGCGGCAGGTGGACCAGCGCATCGAGCAGCGTCCGGCCCCAGAAGCGGCGGCGCGCCAGGAGCCAGGCCACGCCGAGGGCCGGTACCGCCGCGCCAAGCGTGGCGACGACCGCCACCTTGATGCTGAGCAGCAGGATTGCGACTTCAGCCGCCGACCAGTCAGTCACGGGCGGGTTCGGTGAACCCGTGGCGCTGGAACACGGCGAGCGCGACGGGGGTCTTCAGGAACGCCAGCACCCGGGCGCCCTCCGCCGACGCCGGCGGCAGCAGCGCCACGGGATAGATGACGGGCGGGTGACTGGACTCCGGGAAAGTGTCGACGACGACGACGCCGGAATCGACCAGAGCGTCCGTGCGGTACACGATGCCGAGCGGCGATTCGCCTCGCGAGACAAGCGCCAGCGCGCCGCGCACGTTCTCGGCGGCGGCGATGCGGCCGGCGACGTTGTCCCAGACGCCGAGCGACGTCAGCGCGGCACGCGCGTACTTCCCGGCGGGCACGACGTCCGGATTGGCGAGCGCGAGGCGATCGCGGCCGAGCGCCGCCGCCAGCCCGAATCCCTTCTCGATCCTGAGGGCGACGTTCGTTCCCTTGGGCCCGATCAGGACGAGGCGATTGCCGAGCAGATTGCCTCGCGACTCCGGGCGGATGAGCTTGCGTGCGGCGAGGTAGTCCATCCACTCCAGGTCGGCGGAGATGAAGATCTCCGCGGGCGCGCCGTTTTCGATCTGGCGCGCCAACGCCGAGCTGGCCGCATAGGACGCCTTGATCCGGGCGCCCGTCGCGCGCTCGACCGGGCCCGCGAGCTCGTCGAGGGCGTTCTGGAGCGACGCCGCGGCAAAGACGAGCACGTCCTTCGTCTGAAAGGCGTTGCCGGCGGCCGTCGCCAGAAGCAGCGTGATGATGAGGCGCGTGAGTGACCGCACGGTGACTTACTTCCTGGCCTGCTTGCGCGGGCGGCGCGCGGCGGGTGTCGCGATCATGACTTCCGTCGATTTGACGATGGCGATGGCTTCGTCGCCGCGCCGGAGCTTGAGTGCCCGCACGGCGTCGGCGGTGATGACCGCGGTCAGCTCCTGGTCGCCGACGCGCAACCGGATTTGAGCGAGCAGGCCGTCCACGCGCACTTCTTCCACGAACCCCGCCAGCCGGTTTCGCGCGCTCAGCCCGCCGAGCGAGCCGTCATCCGCCAGGCGCGTGGCGCGCCGGCTCTCGGGCGACTGCCGCGCCTGGAGGCGGGCGACTTCGGCATCGGACACGCGATGGTGGCCGCCCTCGGTCCGGCTGGTCCGCACGCGGCCGGATCGCATCCAGCGTTTCAACGTGGAGTACGCGACCCCGAGTTCCCCCGCGGCGGCCCGAACGGTGAGCAGTGGCACGTCCGGATCCTAACACCATGTCCGCTGAAAGCGATTCAATTCAGTTCTGTAAATCGACTCAACACGAGTCGAAACCACTCCATATATCCGTTACCATCCAGTTCGCAAATCACCCATCACAATTCACCACTTCTGTGAATAATCCACCCGGGGGGCCCAGCCATGTCGTCGTTTCCAATCCTCGACGTCGTCGTCGGTCTGGGTTTTCTGTATTTGCTGTTCGCGCTGGCGTGCACCGCGCTGAATGAAGTCATCGCGAGCGCGTTCAGCCGGCGCGCGAAGGTGATGCGGCAGGGCGTCGAGCAGCTGTTCGGTGACGCGAAGCTCACGGACGACCTCTACCGCCATCCCTCGATCGTGTCCCTCTCCAGCCCGGGACGGAAGGCGCTCAAGGGGCCGTCATACATCTCGGCGGACCGTTTTGCGGCGGCGCTGAGCGACCTGCTGACGGGCGACCGGCCGCTCAGCGACCCACAGGCGCTCAAGGCGGGCATCGATGCGCTGCCGCCCGCGCCGAAGCGGCAACTGACGATGCTGCTCGACGCGGCGAAGGGGGATCCGGACGCCTTTCGATCGCGCGTCGCGGAGTGGTTCAGCGAAGGCATGGATCGCGTGGGCGGCTGGTACAAGCGCGGCGTGCAGCGCCAGACGTACGCCATGGCGATTCTCGTCGTGCTGGTGCTGAATCTCGACTCGGTCCAGCTCATCAACCGCCTGTGGGCGGACTCAGGCTTCAGAGCCGCGGCGGTGGAGCAGGCCCGGGCCCGCGTTCAGGCGACGGGCGTCGCTGAACTGCCGGCGTCCGGCGAGCCGGTCCTCACGGGGATGGCGTCGCTCACCGACTCCGAGACGAGGCTCTTGAGCTCGCTGCGCGGCTGGGCCGATGATCGCAGCCGTCTGACGGCCGACCTCGTCGTCAAGGGCGACTCGCTCGGCGTGCGATCCGCGTGGCTTGCGGGCGCCGCCGTCACGCACCTGCCCGGGTGGATCGTCACGATCCTCGCGATTGGTCTGGGCGCGCCGTTCTGGTTCGATCTCCTGAATCGCTTCATGAATCTCCGCAACGCGGGACGGGCCAGCGACGAGCCCCGGTCGAAGGTGTAACGTGCGCCGCCTCCAGATCGCCTTGATCGGCCTGACGATCTTCGTCGCCGCCTCCGCGGTCGGCGAGGGGCGCGAGCCCTCGACGCTCGTGTTGAAAAAAACATGGGTCACCAAGTACAGGAACCTGCTGTCGATTGACGCCAAGGTCACGGTCACGGCGCTGAACACCGGCAAGAGCGAGGACGGCGACACGCACGGCGGCAGCTTCAAGAACGGCGTCGGCCTGCCCATGGTGGTGGAGATCCTCAACGGCCACGCGGCCGCGCAAAAAACAGCGCGGGACGCGCTGAAGCCGGTCGCCGGCGCGACGAACGAGAAGGACATCTATGGCGCGTGGCGCCTGTGGTTCGAGCACCCGCCGAGCGGCGCCGTGCAGTGCCAGAGCTTCGGCAAGAAGGTTCCGCCGATCTGCCAGAACCAGACGCTGGACGGCGCGGACTCCAACCCGCACCACTCGTTCGAGATCCATCCGGTGTTCGCGGTGAACGGCAATGCCATTGGGCGGCCGTCGCTCATCCTCACTCCCGATAACGAGCAGGTCAAGACGGCCGAGTCCGCCAAGGCGGAGTACACGGGCCCCAACAAGAAACTGAGCATCGTGCGGAGCACCACCGCGCTGACGCTGTCGTCCATCAAGGTCACGCACAACTACGTCAAGTTGCGCATCCGCGTGATCAAGGCCAGGACCGAGACCAAACGTGCCAGAGACGCCACGGTTGACGGCGGGTTCGTCAGGGCGAACGTCCTGGAAAGCGGGGGCGACCACCTCGTGTTGATGCCCGACCTGCGGTTCTTCTACTTGCGGGACAGCGCGCCCGGTGACGCGCTCGACGCCGCCGCGGTGGGCAGCGAGTTCATCGTCCTGGGCATGCCGCGCATCAACCTCGACGACGTGATGAAGGCCACGACCAATCCCATCCCGTTGCCGTTCGAGTTCATCGTCGTCGCGCTGATTCAGACGCTCTGATGGAGAAACCAATGACCCTTCGAAAGATGCTCGTTCTTGCTGTTGCCCTCGTGATTGCCGCCTCGCCGCTCTCGGCATTTCAAACCAAGCCCGCGGACGTGACCGGCACCTGGACCGGCACGCTCACGACCAGCGCCGGTCAGCCGGGCCAGGCCCACATGGAACTGAAGCATAAGGGGACCGAGCTCACCGGGACCGCCGGGCCACGACCGGAAGCGCAATTGCCGATTGCCAACGGCAAGGTCACGACGGTCAAGGACGTCACGAGCGTGACGTTCGAAGTCACTCAGAAGAACGGCGCGGTCATGAAGTTCGACCTGAAGCTGGCCGACGGACGGCTGAAGGGCACAGTGACACTCGAATTGAGCGGCCAGAAACAGGAAGGCACGATCGACGTCGGCCGCGAGAAGTGATCGGCGTCGTCGACGACCTCTCCGGCGACCTTCGGTACGCCGTGCGCATGATGCGTCGCACGCCGGGATTCACGGCCGCAGCCGTGGTGTCCCTGGCGCTGGGGATCGGCGGGACGACCGCGATCTTCGGCCTTCTGGACATCCTGCTGCTGAGGCCCGTGCCTGTGGTCGATCCGCACAGCCTCGTGCATGTCACGACTGCCGGTGAGCGCGGCGATGCGCACTCGGGCTCGTCGAACTACCCGTGGTTTCAGCAGGTCGCGTCTCGAACCGATCTCTTCTCTGACGCGATGCTGGTCAGACACGACGTGCACAGGGTCGGCATCGGCGGGCGAGTCGAGCCGCTCACCGGCCAGCGCGTGACGACCAACTACTTCAGCGTACTTGGCATTCGACCGGTTCTGGGCCGCATGTTCGCGCCGACCGACCGGCCCGAGATCGGCGCCAGCCCGGTGGTCGTGATCAGCCACGGCCTCTGGCAGAGGCGCTTCGGGGCGACCCGAATGTCCTGGGCACGCGGCTGACGGTTGATCGACATCCGTACACGATCGTGGGCGTCGCACCCCCGGAATTCCACGGCATCCTCGTCGGGTGGACGATGGACGTCACGATGCCGCTCGATTCATCCGAGTTCATGGATGCGGGCAACTGGTTCACGATGCCGCTCATCGCGCGCCTCAAGCCGGGCGTCGAGATCTCGCGCGTCGCGGCCCAGCTGGACCCGCTGCTGCAGCAGCTCGTGCCGGCGAGCGTGAGCGAGCGGTTCCGACGTCGCTACCTCGAGCGCGTCTTCGTCGATTCGGCCGCCCAGGGACTCACCGACCTGCGCGCGCCATTCTCGAGGCCGCTGCGCCTGCTCATGGTCGCGGTGGGCCTCCTCCTGTTGATTGCGTGCACGAACCTCGCCGGGTTGCTCGCGGCCCGCAACGCCGCGCGGCAGCACGAGCTCGGCATGCGATTGGCGCTTGGCGCCAGCCGCGTCCGCATCGTTCGGCAACTGCTGACGGAAAGCGCGTTGTTGTCGTTGCTCGGGGCGGCTGCGGGCCTCGTTCTGGCCATTTGGGGCGGCAACCTGATTCTGGCGCTCATGCCGCCGTTCTTCGGGCCGATCTCGGTCGCCGTCACACCCGATTCCCGGGTGCTGGCCTTCGCGCTGTTGGTCACGGTGGTCACGACGCTGTTGTTCGGGCTGCTTCCGGCGCGGCAGGCCGCCAGGCTGAGTCCGCTGCCCGCGATCAACCGCGGCAACCCGCGCGTGAGCACCGCGCGAACACGCGTTGGCCGGACGCTGGTGACCGCGCAGTTTGCCCTGTCACTCGTGCTGGTGGCTCCCGCCGTGCTCGTCCTGCGCACGCTGCTGAACCTCTCGCACGTCGAAACCGGCTTCGACCGCGATCACGTGCTGGTGGTCACAATCGATCCGCAGGGGACCGTCTACGAAGGCGATCGCCTGCGCGAGTTTCAGCGGGAAATGCTGGCGTCTCTCGCCTCGGTGCCGGGCGTCGCGCACGCATCGCTCTCCACCAGCTCCCCGTTCAACGGCAATATGGATGGCCGCCGGCTGAGTGTGCCTGGCGTCGCGCCTCGCGACGCGGATGACAGCGTCATCCAGGTCAATCTGGTGGCGCCGGGCTACTTTGATGCGTTGCGAGTGCCGATCCTCCGGGGTCGTGCCATCGACTCGCAGGATCAAGGCGACAACCCAGCGGGTCGCGGTCGTGAGCGAAGACTTCGCGCGCCGCTTTTTCGGCGATGCCGGGGCCGCCGTCGGCCGGAGTATCGGGATCATGCGCGGACCGACTGCGGTCTCGCACGAGATCGTCGGTGTGGCCAGGGATGTGCGGTACCAGGATCTGCGAAAGGCGTCGGAGCGGCTGGCGTATTTGCCGTGGTTTCAGGCCACCGATCTCAGATCGTCGCAATTCGAATTTGTGATTAGCACAGACGGGAATCCGGCGAACTGGATCAACATCGCGCGAACCGAGGTGCTGCGGCTCCGTCCTGATGCGCCAATCGTCGCCGTCGAGACGATGACGAGCGTCATCAACCGCCGCCTGCTGAGCGAACGCCTGCTCGGCATCCTGGGCGCTTTCTTCGCCATCGTCGCACTCACCCTGGCGGCCGTAGGCGTGTATGGTCTCCTGGCGCACGCCGTGTCCAGGCGAGTGCCGGAAATTGGCTTACGCCTCGCCCTTGGTGCGCGACCTGGTCAGATGCTGTGGATGACCCTGCGAGAGACGCTCGTGCTGGCACTGGCAGGCGCGGGTATCGGGACCGTCTGCGCGGCTGCGAGCCTTCGTGTGCTCGACGGCGTCATCTTCGGCTTTCTACCCGCCGACCCGGCGAACCTGGTGGGCGCGGCGCTGGTGCTCGTGCTGGTCTCACTGGCGGCCGCCGTGGTCCCCGCGCGCCGCGCGGCCTCAGTCGATCCGCTGGTGGCGCTGCGGTCAGAGTAATCGCGGTTCAGCCCCCCTGCACCTGCGCAAACGAATGTACCTTGACGTCGCGGCCGTGAAAGCCGGGGATGTGGCGATGAGGCGCCGTTCGCCTCCCGGCCACACCGTCAGATGCACCTCGGCCTGGTCGGCGCCGGGTTCCATCGAGAGCCATCCGAGCGGCGCTTCACGGCCTGCGGAACGGCGGCGAGCCAGTGCGGCCAGAGCGCATCCACGTCGGCGTGCCCGCCGGTCGACGGGTAGAAGCGCGCGGCTTCGGGCAGCTGTCCGTCGAGGACCATGCGGTGAATGGCCGCGAGGAGCAGTAGCGGCGCCTGCATCCGCGAAACCGGCATCTCACGCCCGAGCGCCGCCAGGCAGGGCCCCTCGGCGCGGACGTCCTCGGCCATGCGCTGCAGGAGCGCCTCGTACATGGGCGATCCGAGTTTCACCGCCCACGCCGCCTGGTCGAGGCAGCCCTGCGCAACCTCCTCGCGATTCATGCCATCAGGATAGCGGTGTCATCCGCGCGGTGTTCATCACTGAACATTTCGTGACTCGCATCCTCCAATTCAGGCAACTGAGTTTGCTGGGTAATAATCAAGTCCATGCTCAACCGTGCCGTTCGCGCCGCGATGGCGCTCGTCGGTGTCGTGACGCTCCCGTCGGTGCTGTCCGCCGCCCAGTCCCAGTCATCCCAACCCGCCGCCCAGGTCCAGACACCTGTCCGCGTGCCGGGTTCGACCGTCACCGTCACTGCGACGAAAGAACCGGCTGACCCTGCGGCGCTGCCCGTGGCCGTCACGGCGGTGACGGATGCGCTCTTGAAGAGTGCCGGCGTGACCTTCATTGCCGACGCGGGCATCTTCTCGCCGAACACCATCTTCACGGAATTCACGGCACGCAAGCTGAGCAATCCGCGCATCCGAGGCATCGGCGCGGGGCCGTCGAATCCGGGCGTCGTGACCTACGTGGACGGCGTGCCGCAGCTCAACGCGAACACCTCGAGCCTTGATTTCATCGACGTCGGGCAGGTCGAGTTCGTGCGCGGGCCGCAGAGCACGCTGTTCGGACGGAACGCCCTCGGCGGGCTGATCAACATCACGAGTACGCGGCCGTCGCTCAGCAAGTGGGGCGGCAACGTGGCGGTGCCGTTCGGATCGGACGCCTTGTTCGAGACGCGCGCGAACGTGGCCGGTCCCCTCGTAAAGAACAAGCTCGCCGCCGGTTTCAGCCTGGCGTTCAGCCAGCGCGACGGCTTCAGCACCAATACGCTCACGGGCCACGACCTCGATTCGCGCGAGGCGTTCTCGGCCAAGGGCCAGCTGCTGTGGCTGCCAAGCCAGAGCTGGGAGACGCGCCTCATCCTGAGCGGCGAGCGCGCCCGTGACGGCGACTACGCGCTGAACGATCTCAAGGCCGTGCGCGAGAACCCGTTCGAGGTTCAGCGCGACTTCGAGGGCTTCACGAACCGCGACGTGTTCTCGACGGCCTTCATCGCGCGCCACGAGGGGAAGAGCCTGGCCTTCACGTCCACGACCGGCGTGGTGACGTGGAAGACCGAAGACGAGACGGATCTGGACTACACGCCGCTGCCGCTGTCGACGCGGCAGAACACCGAGGAGGCCACCCAGTTCACGCAGGAATTCCGCTTCGCATCCGCCGCGGCCGCACCGGTGAAGCTCTCGGATCGCGTCGGCATGCGCTGGCAGGCCGGCATGTTCTTCTTCACGCAGGGCTTCGACCAGCTGGCGGTCAACAACATCGGCCCGTTCGTGCTGTCGCCCTTCATCAATTTCCCCGTGGCGCAGACGTCGCCGGATGCCGAGCTGGACGATCGCGGCATCGGCCTGTTCGGCCAGGCGACGTTCGCGCTCAGCAGCAAGCTCGAGGCGACCGCGGGCGTGCGGTTCGACAACGAGCACAAGGAAGCGAACCTGCTGACGTCGTTCGATCCGATGATTGCGCCCCCCGTGCAGGTCGACGACGAGCAGGACTTCTCGGCGGTCTCGCCGCAGTTCGCGGTGGCCTTCCGGCTCCGTCCCGGCACGATGCTGTTCGGCCACGTCTCGCGCGGCTACAAGGCGGGAGGATTCAACCCCGTCTCGCTGCCCGGCGATGAGAGCTACGGCGAAGAGCACGCCTGGAACATCGAGGGCGGCGTGAAGGGCGTGGCCGCGAGCGGCCGCTTCAGCGCGTCGGCCTCGGTGTTCGCCATCGACTGGGACGACCTCCAGCTCAACCTGCCGATCCCCGGCACGCAGGCGCAGTTCTACATCGACAACCTGGGCGGCGCGACGAGCCGCGGCGTGGAGTTCGAAGTGGCCGGCCGGCCTTACGCCTGGCTCGACCTCTTCACGGCGGTGGGATTTGCCCGCGCGCGGTTTGCGGACGGCACCTCGTCAGGCAGCTTCGATATCTCGGGCAACAAGATCCAGAACACGCCGGCCTACACCGCATCCTTCGGCGCGCAGGTGTCCCGCGATCTCCAGAACAAGGGACGCCTGTTCGGCCGTGCGGACGTGGCCGTCGTGGGCGCGTTCGAATACGACGAGTTGAACACGCAGCGTCAGGATGACTACGCGCTCACCAACTTCCGCGCCGGCTGGCGCGGCAGGATGCTGGTGGTCGAGGCGTGGATGCGCAACGCGTTCGACACCAGGTACGTGCCGCTCGCATTCGCCTTCCCGAATGGCCAGTCGGGCTTCCTCGCGGAGCCCGGACGCCCGCGGACGATGGGCGTCAGTTTCGGGATAGGGTTCTGAGCGCGCGGAAGCGCGACCGAGCGAACGGAGCGGGGCAAAGGGGCCCCCGCGAGTGAGCTCGAAAGGGGGGTGCGGCGGGGACGAAGTCCCCCCGCTCCTATTTAGTCCGGCCGACGTCGACGGCGGCTTCGCGTTTGTCACCGCTCGGCGATTCAGCGTTGGCCTTGCCCTTCAGGCGTCCGTCGACCAGCGTCAGGGCGAACTTGAGGGTGAGGCCATTGGGCTGGGTGGCGTCGAAGGTCACGCTGGTCACGTCCTTGGCGGTCGTGACTTTGCCGTTGCTGATCGCCACTTGACGGTCCGCTGACGGCCCCGCCGTGCCGGTGACCTCCGCGCCCTTGTGCTTCAGGTCAATGTGAGCCCCGCTTGACCCCCCATCGCTGGGGGTGAATGTGCCGGTCCAGACGCCGGTCAGGTCGGCCGGCTTGGCCTGAAACGCGGAAAGAGTCGACGCTGCCACCAAAAGTGCGACAGGCAGCGCGAGGATTCTGCGAAAGGTCATGAGTTTCTCCACGTGAGTAATTACGCACGGGAGAGGAGATGGTTCAGCGGCCGCTCGGGAACGCGTTCAGTCCCGGAGGGAACGTCAATTGCGTCTCGCCGGTACCGGACACGGGAATGCTGAACAACTGGAACCGCGCCGCGCCTCCCACGGGCCGGTGAAACACGATCCGCCGGCCATCGGGCGACCACGTCGGCGTCAGATCCGGGGCTGAGTTGTCCGTCAGAACGATCTGTCCGCTGCCGTCCGCGTTCATGATGCAGATCTCGAAGTCGGGACCATTGCGACGGCAACTGAAGGCGATTCGCCTGCCGTCCGGCGACCATGATGGCGCCCGTTCCTCTTCCGTGTTGTTCGTGAGCCGGACGGGCTTTCCGGTGCCGTCGGCCCGCATGGCGTAAACCTCGGCCGTCGGAGAATTCACCGGACTGTCCGTCGCCGCGTGACTGGTGAACACGATCGTGGTCCCGTCAGGCGACCAGTCCGCGTCGTCGTCAATCGCCGCCGGACTGGCCGTCAAGTTTCGGGGCTTGCCGTGGGAGCGAAGTCCGTCGTTCCCGTCCATGATGAAGATGTCGCTGTCCCCGGTCGCCGCGCCCGGATCGGGTTTGATCGGCAATCCAGTCCCCGAAGCCGATGCGTGAAAGGCAATGTGCCTGCCGTCAGGAGACCACGTCGCGGAGCTGCCTCGGACGAGGAACTGTGGATCGGTCCCGTCGGCATTCATGACGAAGAGGTCGGATGTATTGAGCGGCTCGCTCTCGCCGCGTCGCCGGCCGCTGTCGAAGGCCACGCGGGTGCCGTCAGACGACATCGCCGGAAACAAATCGGGGACGGCATTGCTGGTCAGGCGACGCACCGAGGTCCACGCGTCGTCTGTCGCATAGATCTCGGTGGCGGCCCAGGTCCGCAGGGGATCGGTTGCCGGGTCGGCGCCCGGCTCGTGTCGGCTGCTCACGAACACGAGCGTGGAGGTCGACGCGATCTGCGGACGAGCTGATGGGGTAGTGGAAGCTTGCAGGATTCCCATGGCCACCGCGATCGCGACGGTCCAGCCCCACTCGGCGGCGCGAAGTCGATGCACCATTGTCGTCGCTCCGAATTACCGCAGCGCGGCCAGCGCGGCCGTGGTGGTCTCGTGATCGCGGATTTCGGCCGCCGTCTTCTTCGGATTGAGCTTCAGCGCGGTCTCGTAACTCCTGATGGCCGCTGGCTTGTCGCCGCGCGTGGCCTGAAGCCGGCCCAGCGTCTGATGGAGCTGATACGCATCCGGCAGGAGCGTCAGTCCCAGCCCGAGCACCTTTTCGTTGGTGCCAGCCTCCTTGCGATTCGCGGCGCTCGCGGCCGCCTGAATGCTTGACGCGCTGACGTAGTAGTCCTTCAGATTCGGCGTCGCCTTCACGGTCGCGATGGCGCCATCAACCGTGCCCGCCGCCATCGCTTCCCGCATGAGCTTCGCGAAGGACAGCGGCTTGACCGCGAGAATCTCGTAATCGAACGTCAGCGTCGAATTCGCCGGGATGCCCGTCCGCTCGCGCGCCCCGTAGGCGAGCTCCGGCTTCATCGTGATGATGATGCGATCGCCCTCGCGCACCTGCCGCATGCCTTCGGAGAAGCCGCGAATCACGCTGTCTACGCCCAGCGTGTACTCGTAGGGCGAACCATCGGTTCGCGTGTTCCAGAACTCCTTGCCGTCCGCGAGATTGCCGATGCCGTGAATGACCATCAGGTCGCCGGTCTCGGGCTGCGGTCCGTTGCCGAGCTTCGTGAACTTGTAGACCAGGCCGGATTCGGTCGTGATTGTCTCGCCGATTTTCGGGCGGTCCTGGGCGAGGGCGGGCGCGGCGATACCAAAGGCCAGGAGGGCAGCGAACAGTGGTCGAGTCATGAGGGCATGGTAGCGCGAGAGACAAGATCTGGCAGACGACGGTGTATGCTGCGGGCTTACGAGCCGTCCGGCGAAGCAGGATGATAAAAACATTGTCGATTTGGAGTCTCGCGCTGATGGCCGCCGTGGGAATCGGCGCCTGCGAGCGCGCAACAGATCAAGCGTCTGGCCAGGCGGCCACCCCCGGCAAGACCCAGGCTGGGGCGCCGGCCATCGTGCAGCCGGGCGCGCCCGGTCAGGCCTCGACGGTCGTCTCGAGCGTCCCCAAGTTTCACGACAACAACTACACGGACGGCGATGTGAAGTTCATGCAGGGCATGATCCATCACCACAGTCAGGCGCTCCTGATGGTGGCGATGATCTCCTCGCACACAAAGACGCCGGAGCTCGTCGCGATGGGCCGGAAGATTCAGCTCTCGCAGAGCGGCGAGATCAAGTCGATGACGGAATGGCTCACCGCGCGGAAACAGGACGTGCCGATGCTCAATGCGGATGGGACGGTCATGGACCATGGGGACATGGCCCCGATGCCCGGCATGCTCACGCCCGGGCAGATGAAGGCGCTCGACACCGCGCGCGGCGCGAAGTTCGACGAGCTGTTTCTCACCGGCATGATCCAGCACCACAAGGGTGCGCTGAAAATGGTCGCTGATCTGCGCGAAGCCGGCGGAGGGAAGGAGCCGAACATCGGCGACTTCCTGAACGAGGTCGACAACGATCAGCGGATGGAAATCGTTCGCATGTTCGGACTCTTAGGGAGGCCAGTGGAATGGAAATGAACTCGCGCACTCGCGTTCGCTTCATGATTATCAGTGCGGCCCTGTTTCTCGCGGTCACCACGGCCTTCGCGCAGAATCCTCCGCCGGCACCACAGACGGCAGGCGCCCCCGCGCCGCAACAGGGACGTGGAGCAACCGTCGGACAGATTCCGATTCCGCAGCCCTGCACGCCCGAGCAGATTGCAGCGGCACAGGCGGCCGCGAACCAGCCAGCCGATGCCGCCGGTGGGCGAGGCCGCGGCGGTCGCGGTGGCGGCGTGCCCTGCCATATGCCCGATCCGCGCGAAGGCCTCAAACCCGGCAAGTACGACGCCGGCGAGGCCGCGCTCAACATGAAGCTCGTCACCACCATGCGCCAGCCCGACGGCATGTTCGATCCGAATTCAACGAACGGACGCAGCCTCGAGTACGCCAACTCCGACCTCGCCTTCGGCATGAACGGCCGGCTGGCGCTCCAGGGCAACTTCCACGGGTTGATCTTCTACAACATTGAGGATGCCGCGAAGACCTCGCTGCAGACGATCGTGTCGTGTCCAGGCGGCCAGGGCGACGTGTCGATCTGGGGGAACCTCGCCTTCATGTCCGTGGAGGGCTACGGACGGCTCGACTGCACAGCAACGCCGTCGCCGAACGCCGGTCGCGGACGCGGCGCGGCTGCGCCTCCCGCAGCAGGCGCGACGCCTCCGGCTGCAGGCGCCGCACCCCCGGCGCCGGTTCAACCGGTCGCGGGCGCCGGACGCGGCGCAGCTCCGCCCGATCCGGACCGGATGTACGGCGTGCGGATCTTCGACATCTCCGATCCTCGCAAGCCCCGCCAGGTCGCGGGCGTGCAGACGTGCCGCGGTTCGCACACGCATTCGATCGTCACGGATCCCAACGACAAGGAGAACATCTACATCTACGTCTCCGGCAGTTCGGGCATTCGATCGGCTGAGGAGAAGGCGGGCTGTGTCTCGGATCCGAACGCGCCGAACACATCCACCTACGGCATCGACGTGATCAAGGTGCCGCTGAAGAACCCGGAGCAGTCGGCGGTGGTCAGCCACGCCTACATCTTCGCGGACGCCAATACCGGGCAGCTCGCCAGCCTGCACGGCCGGCGTCAGGGCACCGGCGAACCCAGCCCGAACCCGACCTCCGGGTGCCACGACGTCACCAGTTTCCCGTTCCACCAGCTGCTCGGCGGCGCGTGTTCCGGCAACGGCCTGCTGCTCGACACGAAGAACGTGGCGAAGCCCAAGCGATTGGATGACGTCGCCGACGCCGCATTCGCGTTCTGGCACTCCGCGACGTTCAACAACGACGGGACCAAGCTGCTGTTCTCCGACGAATGGGGCGGCGGCACGCAGCCGATGTGCCAGAACATCCATCCACCCATGTGGGGCGGCAACGCGGTGTTCGACATCCAGGGGACGGGCGACAACCGCCGTCTGAAGTTTGGCGGGTATTTCAAACTGCCGGCGTGGCAGACGGCGAGCGAGAACTGCGTCGCGCACAACGGCAGCCTCGTGCCGGTGCCCGGCCGCGACATCATGGCCCAGGGCTTCTATCAGGGCGGCGCGACGGTCTTCGATTTCACCAACTCCGCAAGCATCAAGGAAATCGCGTACTTCGACCGTGGACCGATCGACGCGACCAACCTCATCATCGGCGGCTACTGGTCGGTCTACTACTACAACGGGTTCCTCTACGGCTCGGAGATTGCGCGCGGTCTCGACATCTTCGAGTTGACGCCGAGCGAGTATCTCTCGCAGAACGAAATCGACGCGGCCAAGCTGGCCACGCGCGAGGGCTGTGGCGCGTCGAACGACCTGAACGTGCAGTGCCAGCCGCACTACGTCTGGCCGGCCAGCTTCGTGGTCGCTCGGGCGTATCTGGATCAGCTCGCACGTGAGAAGGCGCTGCCCCAGGAACGCATCGACGCGCTCAACGCGGCCATGAAGGATGTCGAGGGCGCGAGCGCGGCGAACCGCAGGGCCGCGGTCGCTCGTCTCGACACGCTGGCCGCCGAGCTGGCGAAGGACGGCGCGGCCGCGATGGGCATCAACGCCGCGCGGATGAAGGCCGCCGCGTCAACGATCCAGAAGCGCAACGCGCAGGCGAAGTAGCGATTCCTGACGGGACTGGGCGGTTGTTCACGCTCACACCTTCGCCGTGACACCGATTGCAATCGCGATCGCGTGTGCACGGCCGTCGTCGACAAAGGGAATTGCACGGGGGTCGACGTCGACGCCGTCGAGTGTCGCAAGGCGCACGCCGCCGTGACGGTGAGCGGAGTTGTCGACCGTGATGCGGTAGCGCGTGCCGCCGTGCCGCAGGTCGATCGAGTAGTCGGGCCACATCGCCGGCACGCACGGATTGACGCTGATCGTGTTCCCGTGGCGCCGCAATCCGAGCAGTTCGTAGATCGCCGCCTGGTACATCCAGCCCGCCGAGCCCGTGTACCACGTCCATCCGCCGCGGCCCACGTGCATGGGATGGGCGTACACGTCGGCGGCGACCACGTATGGCTCCGTCCTGTAACGCTCGACACCCCCAGGCGAACGCGCATGGCTCGTCGGATTGACCATATGGAACAGCTCCATCGCCTCGTCACCGCGGCCCAGGCGCGCCAGTGCGATGACCGTCCACAGCGCTGCGTGCGTGTATTGACCGCCGTTTTCGCGAATCCCGGGGAGATAGCCCTTGATGTAGCCGGGGTCATGATTCATGCGGTCGAACGGCGGCGTCAGCAACAGCACAATCTGCGCGTCGCGACGGACCAGCTGTGAGGTCACGACGTCCATCGCCCCTTCGGCGCGGCGCGCGTCGGCGTGGCCCGAAAGCACGGCCCAGGACTGCGTGAGTGAGTCGAGCCGGCACTCCTCGTTCTGTATCGACCCGAGCGGCGTCCCATCATCGAAATAGGCGCGCCGGTACCACGCGCCGTCCCACGAGAGCTCGAGCGTGCCTGTGAGCCAGCGCGCCTGCGTGCGGTAGCGATCGGCACGCGCATGCTCGTTGCGCTGGCCGCAGAGCTCCGCCACATCGGTGAGGACCGTGACCAGGAACCAGCCGAGCCAGACGCTTTCGCCCCGGCCCTCCGCGCCCACGCGATTCATGCCGTCGTTCCAGTCGCCCGTGCCCATGAGCGGTAATCCGTGCGCGCCATACTTCAGCGATCGATCGATCGCGCGACACAGGTGATCAAACAGCGGCGCCGAGACCGTCGACACCGACGGCTGTATGTACGCATCGTGCTCGTCCGGTTGCAGCGCGGGCGCATCGAGGAACGGCACCATCTCGTCGAGCACCCCGGTATCGCCCGTATGCCGGACGTAGAGCGCGGTGGCGTACGGTAACCAGAGGAGATCGTCCGAACAGCGCGTGCGCGTACCGCGTCCAGATGGCGGATGCCACCAGTGCTGCACGTCGCCCTCGACGAACTGCCGGGCCGCCGCGCGGAGCAGGTGCGCACGGGAAAGATCGGGACGTGCGAAGAGCAGCGCCAACACGTCCTGCAGTTGATCGCGGAAGCCGAACGCGCCGCCCGGCTGCGACGGCCCGCTGCGCGCCCAGATCCGTGCGCTGAGTGTCTGATAAATCAACCAGCGATTCGTCATCATGTCGAACGAATCGTCGGGGGTATGCACCTGTACCGCGCCGAGCGTGTCGTCCCAGAACTGGCTCGCGCGCGCCTGCGAAGCCCGGACGTCGCGCACGGTCGCATAGCGAGACACGAGCGCAGACGCCGCGCGCGCGTTCGCGCCCTGACCGAGCACGAACGCGACCTGCCGTGTCTCGCCTGGCGGGATTTCCAGATCGATCTGCAGAGCGGCGCAAGCGTCGAGCCCCGCCCCTGTTCGCCGTGCCAGCCGCGGTCGCGCGAGCGCGGCCGGGCCGGCGGTCGAACCGTGGCGGCCAAGGAACTCCGTCCGATCGCACGTGTACGACGAAGGCGCCTCTGTCCCGTGCATGAAGGCGACGCTGTCGCGGAAGTCCTGGTTGTAGGCGTTTCGGGCCAGCACCGCCCCGGTCGTGTCGTCGAACTCCGTCACGACGAAGCGGCGGCCCATTCCCGTCGGCGGACCGAGACACCACTCGACGTACCCGAAGACACTGATGCGGCGCACGTCGGCCGAGGTGTTCGTGAGCGTGAGGAGAGAGGTCTTCACTGGATCGGCGGGATCGACGGACGTGACGAGATCCTGAACAAGCCCGAGCGTCGCATGCTGATAGCGGGTCGAGCCCGCAGTGTGGCTGATGATCCAGCGCCCGCTCCGCCGGTCGCGGCGCGTGGGACCTGGCGTCGCGGCCCACACGGACCCCGCATCGTTGTCGCGAAGATAGATCGCCTCACCGGTTGGATCGGAGATGGGATCGTTCGCGAACGGCGTCAGCCTGTTCTCGCGGCTGTTGCCGGCCCAGCTGAACGCGGCGCCGGAACTCGTCACGATGGTGCCGAATTCAGGATTCGCGATGACGTTCGACCAGGGCAACGGCGTTTCGCGATCGCCGTCGAGCACGACGACGTACTCTCGGCCGTCGGGAGTGAACCCGCCGAGACCATTGCCGAGCACGAGGCGCGGCCGTTCGATCGCCGTGGCGGCGGGCGCCGGCGCCGTGAGCGCCACGGGCGGCGTCACGTCATGCTCTTCGAACATCCAGGGGGTGGGCCGCGCCATCTGAAGATCCAACGAGCCGAAGTCGTCGACCAGCACCACGCGCGCGGCAGCGGCAAAGAGATCGCGGTCTGCCTGTCCCATACCGTCCGTGCGCAGGAGGAAGACACCGCCAGGCTTGTCCGTCCAGGCGGCCCAGCGGCCCTCGGCAAGCAGCGCCGTCAGCTGCGCCTGAAGTTCGTCGAGATAGTCGGCCGCGTGCTCGTTGAGAATGACGACGTCGGCGCGCAGGCCCTGCACGCGCCAGTACTCCTGCGCGAGCAGCACCTGCCGCACGAGCGGGAGGGCATCGACGCCGCCGGCGCGGACGACGACGATGGGAAGGTCGCCGGAAATGCCGTAGCCCCAGAGATTCGACTGCGCCAGGGTGTTTCGGGCGAGCGCGTCGGGGCTCGAGCATGAGACGTCCGTGCCGAACACGCGCGATGCGATACGCGCGCTGAGCATCGCGAAGTCGTCGCTGACGCCCAGGTGCTGCAACGTCACCCGCGAGTGCGTGAACGCCATCGACAGGGCGCGCGAGGTCGCACTGCCGTCGCGGTACTTGCTGATCAGCGCTCGCGCGGCCTCGTGGCTGGCGGCCACACCGGTGGCGAAGGTGATGCGCACGAACGCGCCCGGCGCGAGGCGGACCCGGTCGCGCAGGGCGGCGACCGGATCGAGGACGGCGCCAGTCGTGCCTGACAACGCGCGGCCCTCGAGCGCGATCGGGTTGGCCGTCGTGCGGCCGCGGCCGATGAACTGCGCGCGGTCGGTTTCCCATTCGACCGCGCCGCCGAGGCGTCCATCGACGCCGAGCACGTGGAACGCCCACACGCGCTCCTCTTCCGCCGAGCGCGGCCGCCGGCTGAACAGCAGGCCGGCGTGCTGCGCGTCGTGCGCCGTCTCCACGAACAGTTTGCCAAACGCCGGATGCGCGATGTCGTCGTCCTGCTTGCCGAGGACGATCTCGGCGTAACTTGTGACCTCGATCTCGCGCGGCCGCGGTCCGTGGTTGGTGATCGACAGGCGGCGGACTTCGAGGTCGTCCTCAGGGGACACGGCGATCTGCAGTTGCGTCTCGAAGTCGCCGTCACGCCGCGTGAACAGGCACTTGTCCAGGTCGAACGCGACGGCGTAGTCGTCGGGCTCGCGACCCGGAAACGGCAGATACGTGGGTGACCAGACATCACCGGACCAGGGATCGCGCAGGTAGATAAAGTGCGCGCCGGCGTCCGTGGTGCGGTCGTCGCGCCGCCGCGTGATCGCCAGGCCGCGCCACGTGCTGAACCCTCCGCCCGCCTGCGTGATCGCCGCCGTATAGCGGCCGTTCGAAAGAAAGTGCTTGTGCACGTTGGCCGTGTGCGGGGAGACGAATCGCCGCGCGCTCGCGGGCGGTACGGAGATCCTCAGGTTCGCGGCATCGGCGGGCCGCACCTCGGTCAGGATGGCCTCCCGCGGCACCCGTTCCTGCAGGATCAGCTCGGTGGCCTGCACGCGCGGGTCGGCGTGAAAGCGCGTCACGAACACGTCGCGGCTCACGACATTCGTGAGCGCCACGAGCGACATGCCCTGGTGATGACTGAAGAACGCCCTGACGATCTCGGGACCGTCCCGCCGCACCGGAAGCTCGGCCGCGGCGAGTGAGACCGGTGCCCGGTCGCCGTAGTCCAGGGCTTCGTAGAAACCGTACCGGCCGAGGGCGCCCACACGCATCAGCCGCCGCATGTTGGCGGCGGCTTCCGCCGGATTGACCAGGCCGGCCAGCGCCGTGGCGTACGGCGCCACCACCAGGTCGTCCTCCAGGCCGCGTTTCAAGCCGAGGCCGGGCACGCCGAACGCGCGGTACTGATACGTCCCCGCGCGATCCGTGACCGCATACGCGGACTCCGACATGCCCCACGGAATCCGGCGATCGCGCGCGTAGTCCATCTGACGCCGCACACTCGCGCGGCAGCTCTGATCCAGCAACGTGCCGGCGAACGAGCGCATGACGACGAGCGGCAGCAGGTACTCGAACATCGTGCCGCCCCAGGACATGAGCGTCGCGCGGCCGTGCACGCTGGTCACCAGCCGGCCGAGCTGGAACCAGTGGTGCTGCGGCACGTCGCCCTTGGCGATTGCGACAAAGCTGCCCAGCCGCGCTTCGGACGCCAGCAGATCGTAGAAGGCGTTGTCCGCGCGGCCAGGACCGTCCGCGTCCGCGAGGCGATAGCCGATGGTGAACATGCGGCGGCGCCGGTCGTACAGGAAGGAGAAGTCCATCGCGTCGGCGAGACGTGTCGCGCGTGCGGCGAGCGCGGTCAGCGACTCCGCCGCGTCGTCGGGCAGGCTCGCGTGGACGTCGGCTTGCGCGCGTTCCAGCGCGGCGGTCCAGAACGCGCGCTCGTCATCGTCGGCGGACGGCGGCAACGACGCGAGCACGTCGCGCGTGTCCGCGACGCCGTCGAGCCGCTGTCGCTCGGTCTGCGGCGCGGCCGCCAGGGCCTCGAGCGCCTGCGTCACTGCCATAAGGACGCCCGCGAGATTGCCGCTGTCGACGGTCGACACGTACTGCGGCCGCAGCGGTTCGCGCGTCGACGTGTCATACCAGTTGAGGAAATGTCCATGATGGCGCTCGAGGCTCTCGAGCGTCGTGAGCGTCCGATCGAGCCGCGCGATGAGCGCCGGCGTTGTGAGATACCCGAGATCGTGGGCCGCGACCGAGGAGAGGACGTACATCGCCACGTTGGTCGGCGACGTGCGCCGCGCGACCGGCGACGCGGACGCGGCTTCCTGATAGTTGTCCGGCGGCAGCCAGCCGTCCTCGGCCGTCACGAAGGTCTCGAAGTACGACCAGGTGCGGCGTGCGGTCGCGCGGAAGAGCGCACGGTCGGGCTCGCTGAGTGGCCGCTCTCGCGGCCCGATGGGCCGGCTCAGCCAGTAGCCGAGTCCGGGCGCCGCCGCCCATAGAAGGAGGAACGGCAGAGCCGTGACGAGTGCCGACGGACGCGCCACGGCGATCAGCACCGCCACCGAGGCGGCGATGATTGGACTCGCCATCATGTCGATCTCGAACTGGCGCAGCCCGCGCCGGCCGACGAGGCCCGCCGACCGGCCGGCGGTCACGGCTGCGGTTTCCCACTCGAGTAGCCGCCGCCGCGTGAACATCAGGCGCACGAGCGTGAGCACCACGGCGTGGGTCGTCTGCCACGCGTGGTAGGCCATGAACGTGAGGCCCAACAGCACCTGTCCGACAGCGATCGCGGCGTCGCGGCGGAGATTGCGCCAGAACACCGGAAGCGACTGCGACCTTCGGGGACCGATAAGCAGTCGGCCGATCAGCGGCAACAGCTGCGACGCGATGACGACCAGTGCGGCCATCATCCAGAACCAGAGCGGGCCTGGCAGGAACGTCCAGCCGGCGACAAGCATCACGAGCAGCGCGAGCGGCACGACACTGCGCCTGAGGTTGTCGAGGATCTTCCATCGCGCCATCAGGGACAGCGCATTTCTCGTCAAGCCGAGCCGGGAAGGGACGAACGGAAACAGCCAGAAGAGGATCTGCCAGTCGCCGCGGATCCAGCGATGCTGACGGCGCGCATGCGTGAGCACGCTCGTCGGATAGTCGTCGACAAGCTCGATGTCCGATACCAGTGCGACGCGCGCGTGGAGACCCTCGAAGAGATCGTGGGAGAGCAGCGCGTTGTCGGGCACGCTGTCGCGCAGCGACGCCATGAACGCGTCGACGTCGTAGAGCCCCTTACCAGTGAAGATGCCCTCGGCGAACAGATCCTGGTACGTGTCGGACACGGCCGTCGTGTACGGATCGACGCCGGTGTGGCCCGAATAGAGGCGGGCGAACAGGGAACCCGCCGCACTCGCGAACGTGACGCTGACACGCGGCTGGAGGATCCCGTAGCCGTCGACGACCAGACCGGTCTTCGGATCGATCAGCGGTCGGTTCAACGGGTGCGTGGCGATGCCGATCAGCGTGCGCGCGGCGTCGCGCGGCAGCGCCGTGTCGCTGTCAAGCGTGATGCAGTAGCGCACCGACGGCAGTATCGATGTGTCGCCGACGTGGACGACGAAGCTCGTGTCCTCGGCGCCGCGCAGCAGGCGATTGAACTCCTCGATCTTGCCGCGCTTGCGCTCCCAGCCCATCCACAAGCTTTCCTGCGCGTTCCACTGCCGGTTGCGGTGGCACAGGAAGAACCGACCCTTCGGGGCGTCGCCATGTTTCGCATTCAGCGCGCGGACGCCCTCGCGCGCCGCCTCGAGGATGGCGGCGTCCTCCGGCCGCGTCTCTTCGGTGGCGTCGCGGAAGTCGCTCAGGATGGCGAAATGAATGTGCGGGTCCAGATTGCCAAGCGCCTGGACCTCGAGATGCGCGAGCAGATCGTTCACCCGCGCGACGCTGTCGAGCATCGTCGGCACGATCACCATCGTCCGGTCGGACTCGGGCACGGCGCGCAATTCGAGGCGGGGCAGGCGCCGCGGCGGTATCAGCCGGCTGATCAGGCGCTGCAGAATCTGAATGGTCAACTCGCTCGCCGGGATGACCGTGACGAGCGCGACGGCCGCCAGCGACCAGTCTCGCCAGCCGTGCGCGTAGGCGTAGACCAGGGCCGTGGCGACGAGCCCGGCGGTGCCCAGCCCAATCGTGCCGAGGTAGCCGAGCGTCGCGTTGCCGAAGAACCATCGCGCCAGATGAACTTTCAGTCCCGGGTGCCAGCCGATGCCCTTTTCGAACTGACGCCGCCCGCCGCCGATGAGAAAGTAGCCGACGTGCGCGCGCCGGTCGCCCGGTGTCTTCTCGGCCACCTGGCGGGCGCGCTCGACGCCTTTCAGGGCAACGCGCAGTTGTGCCTCGCCGGCCGGCGCCGCCATTTCCTCGACCGCATGGCGGTAACGGTCGCGGCTCTGAAAATCCATGCGGGCGTACACGCCGACTGGATCGCGGCGGAGGACCTGCTCGACGAGGCTGACACTCTCGAAATACTCGGTCCAGTCGAAGGTGGCGACGAGGCGAAGGCTGCCGACGAGGCTCGACACGAACGCCTGCTCGGTGGCCTGATGGCGGCCATCCGATCGGATCGCGTCTTCGAGTGTCTGCCCGCGCGCGGCCAGCAGCGCGTCCAACTCGCGCCGCAGTTGCCCGGCCTCCGGTTCCGTCTCGCGCGATCGCTGGAGCAGGCGGACGACAAAGGCCGGCGCGATGTCCGCCGGCCACTCGCGCTCCGCCTCAGGCGCGGCCGCCAGGCGATCGGCGGCGCGCCGGTGCCTGCGATCGGCAGCGAGCACGTCCGCGCGTTCGCTCAGGTAGTGCACGAGCGACAGCTTGAGCACGCTCGGCCACGCCCACAGCTCGCCCATCGTCAGGGGCGTGATCGCCTGGAAGGCCACCATGAAGCGGTGGAGGCGCTGGGCGTCGAGACGGCCGGCGCTGTGGCCGACCAGTTCCGAGGCCATCGCATGCACGCGCGCCTGACCGGCGAATTCGTCCGTCTGCATCTGCGGAAGACGGTGGTAGAACGCGGCCGGCAGATCGTGTCGGATGTCCCGTGCCGACGCGGCGATGACGGGGAAGTTGTCGAGCAGCCACTCGGCCGCCGGCGAGGACTCTTCGCCTTTCCGGGCGTCGTCGCTGAGATCCAGATACACGTCGCGTAGGGCGCGAAGATCGCGATCGAGCCCGGAGAGATGGCGGCGGGTGTTGAAGTAAGAACGGCGGCGGGTGGCAGCCGTCAGCAGCGCCGCCAGGCGGCGGGCATGCTCTTCGAGCGGTTCGATGCCTAACAGTTCCATGCGGCCATCAAATACGAGGCGAGCGTCTCGCCAGACCCGGAGCGAGCAAGGCGTCGCGCTCGTGCTCGATGCGCTGTGCGAGTTCGTCGAGGATGTTGCCTGGCACCTACGTGCACGTTACCAGAGGCGAAAGAATCGTGCCGGAGTCTCCTATTCCGATCGCAGCGCGCGCACGACGTCCACGCGCGACGCCCGCGCCGCCGGCGTCACCGACGCCAGGATAGCCGCGGCGACCAGGACCAGGGCCGCGGCGGCGATGGGCACGAGGCCGGGAATCTGCACGCCGGACACGAAGCCGCCGACGACGCGCGCGAGCAGGACGCCCCCGACGGCGCCGGCGACGATGCCGAGGACGCCGATCGCCGCGCCTTCCTTCAGCACGCCCGTCAGCAGATGCGTCGGCGTCGAGCCGATGGCCAGGCGGACGCCGAACTCGCGGGTCCGCGCGCTCACCGAGAACGCCAGCACACCGGCCACGCCCACCACCGCGATTAACAGCGCGACGCCGGCGAATCCGGTGAACACGAGCGCGTTGACGCGATTCGGCGCCAGGACTTCGGCGCGAATGTCATCGAGCGTCGCCGGGCGTTCCACCGGCTGATCGGCCGCCAGCCCGCGGATGACTTTGGTGACCGCCGGCACCAAGGTGTACGGATCGATCCTGGCGTGGATGAACAGCCGCCCGCCGTTCATCTCCTGCTCCATCGGGTGATACACCGTCATCGCCGGCTCCGGCACGAGGTTCTCGTCGTCGACATCGGCGGCGACGCCGACGATTCGGCGCGGATCGGTGCTCACGCCGATGAACTTGGTGACCGGATCGGTCCAGGTCAGTTTGCGATTGACCGCGTCCATGCCCGGGAACATCCGCTTGGCGACGCTCTCGCTGATGATGACCACACGCTCGCCATCGCGCCGATCGCCGTCGTTGAAGTCGCGTCCGGCGATCATCCTGACGCCCAGCGCCGGGAAGAATCCTGGTGACACCGTCCGGAATCGCGCCCGCGGATCCTCCTCGCCGTTGGCCCTGCGGTAGCCCTCCACTGTGAACTGCGCGGCGAAGAAGCCGGGATCGCGCCACGGCACGACCGTGCCCAGCGCAACCTGCTCGACGCCCGGCAATTCACCCACTCGACGCAGCACTTCCTTGTAGAACGTGCTCACCTCCGCCGGCTTCCGCTCGTAGGACACGACCGGCACGTTCACAGCCAGCACAGTGCCGGTAAAGCCCGTCTGTTGTCGCTGCAGCGCGAAGAGCGTCGTGATGAGCATGCCGGCCCCGGCCACGAGGACGAACGACGCCGCGATCTGCGTCACCGCGAAGACGCGCAGCCGGCGGTTCGTACCCGACGTGAGCCGCAGGCTTCGGCCGCCAAGGCCGATGCCATTCGAAGACTCGGCCGACGGAAGCCGGGGCACGAACGCGAGCACGATGGCGACGAGGACGGCGAGCGCGCCACCGACCCAGAGTAATGTCGCGTCGACCGTCACGTCGTGAGCGCGCACCGAGAAGCGCGCCGCATACTGCGCCAGCACGGCGACCATGGGTCGCGCCACAGCGACCGCCAGCAACGCGCCGGCCAGACAGAGAACAACGC
>Ga0137427_10000335_pt1 | contig 25120 bp, 20 predicted proteins | sample EasRivERMZT700_2_FD_102309 | JGI IMG/M metagenome (GOLD analysis project Ga0137427, IMG submission 102309) | Soil microbial communities from meander-bound floodplain in the East River, Colorado, USA - East River MetaG ERMZT700_2 | ecosystem: Environmental > Terrestrial > Soil > Floodplain ...
ACCGCCGCCGCCCCCACCGCCACCACGGCCACCACCACCGCCGCCCGGCCCGCCGCCGCCAGGTCCGCCGCCGGGCGTCATGCCGCCCATGCCGCGATTGGGCTGACCGCCGCCCATGAAGGGATTCGCGCCAGGCGCGCCAGGCTTGTTGACCACCGGAAGGATCACGCCAGTGACCACTTGCATGCCTTGCTTCAGGTCGCCGCTGACGAGCTCGCTGAACTGGCCGTCCGTTATGCCGTAGCTGACGCTAATCGACTTCAACTCTTTCTTGGCTTCGTCCCACGTCCAGACCGCTCCGCGCTGAATGATTCGCGGCGATTCTGGCATGAGCTCGTCGATCTTGTCCGCGTTGCGCTCAGTGAGCGGCCTCGTGTCGCCGCCCGTGTTTCCGGCCATCTGGTTACGGCCACCACCGCCGCTGCGCCCGCCGCCGGGCGCGCGGCCGCTCGCGTTGTTGCCGCGCATGCGCGCCAGCTGCTCCGGTGTCATGTTCATGCTGCCGCCGGTCCCGAACGCACGGTTGCTATTGCCGCGTCCACCGCTGCGCCCGCCACCCTGGTTGCCGCCGCGGCCTTGCGAGTTCATCGCCGTCTGATTCGCGCCGCCGTTCTGCGGAGTGCCATTCAGGCCCGGCTGGGCTGCTGCCGGCGCGCCCGGAGTATTCGCCGTCTGCTGACCGGCGTTCGCGCCCTGACCGCCCGGCCGGCCGTCACCGCCCGCTGCGTTCCCGCCATCAACCCTGCGGCCCTGACCAGCCGCCGGTTCGGGGACTTCGAGCCCCGCGTAGATCTCCTTGTTCGGCTTGAATCGCAGCGCGGCGTTCGGAATCCGAAGCGCGCCCTCGGCGGTCGAGATGATGATGCGGACCTGCGCCGTCATGCTCGGACGCAGCTTCAGGTCGTCGTTCGGCACCTTGATCCACACCGGGTAGGTCACGACGTTGTTGCTGTTCGTCGCGTTGAGCCGGACGGCCTCGACCGTGCCGCTGAACTGCGTCTGTCCGTAGGACTCGACGATGAACGTCACCGGCATGCCCGTCCGGACCTTGCCGATGTCGGCCTCGTCCACGCCGGCCGTGAGCCGCAGGCTCGTCAGGTCGGTCGCGATCGTGAAGAACTGCGCGACGTTCACGCTCGACTGCACCGCCTGGCCAATGTCCACCATGCGCTGGACGACGACGCCGTCCACCGGCGACACGATCGTGCAGTACTTCACGTTCAGCACGGCTTCGGCGAGTGTTGCCTCCTGCTGGAGGATGCCCTTTTCGGACGACAAGATCTGCGCCTGGCGGCTCTTGACCTGAAGCTGCGACGCCTCGAGTTGCTGCTTGGCGACCATCTGCTTGTCGTACTGCGCCTGCATGCGATCCAGGTTCAACTGGTCGTTCTCGAGCTGGATGCGCGACTGGGCGATGTCGTTCTTCGCCCGCTCGATGTTGGCGTTCGCGATCGCCACCTTCGTCTCGAGCAGCGCCGGATCGAGCCGGGCGATGACCTGGTCCTTCTTGACGATCGAGTTGTAGTCGACGAAGAGCTCTTTGACCGTCCCGGATACCTGAGACCCGACGGGGACGAGCCGTTGCGCTTCGAGCGCACCCGTGGCCTGGACCACCTCGACGATGTTCTGTTGAGAGACGGCGGCCGTCTGCACCTGCGGCTTCTCCTTCGGCTTCCCGTAGTTCAGGTACCACCAGGTGCCGCCACCGGCGCCCGCAAGGAGAACAAAGATGGCAATCAGCTTTTTCATGTGAGTTACGCCCGTTCAGGGTGTGAGTGAGCGGCCCCGCGCCGCAGTCCAGTCCAACCTTCTTCAAAAAGTGTGTAGACGCTCGGGACGAGCACGAGCGTCACGAGCGTCGATGCCGTGAGCCCGCCGATGACAACCCGCGCCAGTGGCGCCTGCAACTCCGCGCCTTCGCCGATGCCAAGCGACATCGGCACGAGCCCCAGAATGGTCGCCAACGAGGTCATCAGAATCGGCCGGAGCCGTATGCGCCCAGCCACTTCGACCGCTTCCCTCAGGGGCTTGCCGTCCCGCCGCCTGAGCACATTCGTGTAATCCACCAGCAGAATCGCGTTGCTGACCACGATTCCCGCCAGCATGATTACCCCGATATACGCCTGAAGACTGAAGGACGTTACGGTCAGTTTGAGGGCGAGGACCACGCCGATGGCGGCCACGGGGACCGAGAACATCACGATGAAGGGGTCGCGCAGGGACTCGTACTGGGACGCCATGACCGCGTAAACCAGCAGAATCCCTAGCATGAGCAGCACTTGGAGCTGCTGGAAGGCCTGCGCCTGCTGCTCGACCTCAGCCCCGAAGCCAACGGAAAAGCCCTCTGGCACCGCCACCCGAGGCAGCCGCTCCTTGACTTCTTTGACGGCGTCGCCCAGGGCGATTCCGGCCTCGAGATCGCCGTTGACCCGGGTAGGCCGCTGCTGGTTTTTCCGCTCGATCTGGGTCGGACCCGTTTCCGCCCCGAGGTAGGCCAGGTTCTTTGTCTGGACCACCGAACCGGTGGCGGTGGTCAGCAGCACGTCGCCCACCGAATCCACGCGGTCCCGGTCTTCTTCACGCAGCCGCACGATGATGGGGAATTCCTTGCCGCGCTCACGGTAGAACGCCGCCTGGGTGCCGCCGATGTTGGTCCGGATGGTGCTCGCGACACCGGAGACGGACAAGCCCAGCAGCGCGGCCTTGGTCCGGTCCACGCGCATCGAGAGCTCGGGCCGTCCCTCTTCCCGGCTGAGCTGCGGGTTGGCGATGCCGGGCGTGTCCTTGAGGACGCTGAGCACGTCCATCGACACGCGCTTCGCCTCGATCAGATCCTCGCCGCGGACTTCCACGGCCAGCCGGCTGTCGTTGTTGCCGCCACCGAGCGCGCGGTTGAGCTGCTGGTTGCCGCCCGAGGCGCGCGTGGTGATGACGACGCCCGGCAAGCCGACGAGCACGCGTCTGAGATCCGTCGCGATCTGGTCGGTCGAGCGATCCCGCTCGGTGCGCGAGACGAGCTTGACGTTGACCTGTGCGCTCGTGCTCCCCCCGCCGAACCCACCGCCGCCGAACCCGCCTCCGCCGCCGGCGGAGCTGATGATGGCCTTCACCCAGGGTTCCGGAACGTTGGCCCGGACCATATCTTCGAGGCGGATAGCGATGGCTTCCGTGCGCTCGATGCGCGAGCCGGGCGGCATGCGGGCGCTGATCGAAACCTCGCCCTCGTCTGTCTGCGGCACGAGCTCCGTCGGGATGCTCGGCAGGATGAAGAACGCCGCCGCCGTCAGCGCCGTGGCGCCGATGAGCACGGTGGGCCGATGCTGCAGCGAGCGGTGGAGAATCGCGCGGTAAGAATCATCGAGGCCGTTGAGCGCCCGCTCGCTCGACGTGAACAGCCGGCCCATCAGGCCGCGCCGTTCGGACTCCGGCGGCGGCAGCTTCAACAGCCGCGAGCACAGCACCGGCACGATCGTGACCGCGACGAACAGCGACATCGCCAGCGAGAACATGACGACGACCGACAGCTGCACGAACAGGACGCTCGACACGCCGCTGAGGAAGAGCAGCGGCACGAACACCGCGATGTGCGTGAGGGTCGAGGCCAGGATCGCGGACCAGACTTCCTCACTGCCCTCGATCGAGGCCTGCAGCCGCGGCTTGCCGTGTTCCATGTGCCGGAACGTGTTCTCGAGCACGACGATCGACGCGTCCACGATCATTCCGATGCCGAGCGCGAGCCCGCCGAACGTCATCGTGTTCAGCGTGAACCCGGCGAAGTACAGCAGCGCGAATGTGCCGATGACCGAGATTGGGATCGACGTGCAGATGATGAGCGTGGATCGGATGTTCCGGAGGAACAGGAAGATGATGCCGATCACGAGCAGCGCGCCAATGTAGGCGTGCTCCTTGACCGACGAAATCGATCGCTCGATGAACTTCGACTGGTCGTCGAGCAGCGTCAGGTGGACGGACGGCACTTCGCGGTTGGTGCGCTCGATCTCGTTGCGAACGGCCTCGGCAATCGCCACCGTGTTCTTGCCGGACTGCTTCGTCACCTGCATCCGGACGCCCGGCTTGCCGTTGATGCGCGTGAACGACCGGAGATCCTCGGTGGTGTCCACGACGGTCGCGATGTCGCGCAGGTAGACCGGGATGCCGCCCTTGGTTTGCACGACGAGGTCGCGGATCTGATCGAGGCTCTGGAACTGTCCCTGGCTGCGGAGCAGATACGTCGTGTCGCCTTCGTCGACTTCACCGAGCGGGACGTTCTGGTTCTCCGATCGAATCGTGCTGATGACGCGATCCACCGACAGGTCGAGCGCCGTGGTCTTTTCCTTCGACAGCTGGATATGGATCTGCCGGCGCAGGCCGCCGTTGACCGTGACCGCGGCCACGCCGTCGATCCGCTCGAACCGTGGGCCGAGCTCGTTCTCGGCGATCTCGCGCAGCGTGACGCGATCGAAGTCGCCCTCGACGCCGATTCCAACGATGGGGGAGCTCGAGGCGTCGAACTTCTGGATCTGTGGCGGGTCAGCCTCTTCAGGCAGCCGGCCGCGGACCCGGTCCACCCGTGTGCGGACTTCGTCGGCCGCCTCGCTCAGGTTGGTGCCCCACGCGAAGCTCAGCCGCACGTTGCCGCCGCCTTCGGACGCCGTCGAGTTCAGCTGCTCGAGCCCCGGGCACGCCGCGAGCGCCTGCTCCAGCGGTCGAATGATGAGGTTTTCGATTTCCTGCGGGCCGACGCCGCCGTAGTTCACGCGTACCGTGATGCTCGGGTACGTCACGTCGGGCATCAGGTCCACCGGCAGCCGCATGAACGCGATCGCGCCCAGCAGCACGATCACGGACGAGATCATGAACATCGTCACGGGGCGTTCGATTGCGATGCGCGGGATGGACATGTGCGTCTATTTGCCGTTGGTTTGCGCGCCGCGTCCGCGGCCGCCGCTCTGGCCCATCACGGTGATGCGATCGCCGTCGCGCAGCGCGAGGGCGCCGACGGTGACGACGCGCTCACGCTCCTGCAGGCCGCTCAAGATCTCGACGCGCTCGTTGTCCTGCAATCCCGTTTGCACGATGCGGAAGCGCGCATTCTGGCCGTCGACGAGGAACACGCCGCGCTGGCCTTCGATGTCGACCACCGCGGCGCGCGGTACGACCAGCGCGTTCGCGCGGCGCTCGGCGGTGAGCTGCACGCGGGCATACATGCCGGGCTTGAGGCGGAAGCCGGGATTCGGCACCTCGATTTCCATCGTCGCCGTGCGCGTCGCCGGATCGAAGACGGGCGCGACGCGACTGACCTTGCCGGAGAACGTCTCGCCCTCGAAGGCGTCCACGCGCACTTTCGCCTCGACGCCCGGCCCGATGCGCCGGAAGTCCTTCTCGACGAGATTCGCGACGAGGCGCACCGTGTCGATGTCCACCACGGAGCAGATGATCGTGTTGGTGCCGGCAAACGCGCCGGGATCGAGATTCCGCCGGCTCACGAAGCCGTCCACCGGCGACTGGATGCTCGTGTTGGCGAGCGTGATCTTCAGCTCGTCGATGCGCGCCTGCGTCTGGATTTGCTGCGCGCGCGCCACGTCGAGCTGCGCCATCGCGGCGTTGAAGCGCGACTCGGCGTCCTCGAGCTGCTGCTTGGACACGAGGCCGGCGCGATCCTGCGTCTGGTTGCGGGTGAAGTTGTTCTGGGCGACCTTCAGGTCGTTCTCGCGCGCGGTGACGGTCGCCTTGTTGACCTCGAAGTTGGCCTGCGCCTGCTTCACCTGCTCGGTGATGTCGCGGTCTTCCATCTTCGCGATGAGCTGGCCCTTCGCGACCCGGTCGCCCATCTTCACGAGGACGGACTCGATGCGCCCGCCGACGCGCGGCGCAACGTCGACCGTGACCTCCCCAATGAGGTTGCCGACGACGGTGATGTAGTCGACGAGGTCCTGACGTCCGGCCGCGGCGGTGTCGACGGTCAGCGGCGCGCGCCCGCCGGCGCCGCGTCCCGGAGGGCCGCCAGCGGATGACGAGGGTCCGCTCGTGCTCGTGGCCGGGGCGGCGCTGGCGGGTCCCGCGTTTCCGTAGCGGTAATACCAGGCGCCGCTAGCTAAAACGGCAAGAACGACGATGAGGAGAATGGGTTTTCGCATCGCCGCGCCGAGCCTATCGCAGCCTGAGACGCCGTGCCAACTATCCGCCGACCCTTTGCTGCTTCTCGAATTCCGCCACCGCGTTCAGGTACGTAATGATCGCGTTCAGCTCGGCCAGCCGTGCGTTGGTCAGTGACTGAAGGGCATTGGCCACTTCGAACGGATTCGCCAAGCCGACGGTGAACCGCGTCTGGGCCGCGTCAGCGTTCTTCTCTTGAGCGATGAGCGCTTTCTTCCGGGCTTCCAGCTGCCGGAAGGCGTTGTTGACGTTCAAGCCGGCCTGCGTCACCGACTGCGTCACAGTCAATTCCTGGCCCTTCAACGTGATCTTGCTCTGCTCGTACTGCAGCTCCTGCTGCGCCAGGGAGGCCCTGGCGGCCACCAAGCCGAAGTTGTAGCTGTAGCTCAGGTTGATGTTCCAGCTCGGCCGATCCACCATCGAGCCGAACACTTGGCCGTAGCCGCCAGGCGTCAACACCCCGCCCGACGTTCTCGGGCCGCCCGAGCCGGACATGCGGTAGCCGCCGCTCAGCGTCATGGCGGGTAGCAGCGCGTTCCGTCTGAGCTCCAGATTCATCTCGGACACCTGAAGGTTCTTGCGGCTCTGCTCGAGGTCGGTGCGCTGTGCCAGCGCGTTCTGAATAGCGCCCTGGATGTCCACGGCTTGCAGTTGCGCCAGCGGTTGCTCGGTCGGGTTGATCGTAGAGGCATAGACCGGGTCACTGGCGCCGTTCACGAGCAGGCGCTTGAACGTCAGCTCTTGCGTCCGCCAGTTGATCTCCGCGCCGAGCAGATTGGCCTCGGCGTCGGCCACCGCGGTTTCGAAGTTCGTCGCATCAATCGGGGCCACCGCGCCGATTTCGATCTTCTGCTTGCTCTCGTCCAACTGCCGCTTGGCGAGCTCGAGCGAGCGCCGCTGAATCTCGATGCTTTCAATGCGTTGCCGCAGCGTCCAGTACGCCTGGCGCACCTGGGCTCTCAGGTTCTCGATCGAGTTCTGAAGTGTGATGTCCGCAACCTGCCGGTTGACGAGCGCAACCCTCATGCTGTTGCGGGTGTTGTCGATCTTGAAATTCGCGAACAGCGGTTGCGAGTAGTTCGCCGACCAGCCGCCCGTGAACGCCGGGTTGTTCGGGGCGCCGGGATCGTTCGAGGCCGACCGGCCGCTGCTGAACGACGTCGTCAATCTGCCGCCGTACCACGGAGAGTTTTGATTCATCCCAAACTGGTACGACTGCCCGGTGCTCGTGATCGTCGACAAGCCGCCGTCGAGAATCGTGTTCGTGACGGGCCGGCTGCTGTTGTCGTGCGCGAAGGATCCGGAGAACGTCGGCAGGAAGTTGGCGCGGCTGGAACGGATGCTGATGTCCTGCACGATCGGGTTGATCCGCGCCGACTGCAAGTCGAGGTTGTTCTCGAACGCAATCTGGATCGCCTTTTCGAGCGAGAGATCGACGACCGGCGATCCCGGCGTTTCCGGTGGTTTGGCCTGACCGACGACGTAGGGCGCGATTTGCGGAGCTTGCGGCGTTGAGGCTGAAGTTGATGGGCCCTGCGTGCCGGGCGTTACCGCTGGCGTCGCGTTCGCGCGCGTCGGGACGATAATCTGCGCGCCCGGCGCGGCGGCGACCGCCGTCACCAGCAAGAAGGCGGTCCACACCTTCGCGTTTCGAATCGCCATCGTTACGTCTGAGATCAACGTCCGCATAAGCACGTCACTCCAAGGGAAAACCGGAAAGGGACTATCGGCCCGCGTCGATGCGGGAGACTAGCGAGGCTCTCCGCCGCGGCCGCGCTCACGGTTACGGTCGAAGATCGCCTGAAGTTTCTTGTTTTGCTCGAGATCGAGCACGAGGGACATCCGGTACATCATCACGTAGAAGCTCTCGTTCATCTTGGCCCGAGGCACTTCCAAGCGCGCGACCTGGAGCGCGATGGCCGGACTGCCGGCGGTGCGATCGCTCATAAGCCGATTGAGCTCCGCTCGCTGCTTGTCCAGTTCCTCGGTCAGAGGCTCGAGCGCCTTGGCGCGGCGGTCGAAGTGCTGTTCGAGGCTGCGGATCTGCTCCGCGGTGAGACCCAGCTCTTTCTTGATGGCTTCCTCGCGCCACCACGGGGGGCCGCCGCGCTGGCCGGGGACGTTCGTGCCGATTCGGCCTGGACCAGGTTGATTGCCCGGGTTGGCGCCTCGTCCGCCGACCCTCTGCGCTGGCGTGGACGGGGTCGTGCTCGTGGGCTTTGGCGTCGTCGGGCTAGCCTGGGATCCAGCCGGCGGCGGCGTCTGCTTCTGAGCCTGGGAGACGGCCCGGATCTCGAGGCCGGTAAAGGCCAAGGCCGCGCTGAGGCTCAGGGTCCAGACGAGCGCGGAGCGACGAAATGTCGGGAGGTTTCTTGGAGTCACACTCGGACTTACGCCTTAAGGTTTAGGGTCGTTTACGGCCAGCGACTCCAGCCGCTCGATGACCTGGCCCACGAGATTGTTCGGCGTGGAGGCCCCGGCGGTCAACCCCACGCGGATCTGGCCCGGCGGCAGCCATTCGTGGCTCGCGACCTCCGGGACCGCGGCCGTGGACGGCAGGCCAATCGGCCGATGGCGGATCTCGGTCGCGGACACCAGACACCCCGGCTCGGCGATGTGGAACGTCACCACGCGCTCGGCGCACATGCGCGCCAGATTGACCGTGTTGCTGCTGTTGTAACCGCCGATGACCACCGCGACGTCCAGTGGCTCGCTGTCGAGGAGCGCCTGAACGGCGTCCTGGCGCTCCTGCGTGGCGCTGCAGATCGTGTCAAAGGCCCGGAAACGTGAGCCAACCTCAGCATCGCCATAGCGGTCTGTCATCGCCTGACGGAGCATCTCGCCGATTTTCAGCGATTCGCTCATCAGCATCGTGGTCTGGTTCGCGCACCCGATCCGCTGCAAGTCCTCGTCGGGGTTGAAGCCGGGGGAGGCCGACTCGCCGAACCGCGAGACAAAGGCCGGCCCGTCGCTCGGCTTGCGGATGAAGTCGCAGACGGTCTCCGCCTCAGCTTCATCGCGCACGATCAGGTAGTGCCCGCCAGGGATCTCGCTCGCGTGCGAGGCCGTTGCGCGGGTTTCCTCGTGCTGGACCTTGCCGTGGATGATCGACGTCAGGCCGTCCTGCGCGTAGCGGCGCACGTTCTTCCAGACATTCAGGACCGAGCCGCACGTCGTGTCCACCAGCGTGCAGCCCTGCCGCTCGAGGCGCGCCAGCTCGCCGACCGAGACGCCAAACGCCGGCAGGATCACGACGTCGTCCGGGCCGATGGCGGCGGCATCCTCGCCCGGATCGGTGAGGATGCGAATGCCCTGGCTCCGCAGCCGGTCGTTGACGTGCGGGTTGTGGATGATTTCGCCTGTGAGAAAGACCTGCTTGTCGGGAAAGCGCTTGCGCGTCTGATAGGCGTAATCCACGGCGCGATCGACGCCGTAGCAGAAGCCGAACTCGCGCGCGAGGTGGATCGTCAGCCGCCCGTTTCGCCGAACGAAGCCGTTCGCGCGCAGCTCATCGACAAGCTTGCTGTGGTAGGCCGCCGCCAGTTCACCGGCGACGGCGGCCTTCATGTCGAGGCCCTTGCGGAAGATAACGGGTGGCATCAGCGCGACCCCGCGTGGGGCCGCGAACTACTTTACTACCGGACTACCGGACCATCGGCGTGCGCAGCGAAACGGGTATGGCGACCACGGACCGCGGCGTCATGCTCGCCATGGCTTCGAACGCCGACGGAATCGGGCGGTCCACCTCTTCGTAAAGCTGCGGAGTCTGGCTGTTGAGCGAGGCCGACGCCACGGCGGTCGTCGGGCTATCAATCGAATCCGGGTTCTCTTGCGCTGCGGGCGGCTGAGACCCCACCGGGGTAGCGGGACCCTGCGCCCGGTCCGTGAATCGGGCCGAGAATTGACTGCTCACGACGCCGAGCACGATGCCCGCCGCGGCGGCGACGCCCAGCCACCCGGCGGCGACGCGACGGCCGCCGATCTCGCGAGCCAGTTTGGACTGGCTCGGGAACGCGATGACACGCGCGGGCTGGTCGAGTTGCTCGAGCTTTCGGAGAATCTGCTGCTGCTGAGCCAACAACCGCTCTGGCGGAAACGCCAGATCCACGGCCTCGTTGCCCGTAGCGCGGACGTCGTCGAGCCAGCGGCCGAGCTCAACGGCCCGCTCGGCGCAGATGTCGCAGCGCTCGAGATGCGCGGGCCGATCGCCCGACATCACGGCTTCAATCAGGGCCTGTTCCGAAAGATGTCCACCACGAAAGAGCACGTCAGCGAACCGCACGGCTTGACCTCCCACGCGCTGCCGCGGCCGCACCGCTCCCAAGGAGCGTGCGCAACCGCCGGATGGCGCGGAACAAATGGACGCGGACGGTCGACTCGTTGAGCCCGGTAAGCGTGCTCACTTCGCGAGACGTCCGGCCTTCGAAATGACTGAGCATGAACACCATGCGCTGCCGCTCCGGCAGCTTGCTGAGCGCGGCCAGGAGCTGTTGCCGCCGCTCCTCGCCGAGCACTTGTTCCTCCGGGCTCGGGCCGCGTGACGGGAGGTAGTCCCCCGGATCGCGCTCCACCCCGGCGGCGTCGAGGACCGGCGGTGCGAACCATCGCTCGCGCCGGCGCCGCGCCTTCAACCGATCGAGGCAGCCGTTGATGAGGATCCGGGTGAACCAGACCTCGAACGGCAATTCCTCCCGAAAAGTCCCAATGTGCAGGTACGCCTTGATGAAGGCATCCTGCACCGCTTCATCCGCGTCGGCCGAATCGCGCAGGTAGTGCAGCGCGATCCGCACGGCGCGACGCTGGTGGCGGACCACCAGTTCGGAGAACCGCTCCCGCGCCGTGTCCGTGTGACCGGCCGCCTGGAGCGATTTCACCTCGACGGCCACGCGGGCGTCGGCTTCTCGGCTGGTCACGGGCGGGGGCGCGTCGGCTCCTGTCATGGATACGTCACAGATGGGGGGCCGTTTACCTGGGGAAGTTTAACAGGGGATGGGTCTAGAGACCCGTCCGTTCGGCCATGGCGGGAGTGGTCACTTTCCGTCGAAGGCCGAGCTCACGCGGAGACGCGGAGGCGAGGGCGTGACCGGCCGGAAGATCGCGAGGCGCACGCCGATGACACCGATCGCCATTGACCCCGGTGTCATCGACGTGCGCCTCGCGATCTTCCCGGCGGCCAACCGGCCGCCGGACCGAAGGTCCGCCGGTCACGCCCGATCCAGAGACGCGGAGACCGCTCGTCAGCACATCCGCGGGCTCGGCCGCGGGAGCCCAGGTCCGCTCCGCGTCTCCGCGTGAGCCGAATTGAGCGGTTGGCTACTTCGAGACTCTTGCTCCGGGAAAGTAGTGCGCGAGGATTTCGTCGACCGCATCCCCGCGCTTCGCCCGTGCCGCGGCGCCGACCTGGCAGAGTCCGACGCCGTGGCCGAACCCAGCGCCTTCGAAGACGTACGTGGCGTTGGTCCGCGTGATGGTGAGCTTCGTGCTTTGAATCGTCCGATCGCCGAGCGCGGCATTCACCACCGAACGCAGCTGCTCGCCCCGCAGGGTTCGCGCGTGCTCGCCCGTGACGGACACGCTCGTGGCGCGTCCGCTCGCGTCGCGCGTCGCGACACGGACGTCGTCGAGTTTTCGGCCGACGGCCGTGGCGGCGTTGGCGTTGAGGGCGCTGCGCAGTTTCTCGGCCGTCACCGACACGCGCCATTTGCGGTGCGGATCGATTGAAAGATTGTCGGGCTCGGAGACGAGGTAGGGCACACGTCCGCCCCAGACGGACTCCGCCGCTGCGGTATGACCGCCACAGTCGGCGTGATACACGGCTTCGACGGGGCGCTGTCCGTACGTGAGGATTCGGCCCGACGTGCGTTCCACCGCTTCGCGCGCGACGGTGGCGAATCGCGACGTCCGGATTCGGTTCGGATCGTAAACCTGACAGTGCGTCGTGTCACAGAGATCGAAACCGTCCGCGCTGTGCCGGCCGATCTTCGCGACCGCGTACGTGCGCGTGAGGATCGCTTGCACCTCGAAGATGATCTCCGTCACGTCAGCCGACTGATTGACGGGTGAGACCTCGGCGAGTGTCGAGCCCAGCACGTACTCGTCGAGCGGAATCGACACGACCCGGCCGTTGGTCCGCACCTGCATCCGCTCAGGCAACTCGAGGCTCGGGACCGACGGCGTCCGCGGCCCCGCGCATCCCGCCCACGCCGCCATGCCAGCGAGGAGTACCGCGGGCAGCGAAATCCGTGCAAGGCTGGGACGACTCATGCGATCGCGTATCGGGATGACATTTCTGTGCCTGTAGTCACGCGTGCGCGCCAGTGTGAAGCCGTGGGCAAGCCACTTTGGGCCGATTTCCACTGCATCTGGAATGGTAGAATTTAGTGTTTTTTCTCGACCTCAAGGAGCACCCATGCCTGTGGCGGAGCGGAAGATCGGACTCGAGGCCATCGGAATCGCCGGAGCCTCAAAAGTCCACTGGAACCTCAGTGTCGCGGCGCTGTACGAGGAAGCCGTACGACGCGGCGAGGGCACGATCTCCGTGGATGGTCCGCTCGTGTGCAGCACAGGTCAGTTCACGGGCCGCTCTCCGAACGACAAGTTCATCGTCCGCGAGCCGTCGAGCGAGCAGCACGTCGCGTGGGGCAAGGTGAATCGCGCGATTGACGTCGCCGCATTCGACGCGCTCGAGCGCCGCATGCTCGCGTCGGCGCGCGGCAAGGAGCTGTTCGTCCAGGACTGCTGGGCCGGCGCCGATCCGTCGTACCGGCTGCCCATCCGCATCGTCACCGAGCGCGCGTGGCACAGCCTCTTCGCGCGCCACATGTTCATCCCCGAGCCGGACGCCCAGAAACGGATGCAGCACGAGCCGCAGTTCACGGTGATCAGCATTCCGAGCTTCCAGGCGGATCCGAAGGTCGACAAGACGAACTCCGACGTCTTCATCCTCCTCAACTTCGCGAAGCGCCGCGTGCTCATCGGCGGCACGAACTACGCCGGCGAGATCAAGAAGTCGATCTTCACCGTCATGAACTACCTCCTGCCGCTCAAGGACGTCATGCCGATGCACTGCTCGGCGAACGTCGGTCCGGGTGGCGACGTCGCGCTGTTCTTCGGGCTGTCGGGCACGGGCAAGACGACGCTCTCGAGCGATCCGGGCCGGGGACTCATCGGCGATGACGAGCACGGCTGGAGCGGGCGCGGCGTGTTCAACTTCGAAGGCGGCTGCTACGCGAAGATGATCCGTCTCTCGTCGGAGGCCGAGCCGCAGATTTACGCAACCACCAGGCGATTTGGCACCATTCTCGAGAACGTCACGTGTGATTCCGTCACGCGCGCGCTCGATCTCAACGACGACAAAGCGACCGAGAACACGCGCGGCGCCTATCCGCTCGGCTTCATCGACAACGCCGTGCCGACGGGCCAGGCGGGGCATCCGACGAACGTCGTGATGCTCACGGCGGACGCCTTCGGCGTGCTCCCGCCGATCGCGCGCCTCACGCCGGCGGCGGCGATGTATCACTTCCTGTCGGGCTATACCGCCAAGGTCGCCGGCACCGAGCGCGGCGTGACCGAGCCCAAGGCGACGTTCAGCACGTGTTTCGGCGCGCCGTTCATGGTGTGGGATCCGAACGTCTACGCGAAGCTGCTCGGCGAGCGCATCGCGAAGCACCAGGTGCGTGTGTGGCTGGTCAACACCGGCTGGACCGGCGGTCCGTACGGCGTCGGCTCGCGCATGAAAATCGCGCACACCCGCGCGATGATCAACGCCGCGCTGTCCGGCGCGCTGGACAACGTCGCCTACGAGCGCGACCCGATCTTCAACATCGACGTGCCCACGACCTGTCCGAACGTGCCGCCGGCCGTGCTCAAGCCGCGCACCACGTGGAAGGACCAGGCCGCCTACGACGCGCAGGCCCAGAAACTTGCGAAGATGTTCGCCGACAACTTCAAGACGTTCGAGGGGACGGCGGCGGCGGACGTGAAAGCGGCAGGACCGAAGGTTTGACAAGCACCTGTTAAGCCAAAAGCCAAAAGCCAAAAGCCAAAAAGCTAGAAGCCGGAAGCTGGAAGGGTTTTCCTTTGGCTTCTGGCTTTTTCCTTTTGGCTTTCTTTTGGCTTTTGGCTTCTGGCTTAACATGCGTCTGTGTCTGTGTCCTTCGAGCCCGTCATCGGCCTCGAGATCCACGCGCAGCTGCTGACTGACACCAAAGCGTTTTGCGGGTGCCGGACGACGTTTGGGGCGCCGCCGAATACGCACGTGTGCCCGGTCTGCCTCGGGCTGCCGGGCGCGTTGCCGGTGCTCAATCGTCGCGCGGTCGAGATGGCCGTCACCGCGTCGCTCGCGCTTCACTGCACGATTCACCCCGAGTCGATCTTCGCGAGAAAGAACTACTTCTATCCGGATCTGCCGAAGGGCTATCAGATCTCCCAGTACGAGCGGCCACTCGCGACCGGAGGATGGATTGATATTGATATTGATGCCCCGGCCGCCGGACGCGTGAGCCTCACGCGCGTCCACATGGAAGAGGATGCCGGGAAGTCGCTGCATCATGGATTCCCGGACTCGGACCGCGCGACCTATCTCGACTTCAATCGCAGCGGCGTGCCGCTCATCGAGATCGTCACCGAGCCGGAGCTGCGGTCGGCCGCGGCCGCGGCCGCGTGCTTCACGCGTCTCCGCGAGATTCTCGTGGCCCTCGGCGTGAACGACGGCAACATGGAGGAGGGCAGCCTCCGCTGTGACGCCAACGTCTCGCTGAGGCGGGCCGGCCAGACGGCCTTCGGGACGAAGACCGAAGTCAAGAACGTCAATTCATTCCGGTATCTGCAGAAGGCGCTCGAGTTCGAGATCGCGCGACAGACCGCGATCCTCGAGCGCGGCGAGCGCGTCGTGCAAGAGACGCGCCTCTGGGACAGCGACACCGGCGAAACCCAGTCGATGCGAACGAAGGAAGACGCGCACGACTACCGGTACTTTCCCGAGCCCGACCTGCCGCCGCTGGTCGTCGATGCGGCGTGGGTCGACGCCATCCGCCGTTCGCTGCCAGAGCTTCCGGAGGCGCGCAAGGCGCGCTTCGTGGCCGAGTACGGCATCAGCGACTACGATGCCGACGTCATCGTCCGGATCGGCGGCGGCGCGGATTTTTTCGAGGCCGTCGTTCGGGCGGGCGCGCCAGCCAAGGCCGCGAGCAATTGGGTGCAGGGCGAGCTGCGCCGCAAGCTGAAGGAGATCGGGGCGGAAGACGTTGCCGGGTCCACGATTCCGCCGGCGGCCTTCGCGGAGCTCGTGCGATTGACGGACGAAGGCGTCGTGAGCAGCAGCGTCGCCAAGGATGTCTTCGAGAAGATGTGGGCGTCGGGCCGATCGGCCCAGGCGATCATCGACGCGGATGGGCTGGCGCAGGTCGCCGATTCGAATGCGCTTGGCGCGATCGTGGCACGGGTCCTCGATGCGCATGCTGGCGTCGTCGCCCAGTACCGTGAAGGCAGGACGAACGCTTTTGGGTTTCTCGTCGGACAGGCCATGAAAGCCAGCGGGGGCCGGGCTAATCCGAAAGTCATAAGTGACCTCATCCGCGCTGCTATCGCCAGTTCCTAATCCCTGCGCGCACTTGAGTTGGCGTAGCGCGCAGGATGAGGGGCGGGCTAAAGCCCGCCCCTTCACGCGTAGGCGCGGGCTTTAGCCCGCGCCAATAGCCCATCGTGCGGGGTTCGCCCGTTGACAACGCTCGAGGCTGGTGCCTAGACTGGGGCATTCCTGCTGTTTAGATGGCCTCCAAGAGTCATCTGCCGAGCGTTGACATAACCAACCGCGTCCGCACTGTGTACGGACCGCTGTGCACCTGCCGCTCGGAGTTCTTCCGGCAGGAGATTCAAAAACATCACGAGTGCCTGGAGCGCCAACGCGAGTACTACTCGGAGGGCGCGATTGCGAGAGCCGAGGACGGGCTGGCCCGCATCCTCGGGCAGCTCGACCAGCTTTGCCAGCGTGAAGACGCCGGGGAAGTCATGTGCCAGCTGCTTCGCAAACTCGACGTCGTGACGAAACTCTCCGCCTGGACCGAACCTGACAAACTGCACTAGATTGCCCTCCGCTCGACCCGCTCCCAAGTCCGCTCCCTTCCCCACAGTGCACCGCGTTCCATGAGCCTCAAGGCCTTTGGTGTTGTCGTCGTCGCGATGATCGTCGCGATTGGTGGAGGATGGTTCTGGGGCGCGTCAGGCAAGTCGGCGTTGTCGGCCGAGCGTCGCGCGGCCGTGGAGCGCGCGACAATCGCCGAAGCGCGCGGGGCGTTGCTCAATGCGCGGCTCAGCGTGATCGCCTCTAACTTCGGCGACGCGGCGCGCGATCTCGAGGCGGCGCGCGGGCTCGCTTCGGATCTGCAATCGCGTCTTCGCGAAGTCGGGCAACCGGAGCGCGCCGGCCACGTTCAGATCGTGCTCACGCACATCCGCGAAGCGGAGCGGCTCACCGCGGCGCTCGATCGCGGGGCGGCTGACGCCGCGGCGAAGGCGGCCGAGACCCTCGCCGCTGTCGGGAAATGAGGCGTCCTTCCGTTACTTGATCACCGACGCTGTCACCGCGACCGTGACCTTGCGATCGGTCGCGGGATCAGCAGACTGCGAAATCAACGTGTCCTTGCCCTCGGCGACGAGCACCGTCAGCGACTCGTGGATACTCGCCGGCTTGTTCGCGCCTTGCGTGACGTCCGGAATGTACTCGAGCGTCAGACTGACCAGCACACGGCCATCGGGACGCACGAACGCTGAGGCGTCGACGTTGATGAGGATTTGACGGTTTTGAATGTTGTTCGGGTCGAAGGGCCCCGGAACCTGCACACTGTTCGACGATCTGATCCGGCCCATTTGCCCATCAGCGATCAGCATCGTCACAACTTTCCTAGCGGTGGTGCCGGTGCCGGGTGTGTCCGCAATCGTCAGGTCGATGCGGACGTTTTGCATCGGCATCGAATCTGGACGCGCCGGTTCTGCACGTGCGGGAGCGCGCGCGCCCGGTGGCGCTTGCGGACTCGGGGGCGTCGTGACCGGAACGATCGGAGGCGGTGGCGTGCCTTGTCTGCTGGGCGGCATGACCGTTGGCGCCGCGGTCGGCGGCGGCGTCTGCGGCGTTTGCGCGTGCAGGACGGCGGTCATCAGGCCGGCCGCAACAAAGAGAGTGGGATGTCGATACATGAAGCTCCTCGGATTCAGACGTTGCTCACCGCGCGCCACTGCCGTCAATCGGCTTGAGTTCAAGTGGCACCGTCGCGATGGGTTTCACTTCCAATTGAGGGATCGATAGTGCCTCCGGTTGGATGTCGCCGATTGAGATCGCTTCAATCGCGGGAAGTGCCGGAATCGCCCGCTCCAACCACGCGGCCTCGGCGGCCGAGAGTCGGGGCGTCGAAGCCGCTTTCTGGCGCCGCGCAAGCTCTGGATTCATGGACTCGACAGTTGGCGGTGCAAGGGCCGCGGCAGTTCGGGGCACCACAACGGCGCCAGGCGCCGACGCGAGATTGACGGAGTCGAACGTTCGCATCACCTGGATAGTGATCACGACGGCGGCGAGTGCGAGCACCGCGGCTGGCTTCAGCGTCCACGACCACCGCGGAGCACGGCGCCCCGTGATGCGGCCGAGGACTCGCGCGCGAACATCCACGTTCGCGCCTCGCGTCATGCGCGCGGCGACGTCAGCAATATCAATATCAATGAGTTGCAGCGTGGTGTGGTTGTCAGTCATTGAGCCGCTCCAAGACCAGGCGGCGCGCCTCAGCGACGCGCCACTTGACCGTGCCGAGCGGGACACCCAGCAACCGGGCGATCTCTTCGTACGTGTGCTCGCCCGAGGACGCCAGCAACAGCGTGTCCTTGAGCTTCGGCGACAGCCGGACGATCTCGTCGCGCACGCGCTCGGCCATGTCACGCGACAGCGCCGCACGCTCGGGATCCGGGCTGTCGACCGGCAGGAGGTCCAGCGGATCGAACGCCGTGGTCCGTGCGCTTTGCGTGCGCTGCCACCACGCTCGTCGCTGCCGGCGGCGATCCAGCGCCTTGCGCCAGACGATCGTCAGCAGCCAGGTCCGGAACATCGCGTCGCCGCGAAACCCCGGCAGCTTTTGCCACGCGACGACGAAGGCTTCCTGGGTGGCGTCCTCAGCATCCTCGGGCGTCCCCAGCGCGGCGAGCGCGGTGCGATACACCACGCGCTGGTGCAGCGTCACGAGGTCCCCGAAGGCCTCCCGGTCCCCGGCCCGCGCCGCCTCGACGAGCGCGCGCACCTGCGGCGTTTCGCGGCCTTCGGCTACCGACGCGTCGTGCGGTCCGGCACTCGTCAAGAGATTGGCAACGGCGGCCGTCACTGGGGAAGTAGACATACGAAATGGACAGCTGGTTGGGTAGGGCCCAGTGCCTGAACTATTGAAAGGTTAGACTTTAGCGAATGTTTTCCGAAGAACAGATTTTGAAATTGATAGAAGACCAGGTCCACCATCCGGCGACCGTGAAGGAGCTCCTCCAGGTGCTCCGCATCCCCCGCGAGGAGCGGACGTCGTTCAAGCGACGTCTCCGCGCGCTGGTCGGATCGGGCCAATTGGTCGAAATCCGGGGCCACCGTTTCGGCCTGCCGGACCGAATGAACCTCGTCGTGGGCCGCATCTCCACGAATCCGCGCGGCTTCGCGTTCGTCGACCTGGACTCACCGCAGGACGACCTTCCAGCGAGCATCTACATCGCGGGCAACAACCTGAACCAGGCCATGCACGGGGATCGCGTGGTCGTTCGCGTCGAGTCGCGGAGCGCCCCAGAACGCGCCGAGGGCCGTATCGTCCGCATCCTGGAACGGGCGTCGCAGCGCATCGTCGGCCGGTACGATCTTGATGGCTCGGGGCAGGGATTCGTCGTCCCGTTCGATCGCCGCCTGCTGATGGACGTGCAGGTCCCGAAGGGCGAGACCCGTGGCGCGGCGCAGGGCCAGATGGTCACGATCGACATCACGCGATTCCCGACGGCCGCGCGTCCGGCGCTCGGCCGCATCACCGAGGTGCTCGGCCGGCTCGACGAACCCGGGGTCGACACGGCAGTCATCATCCAGAAGTACGGCTGGCCCAACGAGCACAGCGCGGCGGCCGTCGCCGAGGCCAACCGGCTCGGCACCGTCGTCCGCGACAAGGATCGTCAGGACCGCACGGACTTCCGCAAGTGGGACACCGTGACGATCGACGGCGAAACCGCGCGCGACTTCGACGACGCGATCTCGATCGATCGTCTGCCCAACGGCAATTTCTGGTTGGGCGTGCATATCGCGGACGTCGCGCACTACGTGGTGGAAGGCAGCGCGCTGGACGCCGACGCGTACGAGCGCAGCACCTCGGTCTACTTCCCCGAGCGCGCCGTGCACATGTTTCCGTCCGAGCTCTCGACGGGCCTGTGCAGCCTGAACCCGCACGTCGATCGACTCGCGCAGTCGTGCCTCATGGAGGTCGACCGCCGCACGGGGGCCGTCGTCCGGTACGAGATGCACGACAGCGTGATTCACAGCCGCGAGCGCATGACGTACACGGGCGTGAACGCGATCCTGACGGATCGCGATCCCGCCGCGCTCGATCGCTACCGGCCGCTCCTGCCGATGTTCGAGCGCATGCATGAGCTGTTCGAGATTCTCAACACGCGGCGTCACCGGCGCGGCTCGATCGACTTCGACCTGAAGGAGTCGCAGATCGTGCTCGACGACGCGGGTATGGTCGAAGCCATCGTCGCGGCCGAGCGCAACGTCGCCCACCGCATCATCGAGGAGTTCATGCTGCTGGCCAATGAGACGGTGGCCGCGCACCTCGAAGGGCACCGCGTGCCGGCGCTCTACCGCGTGCACGAAGATCCCGATCCCGCCAAGGTCGAAGTGTTCGAGGAGTTCATCTCCACGCTGGGCTACTCGCTGTCCGCCACATCGGAGCATCTGGCGCCGCGGGACTTTCAACGCCTCGTCGAGAAGATCAAAGGCAAGCCAGAGGAGAAGCCAATCGCGTTTTTGCTGTTGAGGACGATGCAGAAGGCGCGGTACGACCCGTCGAACCTTGGCCACTTCGGGCTGGCGGCCGAGGCCTACACGCACTTCACGTCGCCGATTCGGCGGTATCCCGACCTCGTGGTGCATCGCGTGCTGCGCGAGTCCCGCCACGGGATGTCCGAAGAGCGCATTGCCGAGCTGACCGAGGACCTGCCGGACATGGCCCGCCACACGTCGGAGCGCGAACGCCGCGCGGCGGATGCCGAGCGCGAGCTCGTGCAGTGGAAGAAGGTCCGGTTCATGGCCGACAAGGTCGGCGACGAGTTCGAGGGATACGTCACCGGCGTCAGTGCCTTCGGTCTGTACATCGAGCTCATCGAACACTTCGTCGAGGGCATGGTGCACGTGTCGACGATGGCGGACGACTACTACCGGTTCGTCGAGCGCGCGCACATCCTGCGCGGAGAGAAGAACGGGCGCGTCTATCGCCTGGGCGATCGCGTCACCGTCCAGGTGGTCCGCGTGGATCTCGAGCGTCGGCAAATCGATCTGGGACTGTCGGAGATTCTCGAGGCGGTGCGGCAGTCACCGCGGCGCGGCAAGCCGCCGCGCAGCGACGTACGGCGCAAGCACGAAGAACGGCCACGGCCTCGCGAGGCGGGGCGCCGCCGCGACGAGCGCCGGTCGAGAAAGCGGGGCCGGCGCACGTAGGCCGGCACTCATGTCGTCGCTGGTCGTCGGCACCGCGGGACACATCGATCACGGGAAGAGCGCGCTCGTCAAAGCGCTCACCGGGACGGATCCGGATCGCCTCAAAGAAGAACAAGAACGCGGCATCACGATCGATCTTGGCTTCGCGCATGCGTCGCTGGGAGATCTCGACGTCGCGTTCGTCGACGTGCCGGGCCACGAGCGCTTCGTGCGCAACATGCTGGCCGGCGCGGGCGGCATCGACGCCGTCCTGCTCGTCGTCGCGGCCGACGAGTCGGTGATGCCGCAAACGCGCGAGCACTTTCAGATCTGCCGGCTGCTCGGTCTCGAGCGCGGCCTGGTCGTGCTGACGAAAGCCGATCTGGCCGACCAGGACACGATCGACCTCACCGCGCTCGAGGTTCGCGAGCTCGTCGCCGGAAGCTTTCTCGAGTCCGCGCCGGTGGTGCCGGTGTCGGCGCGCACCGGGGCGGGACTTGACGCCTTGCGCGGTGCGCTCGCGGCGATGGGACGCGCGCCGGTGCGCGCCGGGAGAACCGACGCGGCGCGCCTGCCGGTCGACCGCGTGTTCAGCGTGAAAGGCTTCGGCACCGTGGTGACCGGCACGCTCGTGGCCGGGCGCGTGGCGGAGGGCGATGAGCTCGCCGTGCTGCCCGAGGGGCGTCGCGTGCGCGTGCGCGGTGTGCAGGTCCACGGACGCAGCGTCGCGGCCGCTGACGCGCCTCGTCGAGCCGCGGTCAATCTGGGCGCGATCGATGTCCACGCGCTCGCGCGTGGCGCCACGCTCGCGCCGCCCGATTCACTGCCGGTCACGCGACGCGTCGACGTGCGCATCGAGCTGCTCGGCCGATCGACCGCACTGCGTCATGGGAGCCGGATCCGGGTGCATCAGGGGACGGCGGACATCGAAGCGCGCGTGGCGGTGTGCGCGACGCAGCCGGCCGGCGGCACTTGGCGACAGGCGGCGATCGGCGACGCGGCGGTCACCATCCCGCCCGGCGGTGACGCGTTCGTGCGTCTTCGGCTCCGGTCGCCGATGGCGCTGGCACGGCACGACCGGATCGTCCTGCGCGCGTTGTCGCCGCCCGACACCGTTGGCGGCGGCGTCGTGCTCGATCCCGTCCCGCCGTCGGGCGGGTTGCGACGAGCCGGCGCCCTCGCGCGATTCGAAGCCCTTGACCTGCCGCGATCGGGTGCCACGAACGACGCCACTCGTCTCGCCGCGCTCACCTGGATGCGAGAAGCCGGGGATCGCGGTATCGACTTGGCCGAGCTCGCGTGTCGCGGGGGGATCGATCTCGCCATGTCGGCCGCATGCCTCGCCCAAATCGTCGAGAGCGGCGCCGGCGTGGCCGCGGCCGGGCGAGTGTTCGATGCGAAGGTGCTTCAGAACATCGACGCGAAGATCGTCGGCCTCGTCACGGCGCGCCACAAGTCGGACCCGCTCGATCCCGGCATTCCGCGCGAGGACGTCCGCGAGCGCGCCGCGCCGGCGGCCGCGTCAGGCCTGTTTGATTTTCTCATCGAGCGGCTGGCGCGGAGCGCGACGATTGTCGGGGCCGATCGGCTGGCGCTCGCATCTCATCGTCCCACCAAGACGACGGCCGAGACGCAAGCGTGCGACAAGGTCGAAGGCGTGTTGCGCGAGGCGGGGCTCTTGCCGCCCGATGCCGCGGCCGTCGCGGCGGCCACGAAACTGGCCGCGGCCGATGTCGACCGCGCGATCAAGCTCCTGGTCCGCGAGCGCCGGCTCGTGCTGGTCGGCGGCCTGGCGTTTCACGCCGACCCGCTGGCGGCGTTCAAGGCCGAAGTACAGAAGATGAGGCGAGCCTCGCCGGCCGATCCGCCGGTGACGCTGGACGTCGCGGTCGTGAAGGAGCGCTACGGGTTGAGTCGAAAGTTTGCGATTCCGCTGCTGGAATGGCTGGATCGCGAGCGGGTGACGCGCCGGGTCGGCACGTCGCGGATCGTGCTCTGACTACTTCGTCTTGTTGTCCGCGTCCTCGAGATCGTTCTTGGTCGCGTCCTTGAAGTTCCGAATGCCCTTGCCGATCCCACGACCCAATTCGGGCAGCCGGTTCGCCCCGAACAGCAGCAGAACGATGATCAGGATAACGATGAGTTCGGGGATACCCAGCTTCATGCCCTGATTCTAGCATTTCGTTCAGATTTCGCCGGATGTTGAAACCGGCGGGGGACAGGCGGCGTCCTACGAGACAGGTCTGAACTTTTTGGCCTCCGCCAGCCGGCCCTCTGGTTCGGGCACCCATCTTGCACCTGGGACAGGGGAAACGAAAGCGGCGGTCCCTGAGTATACTGATGGAAACCACGGCTCGAATGACCAATCCCGAGACGGTTCCAGCGTCGGCGCAGCCCAATCCAACCGGGGCCATCGTCTCGGCCGGGTGGCTGGGCAGCCAGTCGATCTTCGACCGTAAGGACGACCGGAAAATGGGGCGCGCCATGAGCGCGTCGATTGGCGCCCATGCGATTGGGCTGACCATCATCCTGATCATCATGACGTGGGCGCCGGTGCGCGACCTCGTCTCGCCCGAGCTCGAAAAGGTCAAGTTCGTCTTCATGCAGGATCCCGGTCCGGGCGGCGGCGGTGGCGGTAGTCCCGCACCGGCTCCGAAGAAGCCCATGGAGATTCCGAAACACAAAGCGCCTGAGGTGCCGGTGACGCCGGTGCCCGTGGTTGTTCCGCCACCTCCGGTCCCGACGCTGACGGCCCCGATTGAAACGAACGCGGCCAACGTGATGCAGGCGACTGGCGTCAGCTCGGTGTCGCTCGCAAGCTACGGCGGCGGCGGCCGAGGCACCGGCATCGGTCCGGGCACCGGCAGCGGTGTCGGTCCTGGCGAAGGCGGCGGATTCGGCGGCGGGGCGTTCAAGCCCGGCAACGGCATCGTCAACCCGAGAGAGCTGAAGTTCTCCGAGCCGAAGTACACCAGCGACGCGATGCGCGCCAAGATTCAGGGGATGGTCATCCTGGAAGCGGTGGTGCTGCCCAACGGCACCGTCGGCGACGTTCGCGTCCTGCAGTCACTCGATTCCCAGTACGGCCTCGATCAGGAAGCCATCAAGGCCGTCAAGGGCTGGCTCTTCCATCCTGCGACGAGGCAGGGCGTGCCGGTGCCGATCATCGTCACGCTCGAAGTGATGTTCCGGCTGCACTGAAGCATCGGTTCATCGCAGAATCCGCGTACGGCTCCTTCCGCCGGGTACGCAGTTTCTGCCACGCGTTCCGCTCGCTCCCTGCGACCCAACACGGTCCGGCCCTTGCAGTCACGGGGCCTCATGAGTCACGACTCGCCCGACACGTCCAAGTCCCCACGACCTCGTCCCCGCTTCATCCCAGGTGTCTACAACTACTGCGACGCCTGGTGCGAGCGATGCGTCTTTCAGCAGCGCTGTCGCTTGCGAAGGGACATGCTCCGTCACCAAGCGGCGGTGAAGGAGGGGGATGCCGCCCTGGCTCGGCTGCTCGATGACGAGGATGACGAGGACGAGTTCGAGGAGGAGGCGTCGTCGGTGTCTCCGGCGCGGCGCGCCGAATTCCTGGCGATCGTGAGCGCCGCGAACGACTACAAGCCCAGCGACGAGGAAGCACGGCGTATGGACGAGGCCTTCGAGCGCAAACGGCGTCTCCAGGCCGCGCACCCGCTCACGATCAGTAGTCGCGAGTACCTGGACGCCGTCTGTCCAGTGATCGAGCCACTCACGCAACTCGCCGGGTCAGCGACCGACCCGTTGCTGGCCGCTGCGCTCGAAGCCATACGGCGCCACGCGCACAGCATCGCCGCCAAGGCCAGACGCGCGACGAGCGGTCTGGTCGGCGGCGATGACGACGATGACGACCTTCACGAACTGCTGGGCGTCCAGTCAGATTCGAACGGCTGCGCCAAGCTCGTGCGACTGTTGATCGCGGAGTCTCGCGATTGCTGGGCGCTGCTGATGACCGTCGGTCCGGTGAGCGCGGACGGGATGCCGGTGGCGATGCTCGAGCGGCTCCACGCGCTGGACCGTCAGATCGACGCGTACTTTCCGCGCGCGATGGAGTTCGTGCGGGCCGGCTTCGATGAACCGGCGGAGCGGACTTCGGACTGAAGACCGGCGGGTTGTTTGATCTAGTCCACTAACTTAGCTAACATGAGGTCATGACCGTGAATGTCCACGAAGCCAAGACGCGGTTGTCCAAGCTGCTCGAGCACGTCGAACGAGGCGGGGACGTCGTCATTTGCCGTGCTG
>Ga0137427_10000336_pt1 | contig 25105 bp, 23 predicted proteins | sample EasRivERMZT700_2_FD_102309 | JGI IMG/M metagenome (GOLD analysis project Ga0137427, IMG submission 102309) | Soil microbial communities from meander-bound floodplain in the East River, Colorado, USA - East River MetaG ERMZT700_2 | ecosystem: Environmental > Terrestrial > Soil > Floodplain ...
ACTCGAGATCCAGGTGCGTGCCCTTCAGATCGACGAACTCGTAGTGATAACGCGCAGCCAATTCTTCGGCTGTTAAGCGGCCATTGTTTTCCGTAAGGTTTTTCATATCAGCGTCATCACGTCCCTACTGTACCGCGGATGCTAAAGATCGGCATGTACAATGAAATCAAGATCGTCGCGATAAAGATCGCGACAAAAATAAGAATCACCGGTTCGACCCAGCTCAACAGCGCCGTCGACCGGATGTTGACGTCTTCATCGTAAAAATCCGCGACGTGATTGAGCATTTCGGGAAGCGATCCCGTTTGCTCACCGACTCGCATCATCTCCAGGGCCAGATCCGGAAAATGTCCCGAACGCTCCAGGCTGTCCGAAAGCGACTGCCCCTCCCGCACACGCATGATCGCTTCGGCAATCGAACTCGAAATCACACGATTGCCGGTCGCTTCCCTGGCCACTTCCAAAGCGGATAAAAGTGGAATGCCGCCTTGCAACAGGGTCGCTAGCGTCCGCGATAACTGGGCCATCGAAAACATCGTCCACAAGTTCCCGACGATTGGCGCTTTCAGCTTGAATTCATCTATTCGATTGCGGCCTACCGATGTGCCGGCGAGGAAAACCAAACCAATTCCCGACGCCACGAGCAGCGGAGCGATCAAAAGCAGATTGTTCTGAAACGCGGTAGACACCGCTATCAGCACCTGCGTGGGTATCGGCAATTGCGTATTCAATCCTGAATACAATTCGCCAAACTTTGGGATCACATAGCTCATGATCACCAGTACCATCACGATAGACAGGGCGATCAGGAAGGTCGGATAGATCAGGGAATTCAAAAATCGCTTTCGGACACTCAGAATCGTCTTCTCGTAGTGAACGAATCGATTGATCACCTCCACGAGATTCCCGCTCCGCTCCCCTGCAAAAATCGACGCATTGTAAACGGTCGGAAATACTCCCTGGGCCCTCAGCGCTTCCGAAAGCATAGCTCCGGAGTGGACGCGGTCGCGAACGTCCGCAACATGACGTCGAAGAATCGGGTTTTTGACTTGTGCCTTCAGCAGATCGAGTGAACGAAGAATCGGTAATCCCGCTTTAATCAACGCCACAAACTGCTGATTAAAGATGATGAAACCTTCCGGGTCGATCTTGCCGCTTCGCTTTTGAATACCTCCGGACAGACTCCAGCCCTTTGGTTCGACGGTGATAGGCAGGAATCCTTGCTCTTGAAGTCGATGGCGGACTTCGTCGGCACTCTGTCCGACCTGGACAGCCCTAACGACTTCGCCGGACGGTTTGGCGTATTTGCAGGAAAACTCCATCAGCTATCGCAGGTCTTACCGACCGATACCTTCCAAAACTGGGATTCCCGGCGGAGGCTTGAACTCAAAGAGTGACTCCCGTAGACCCGTATTCACTCGAATATTGGAGAATACGAAGTCCGATCGAGACCCATCCTCATAAGTCAGCGCCAGCCGACGGATGTGGTAAGTCCCGGGTTCGACCTCCATCATGAGGTCTTTGAGGTCCGTCTTCCGTTTGGGTTTCATGTTAATCACAATGGTTTCTTCAACCTTTGGTTTGACCGAAGGCTTGGAAAAGCTCGTGAATTCCCCTCTCAAGTTCGATCGCCCAACCAGGAACATCAAAGGCATGCGCTCATCCATAACGTCGCGCGCCTGGTCTCTGCGCACCTGACGATCCGCCGGAATATACGACCAAACCGTCTTGCCGTTGGAAACAAACAACTTTTCCTCCGGCGTCTTGTACTCCCACCGCATCATTCGAGGCTTCATCAGATATAAATGACCCTGGTCCTGCTGGGTTCGGTTCAAAGAATCTTGTCCAATCTGAACAAAATCCGCGGAAAAGTCGCGCATTCGGGCAAAAGTCTTGTCCACACCGTCAATTATCGTGTTCAGGGCAGGAGTGGAGGGGCTGGCGGTCTGAGCTAATGCAAGGAAAACCAAGAAGATGTAGCACATCTCTTGAGATTAAGCGATAGCCGCCGGGATATCAACCGGCCGATGCCCTAGCAAAAAACCTGGGTGATGTAGACCTTACTTATATAGATGATACCGGAGTCTGGGGAAAAAGGCGGGAGAGCTAATGCCCGTGGCAAATCGGGTGATGCACTCGATTTGCCACGGGCATGGAACGATGAACCGAAACGTGTCTTACTGGACTGGGTTTCCGGCCTGGCCTGTCGGGGCCAAGGTAGAAATCGTCGAGTAACGAACGACGCCGTCCGGCGTGCTGTAATAGCCGTACCGACCGTTGTTCGTGGAAGCCGGAGTGGCTGTAATCGTATAGTCCACGCCGCCAGTCGCTACCGCCACGCCATAGTTGTATCCACCCTTGGTGGCGTTAAAGCCGGTGTCCAACAAACCGGCGCCGACCAACATGGTGATGTCGCCGTAAGCTCCGCCCGATGAAGAAAGATAGGTTACTTGAGCGGTCGTAATCGTTCGAACCGAGGCAACGGCTGCGGACTCATTGGCAGCCTGTCTGGATCGAAGCAAACTCGGAATGGCGATTGTCGCGATGATCAGGATGATCGCGACCACGATCAAAAGTTCGAGCAGCGAAAAACCTTTGTTGTCCCGTTTCATTCTCAGAATCTCCCTTTCAATGTAATGCCTGTGTTGTTCGGACCTGATACTAGGAACGCGTCATTGTTGTGTCAACGGAAGGTTAGTTCACAAATTGAAACCTATCGAACCGCCTGACCCGCTAACCCAGCAGGCGCCCTAGTCGAATCAGTCGAATACCGAATAAGGTAGTCGGGCGTCGTGTAGTAGTCGTAACGACCGGTTGTGCCTGAAGTCGCAGCAGCGACAGCGGTGTAATCCAAACCGTTTCCAGACACCGTGATCGTGTAGTTATAACCGGCCTTACCAGTCATCAGACTGGAGTCCGCCAAGCCTACCGAGACAAGTTGAGCGATAGTTCCGTAAACGCTGCCTCCGGCCGCCGCCGATGCGTAAGTGACCTCCGCTGTGTTGAGTGTTCTCAGAGTTGCAACAGCGGCGCTCTCATTCGCAGCCTGACGAGACCGAAGCAGGCTCGGGATAGCGATCGTTGCGATGATCAAGATGATCGCGACGACGATCAAAAGCTCGAGAAGTGAAAATCCTTTATTGTTCTTCACGATATCCCCTAGCTGAAGTCTGACTACTCTGGGCGGATTTCCAGCGCTTTGTTGCTGCGTTGGTTGAAACCGAGAAGAGATGATCCGCGAGAGGAGTCAGGTTAAGTTGGGGGAGACCCTCTAGTCTCCCCCGTATACATACCTACGATCGAAGTACTACTGTACAGGGTTGCCGGCCTGGCCGGTCGGGGCCAAGGTAGAAATCGTCGAGTAACGAACGACGCCGTCTGGAGTGCTGTAATAACCGTAACGGCCATTGTTCGTCGATGCAGGGGTCGCCGTAATCGTGTAGTCCACGCCGCCGGTTGCAACTGTCACGCCGTAGTTGTATCCACCCTTGGTGGAGTTAAAGCCGGTGTCCAACAAACCGGCGCCGACCAACATGGTGATGTCGCCGTAAGCTCCACCCGATGAAGACAGATAGGTTACTTGAGCGGTCGTAATCGTTCGAACCTGCGCTACCGCTGCAGACTCATTGGCAGCCTGTCTGGATCGAAGCAAACTCGGAATTGCGATTGTCGCAATGATCAGGATGATCGCGACCACGATCAAAAGTTCAAGTAGTGAAAAACCCTTGTTGCTCTTCGCGTTCTGTCTAGTCATTTATCCTCCAAGATTCGACTTAGTTAAAATGCGCCATCATGGCTAACACTCTCCAGATCCCCTGATCCATTGAGTACTGGCCGAGGATTTGCAATTGCTAGCCCAAAAGCCAAGTGACGCAGACGTTAGGTTTAGCCGGGAGGGTATTTCTTGGATTTAACAAATTACGTCATAGCAAATGTCGCAAAAGGTCAGAACAGGGCTGGGCCGGTCCTGTCCTGCTTCTGTGCTAGAGTGGCGCGATGTTAAAAGCCCTCGGAATAGATGGCCGTCGCGACCTGGCTTTGTTCTTTGCCATCATCAGTTTAGTCGCCATCACACCGGTCGGCGAGGGCACCATTCCGCTCGTCCTTGTTTCCCATCGTCTGCTGCTGGTCGCTATCACGATCGGTTGTTTCTACACCCTCCGAGAACACACTGAAACACGCGTCAGCCCTGGATTCGTGGGTGTCTGCGTTTTGACGCTTTCCCTCATGTTGGTGTCATTGTTCTGGAATCCGGGCTCACGCTTTGACGGTTTTTACCGCTGGTATCAGCACCTGTTTTTCGGCGCGGCCTTTCTCGCAATGGCTGAAATGCATCGTCGTCGAGGCTATAACTGGAAGCGATCCATCCTTTGGGCCGTTGTTGCGATCGACCTTATATATATGCTCGTGGATCTGATTCTCGGGCGCCGGCCACTCATCGGACCTTTTGTTAACCCGAACTACTTTGCTTCCTTCCTGCTTGTTGGGTTTTGCGCGACTATTGCGCTGACTCTATTCGAGAAGGAACGCATTCAACGCATTGTCGCGGCCGGATGCGCATTGCTCCTCTATTATGGGATGACTCAGGCATGGTCGCGGGGAGCCACGATCGCTGCGCTTGCCGTTGCCGGCTTAGCCTTTATCCGCTTTAGCAAGGATCGCGGATTGTCCCGAGCTGCAGTCGCAGCATTCGTCGGAGTCGCTGTCGTTGCCGGCGCACTTGCCAGTCCCAGTCTGATCCGAAAATTTCTCGACCGAGGCCAGATCGATCCCTACAACTACCAGCGACCGCAACTTTGGCTGAGCGCCATCAAGGTCATCCAGGAAAACCCCGTTCTGGGCGTCGGGTTCGGACAGTTCTACTACGTCTCCAAACGCTTCAGTCCTCCGGTGGAAGGCACTGTTGCGCGATATCTCAAACGGCCGGCGATCGCTCATAACGAGTACCTGCAGTACGCCGCTGAAAACGGGATACCCGCAGCTTTGCTGTTTCTGAGTCTGGGAGGTCATCTCTTTTCCATTGCGTGGCGGCGCGCACGCCAATGTTCAGCGGAGCAACGCATCTATCAGGAAGCCGCCATTCTGACCGCTGTGGGACTTGGTACACACGCACTCGTAGATAACAACTGGACTGTTCCCGTGGTGGCCGCAGGACTACTCGTGTTTTCTCTCGGTGATGTATTGCCCGTGCGATCGTGGAGTTTCAAATTTCAACTTCCCACCCGAGGACTCGTTTTAGCTTCAATCGCGCTGCTGCTCATCGTCGTCGACGGAATCCTTCTCCCCGGAGCGGCGGTCTACTTCAACGAATCCGGTCACACTGCATACACAAAGGGTCAATTGGCGAGCGCAGAATCATCGCATCGGCTCGCGACAGCACTGATTCCGAATCACGACGTATTTCTCGACAACGCAGCAATGGTGTATCTCGACAAATACATCGAGTCGAAGGATCGACGCTGGATGGACTATGCCGAAACACTTTTCCTACAGGCGATGAGTGTTAACCCGAATGCCGATAATCCCGCTCGGCACCTCGAGACGCTATATATCCAGCAACTCACCGGCGATGGGGCAAAGGACAAACTCATTCACCTGAAGATCGCCGAGGTGGACCAACACATTCTTAGAATCGATCCTTACAATCCGTTCGTGAGAAAGAACCTGGCGGAATCGCTGTACAATCTGGGGTCCAGAGATGCGGCGCGCGACGAATTAGCCCGAGCCATCGAACTCGAGCCGAACTACATTCCAGGGTATCTGCGGATCGCTGAGTGGTTTCGTGACGCCGGTCACTTCTCTGCAAGTGATGACTACCAGCAGAAAGCATTCGCTCTCGCGACCCGCTATCAACATTTTCAAGCCGTAGAGCCCTATGAAGCCATGCTGCTTGGCCGCCCTTTGAGCCATGAAGACTAAGCCACTCGTTTACCTATTGGCGCTGTCGTCCTTGATATTCGCCATGCTCCTGCCGCCTGAAGCTTATCCAAACGGAAAGATGGCGGTGATTCTATGCGCGACGTTCGCATTCCTCATCGCGCTGTCCGAACGAAAGATCGCGCACTCGTACTTACGAATAGGAGCCTGGATCTTCGGACTGCTCGTGCTGCACACGATGGTCGTCTCCATTGATCTCTATCGATCGCTCGATACATTGACCACGCTGTGGGCTTACTACTGCCTGATCGGGTTCTTCGCCTACTCCAGCGCCGGTTTGGAAAAGTATTTGGCGGGAACGATCGTCGGCCTCGCGCTGATCGTCTCGGGGTATGGCCTCTATCAATACTTCTGGGGCTTCGACCAGATCTATCAATACATCTTCTATTCCGGATCCGATCAGGTGTTGCGTGTTCCCGCGCTCCAACGGATTGCGACCAAACGCGTGTTCTCCACTCTGGCGTTGCCGGGAACACTATGGGGATTTCTGGTTTGCGCGCTTCCCTTTCACGCAATGCTCTGGAAGAAGCATCGTGTGCTCGATGGAGTTCTGATCCTTAGTGCCATTCTCGTACTGACGGCTGGATTCCTGACACGATCGTTTGGCTTCCTGCTTGGCCTGTTCGTACTTGCCCTGACGGCGACTTGGCTGCGTCATCGAAAGGTACTTTGGAATCGCGTGACTCCGGTGGTTCTGCTGGTACTGATTATCGCTGGGGCTGGCTTTTATTCCGCGCGCCGCGGGGTCATCGAGGGACAAAACCCCGCCGGTCTTCGCTTTCTGAACTGGGTTTCGGCGTGGAACATCTTTGCCGTCCATCCGATGGGAACCGGCTTGAATACGTTTGGAGTCGCTTATCCGGAGTACATGCAGCCGTTCGCCAACGAGACGCAGTTTGTACACAACACGCCTCTGCAGCTCCTTTCCGAATTGGGTTGGCCGCTCATTGCCGCTGTTATCATCAGCATCGCCCTGAAAGCCGGCCGGCTTCGCCGATCCGCCCTGGCTGAGAATCAGCGGTTCTGGCTGATGCTTGCCCTTGCGGTCTGGATCACGCACAACCTGGTGGACATCAATGTGTACTTCGCGAGTGTCGGTGTGATGGGCGCCGTCATCATTGGCGCGCTTCTGGCAAGAGAGCAACGCGAATTTCCTCGATACTCCCCGCTTTCACTTGGACTTGCCGGGACCTTCGGCGTTGTCGTGATGGTGTTCGCCGGTCTCGCGTTCGTATCCAGCGAACTGCAGCATCGAGCACAGATCGAATTCGATAATAAGAAGTTTCTGGTCGCCGCCGACACACTGGCAATGGCTCGTAAGATCTGCCCAATCAACTCCAGTCTGCATCATGACGCCGGCGAGCTTCTACTGAACATCTACCATCAGACTCGTGATCGGAAGTATTTGACCGAGGCTACCGAGTCGTTCCGAACCGCAATCGCACTCAGTCCTAAGAAGTCGGGGTCTCATATCGGTTATGGATTGTGTCTCTCGACTGCGAACCAGATGCCCGAGGCACTTGAACAGATTCGGATCGCTCAACAACTCTTCCCGAGCAGCGCATACGCTCAATCCATTCATCAACTGATGCTGAGGGAACGGTAGGTCATGGGGCGATATCTTGTGACAGGTGGCGCGGGTTTCATTGGTGGAGCGTTAGTTCAACGACTCCGCGCGATGCAGCACGACGTCACGATCCTGGACCTGCCATCGAAGATCAAGGTTTCGCCGCCGCCTTCGGGTGTTCGTACGATTGCGGCGGACATTTCATCAGCGTCAACATTCGAACGTCTCTCCGGGCCGTACGACGCGGTGTTGCACCTCGCAGCACAGACGTCGGCGAGAGTCTCACACGAAGAACCCGAACGTGACATCGACACCAACGCCAGGGGAACGTTGCTGTTGGCGCAATGGTGCGTGAAAAACGGAACCGATCGGTTGCTGTACTCGAGTTCGATGGGAGTATACGGACAGCCCGAACGTGTTCCTGTAGACGAGTCGATGCTCTGCGCTCCCGTCTCGTTCTACGGCGTGACGAAGCTGGCGGGCGAACACTATCTGAATACACACAGGGCTTTTGGACTGAACCCGACCATATTCCGGCTTTTCAACGTCTATGGGCCGGGGCAGGATATGTCGAATCTCAAGCAGGGCATGGTCAGCGTGTACCTTGCTTACCTGAACGAACGAGAACCAGTGCCCGTCACCGGCAGCCTTCAGCGTTTTCGCGACTTCATCTATATTGACGACGTTGTGGACGCCTTCATGCTCGCGCTTCCTGATGAGCGATCGTACGGCGAAACGTATAACATCGGAAGCGAACAGTCTCACACCGTTCGAGAGCTGCTCAATACGTTGATCAGCACGATTGGGTACGATTCGGCATATCCCGTTCACGAAGTCGAAGGACATCCCGGCGACATTTTCGGCATCAAATCCGACTGCACCAAGTTCCGGTCGCAGTTTGAATGGAGACCACGCGTGTCGCTCCAGCAAGGAATTGAGCGAATGGTAGAATGGACGCAAACCGGAGCGCATCGGTGAACATAGCCCTATTAACGGGTCGAGGCGGAACCGGCAGCAGCTTCCCCGGCAAGAATGTCTTTCCCATACTCGGCCGGCCGTTGATGCTCTATCCCTACCTGGCGGCAACAAAGTCAGCGCTGCTGCATGACATTTATTTGTCCACCGACGGAGAAGAGCTGAAGGCTGTAGCGCGCCCTCAGGGAATCAAGATCATCGACAGGCCTTCGGAGTTCGCCCGGCCCGACTCTCAACATAACGAATGCATGGAACATGCGCTCTCGGTGCTTCGCGACCGCGGAGTCCGCGTGGACATACTCGTCATTCTGATGTGCAACGTAGGGATTCAACCCCAAGGCAAGATCGACGAATGTATTCAAGCACTCCTCGATGATCCCAAACTGGACTCGGCGGTCACGGTTCACGAGTGGGGCGATCACCATCCGTCGCGGGCGAAGACACTGAACTCCGACGGACTTCTTGTTCCCATCGTAGAGTCGAGGCAACCCGTGACGGCCACTCGCCAATTGCTCGGCGCCACGTTTTACCTGGATCACCAGGTTTGGGCGCACCGCATTCGAGACTATCGGCTACCTTCCGGTGGATCGTCTCCGTGGCCCTACATGGGAAAACGCATCAAAGGCATTTCCAACGATGAACTGGTAATCGACGTACACACACGCGCGGACATCGATTACACCGAAATGTGGCTCCGCGCGCATGGATTCGAATCATGATAGCGACTGTTCTTTTTGGCGTCGGCGAACGCGACGGTGTGCTGGCTGGACGCAACATGTATCCGGTACTCGGCCGCCCCCTCATGACATACCCGCTGCTGGCGGCACGGGCCGCAGGTCATGCCGAGTTGATTGCCATCAGTACGAATTCGACGTCGATGGCACAAGCGGCGCAAAGTCTCGGCGCCGAAGTGATCATGCGGCCGCAGGAACTGTGCGCGTCGTCGGTGCCGATGGGCGACGTGTTTCGCCACGCCGTATCGACGCTTGAAGCCCGGCACGGCCGTCAGGTTCGAATGCTCGTTGTTCTTCTCGCAAACGCCCCGGTCGTGACTCCCGATCTCATCGATCGGGCCGTCGATTTCCTCGACGAAAATCTCGGCTTCGACAGCGTCGCCACCGTTGCGGTCCATAACGAATACAATCCGACGCACGCGTGTTTCATCAGCGGCAACAAAGAGCTGGTTTCGTTTCTATCGCCTCCCCTGTCGCGAAGCATCGCCGACTGGAGTCGCGACAAGCTCGGCGATATCTACTTCATCGATAACTGCCTGCGCGTTATCCGGCGCTCGACGCTCTTCTCGGACGTCGGTTCCAGCCGGCTTCCCTATCCCTGGATGGGCGAGCGGACGAGTCCCATCGTTCATCAGGGAGGATTCGACGTCGACTACGATTGGCAGATTCCAGGAGTCGAACGTCGTTTGAGACAACAGGGGTTTACGGAAGACCGCATTCCCTACTCGGACGGAGCCCCCGTTGTCGTGATGCCGCCGCCGGTTGCCACGCGCACCGCGGATTCAACTGGTCGCGTTCTTGTGACCACTGTTCCCTTCGGCGAAATCGATCCTCAGCCGATCCGGCTGCTCGAACAAGGCAATCTGCCTTTTGTGATCAATCCTTTCGGACGACGGTTGAAGGAAGAGGAACTCGCCGACATGATCGAAGAGTATGAGGTGCTGATCGCCGGAACCGAGCCCATCACGGAACGCGTGCTGCGCCGGGCACCGAATCTTCGACTGATCGCGCGGGTCGGAATTGGCCTCGACAATGTCGCGCTTCCAGTCGCCCGCGAAATGGGTATTGCGGTGACCTATACACCGGACGCTCCGTCGGCCGCAGTCGCGGAACTGACCATTGGTCAGATACTCGCCCTGCTTCGCCGAACGATGCAAGCAGATCGCGGCATGAGGCAAGGCGTCTGGCACCGATGGATTGGAAGGCGCCTGGGCCAACTCACCGTTGGCGTGATTGGTGTGGGACGGGTCGGACGATTGGTCATCCGGCATCTCCAGGGCTGGAGTCCAATGCGCATCCTGGCAAACGATCTCGTCGTAGACGACGAATTCGGCCGAATGACCGGCTGCGTCTGGACGGATCGGGAAACGATACTTCGGGAAGCCGACATCATTACGCTCCACATACCGCTTACCCCTCAAACAATGAATTTCTTCGGCGAACGCGAACTGGCCATGATGAAGCCCGACGCCATCCTTATTAATATGGCGCGAGGCGGCATCGTGAATGAATCCGCCCTCGCCGTGCACTTGCGCAATCGCCCTAATTTTTCAGCCGCAGTAGACGTCTTTGTCCAGGAGCCTTACGGAGGAGAACTGGCTGGTTTGGAGAATTGCCTGCTTTCGTGCCATATGGGATCCGCTACTCGAGATTGCCGGTTACGAATGGAAACGGAGGCGACACAGGAAGTGATTCGTTATTTCCGCGGCGAAGCTTTCAGCAACATGGTGCCTGAAGCCGAATATGCCATTCAGGTTCTCGGATGAAAATCGTCCGCTACATCGGTGCGAGTGGTCCGCAATTCGGTATCGTCGAGAACGGCGTCGTTTCCGACCTCGAAGGCTCACCCCTGAGCAATCCTTCCAAGGGCCGCGAAGTCGGCTCACTGGATTCGCTGAAACTGGCCGCTCCCTGCACACCCGGAAAGATCATTGCGATGGGAATCAACTTTCCTGGCGCTACCGGACTTACCAAAACGATGAAGGAACCGCTTGTGTTTCTCAAAGCCGGCACCTCCGTCTGCGGTCCTCAGGACGACATCATTTCGCCCTTCGGGAATCTCAATATCTGGGGGGAGTGCGAACTGGCCGTAGTGGTCGGAAAGAGGCTTCGCAACGTCAATGAGGCGGAAGCGCGCAACGGTATTCTGGGATTCACCGCGGCAAATGATGTGTCCGCCGACAATATAGAAGACTGGGACCATCACCTGGCTCGCTCGAAGTCCGCCGACACCTTTTGTCCGCTTGGTCCGTGGATCGACACCGAATACTCGCCGCTGAATCGCGTCATCGAAGGATTTCAAAATGGCGAACTGATCCGTCGCGGCAACAGCGACGAGCGTATTTGGCGCGACACCCACGCAATCGCCTGGCTTTCCACCTGGATGACCCTCGAGCCCTGGGACGTACTCCTGACCGGCGCGCCGACGCGAGTCGTACCGAGACGTTATTTGAAAGAGGGTGACGAATTCGTCGTCCGTGTGGACGGACTTGGTGAATTGAGGAATCGTTTTCGGGAGAAGCGGAGTTGAAAGCTCGTCCGCGCGCTCTAGTATTGGACTTTGATGGAGTCATCTGTGACAGCACGCCGGAATGTGTCGTCACGGCTTGGAATGGCTGGCTGTCGTACACGTCGAACGATGGATTCGTACGCAAGCCGGCCGACGTGCCGGAGCCTTTTCGAGAGGCACTCGGAAAAGGCCGGGTCCACGTCAGAACCGCGGGTGAATACCTAATCCTTATCGAAGCGGAACGCGCGGGCCGGGTCATCCATTCGCAGAGTGACTACGACAAAGAATTCGAGCGATATCGGAACGAAATTGCAGCGTTTGCCAAACTCTTCTTCGACGCTCGAGAACGGCTGCGGTCTGAGAGTGAAGAGCATTGGTTTGGCCTTCACGACGTTTACGGCGGGATTTCCGATGGTTTGGCAGTCCTCTCGCCGCGGCTCGAAGTTTTCGTTGTAACCGGAAAGGACTCCCGATCTGTTCGGATGTTCTTCCAGAGGATGGGATCTCCCCTTTCTGCAGACCACGTCTACGACAAAGACGCCGCCCATGATAAGCTTTCAGCAATTCGCGCCATCGCCGAAACCTCGGGCAGAGCCCTGAGTTCCATAACCTTTCTCGACGATAACGTGCACCATTTGCTTCCGCCCCTCGAGGCCGGTTGCCACGCAGTTATGGCAAGCTGGGGTTATCACACGGACGAACAGATTCGAGTTGCGCAAGGTCGCGGTGTTCCGATTCTGCAACTTTCGGACTGGGTCGACACCATTGTGAGATGGAATGAGTGATACGGAATTTACCAAATATATAAAGGATGGCGCCTACCATTGGGACGCCGCTTCGTCGTCGGTCGAGAAGCACGTGGCCTTCACCTCCGGACGCTACGCCGTGGTGATGAAGCAGCCCGTCCGATGGTCGGAGGCGACGGTTCTCGACATTGCCTGCGGCGACGCCCGCCTGTCGGCATTTGTGGCCGAAGCTGGAGCACGGATGGTGATCGGCGTTGACCAGTCGAAAACCGGAATTGAAGCCGGACGGAAACGCTGGGCTCGCGACCAACGACGTACTTTCGGTCGCGTGGCGTTTATACAGGGAGACGGAACCAGATTACCGGTCGCCACAAACGCCTTCGACATCGTTATCGCGAGCGAAATCATCGAGCACGTGGGCAACCCCAGGGAGTTTATCGTTGAGGCTTCGCGACCGTTGAAGCGCGACGGCGCTCTCATCGTCACGACACCTTATCGACTCACGGAAGAACCCCTCGACCCCCACCACACGCATGAGTACTTCCCCGGGGAATTGGAAACGTTGATGAAGGAGTTCTTTTCTGACGTTCAGGTGACTTTGTCACATCCGGCATGGGTCACGAGCCTATATACCCTTCACGGCTGGGCACGTCCCTTCCGCCTTCTTGTAAACATGCTGGCCATTACGGGGAGCAACCCGTTCATCAACTGGCCGATAGGCCGGTATGCGGCACAGATCACGGTTCTTGGACGAGGACGGAGGCAATGATCCACGAAGCGACATCCACTTTCGAACCGATCGTCTCAGCGGCTGCGTACTGGCGCGACCTGCTGATGCGAGTCAGGTATCGGATGGCGTCGCCGCATGCATCTCAACTGTTGAAACGCAATCAGGAGCTTCACAACCGTCACGCAGATCGCAAACGATGTTTCGTGGTGGGTAATGGTCCTTCACTCAAAAACCAGGACCTGAAACCGCTGAAGGATGAAGTCACGATCGTGGCGAACAGCTTCGTTCAGCATCCGGATCACGCGCTGATCTCTCCCCAATACTATTGCGTGGGAGATCCTGCGTTCGTCGCCGACGACCCGAACTGCATCGCCTGGCTGCGTCAGATCGAACAGCGACTGCCCAAAACCAACCTGTTTTTTCTGACAGTGGGTGAGTCATTGTTTCGCAGGCACAGTCTTTTCAAAAGCCATAATGTGTACTACGTCGATCGGGTTTATCTCGCTCGTCACGAGAGACACGTTCGCATCGATTTCACCCGGCCTTTGAATGTAGGCCACTCGACCGGCTCGTCCATGGCCATACCGCTGGCGTTGTATCTGGGATTCCGCGAAATTTATCTAATAGGATTTGACGCCAACTGGCTGGGATCGCTCAATCAATCGTCCGTGCATTTCTACGACACAAACCCGCACTATCCGCAATTCGACAAACCGCTCGTTGCAGGCGAAACCATGGAGGAGAACATACGGACAACGCTGGCGGAGTTCAAAAGCCATCGGCTGCTTTACAACAAGGCGCTCTTGATGGGCTCGAAGATCTTTAACGCCACAAGCGGAGGTTGGCTTGATATGTACCCGCGCGTCCGCTACGAAGATCTCTTTGGCGGCGACAGGCAGTCATGAGTAACCCGATTCGCAAGCTGCCGATGGCAGCGGCCATCTATGCAACGGGCGACATTCTGGTCAAGGCCACAAGCTTCCTGCTTCTGCCGTTGCTCACTCGCTATCTTTCGCCAAGAGACTACGGGATTGTGGGGAGCGTTACCGCGTTTGCGATCGTGTTGGGGCTGATTCTTCAACTTAATCTGCACGGCGCCGTAATGCGCTTCTATGGCGAGCAGAACAGCGACGAGGACCGTCGCAGATTCACCGGGACGTTGATGGCTTTTTCGCTGATCTGGTCAAGTGCCATGGTCCTGGTACTGAACGTCATCGGACCGTTTGTGTTGAATGGTATCTACAAGGAAGTCTCGTTCGAACCGTACTTGCGCATGGGAACGTGGATCGCGACGTTTAATGCCCTGGGCACTCTACCGCTGACTGTCCTGCAGGTTCAGCAACGCCCCGGACTGCATCGTCTATTCAGCATAAGCACGTTTCTGCTTCACACGTCTTTCATGCTTTTCTTTGTCATCGGAATGAAGATGGGGGCATACGGCGCGTTGATGGGGCAGCTTGTCGGCGCGGGCCTGGCCGCCATTGGTTACCTCGTTTTCATTCGCCGCCACGCCCACCTTGTCATTTCACGGGACATTCTAAAGATGTGCCTCGTATTCAGCCTTCCCCTGTTGGTCTACGCGCTTGGCGGCTGGATCGTGGACATGTCGAACCGCATCTTTATCGAACGGTTCATCAACCTGGATCAACTTGGCTTGTTCAATGTCGCGACCCAGTTCGCGATGGTTCTCGGGTATTTACTGAACGCCGTGGGCATGGCGTTTACTCCGTTGTTTTACGAGACCGTGCGACTGTCTGACGGAGCACGAGTGCTTGCACGCTTTGGCATCGTCTACGTGGCGGCGGCGCTGGGAATGGCTCTTACCGTCGCGGTGTTTTCCCGCGAAGCGATCGTTCTACTAACGGAACCACGCTTTCATGCTGCATATCGTGTTGTACCGATCTTGACTGCAACACAAGCGTTGACCGCTTTCTGGCATCTGATCGTGAATCCGCTGATGCTCAAGAAGAAGACCGGACTTTTGATGACGGTCATGCTTGGTTCTGCCGTGATCAGCATCCTGATTAACGTGATGCTGGTTCCCCGATTCGGGATAATCGGTGCGGCCCTGGCAGCGTTTGCCGGCAACCTTGCACTGAACTGCGTTGTTTTCTTCTTTTCGATTCGTGCCTATCCCGTACCCTACGATTATCGCCAGCTCGCGATTGTAGTGGGCTCGGCTGTGGGACTCTATTTTCTGGCATCGGTTGTCGCAGGCGGAGGCACTTTATCGTCGATCGCCGCGCGCGCGTTGATTGTGGCAATGTATCCCGTACTCTTGATCGTTTCGCGCATCGTGGACCGATCGGAGGTCGAAAGGTTATTAAAAGTCCATGAGTAAACCGGTCGAGCAGCGAAGAGTGGTTGTGTTTGGCGGATCGGGTTTTCTTGGCGGTCATATTGCCGACCGCCTTTTCAATCAGGGTTACAAAGTAACCGTCGCCGATATTACGCCGTCTCATCAAGCCAGCGAAAACCACGAATTCGTTCAATGCGACATCATGAACGCCAAGCAGGTTCACGACATTATTCGCGGCGCCGAGTACGTTTATAACGTCGCGGCCATCGCCGATATTGAGGAGTCGGCCGCTAATCCCGTACGGACCATTGAAGTCAATATTCTTGGCAATACATACGTGCTCGAGGCTTGCCGCCGGTATCAGGTCAAGCGGTTCATATTCGCTTCCAGCGTATACGTTTCCAGCCACCGGGGCTCGTTCTATCGAAGCACGAAACAAGCCTGCGAAAAGATCATCGAAAACTATCAGGAACAGTTCGGTTTGCCTTACACGATCCTTCGTTACGGATCGTTGTACGGTCCGCGCGCCAATGACACAAACTCGTTGAGGCGTTACGTGACCCAGGCGCTGCGGGACGGCCGCATCAGCAGGACCGGCGACGGCGAGGAGATTCGGGAGTACATCCATGTTCTCGACGCCGCGGAATGCAGCGTTCTTGCCCTGAAAGAGGAATACCGAAACCAGTACCTGCTCATCACGGGTATGCAGGCCATGAAGGTGAAGGATGTTCTCGGGATGATTCGTGAAATCACCGGCCGCGACATCGAAATCGAATACATCCCTGCGCTCGAAACATCGCACTATTCGCGAACGCCATACTCCTTCAGGCCCGAGAGCGCACACCGGTTGGTTATGGGCAAATACTATGACCTCGGCCAGGGAATCTACGATCTGCTGTACGAAATCCAGGAAGAACTTAATCAAAGAGCACAAAGTGGAGCATGATGAAGACAGCCTTAATCACTGGAATTACGGGACAAGATGGTTCGTATCTTGCTGAGTTACTCCTGTCAAAGGGATACCTCGTGATCGGCTTGATGAGGCGTTCCAGTTCGTTCAACACCAGCAGGATCGACCACGTCTACCAGGATCCTCACGTGCCGAAAGCAAATCTGCGGCTGGTTTATGGCGATTTAACCGATGCAAGTTCACTCAACAAGACGATTCGGGACTGTCAGCCGGACGAGATTTATCATCTGGGCGCCCAAAGCCACGTTCGGGTGAGCTTCGATATTCCCGAATACACGAGTGACGTAACCGGACTCGGCACCGTCCGGATTTTGGAAGCAATTCGCGAAGCCGGCCTAAAGACAAAGTTTTACAACGCATCCAGCAGCGAAATGTTCGGGAGCGCTCCTCCGCCTCAGAGCGAAGCTACAAGTTTCCAGCCTCTGAGCCCTTATGCCTGCGCCAAGGTTTTCGCCCACTGGATGACGATCAACTACAGAACGGGTTACAACCTTTTCGCGTGCAACGGTATCCTTTTCAACCACGAGTCGCCGCGGCGCGGTGAAACGTTCGTCAGCCGCAAGGTGACGAAGGCAGCCGCCCGAATCAAACTTGGCGTCCAGGAAAAACTGTTTCTGGGAAATCTTGATGCCAAACGCGACTGGGGCTATGCGGGCGATTACGTCGAAGCCATGTGGATGATGCTGCAGCAGAGCAAAGCCGACGATTACGTCGTCGCAACCGGTGAAACTCACTCCGTTCGTGAACTGCTGGACGAAGCATTTGGTTACCTGAACATGGATTGGAAGCGGCACGTTGAGATCGACGAACGTTACTACAGACCCAACGAAGTGGATGTGCTGCTGGGCGATGCGGCAAAAGCAAATAAGGTGTTGGGGTGGGAGCCAGCGGTGCGATTCAAGGAACTTGTCCGCATGATGGTCGATAGCGATCTGAAAGAGGAGCTTGCGAAGAACCGCCCATGAGTTTTTTGAAGAACAAGCGAGTTGTCGTCACGGGCGGCACAGGATTCCTCGGTTCGCATTTGTTGCCACGCCTAAATTCTCTCGAAACGGAATTACTCGCGGCTCCCGGAAGCGATGAATACGATCTCGTTCAGCAGGAGCAGGTCATCCGGATGTATGAGAGATACCGGCCCCAGGTTGTTATCCACATGGCAGCGCAAGTTGGGGGGATCGGGGCAAATCGCGCGAAACCCGGCCAGTTTTTCTACGACAACCTCATCATGGGTGCACAACTGATGGAGTATGGCCGGCGGTTCGGGCTTGAAAAGTTTGTCGCACTCGGTACGATCTGTGCTTATCCAAAGTTCACACCGGTTCCGTTCAAGGAAGAGGACCTCTGGAACGGTTTCCCTGAAGAGACCAACGCGCCTTACGGCATGGCCAAAAAGATGATGCTCGTTCAGTCCCTGGCTTACCGCGAGCAGTACGGCTTCAATTCGATCTACCTCCTGCCGGTCAATCTTTACGGTCCTCAAGATAACTTCGATCTGGAGACCTCACATGTCATCCCGGCGATGATTCGAAAATGCATAACCGCCGTGCGCAACAACGAACCACGCGTGGTTTTGTGGGGCTCGGGCGAGCCCACGCGTGAGTTCCTGTACGTGGATGATGCAGTCGAAGCGATCGTCCTCGCGACAGAGCGATACAACGGTTCGGAGCCGGTGAATATCGGTTCAGGTATGGAGATTCGAATGCGTGACCTGGCAGCTCTTATCGGCAAGCTGACCGGGTTCAAGGGCGAGTTTATCTGGGACCGCTCGAAACCGGACGGCCAGCCGCGTCGCATGCTCGATGTCAGCAGGGCCGAGCGGTATTTTGGCTTCACAGCAAAGACCTCCTTTGAAGATGGACTGCGCCGAACCATCGATTGGTATCGCAACACGTGAATGGATGGATCAAACAATTTGCAAAGACAATCCTGCCGGAAGGAGTACGCCGGTCATTGAGGGATCAGCAGAAACGCTCGACGAGAGGCCCGGTTGAACTGTGGCAAACCACTCCGGTAAGCCGGTTGTTCGGCACCGACAGAGGCAATCCGATCGATCGCTACTACATTGAAAAGTTCTTGAACGACCACTCTGCGGATATCCGCGGCAGCGTCCTTGAAGTGGGGGACGACACCTATACGCGTCGATTCGGCGCCGGTCGCGTTCTTCAAAGCGAAGTGCTGCATGCCGTGGCCGGTAATCCCAAATCCACACTCGTCGCCGACCTTGCTACTGCCGATTCAATCCCGGCTGAAAGGTACGACTGCGTCATCCTGACTCAAACCTTACAGTTCATCTATGACGTGCCGGCGGCACTCCGGCATGTTCGAAGAATCCTTCGGCCCACCGGCGTATTGCTCGCAACGTGTGCGGGGATAAGTCAGATCAGCCGCTACGACATGGACCGCTGGGGAGACTACTGGCGCTTCACCAGCCTCTCTCTGCAGAAGCTTTTGGAGAAGCCGTTCGGCGGCAACTGCGAGATCCAGTCATATGGCAATGTCCTCGCCGCCACAGCGTTTCTTCATGGTCTCGCTTGTGACGAACTTACCAGACAGGAACTCGATCACGTGGACCCCGATTATGAACTTCTGCTGGCCGTAAGGGCTGTTGCGGGGAAATCGGCATGACACTCAAATCGGTTGCGAGGAAAGTTTTACCCGCGGGCGCGCGTCATTTCCTGTATCACTCCGGCGCCTGGAACTGGAAGGAGAACATCCGACTTGCTCGGTTGTATTCAAGGATTTCGCCGAAACCGCCCGGGTCCTGGATAGACTTCGAAGGCCTCACGGTTCGGATCAACGACGCACAGAACTTCTTCATTCTTTGCAAAGATCTGTTCGTTCATCACGTCTATCGTTTCGAAAGCAAGCGTCCTGATCCACGCATCCTCGACTGCGGTGGAAACATCGGAATGTCGGTTCTCTACTTCAAACACCTTTATCCGTCGGCGCGGATCACCACGTTCGAACCGGATCCCGCGATCTTCCCTTACCTCAAGGACAACATCGCCAGGAATCGGCTGCAATACGTTGGGGTCGTCAATGCGGCAGTGAGCGGCAAGGAAGGGACACTGGCTTTTTTTTCCGATGCTCTTTACAGCAGTTGCCTGGCAGATCTGACACAGTCGCCTCCGCCCGGTTGGACCCGCTACGAAGTTCCATGCGTCCGGCTTAGCCCGTATTTGAACGAGCAAGTGGATCTGTTGAAGATGAACATCGAAGGCGCTGAATGCGAAGTGATCACGGAGTGCGCCGGCCGGTTGCGGCAGATACGCGAGATCATCATCGAGTATCACCACCTTCCAGGCCTCGAGCGGAATCTGCACCGCATTTTGACGATACTGAACGATCAGGGCTTCGAGTACCTGATCAATGACCTGGATCCACAAACAAATCCAGGATCCGAACCACCTTTCCGGTTAAATAAGGACAGCCGGTATTTCCTTTTGATATATGCACGTCGGCTCGATTAGAGGCGCAGATCGGTTGAAGCGCACGATGGACTCCGTCCGCAAGCGCTTCAGGACCGGGGCGGTTATTCTCCTTTATCATCGAGTAACGAATCTCAAACACGACCCTCAAATGCTGGCCGTAAGTCCGAAGCATTTTGCAGAGCATCTGCAGTTTCTGCGGAGTCATGCACGCCCGGTTTCGCTCCGGCATCTGTCGGACCGATCGAATGACGATTCCCGAAAAGCCGTAGGAATCACGTTTGACGACGGTTATGCCGATAACCTTCATGAAGCCAAACCGCTTCTGGAAGAGTACGAGGCACCTGCAACCGTGTTCGTCAGCACAGGATATCTGGATGCCAATCGCGAGTTTTGGTGGGACGAACTGGAAAACATATTCATGAACGGCCGTGTTTTGCCCGACACGCTGGAGATTCGGCTTAAGGGCAGCCCGCGGCGATGGCCTTCACGCGATGCATACGTCGGACTGTGTGCCGCCATTCGCGCGCTGCCTCCCGACGATCGGGAAACGGTTCTCGATGAGGTTCGGGCGTGGGCGAAAAAGAAAGCAGTCTGCCGGGACTCCCATCGGCCGATGACCAAAAACGAAGTGCGTCAGCTCGACAAGGGAAGTGTCGTTGAGGTCGGCTCGCATACCGTTGCGCATCCGGTTCTGTCATCGTTGAACGCCGACGCACAACGGGACCAGATCCGACGTGACAAGACAACGCTCGAAAACCTGCTCGGAAGGCAGGTTCGTTCGTTCGCATATCCATTCGGCAATCGGCCGGATTACAACCGCGCAAGTGTGAATGCTGTGCGTGAGGCGGGATTCGAAATCGCATGTTCCAACTTCGAAGGCATCGTCTGGCCCCGGACCGACCGCCTCGAACTGCCGCGGATGCTTGTGCGCAACTGGAGTGGCGACGAATTCGCCCGTCGATTCGAGGCCTGGTTTTCATGAGGATACTCCAGATAAGCACAGCAGACGTGAGTGGCGGCGCGGAACGAGTCGCCTGCAATCTGCTGGAAGGTTTTCGCAAACGAGGACACGACAGTTGGCTGGCCGTTGGCTACAAACGAACGAAGGACCATGACATTTTTGAAATACCCAATCTCGATTCGAGAAACGCCTGGGCGCGGCTCTGCCTATCGAGAGACAAGCAGCTCAAGCGCATGGAAAACAGGAGCAAATCCAAGTGGGTGCTTCGACGTGTGCTGGCCGCGATCGGCGACCCGGCAAGAGGCGTCCAACACTGGCTCGGCCGCGAGGACTTCCATCATCCGGGAACCATCCACATTCCTGATCTTCCGCCACGGCCGCCGGATATCCTGCACGCGCACAATCTCCATGGCGCCTACTTCGATCTCCGGCAACTGCCGGATCTCAGCGGACGGTTCCCCATGCTCATGACACTTCACGACGCCTGGCTGTTCAGCGGCCATTGCGCGCATTCCTTCGATTGTGACCGCTGGCAGAAAGGCTGTGGCGAGTGTCCCGACCTCTCCATCTACCCTGCCGTTGAGCGCGATGCCACCGCGAGAAACTGGAGGGTCAAACAGGAGATTTACTCGAAGTCGAAAGTCTATGTCGCAACTCCATCCCGATGGCTGAAAGAGCGGCTCGACCGCTCCACGTTGAATGCCGCTGTCATTGAGAGCCGCGTCATTCCCAATGGAATTGATCTTGGAACTTTCCGTCCGGGCGATCGTCAGGCCGCGCGTGCGGCTTTGGGTCTGCCGCCGGACGCCGCCGTTCTTCTGTTCGCCGCCGCCGGCACGACCCAGAACATTTGGAAGGACTACAAAACTCTGCGGGAGGCGGTCGAGCGCGTGGCCGCCAAAAGAAGCTTGAGGCAAGTGGTCTTTTTGGCGCTTGGCCAGGAGGGACCAACGGAGCACGTTGGAACAGCTCAGATCCGTCACATTGCCTATCAGCAGGACCCGAGGGACGTCTCGCGATATTACGCCGCAAGTGATGTGTACTTACATGCGTCCCGAGCCGATACTTTTCCGAATGTGACCCTGGAAGCGATGGCGTGCGGAGTGCCCGTCATCGCAACCGCCATAGGCGGAATTCCCGAACAGATCGAAGATGCTCGAACCGGTTTCCTTGTACCACCAGGAAACGCAGAAGTCATGGCGCAGCGCATCGAACAAACATTAACAGACAAAGCTCTGAGACAGAGAATGAGCGGCACTGCGGCTTCAACGGTGCGCGATCGGTTTGATTTGAACAGACAGGTGACGGAGTATCTCGACTGGTACCAGGAAATTGTCGCACGTCATGGAAAACAAAATCACAACTGAGTGGCCGCGCGTCAGCGTCGTCACGCCCTCATACAATCAGGTGAAGTTTATTGAAGAGACCATGACTTCGGTCCTCGAACAAGGATATCCGAACCTCGAGTACATCGTGGTTGATGGCGGTTCGACCGACGGGAGCGTTGAAGTGATTCGTCGTTACGCGGATCGTCTGGCGTTCTGGGTCAGCGAAAAGGACAATGGACCGGCGGACGCGATACGCAAGGGTTTCGAACGCGCTACTGGCGAAATCTTTGCCTATATCAATTCGGATGACCCGTACGTGCCGGCCGCTTTATTCACTGCCGCCAAAGCAATGGATGGGTCCTGTGACGTTGTATACGGCGACACTTACTGGACCGACTCCGAAGGTCAAATGCTGGGACAGCGCCGTCAGACTCCGTTCGACGCGATGGGGTATCTCTACGGCGGTTTCGATCTTCAGCAGCCCTCCACCTTCTGGCGGCGAGAACTCTATTGGAACGCGGGCGGCATTAATCCCGATTTCAAATTCGCGTTTGATGCCGATCTGTTTTTCAGGTTCGTCAAGACCGGCGCGCGATTCAAGCATGTTAAGAAGTTTCTGTCCTGTTATCGGATTCATCCGCAGTCGAAGTCGTCGACTGAATCCACAGTGCTGGAACGTGAGCTCGGCAAAATCCGAAAACAGTATCTGGAATTCTCCATCGATTCGATTCAGGCGCGATGGTTCCGCAATCGCTCTCGCTTTCGCCGGGCTCTGTCGTATTTGCTGCAGGGTGACGCGCTTTGGCTGGCGAGCCGTATCCCGGACAGGTTGATCTCTCGCCGATCCGGTGTAACGGTCGGACCTAAGGCGAGGTCGATGTGAAGGCAAAAGTCTTTCACGTCATTACCAAACTCGAACTCGGCGGCGCGCAGAAAGTCACGCTCATGACGTTGGAGAGGCTGCCTCGCGATCAGTATGACCTCGCGCTGGTCACCGGTCCCGAAGGCTTGCTGGTGGACTGGGCCAATCGAATCCCCGGACTGATGCGGGTGTGGATTCCAGCTCTCATCCGCGAAGTCCGGCCGCTTGAAGACGCGCGGGCATTCTTCCAGATGTGGCGACTGTTCCGGCGCGAGCGTCCCCACGTCGTTCACACCCACAGTTCGAAGGCTGGGATTCTCGGTCGATGGGCTGCCAAGCTTGCGGGAGTTCCTTTCATCTTTCATTCGGTGCACGGATTCGGGTTCAATGACTTCCAGCGGCCGGCCGTTCGCAACCTATACATCTGGCTCGAGAGAGTGACAGCACGGATAACGACGAAACTGGTCGTTGTTTCGTATGCCAATGCCGATCGCGGTGAGAAAAACGGAGTGTTCGAGCGAGGCGATTGGATTCTTTGCCGAGACGCCATTTCAGTTGAGCAATTCATGCGGCCGGGTCCAAAGCGCACCAAGCTTCGAGAGTGGGGCGTACCCGAAGACCGCGTAGTTGCCGGCATGGTTGCATGCTTCAAACAGCAAAAGTCGCCGGTCGATTTCGTTGATGTTGCGGCGCGAGTGCTGGAGCAACGCAAAGACATTCATTTTGTGATGGCGGGCGACGGCGAGTTGCGGCCGGATGTCGAGGCCAGAATTCGGGAACGGAATATCGCATCACATATCACCCTGCTCGGCTGGCAAAAAGAAAACGACATGCCGGAGATTTACCGGAATCTGGACATAGTGGTCTTGACGTCGTTGTGGGAGGGTTTGCCGTGCGTCTTTTCGGAAGCGATGGCCGTCGAGTTGCCGATCGTTGCAACCAACGTCGATGGCGCCCGCGAGGCTATCATCGACGGCGAGAATGGATATCTTCACGAACCCCACGACATCGAAGGGATGGCCAAATCCGTGCTCAAACTCCTTGCGGACCCGGTAACGCGCCATGAAATGGGCCGCCGTGGCAAGTCGAGGGTCATGGAGTTCGATATCAGCACATCAGTCGCAAATCTCGAAACAGCCTACCGGGAATGCTTGAAGTCCCGAACGTAGGAGCGACCGGCCGGCCTGTGGAGTCGCGACCGGTCTCGGCTAAGCGAATCTCAGGCACCACTCGCCTTCCAGCCGCGAGATGAATGCCCGGCCGGAATGGATGGCGGAAAGGATCTCGGGAAGGCGGGAGTGGACGAGCATGACGTACTTACGGCGAAACAACAGGCAGTACTGATTAGCGAGCGGTGCGGCGAGGCCGGGCTCGAGACGGCCCACTAGCGCTAACGCTCCATTGTCTCTCGCATCCAAAGCCAGGCGTCCGAAAACATCTTGATGGCAATCTTCCCGCGAGGCGATTTGAAGTACTTCCGCCAGTCCACCTGGCCTGCAGTGGCACAAATACCACCCTGCCACCTTATTCGCTTGATCCTTCAACAGGACCCGTCGCAGCGAGCCCTGTGCTTTCTCGCCGGCACGTTCGAGTAGGGAGACCAACGACACACCGTCATAGTAGGGCCGGAGCTGGCATTGCGGAGTGACGTCATTCAGGTACGCGATCATGGCCTCGGGATGAAGAGGCTCGCTCTCGAGCACGTGGTCACTGTTATGAAATCGACTACGTGGCAATGTCGAGGCAAGCAGATCGAGAGTCTTGGCAGCACCACCGAAAGCCGACGCCATCCATGCCGGCAGGTATCGAAGGCAGGCGAGCTGAACAGGGCGCAGCGGTACGATCCAATGTATTCCTTGAAGGGTGGATACAGAGCCGCCCAGCGCAACCCAGATCTTCTGCGACGTTTCGTTCGCTTCATCCGCGAAAGACAGGTCTTGCGTCCCACCCAGGAATTCGCGAAGCAGATGGATACCTGCCAGACGTCGCCGGCCTTCAGGATGCACGACGAACTGGGAGCTGAGAGCCGCTGTAATCTTTCGATCTCCGAAAGAAA
>Ga0137427_10000337_pt1 | contig 25084 bp, 27 predicted proteins | sample EasRivERMZT700_2_FD_102309 | JGI IMG/M metagenome (GOLD analysis project Ga0137427, IMG submission 102309) | Soil microbial communities from meander-bound floodplain in the East River, Colorado, USA - East River MetaG ERMZT700_2 | ecosystem: Environmental > Terrestrial > Soil > Floodplain ...
CCGCGGCCGGCGACGCGGCTGCCGGCGGCACGGCCGGTGGCGCCGGAGGATTGAGATTCAGCACGTTGCCGATTGTGGGAACTCCCTGCATCGCTCGCGGTCGCGCCGGCAGACCCGCAGGCTCTCGCGCATACACGAGCACGTGATGCACGACCGATCGCGCGCCGGGGCGAACCTCCATGGCCTGAATCCAACGGTCCTCGGTCCAGTTCGTGGGCGCCTCGAAGTACTGGTACGCGATCGTGCCTTTGGCAGGCACTTCGTACTCCTGAGCCATCGACACGACGGCGTCTGGCGTCCCGATCGACCATCCCGGGGCGAACTTCGGCGCCGGCGGCAGGTCGCGATCGTTGCCGCGCGGCGCCCCGCCGTCCGCCCAGCGGACGATCGTGTCCTTCTCGGCGTCGGTCAGTTTGCGTTCGTTGTGAAACGACCCGAACCGCGGATCGGCGTGCCACGGAGGCATCTGCCCCGCCTTCACCTTGTCGCGAATATCTTCGGCATAGGGCCGCGCGTCGTTGTACGACAGCAGCGGCATCGGACCGATCTCGCCGGGACGATGGCAGCTAGAACAATTCTTGAACATGATGGGCGCGACGTCCTTCGAGAACGTCGGCACCGGGTTCTGATTCTGGGCCGCGACGCCCGTCGAGAGCACATATCCGAGAGCCACGGCGAACCCGGCCGTTACGAAGATGATTCCTGTTTTGCGCATGTGAGTCACTCTAGCAGTATCGGGCTTATTCAAGGATTCTCCACAGATACCAGGCTGCAACCGACCGGTAAGGCCGCCACGGCTCGGCCAACCTCACCATCGTCCGTGGCGCCGGGCGCCGCTTCATCCCGAACAGCTTTTGCACGCCCTTGACGATGCCCAGATCTCCGACGGGAAAGACGTCCGGCCGGTTCAATCGGAACATCAGAAACATCTCGGCCGACCAGCGGCCCAGGCCTTTCACCGACGTGATGGCGATGACGACGTCCTCGTCGGGCTGATGCTCGAGTGCCGGCAGGTCCAGCCGGCCGTCAGACACGCGTTCCGCAAGGTCACGCAAGTACGAAATCTTCGGGCGGCTCACGCCTGCCGCGCGGAGCGCGTCCCGATCGAGTGCGAGCATTCGGGCCGGCGTGAGCTGCTCGACGCCACCCGCCAGCGCCACGACGCGACCGTGAATGGTATCCGCGGCCTTCCCGGACAACTGCTGCGACATGATCGCGCGAACCAGCGCGGCAAAGGGCTCGCGCGAGCGCGCGGCGGACAGGCCGCACGGGCCGACACGCTTGATCACCGCGCCGAGCCGCGGGTCTCGGCGCATGAGATGGCGTCGAGCTCGAGCGAATTCCGCCTCGGATAACGCACAGGCGATGGCGCCGTTCGTTCGAACGGCGCCGTTGACCCTCAGTTTACCCATGCAGCTTGCTGCGCCATTCTAGTGGAGCCCTTCTTCCTTCTTCCTTTTGGCTTTTGGCTTTTGGCTTTTCTAACTTCCGCCAAGCAGTTGCTCGGCCTCGGCGATTCTCGCCACCGCGCGATCGCGGCCGAGCACTTCGAGCACCTCGAACACGCCTGGACTCACGGCCTGACCCGTCACGGCGACGCGCGTCGCGTGAATCAGCGACGCCGCCTTCAGCCCGCGCGTTTCGGCCAGCTGCCGCATCGTCCATTCGATGGTCTCGGCGTTGAAGGGATCCACCGTTTCGAGCTTCACCCGCCAGGCGGCCAGGTGCGGCGCGAGGCTCTTGTCGGACAGGTACTTCGCCAGCGCGGCCGGGTCGCGCTCGATCGAGTCGGCGATGAACGGCCGCAGGTGCCCGACGAGATCGACCAGCTTCTTCGCGCGCGGCTTGACGAGATCGATCGCGCGCTCCAGCCGGGCCCGTTCGCCCTCGCGAAAGGCGCCGCGCGTGAGCCCAATCGCCTCGAGCGCCGGGCGCAGCCGGCCGAGGATCTCCTCGGCGGGCAGCCGCATGATGTGCTGCTGATTGAACCAGTCGAGCTTCTCGGGATTGAAGACCGCATTGCCGCCGCCGATCCCGTCGAGCGAGAACTCGGCAATCAGATCCTGGCGTGAGAACACCTCGCGATCGTCGCGCGGCGACCATCCGAGCAGCGCGAGGAAGTTGATCATGGCCTCCGGCAAGTACCCCTGGGCCTCGTACTCGCCGACCGATGTGGCGCCGTGCCGCTTGCTCAGCCGCTTCTTGTCCGGCCCGAGGATGAGCGGCACGTGCGCGAACTCCGGCAGCGAAGCGCCCATGGCCTGATACAGCAACACCTGCTTGGGCGTGTTCGAGATGTGGTCGTCGCCTCGGACGACGTGCGTGATCTTCATGTCGATGTCGTCGACCACGACCGAGAGGTGATACGTGGGATAGCCATCCGAGCGGAGGACGACGAAGTCCTCGATGTTGGCGTGGTCCACCTCGATGGTGCCGTGGACCCGATCGTTGAACGCGGTGCGGCCGTCCGGCACGAAGAACCGGATCGCTCGCGGAACGCCTGACGCTTCCCGCCGCTCGATCTCGTCCGATGACAACGCCCGGCAGGCGCGATCGTAGGTCCACGCCGTGCCGGCCGCCTGTGCCGCATCGCGCTTGGCCTTCAAATCGTCGGGCCGGCAGTAGCAGTAGTACCCGTGACCCGAGGCCACGAGACGGCCCGCCGCGCGCCGATATCGATCGAGACGGCCGGTCTGAAAGTACGGCGCGTACGGTCCACCCACGTGCGGCCCTTCATCCCAGTCCAGGCCGAGCCATTTCATGCTGTGCAGGATTCCGGTCACCATGTCGGCCGACGAGCGCTCGACGTCCGTGTCCTCGATGCGCAGCACGAACGCGCCGCCGTGCTTGCGCACGTAGAGCCAATTGAAGAGCGCGGTGCGGGCGCCGCCGACGTGCAGGTAGCCGGTCGGGGACGGCGCGAATCGGAGACGAACGGACATCTGATAATTCTAACGATTGTTATTGGGGGATTGGGTGATTGGGTGATTGGGGGAATGCGTGAATCGTGACCGCGTGATCACGCAATGAGCCCGCGCGCGTGGCCCAGCGCCGTGAGGCGTCGCTCGAGATCGTCACGCGTCTCGCGGAAGCGGGCCTCGACCTTGGCGGTCGGCGCAAACGTCGGGTCCTCGAGCGGCCAGTGCAGCTTCTCGATCCGCGCCGGTACCACCGGGCACACTTCGTCGGCGCACAGCGTGATGACGAGATCGACGGTCGAGAAGTCGATCGTCGTGACCGACTTCGATCGGTGCGACGAGGTGTCGATGCCGATCTCCGCGAGCGCGGCAATCGCCTGCCGATGCACACCCGCGGGTCCGCTGCCGGCACTCTGAATCACGGCCCGGTCACCGAACAGGCGCCGGGCCAGACCTTCCGCCAGCTGGCTGCGCGCGGAATTGGCAACGCAGAGGAACAGGATGCGAAGGGGCACGAGGACATCGTAATGGCCCCGCGGCGTCCGCCCGCGGCATTTCGTGATTCTGACCGGCCCAGGGCCGGACGCCGTGCTCGCGCGGCGGGTCGATGGGCTGGCTCGGCCCTTGCTCGTCACCCTCAATCCGGCCTGCGGCCGGCGGAATTCTCGATTGAACGGGGAGGGCGACATGTCCGTTGCGCGCGTGACCGAAATCACATCGGCGTCCAGCAAGAACTTCGAGGATGCGATCGAAAAGGGCATCTCGCGGTCGAACAAGACCTTGCGCAACCTGACCGGCGCGTGGGTCAAGAGTCAGAAGGTGGTCGTCGAGAAGGGGAAGATCGTCGAGTTTCGCGTGACCCTGAAAGTCACGTTCATTCTCGAGAAGTGAGGGCGCTGAGGTCCTCTCCGCTATTCCTCGAACGGTGAGTTCATCAGCAGATCGACCGTCGAGATGGGCTTGTAGCCCGGCACGAAGCGCTCGCCGAAATCGCGCAGAAAATTGTCGTAGCTTGTCTCCGGCCTCGCGGCCACCAGGTGGCGACACGTCTCGGCAAATTCAGCTTTCATCTTGAGACGCGGAAAGGCATTGAGAATCTCAGTGATGTCCCCCAACGGGATCTGATCGATGCCAAATCCGCCAAAGTCGAGCCCGATGCCCATCGTGCCCAGAGCGACTTCCGCCTCCTTGTGAAGCGCGATTGATGGTGTCGAGTTGAGGGCGACGAGGTCCCAGATGAGCTGCGCGCGACGATTCGAGAGGCCTCGATCTTTGACGAAGGACAGTGCGGCGTCAGCGCCGTTGACCTCGAAGCGATTTGGACCTGGCACACCGGCCGCGAGGCCGATGTCGTGGAGAATCGTGCCGACCGCGACCACCTCGAGGTCGCAGTCGAGGCCTTTCAACTGCCCCATCTTCGCGGCGAACAGCCACGATCGCACGGCGTGATTGAAGAGATAGGGCTCGCAAGTCCTTCGCGCGTATTCGAGCGCATCGGTGATGAGTGGCGAATCAGGCACGCTGACGCCGGCGATCACATGTGCGCCCAGACGCTCGTCAATAGTCTTGGCCATAGTCTTCATTCCTCCCTCGGTCGCGATTACAGTTTGACCATCGGCAACGGCGTCAGCGGATGCGTGCGGAACCGTTCGAGGGTGAACTGCACCAGCCGCCAGTGAAACCCGGCGCTCGGCCAACCAGCGAGCACCGACCGGATCAACGGACGTGGAAGCCCGAATGTTCTCAGCCCGCGCGTCACGTCGATCCAATCGGCTCGTCGGAATGGCTCGACGAGCGAGTCGTGACGGGCGTGGGAGGGCGTGATCTTGTGGTGGTCCGCGATCATCCTTTCGATCTCGGCGATCCACGCCGCCCGACCGTGGGTGGCGAGGTACTCGCGTGCGAGCGCGACGGACGGCGCGATGTAGTCGAACGTCTTGTTGGTCCAGATCCCGAGGTCGTGGAAGACCGCGGCGACCGCGATCTTCTCGAGCGCGACCTTCTTGAGCGCGACCTTCTTGAGAACGACACGGTCTTTCACAAGAGCGGCGCACAGGTTCACAACGCGGTACGCATGGTTCCGATAGGCGATGAAGTCGGGCCCCAACTCCGTCGCGTGATCGTGCAGAACGTCATCGATCGTCGGGACGCTCGTCAGGAGGCTGATCACGTGAACCGTTTGACGAACTCGAGCGCCTTCTCGGCGACCTCCCGCCAGCGGGCGTCGATCGTCAACGCGTGCCCGCGGCCCGTCATCTTGACGATCTCTGTCACGCCCGTATTGCGCTTCTGCTTCTTGTAGGACGCGTTTGCGATCGCCCAGGGGACCGTGTGGTCCGAGTCAGCCGAGATGACCAGCATCGGGCCCCGCTCCGGGTTCGTGGAGTCGACCTTCGCCTCCGTCCACGGATTGAAGTTGGCGGACGCCGCCTGGAAGAGCGGTTCCCCCGCGCCGGCGACGGAGTACCCGAGGTACAGCTCCTTCGCCTCGTCCTCGCCGACCGCGTTCGCGAAGCTGTAGCGGAACTGCTCGTACGTGAGGGGGACCGCGCGGTTCCAGTTCGCGGGGTTGCGCAGGGCGACGCTGGCCGTGCGGAGCGCCGCGATCGGCAGCGGGAGCACGCCCCGGAACGGAGCCGGACTGATCGCGACCGACGCGGCAGCGAGTCCGCGCCCCGCAAGAATCATGGTCAGCAGACCGCCGAAGGAGTGGCCGATGATCACGGGCTTCCGCTTCAGGCGGCGGATGATCGCCTGCTCGTAGTCGGCGATCTCGCCGATGCCCTTGCCCGCAAACACCTCAGGGTGCTCTCTGGCCTCGGCGACCGTCTCGGGATCGTCGGGCCAGCCGGGTGTCACGGCAATGTAGCCGGCGTCCTCGAAGAACGCCACCCAGCGGTCCCAGCTCGAGGGCAGCAGCCAGAGCCCGTGCACAAAAGTCACGGGCGTGGAGTTCGAAGCGTTCGCGCGCTCGATCTGCGCGGCTTCGTGCTCAGTGATGGTCGGCTCGGTGGTCGCGCGGCGTTTCGCTCGTCGACTCGGCCGGGTAATCGCCGGGATTGGAGGCTCCCCGCGTGCCGGTGCGGCCGGATGTTCAACATCCTTCCCTGTGGTCGTGCTCATCTGCGCACCTCCTGAATGATCAGCCCGTCAGGCGGACTGATTGGGTTCACACTCGGTGCCAACGAGCGCGACACAAAGTCGCGAGACTTGAGCGATGCTGGTTCAGATCTGCGCCCTCGGGCTCTGTGAAATCTCGTGGCGAGTTCCATGAGATCTCGTGGGCCCTCTCTGTAGAAGGCGCGGGGTCTTCCGGCTTTCGAAGTACGGGAGCAAAAACAGGGAAGTACGGGAGTCAGGAACCGTGAAGTGCCACAACACACCCGCTGAGTCTGGGCTCAGTGTGATTCCCGGCCGACGGCGTGTCCGCGACATCCGACGAGAAAGTCGAGGTCCGCGCCCTCGCTCGCTTGTTGAACGTGCTCGATGTACAAGTTGGCGTAGCCGCCCGGCGGCACGACGGGCGCCGGCGGCCTCCAAACCGCCAGGCGTCGCGCTAGCTCCTCGTCATCGATCATCAATTGCAGCCGCCGGGCCGGCACGTCCAGTTCGATGATGTCGCCCGTCTGCACGACGGCCAGCGGCCCGCCGGCCGCCGCCTCCGGCGAGACATGCAGGACGGCCGTGCCGTACGCGGTGCCGCTCATCCGCGCGTCCGAAATGCGGACCATGTCCGTCACGCCCTGGTTCAAGATCTTCGGCGGCAGGCCCATGTTGCCCACCTCGGCCATGCCGGGATACCCCTTCGGTCCGCAGTTTTTCAAGACGAGCACCGACGACGCGTCGACCTCGAGCGCCGGATCGGCGATGCGTGCGTGGTAATCCTCGATGTTCTCGAACACGATCGCGGGACCGCGATGACGCATCAGGTGTGGGGATGCCGCTGACGGTTTGATCACGGCGCCCGACGAAGCGAGATTCCCGCGCAGCACGGCGATGCCGCCGCTCCGGACGAGCGGGCGATCGAACGGACGAATGACGTCCTCATTCCAATTGGCTGCGTCCGCGCAGTTCTCGCCGATCGTTCTGCCGTTGACCGTCGGCGCATCGCCGTGGAGCAAGCCGTGCTCGACGAGCGAGCGCATCACCGCCGGCAGGCCGCCCGCGTAATAGAAATCCTCCATGAGATAACGGCCCGACGGCATGAGATCGACGAGCGTGGGGACCTCGCGGCCAAGGTCGTCCCAGTCCTTCAAGCTCAACGGGACGCCGACGCGGCCCGCGATCGCCAGCAGATGGATGACGGCGTTGGTCGAGCCGCCGACGGCGCCGTTGAGACGAATCGCATTCTCGAACGCCGCGCGCGTGAGAATCTGCGAGAGCCGGATGTCCTGCTTCGTGAGCTCGACGATGCGTCGCCCGGCGAGATGCGCGAGCGCGTAGCGCCGCGAGTCCACGGCGGGGATCTCGGCGTTGTGCGGGAGGCCCAAACCGAGCGCATCCACCACGATGGCCATTGTCGACGCGGTGCCCATGACGTTGCACGTGCCCGTCGAGCGCGACATGCACGACTCGGCCTGCATGAACTCCTGCTGACTCATCGTGCCGGCCTTGACGGCTTCGCTGAAGCGCCAGACGTCGGTGCCCGATCCGAGATCGCGGCCACGAAACTTGCCGTTGAGCATCGGTCCACCCGAGACGACGAGGGCCGGCACGTCACAGCTCGCGGCGCCCATGACGAGCGATGGCGTCGTCTTGTCGCAGCCGCAGAGCAGCACGACGCCGTCGATGGGGTTGCCGCGAATCGACTCTTCGACATCCATGCTGACGAGATTGCGAAACAGCATGGCTGTCGGCCGCAGGCTCGTCTCGCCGGTCGACATCACGGGGAATTCGAACGGAAGCCCGCCGGCTTCCCACACGCCGCGCTTGACGTGTTCGGCAAGCTGGCGAAAGTGCGCGTTACACGGCGTCAGGTCCGACCACGTGTTGCAGATGCCGATGACGGGACGGCCGTCGAAGATGCCTTCAGGGAGTCCACGGCCAACCCAGCTGCGGTGGATGAAGCCGTCTTTGTCCTGCTTCGCGAACCAGCGTGCAGAACGGTACGTTCGTTCACTCATAAGACTCCAGTGGCGTCACCGGGTCGATCCACATCCAGCAGAATGCACCGAGACAATAGACGATCGACGAAATCGCGAACGCCAGCTGCCAGTCGCGGTGGGTGTACTGCAGGATCAAGCCGACGACCAGCGGACCAGCCATACCGCCGAGGTTGCCCATCATGTTCATGCTGCCGGACACAGTGCCGGCGTACTTTCCGCCGATGTCCATGCAGGTGCTCCAGCTTCCGGGCATCGTCAGATCGTTGGCGAAGCTCGCCAGTCCCATGGACAACATCGCCAGCAGCGGGTCCCGGATGTAGAACGACGCCATCAACAATCCGGACGCCCCGGCGAAACCCACGTACGCGAACGATCGACGCACCCGCACGACATTCGCACCGCGCGCCAGCAGGCGGCTCGACAGCACACCGGCCGTCAGCGAGCCAAAGCCGCCGAACAGGAGAGGAATTCCCGCCAATGCGGCGGCCAGGAGCCTGATCGTGGTCTCGGCGCTGAACGCTCCATCTGCAATTAGGAGCGTCTGCAGCCAATGCATCAGCGGGTTGGCCTTGATGTCCATGCCGCGTGCATCCCGCAAGTACGTCGGCAGCCAGGTGACGTAGAAATACCAGCCGTAGCTCAGGCAGAAATACTGCGCCCACAGCAGCCACATCGTCGGGCGCGTCATCAGGGCGCGCCACGGCACCTTGCCGTGGACGCTGACGTTCTGCTCGTTCGCCGCGAGCAGCGCGAGCTCGGCAGCGTTGACGCCTTTGTGATCGCGTGGATTGTTCGTGAACCACCACGCGAAGGCCACGGCCCACACTACGCCGAGCAGGCCGAACAGCAGGAACGCTGTCCGCCAGGTGACGACGGTCATGACCAGGACGACCAGCAGCGGTGTGACCGCGCCGCCCCACCGCGCGCCCATCCACATGATCGATTGCGCGCGAGTCCGCTCGTTCTGCGGCAGCCAGGCACTGAACGCCTTGGTCAAATTTGGAAAGCATCCCGCCTCGCCGGCACCAAACAGGAACCGCGTCACGACCGCGGACCAGAAGCCGCGCACCCAGCCCGTCGCGACCGTGAAGAACGACCACCACAGCACGACACGAATGAGCACGCGCTTCGCGCCCAGCACGTCACCCAGCCAGCCGGTGGGAATCTCGAACAGGGCGTACGCCAGGGCGAACGCCGAGAACACCCAGCCCTGCTGGTCGGCGGAGAGCGCCAGGTCGCGCGCCATGTCCGGCATCGCCTGCGAGATGCTGACGCGATCGACGTACTGCACCACCGCCAGCGCGATGGCGAACAGGACGACGACGTAGCGCGTGCGCGAAGGTGTCAACTATTTCTTCTTCGGTGCGTTGAACGATCGTTCGACCGTGTCGGTGACGTCGGTCGACACGGGGTGATCACGCCACAACCAGCGCATCATCTCGGGCAGCATGGGACCGCCCATGCGCTGGCCGTGGGTGTTCATTCCCCACGCGTAGTTGACGTCGTAGCCCTTGGCCGTGAGCGCCTTCATCAGCCGTACGTTCTGGAAAAACCAGTCGCGGCGCTGGTCGTAGCCGCCACGTCCCTGGCCGCGGTTGTCATTACGGCCGTCCTGCAGGAAGATGCGAATCGGTTTCTTCTCGCTCTTCTCGACGATGTCCGGGTACGCATCGCCGCCACGGAGGTTCACGAAGCTGCCGACGATGCTCAGGACCTTGCGGAAGTGATTCGGCCGCTCCCACGCGACAGTGAACGCGGCGATCGCACCTGAACTGGCGCCCCCGATGCCGTGCCGTTCCGGATCCTTCGAGATGTTGTAGTCCTTGTCGAGCGCGGGCATCAGCTCATCGACAATCACACGCGCGTACTTGTCATCGAGCGTGTTGTACTCGGCCGGACGGTTGGTCGTCTGATCGCCCCACTGCTGCGGCGTCGGCTCCGGCTGTTCGGGCGTACGGCCCGGGTTGATGAACACGGTGATCATCACCGGAAGTTCGCGTCGATAGATCAGGTTGTCGAGCACGTTCGGCGCGCGAATCACGCCGTTCATGTCCTTGAATGCCTGGCCGTCCTGGAAAATCATCAGGCTGGCTTCGACGGCCGGGTCGTACTGCGCGGGCACGTGCAGCCAGTACGTGTGTTGTGTGCCGGGATAGGCCTGGCTCGGCAAGTAGTACGGCCCTTTCATCTCACCCTTCGGCACACCATCGCGCTCTGTCGAGTCAGGTCCAATCGCGTAGTACTGGTTCACGTCCACAGCCGGTGTCTGAGTCGCGGCGGGCGCCGCAGGCGCTTGCGGCGTCTGCATCAGCGCACCGGTCGAAGCGGCGGACACACCCGCGGCAAACGCAAGCCCAAGCAGGAACGAACGGCGCAGTGTCATTGGCGAACCTCGCGTCGATACACTAAGCCAAATCCAGAGCCCCGGAGGGCGATATGACCACCAGCCGATGGAATCAGGCCATCCTCACGGTTCTCGCCGTTACCGCAGCCACGACGCTGGCGCAGACTCAAGGCACCCCCCGGCCTGGACCTCCCACGCGCGATCCGAACACACCCGGCTTTGTCACGGCAAAGGAGTTACCCGACGGCGAGGTTCCGCCGGTCAATGTCGAGGGCAACTTCATCATCGGTCCGACGCATGCGCCCTCGCCGGAAACCATCGTGAAGGAAGGCGTGCCGCAAGGAACGGTCATCGATCTGAAGATGAGCTCGGCGGACAGCAAGATCTAACCCGGCATCGCGCGCGATCCCGGCACGTCCGGCGCGCCCGATGCGCGACAACATGCACGACTGGGTGGTCGCGAGCGAGAACATGGCCAAGGTGCTTGCGGCGAAGAAGTATCACTACCAGTTCACGTTTGCGCGCAACGCGGGCCACACGGATCGGGCGGTGAAGCAGCAGACGCTCGCGCAGGCGCTTGAGTGGTTGTGGCAGGGCTACAAGAAAGTCTAAGGAAAACTCGGAAGAGTTGGCGGTGAGGCAGGGATTCGAACCCTGAGAACATGATTCTCTAAGTCAATGATGGCGATGGACTTCTGGCATCAAGTCCTTGTCGAGCATCATGTTCCAAGCGAACGGCCGTCCTCTCCCGTCTCCGTGAGTCTACGCGAATCGACCTCAGTCTTGGCAACATCGTGGCAACGGTCAAGTGCCTCGGCGAGGCCTCGTGAGCAGCGTATACAACCGTTCTTGGGATGACGTGATCGTCGTCCCCGCCAGCGGAAAACCAGGCCGGTCCGCTCCGGTGAGGCTCAAGCGAGCCGTATCGCACGGTTGGTCAAACGCCGAGCGCGTCGATCCACTGATGCGCGGCAACGAAAGCTGTGACTTGGCTGGCTGTGCGGACGATTTCAGGAACTGGTTCGAGACGGCGGCGTGAGAACTGCCGGTGCGCTTTGAGCGGCAATGGCCTTCACCGCTCTTGGATGCTTCACTTCGTGGAGACGGGACGCAGTCTCTGAGTTACTTTTCTCGGCGGCACTTCCCGATGACCGCGTCTACGATCCCATCCTGCTCGGTGTCCACGAAGCTGACTTCATGACCTACCGAAATGCGCATGGGAGTTCGCCTCGTATCGAGCACGCGAACCTGAACCCCGCATTCGGGACAAACAATGGACTCTGGACACTTTTCGCTTATCTTCGGCGTCACTTGGTGTGCTCCTAACTGCCTGTCGCGGTTCGACCAACGTCCAGTGATTTCAGCAACGAGCATATGTTAAGGCGTTCGATCTGTGCCGGAAACTGGCTCATCCGTGCCGCCTGATCTCCCCACGCGTGCTCGATCGATTCTTTTTAGGCAGGTTGCTGGACGTAGCGCTCGGGCCGGAGCCACTCCCGAAGCGCGGCTGGTCTGCGCATCTCGCGGATCATTTCGAGGAGGCTCGGCCTAGTCGCGGCAGCCTCCTCGCGCGTAGTCGCGATGTGCTCGCGGTGCAACTGGTCGCGGAAAGCCTGCGCAATCGTTTTCATCTCAGAGGCAAGAACCGCACGGCCGACGCGCTTACGCAGGGCGTTGACCCTTCGATTGTGGCAACGACCCAGCCGTCGGCCGCTGCCACACGGACACGGCCGTCTGTTCGCGCGTCGTCTCTTCAGGGTGGCCAACGTGCAATAGCGGAACGCCAGGCCCAAGTCGCCAAGGCTGAGCAGACCGGCCAGCTCCTGGAGCGAGCCGAGCTCCCCATGCGCCAATTCTCCGAAGGGAGGCGCGCCGTACTTCAATGAATACGAATAGCCGTAGAGGTACGGGATCACGCAGCGCTCGACGAAGCGGAGAAGCGACGGTGACCCGTCCATCTGCAGCCGCAGCCTCACCCGTGATCCGAGGCAAAGCGCGCCGTTCGTCAGCTTGTGGTAGTCCCGCGGTATGCGCCCGCTTGTCTCCCACGCCAGCGCCATTGGCTCTGGAAATCTTGCCGGCGCCTCTATTCGAACGTCATAGCCATCCTCGATGAGCTGCGTCTTCTTGCCGTTCGCACAGAACCTCAACGTCCCCTCGATGCGCAAGGCCATCGACCCGGACGGAACCAACCGCAATCCGGGATAGCGCGCAAGGAGCGCCGCGATCTCGCTCCTGCGAAATCGCTCGCCGACGGTCTCATTCACCGCTTCCCCAAGCCAGACGGCGGTTCGAGCGTGATGGATGCGTGCCTGCGCCACTTCGGGTGGAAGGAAACGGTGCCGATGGCGGCACGCCTCGCTTGCCCTCTCCGCATATCGAGCCATCCGAAGGACCACATACTCGACGCGGGACACAGCGAGCTCGGTATGACCCAGCGGTACATGCATCTGAGCCCGGCCGCACTCGAAGCGGCCATCCGGTTGCTCGATAGCCGTGGCAACATCGTGGCAACGGCAAACGGTGTGAGTCGAGAAGCGGGGAAAGTTTAGGAAAAACGCGAATAAGTTGGCGGTGAGGCAGGGATTCGAACCCTGGATACAGCTTTTGGGCCGTATAACGGTTTAGCAAACCGCCGCCTTCAGCCACTCGGCCACCTCACCGCGGCGAGAGAATCTCGCAACCGATTATAGACCTCAACCCTCCGGCGCCAGAGGCATACTGATGGACCTGCCGGAGGCCCCGCATGGACGAACGAGCGCTGTTCACCAAGTTCTGGGAGCACGAAGCGAAGACGACGCGCACGGTGATCTCGCGGATTCCGGAGGGCGCCGATTACCGCCCCGATCCGAAGTCGCGCACGGCGAGCGAAATCGCGTGGCAGATCGCGTGCGAAGAAAAGATGATCATCGACGCGCTCGAGACCGGCATCGTCGAGTGGAACCCGGCGCCCGCCCCGGCGACCATCAAGGAGCTGCTCGAGATCTACGAGAAGCAAAGCGCGGATATCGTCCGCCGATGGAAGGTGTTGCCCGCGGAACGCTGGAGCGGCACCCTCGAATTCTTCGGCAACCAACGGCCCGCATCGCCGATGGCGTGGAGCTTCCTCTTCGACATCGTGCACCACCGAGGGCAGATCACCACGTACCTGCGCCCGATGGGCTCGAAAGTCCCGCAGATCTACGGGCCGAGCGGGGACGAACCGTAGTCAGTTGAACCGGATGCCGACCAGGATCGCGAACGTGTTGACCTTGACGTTGCCCGACGACGGGAAGTCGACAAAATCGGCAATGAGCTGCTGCAGGCCCCAGGTGTACCGGCCTTCGAAGATCACCCGTGCGATCTCCATGCCTCCGCCGAGCATCACACCGAAGTCGAAATTTGCGAACGCATCGTCAGGCACGGCAACGGCGAAGCCAGAGACGTCGTCACCAATCTTCGTTTCAAACGACGGTCCGGCAATCCCATAGAACGCAAACCCGCCCTTGGACTTTGTCCCGATGTTCAGCCGCAACAGGACCGGCACCTGCAGGTAGTCGAGCGTCGCCGTGCCCGTCCCGCCGCTCGGGAGCCCCGGCACGCTGACCTCTTTGCGCAGCCAGTTGACCTCCGCCTGGAAGCCGAAGATGCCCGGCCGATTGCCGCCGATGAACAGGCCGACCTGCCAACCGGTCTTGTTGTCGAAATCGACGTCCTCCCCTTTGAAATCAGGAAAGACCACGCCGCCCTTGATGCCGAAGCCTTGCGCTTCGGCACGTCCGGCGGTCGCGACGAACATGGCCAGCGCGCACACGAGGATGGCGAGAGGTCGACGGCACCTGGAACGTCGCATTCCCTTAGTCCTTTCCCTTGGCCACGTCGTTCACGTCCTTGGTCGTCGCCTTTCCCGCATCCGAACGGGTATCAGCAGCCTTCTTCGCGGCCTTTTCTTTCGCATCAGCATCAGTGGCCGCCTTCGTCACGTTCCCCGCGCCCTTGGCGGCATCACCAACGGTCTTCGGAACTCTGTCCAGCAATTCGCTCATAGTGCCTCCCCTGCTCCCCAGTCATTCAGGTCGCGAGAGTCCAAGTTGCGTACCTCGGTCTTCGCGCTGGAAAGCCGGAGCGACTGCCTCTGGTGGCGGAGAGAGTCGCAGGATGCCGCGGATGCGGCCGCGTCCTGCCGCGGATCCGCGGCCGCTAGCGCGGCGAACGCTCGCGCATCTCGCGCGCGTGGTCCGGGCAGACGGCCGCAAATTGCCGGAGTTCCCGGACGACGCCGAGCACGTGCTCAGCGACGTTGGGACAGTTCGGCCAATCGCAGATGTACTCCGTCAGCGTCTCTTCCTTGCTGCTGGATGTTTCCGACGCGCGGAGTGTCACGCGAGGCATGTGGAGTTCCCATCGTAGGCATTCGATGGGACCATGACAAGCCCGGCGATGCTGGAGCGCACGCCAGAGTGGAGGCGATGGGCGGCCGCTCAACTCCTGAGCACCATCGCGATCAGGGCTTACGTGCTCGCGCCGAGCTCCAGCCGGTCCAGCTCCTGGACGATGTGGGCGCGGACCCAATCGACCGAGTCGGTCGCGCGAAAGACGTGCTCCCAGAGCGACGCGCCGCCGCGCGTCCACATGACGATGACCTCCAGCGCCGCGTCGTCGCGCTTGAACATCCACCAGTACTGCCCGCCGGTCGTGCACGGCCAAAAGCATTCGCCGTGACCATCGGCGAGCGCCGCGTCGAGTGCGCGCATCAGAGACTCGGCGCCAGGGCGCGATTGCGGTACCGACACGGACGTCGCGTCGGCGCCGTCCCGCAATCGGACAACGAGCTCGTCGTGAGGCTCGAGCGTGAACTGGACGTCCATCTGCGATCGAGCTTATCGCACGCTGAAGGGCACGTCGCGCTTGGGTGAGATCCGATCGGCGAGCCGCGCTTCGATGGAGAGCAGATGACGGCCGCTCGTTAATTGATCGAGCGGCAGCCGCAGCCGGTAGTCGGCCGTGCGGTTCGTCGTGAACCGTTCGGGTGCGAGCGATTCATCCACGTCGAGTTTCACCGCGCCCTGCGGGTCGAGCACGCGGATCTTGAGCGCCACCGGCGCGAGCGGCGTGTTGCGTCCCTGGTAGAGCTGGAAGAACGCGACGATCGGGTCGCCCTGGCCGAACGTGCGCGAGGCCGTCGGCACGATGGGCACGAGACCGGCGAGCGTTGACGGCAGCGGGAGTCGCTCGGTCGGCTCACGGCCCAGCACGATGCCGGAGACCGTGACGGCATTCGCCGCAAACTCCGGCACTTCGACGTTGTAGAACACGCCGCCGATCCGGTTCGTCCGCGGGTCGTGCGCGGTCAGCCACAGCTCGTAACGATCGGGCTCGACGGTCAACTTCGACGGGAAGCTCGTCGACACGCGGCCGACACCCGGTGGCACCGGGATCGAGGTCTTCGCCGACACGTCGTACTTCGGGTCGCCCGACGACGAGTACGCGACCGTCCGAAGCGTCAGCGTTTCGCTGGTCGATGACGGCGTCTCGGCGACCTGATGCGTGAGATCGACTGTCGTCACGAGCACGGCCTGCCTGCCGCCGGGCGCGGCAAATACCGACACCGCAGCGTTCATCGCGACGTCCGAGCTCGGCAGCAATCCAGAGGCAGTGGGCGGCGGACGTGACAGCTCTGGATTGCGGTCCGCGCGCGATCCCGGCTTCGGCGGCGGCGAGGGCCGCAGATACCCGACGCGCGTCCGCACCCAGTAATCGCCCGGCCGGGTCACTTTGATGTCGAGCAGCCGGTACTTGCCGTCCACGGTCGGCCGCGACGTGCGAAAGCCAATCAGGTAGTACGCGTCGTTCTCATCCAGCAGATCGGTGACGGCGGGTTTGAGATCGTTCGTGCCGTAGAAGTTCCGGCCACCGGACAGGTTCGGACCATTCGACCGGGTGGACGATGGGTCCACGAGCAAGCCCGACACGTTCAGCCGGTAGATGGGAATCCTGGGAAGACCGAGCGGGTCCGGGACGGGCGACGTCTCGACCAGCCGCGGCCCCGGATACACGCGCCGGCCGATGTCAGGAATCGTGTAGGAGCGCGGCGGGCAGGGCGGAATCCCGCTGTAGTCGATGGGCGCCAACGACATCAACACCACCATCATCTTGACGGGCTGCGGCGACAGCTCCATTAGGCGGATCAGATCACGCTCGGGATTCGGCACCGGCGGCGCGGGCATGCAGCCGCTCTCGGTGATCGGCGCGAACTGCTTGACCACCGCGCGCAGGGCGTCTTTGTCGTTCGTGAACCGCAGGGTCGGCATCAACTGTTCGTGCGTCAACGCGACGGTCGCGAGATCGCGCGGACCCAGCTCGTCGATTAGCCGGTGCGCGGTCATGATCGCGTGATCGATGGCCCACCGGTCGCTCGACCGTGGAGAATTCGGCACGCCACAGCACCGCCGGTCGTCCATGACGATGGCCACCAGCCGCCGGTCCGCCAGGTCGTTGGTCACGACGTCGGGCGGCACCGCGCGCGCCCACACCGGCGGCGGAGGCTCGGTGTTGAGCAGGATCTCCTGAACGTCCACGACTTCCTGCGACTTGCGATCCTCGAAGACCTGAATGTCGTTCTTGGTGAGCCCGTGCACCGGACGGCGGTTCTGGTCGAGAATCGAAACCTCGAGTTGAACGACGTCAACGCCGGCGCGAAAGATCGGCGGCGGCTGCTGTTGTTGGGCCGGCGGAGGGTCCTGGGCCGGCGCAAACGCGACAAGACCGACCGCAAGGAGCGCGGCGGAGAGGCGCATGGAACCTTCTCTGACGGGAGCTGGCGCTCAGGATCTTACGCCGCCTTCTTCTCCGTGCGCCACTTGTTGATCTGGCGGACCACCAGGAAGATCGAAAACGCGATGATGAGGAACTCGACGATGCTGTTGAAAAAGGCACCATAGGCGAGCACCACGGCGCCTTTGGTCGCGCGCGCGATCTCCAGCGTGCCGGCCGCCTCCCCGCTCAGGACAATGTACTTGTCCTTGAAATCCACGCCACCCGTCAGCAGCCCGACCACCGGCATGATGAGGTCGTTCACGAGCGAGTTGACGATCTTCCCGAACGCGGCGCCGATGACGACGCCCACGGCGAGGTCGAGCGCATTGCCCTGATTCACGAACGCCTTGAATTCCTTGTACATGCGCGCTCCTCCTGGGTGTCCTGGTGCGGGAATCTTAGCAGGAGCCCGGCAGTAGACTATGGCTCGTGTCCCTGACCGTCTGGGCCGGCATCGTGATTCTCGTGCTGGCCAACGCGCTCTACGTCGCGGCGGAGTTCGGCGCCGTCGGCGTGCGCCGCAGCCGCGTGCGGCGTATGAGCGACGACGGCCTCCCGCTCGCGCAGCGCTTGCTGCCGTACGTCGAGGATTCGGTCGCGCTGGACCGCTACGTTGGCGCGTGCCAGGTCGGCATCACCGTCTCAAGCCTCATGCTGGGCGCGTTCGCCCAGGCCACGCTCAGCGTTGGGCTGGCTCCCATCCTCGCCCAGTCGTTGGCCTTGCCGCCCGTTGCCGCGATGTCTGCGGCAACCTTCATCGTGCTGTTCAGCCTGACGGCACTGCAGCTCGTGGTGGGCGAGCTGGTGCCGAAGGCCATCGCCTTGCAGCACCCGACGGAGACGGCGCTCGCGACGGTCGTGCCGATGCAGATATCGCTTCGGCTGTTCTGGCCGGTCATCGCGGGGCTGAACGCCATTTCGACATTCGTACTGCGGCTGCTCGGCACGCGCGTTCAGGGTCACGGGCATCTGCATTCGCCGGAGGAAATCGAGCTGCTGATCGCCGAGAGCCGCGACGGCGGCTTCCTCGAGCCTGAGGAACAGCAGCGGCTTCGACGAGCGCTGCGACTCGGCCTCCGCAAAGCCCGTGACCTGATGGTGCCGCTGTCGCAGCTGACGATGATTTCCGCCGACGCCCAGTGGGCCGACGTGGTGCGCGTGGTGAGTGCGAGTCCGTTCAGCCGCCTGCCGGTGTATCGCGGCGCGACGGATCAGATCGTGGGGACGGTCCGCGTCAGGGACATATTGGAGCGGTTCGTCCTGGAGGGCGCGGTGCCCCTCGAGCGGCTGGTTCGACCGATGGTGCCGGTCGCCGAAGATCTGCCGGCGGATCGCGTCGTCGGCGTCCTTCGTGAGAAGCGCGCGCATCAGGCCATCGTCGTGGACGCGGGCGGACACGCCCTCGGGATGATCACGATTCAGGACGTCCTCAACGAGCTGGTCGGCAGCCTCCGCGCGGATGCGCAGGCAAAGGTCTGACATGGCCTGGGTGGACGTTCTCCTGCTCAGTCTGTTGTTCGTTGCGCTCAACGGGCTGTACGTCGGCGCCGAGTTTGCGCTGCTGGCCGCGCCGCGTGCGGCCTTCGAGCATCGCGCCGCCGCCGGCGATCGATTTGCGGCGCGCATCCTCGCAGGCCTGACGTCGCCGAAGCGGCAGGACCAGTACGTCGCCACGGCGCAAATCGCGATCACCCTGGCGAGTCTCGGGCTGGGGATGTACGGCGAGCACGAGCTCGCGACGCTGCTCGAGCCGCACGTCGGCCCGATTCCGTTGATCGGCAGCGCCGCGCTCGCGAGCGCCATCGCACTCAGCATTCTGACGTTCATGCACATCATCATCGGAGAGATGGTCCCGAAGGGGCTGGCGCTGCAGCACCCCGACAAGGCCGCGCGCTTCTTCTATTGGCCGATGCGCGTGTCGCTTTGGTTCTTCTACCCGTTCGTGATCCTCTCCGGCATTGCGACGCGCCTCTCCCTGCGCTTGCTGGGCGTCCGACGGCAGGAGAACGTGCGGGAGAACGTCTACACGCCCGACGAGCTGCAGCTCATCGTCGAGGAGAGCCATCGCGGCGGCGCGCTCCGCGGCGAGTCGGGCCGGATTCTTCGTGAGCTGTTCGAGTTCGGCGATCTCACCGCGCGCGAAGTGATGGTGCCGCGTGTGCGCGTGGCCGGCCTCCCGGTCGGCGCGACACCGGCCGTGGTGCGCGCCGTCGTCGCCGAGCACCGGCAGACGCGCTATCCCGTGTTCGAAGGCGACCTCGATCACATCATCGGCATGGTCCACGTGAAGGACCTGCTGAAGCGGTTGCTGGCCGACGAGCCGATCATGCCGCTCGACGTCCGCCGCATCCCCGTCGTGCCGGAGACGGCGCCGCTCGACGACGTGCTGGCCACAATGCAGCGTGCGAGTGCGCACCTGGCGCTCGTCATCGACGAGCACGGTGGCACGGCGGGCATCATCAGCCTCGAGGATATGTTCGAGGAAGTCGTCGGCGACATGGACGAGGACGCGTCAACGGCGCCGCCGATCGGCCATCTCCCGGACGGGTCCGTGAAGGCCGCGGGCACGGTGCGGCTCGATGAGCTCGGACAGCAATTCAACCTCGACCTCGAGCACGAGGAAGTGGACAGCGTCAGTGGTCTGGTGCTGGCGCTGCTCGGCCGGCCGCCGCGCGTGGGCGATGTGGTCGAGTACGGCCGCGTGCGCCTGGAAGTCACGGCCACGCGCGGGCGCGGTGTCAAGGAAGCGCGCGTCTCGCTCAAGAACGAAGACTAGCTACTTCACCTTGAACGGTACGTCCCGCTTCACCGTTCGCTTGTCGCCACTCACCTCGAAGGTCAGCAGATAGTCGCCGGGCGTGAGCTGCTGAACGGGGAGCACGAACCTCACATCGGCCGCGCGGGCTTCTGAAAATCGATCGGGGCCGACCGTCTCGCTCCGGTCGAGCACGGGCTTGTCCACGGCGTCGGTGATGCGGGTGACGAGCGTCACGGGCGCGATCGTCGTCGTGGCCCCTTGATAGACGCGCAGAAAGACCGTCACTCTCTCGTGCCGTGCGAACTCTCGTGCGGTGGTCGGCACCACGGGAATCACACCGGCGAGCGCATCGGGTGGTGCGACCGGCTGACCGGGCAGCACGCTGATGGCCACACCCGAGAGCGAGAGTGGCTCCTTCGCAAAGTCGGGCACGTCCACATCGGCAAACACGCTGCCGATCTTGTCGAGTGTCGTGCTCTCCGCGGACGCACGAATGCGATAGCGGCCGGGCTTCAGCGACAGCCGCGCGAGGAGATCGTAGCGGCTCACGTCGTCACCGCGACGGGCCGGCGGGATGTTCAGCATGATCTCGGCATCGCTCGATCCGCGCGGATCGCCTTCGGGCGAAAACGCGCTCACGTGCAGCTTGATTTCCTCGACGGCCCGTTCGGCCTGCGCCGGACGCTGGAGTCCCAACACGACCGCTGCCGAGGCGCCCGCTTCGCCGGTCGTCGCGAAGGGCGCGATCGCGATTCGCAGCGGCAGGTCGGTCTTCGGTACGATCTCGGCAATCGCGGCAACACCAGGCGGCGGTGGCGCCTTGGCGTTCGGTGGCGCCGGCGCGACGTAGTTCTTGCGATTCCTCACTTCCACGCCCGGCCGATTGACCTTTACCTCGAGGCGGCGGAACGTCCCGTCTGCCTTCACGTTCGTGGGCTGATAGCCGAGCAGGTAGTAGAAGCTATTCTCGCGGAAGATCTGCGTCAGGCCCGGTTCGAAGTCGTTCGTGTTGAAGATCGCGTGGCCGCCGGTGTTGTCGGAGACGGTCTGGAGGAACTCGATGATCACGCCGGTGCGTCCACCGAGCCGTGCTTCCGCATCCGCGCGCAATCCCATCGGGTCCATGCCGTAGATGTTCACGTTGCCGCGCTGCGCGCTGCGAAACGCGTCGCGCATGACGCCGACGACTTGAACGCCGCATTCCCGCCGGCTATTTGTCGTGGGAGGAAACAGCGGTCCCATGACCCGCTGTTGCCCAATGTCGACGGACATACCTCCGCTCATGTACAAGAGCGCCTTGCGGCGCTGCGGGAGAGTCGCCAGGTACCCGGCCGCGCGCTCGACGACTTGCATCGACGCGACGTAATACCAGCACGGCGGGTCGGACGGATCCGGTTTTGGATCCCCCGGATCGCTACGCTGAATCCCCAGATTCGGCCGGTGCATCAGTTGGGCCTCGGTCGGCACGTTGCCCAGACGGCTCAACGACTCAACGGCCCGGCGTAGCTTCACGCGATCGTTCGTCAGATCCTGGGCGCCGCGATTGTCTTTGGTGAAGATCACGGCGGCGAGATCGCCGGGCCCCATGCGGTCGATGAAACTCAACGCGCTCTTTCGCGTCGCCTCCACCGCCCACGGATCCGCCGGCATCAAGGCGTCGTCGAGCACGAGGGCAAAGATGCGATGGTTGTCGATCTGATTCGTCGTCACGTCGGGCGAGACCTGGTCCATCCACTTCGTGGTCGACCGCACGAGGTCGGGCTGGTCGACCGGCGCGAAGGCCTCGATGCTCTGCGGCTTGCCGTCTTCGAAGACGGTGAAATCGGCCTGGGTCAGGCTGCGGACGGGCTGGCGATTCTTGTCGAGGACGGAGACGTCAAGCTGGACGAGATCGACGCCCGTGCGGAAGACGGGCGTCTGCGTTTGCGCCGTCAGAGCGGCGCAGAGAGCCAACAGCAGCAGGCGGCCCGCCATACGGCCCTATCGAACTCGAAACCTGACGTCGCGCCGAATCGTGTCTTTGCCAAGCGTCGCGGTGAAGACCGCGACGTACGAGCCCGGTTGGAGCGACTGCACGTCGAGCCGCGAGGAGTGCTCGGCGGACCGCGTCGGATTCTCGAACTTCGCGGCGTCGATCGTGTCCGTCTTGTCCGAGAGCACCTGGTCGCCGAGGCCCAGGACTTTCACGTTCAGCGGCACGGCCACGGGCTTGGCCTTGCTGGTCTGATACGCCCGGACGAACATCGTGATGATGTCCTCGCGGCTGAAGTCACGGTTGGTCGTCGGTGACCACGGCAACATGTGCGACAAGGCGCCCTTCGGGCCCGACGGAATCGCCGGCGTCCCGTACACGACCACGCCCGAGAGCGCCAGTGGCGCGTTCGTGAAGTCGGGCACGACCACGTCCGTGAACACGCTGCCGGTTTTCTCGAGCGCTCCGCTGTACGTCGCCAGCCGTAATTCGTACCGCCCCGGCGGAAGGTTCAGGCTGGTCACCAACTCGTAGCCGAATTCGCCGCTGGTGCCTTGACGTAACGCAATGTGCGCCGTCGCGCGCGAGGATCCACGTGATGTCCCATCCGGCGTAAACGCGCTCGCCTGCAGCTCGACGTCCTCGACGATGCGCGCGGTAGCTGAATCCTCGCGGGCCTTCTGACGCACGCCCAGCACGATGGCGACGGTGGCCGTCGCCTTGTCGTCGTTCTTCGCTTTGTCTTTGTCTTTGATCTTCGGATCCGCCGGCGTCCGGATGCGCGCGAACGGCACGGCCGTCACCTGCATCGGCATGTCCGGGTTCGGCAGCAGACCGGCCATCGCCGTCGTGAGCGGCGAGGCCGACGCGACTTTCGCCGCCTCGGTCACCTTCACAGCGTCGGGCGCGTAATAGCCGTTGCGCGACCGCACCTCGGTATCCGGACGATTCACCTTCACTTCGAGCCGCCGGAGCTTGCCGTCAGCCTTGGCATTCGTTGGCGCAAAACCCAGCAGGTAGTACGAGCTGTTCTCGCGGAACACCTGCGTGATGCCTTCCTCGTAATTGTTGGTGTTGACGACCGCTTTGCCGCCCGTGTTGGCCGCAATCGTCGACACGAGCTCGAGCTGGAGCGTGGCCTGCCGCCGGGCGAAATCCATCAACTCCAGGCCGCTCATCTTGCCAACGAGCCGGCTGGTGATGTACTGCTCCATCCCGCCGAGGCCGCTCGGATCGATCGGATACACCGCGACGTTCGCGCGTTGTGCGCGTCGAAACACTTCCTGCACTTCGTCGGCCACACGCGACATCGCTTCTTTGTCGGCCATGCCCTGGCCGGCACCCGACGCCAGCATCGGCGTCGCGGCGAGCTCGAGATCGAGCGGCACGCCGGGGCTGACCCAGATGAGCGACTTGCGGCGCTGAGGCACGGCGATCAGGAAATCCGCGACGTTGCGCAGCGTGCCGATGGCCGCCTCGTAGTAATACACGTCCGTGTTCGGTGGCCTCGACGGCGGCGGTGCGCCGCGGCCCCCGCCGTCCACCACCATGTCCCGGCCGAACGTGTAGCTCGCCAGCCCGGGGCTGAACTTGTCGAGCACCGCCAGCAAGCGGCCGTGATCGTTCGTGAAGTCCTGCGTGTTGCGATTGTCGGCGGTCAGCACGATCGCCGCCATGTCGGTCGGGCCGAGCTTGTCGACGATCTGGCGCACGATGTCCTTGGCGCTGTTCTGCATGCGCTGATCCCCTGGAATCAGCGCGTCGTCGAGCACGATGACGAACAGGCGGCTGTCGCGCAGATCGTTCGAACGCACGTCGGGCGACACGGTCTTCATCCACTTCGCGGGCGGCTCGGCCGTGTCCGGCACGTCCACCTCGGCGAATGCCGCGACCGTTTGCGGCTTGCCATCCTCGAGAATCGTGAAGTCCCGGTGCGTCAATCCGCGCACCGGCCGGCGCGATTTGTCGAGCACGGAGATGTCCATGTGGACCAGCTCGACGCCCGACCGAAACACCGGAGCCTGCTGATCGAACGGCGTCGGCGGTGGCGGCGTTTGCGCCGGCGGCGGCAGCGTTGCCGGTGGATTCTGCGGCACGGCGCCCAGCGAACCGGCCGCGCCGATGGCGCCAAGCACCAGGGCGCAGGTCGTGAGGAGACGGAAGGGCTGCTTCATAAGTCCTGGATCTGAGGAGGAAACGCGGCAGCGAAGGCGCGGATACAGAACTCACCCGACCCGTGACGCACGCGGCCTGTTCAGACACTCCGGAAGGGCTGGCCGGGAAATCTTACCATCTGATCGCGACTGACAACTCCAGTTGCCTTGACATCTGAGCGCAGACGATGGGAGCGTCGTCGTCGTCGTCGAGAGGTGCACATGCCAGGACCGTATCAGCCGAGGTCATTCGACGGGAACGACGGCCCCGGCACTGAGGAATGGATTATCGGTTTCCGCGGGCGCGTGGCCGGAAACGCGCCGGAAGAAGGAGTGGCCGCATGACTGTCCAGGAGTACCAGCTCACACCGATGACGCGCACGCCGCAGGAGCTCATCTTCGGCGCGGTGCGCGCGGCGGACGCGCCGCTCGTCGCGCATCAGCGGGTCGTTTTCGCGATGGCGCGCGCGTTGCAGTCGCACGTCGACAACCGGCGGCTGGGCGAAGTCCTCATCGCGCCGACGGACGTCGTGCTCGATGCCGAGCGGGCGCTGGTCGTGCAGCCGGACGTGGTGTTCGTGTCACGCGCACGGGCGGACATCGTGCTCGATCGTGTGTACGGCGCGCCCGATCTCGTGGTCGAGGTGCTCTCTCCCCACCCGCGAATCGGTCAACTCGACGAGCGCGTCGGGTGGTTTGCGGCGTACGGCGTTCGCGAAGTGTGGCTCTATCACCAGCCGGAACGGCAGATGGAAGTGCTCGCGTGCTCCGGCGGGCACATCGTCAGTCGCGCGGCGTTCGGGCGGCACCAGCTGCTGGACTCGGCCGTGCTGCCGGCGTTCGCACGGACGATCGCGGATATTGTGGCGTGGTGAGGGCAACCTTCGCGTGGCTTGCCAACCGTAGCTCACGCACATCTTTGGCAAGCGTGAGCGGGGAGGTCCACCTTCGCCGAACGCTCACTGCGTTCGCGGCTACGGCGGACAACCTTCGCGTGGCTTGCCAACCGTAGCTCACGCACGTCTTTGGCAAGCGTGAG
>Ga0137427_10000339_pt1 | contig 25066 bp, 14 predicted proteins | sample EasRivERMZT700_2_FD_102309 | JGI IMG/M metagenome (GOLD analysis project Ga0137427, IMG submission 102309) | Soil microbial communities from meander-bound floodplain in the East River, Colorado, USA - East River MetaG ERMZT700_2 | ecosystem: Environmental > Terrestrial > Soil > Floodplain ...
CCACCAGGGAGACGGCTGCGCGATGCGGATGCGCGAGCTTCACGCCCAGCACCGCCGCGGGCCCGAAGCCATGGTGGCCAGCCCGCTCGGCGTGATGAACGTGCCGGGCACGGTGATCGGAAACTGCTGCGCGACGCCGTTCTTGTTCCAGCCAACGTCGGTGACGATGAATCCGTCGGCGGGCACGGCGCGCCGGAGATCGGCCAGAATGCGCTCCGGCCGCATCGGAAACTGCGTCGAGCGCCGCTGGTGATCGTAGTTGGCCGCGAACTCCCTCCGGCCCCGCGCGATGTCCGCGCGCACGGTGCCGCGGCTTCGGTGCTTCATCGTGCGCGCGATGTCGGCCAGCACGCCCAGCGCGGCCTTGGCGTCCGCGACGACACCCAGATCGGTCGGATAGTTGCGCCCAATCTCCGCCGCATCCGCGTCGATGTGCATGAGGCGCGTCGGCGGAATCGAGAACGTAAAACGTGGGTCCCAGGAACTGGAATTAGCTTCCGCGAGTCTAGTGCCGACCGCGACGATGAGGTCGGCGCGGCGGCACATATCGTTGGAGATCGGAAGTCCCCAGAATCCCGTCTGCCCCAGCAGCAACGGATGATCTTCGTGCAGGCACCCCTTGCCCATCAGCGTGTGGGCCACGGGCACTTCGAGCGCTTCGGCGAGCGCCGTCAACTCGGGCGTGGCCTTGGCCGCCAACACGCCGCCCCCCACGTACAGCACGGGCCGCTCCGCGTTCGCGAGCGCCTCGACGATGCGACGCGCCGTGGCGGGATCGATCGTCGGACGCGCGATGGCCGACGGCTCCTGCTGAAAGGCGCCGGTCTGCAGGTCGGCCGAGAACATATCCATCGGCACGTCCACGAGCACCGGGCCAGGACGGCCCGATTGCGCGAGGTGGAACGCACGCTCGAGGATTCTCGGAAAGTCCTCGACCCGCTCCACGCGATACACGCGCTTACAGAAGGGGCGATAGATCTCCAACTGGCTCGCGTCGTTGTGAAGATTCATCTCCTGATGCGGGTGCCGGCCGGAGAAATAGGACTGCGCGTCGCCGGCGATGACCACCATCGGCATCGAGTCGAGGGCCGCATTGGCGACGCCGGTGGTCGCGTTGGTCAGGCCCGGTCCGAGGTGCGAGAGCACCACGCCCACCTTGCCGGTGGCCCGCGCGTATCCGTCCGCCGCATGGGCGGCAATCTGCTCGTGCCGCGTCGAGACGAATCGGATCCGGCTCTTGCCCAGCGCGTCGAGCATGCCGATCACCGTGTGTCCACAGAGGCCGAACACCACCTCCACGCCGAGGCGCTCCAGGTAGTCGGCCACCTGGTACGCGGCGATCCGCTTGCCGGTGGAGGGCGCGAGGCGTGCAACGGCGCTCTGGTCGCGTGTGCTCATAATGCGTTCCGGTGGTGTCGGCAGAATAGCATCCTGTCACCTCGAGCGGGACCGCCGGTTAGCGGCCCCGCTCGATCCGAGCTCAGAACGCAAACCGGAATTGCAACTGCGCCGACCGCGGCGTTTGGTACTGCGTGGCGACGCCGAACCCGGCGCCCCGCGGCAGCGCGAGTGCCGTGTTCACCGATCCGTCGGCGTTGTACGGCAGGTTCAGGATCGTCGTCGGCGCCGCCGGGCTGGCCAATTGCATCGTCGTCTGCCGATTCGTGATGGTCGCCTGATTGAACGCATTGAAAACGTCCAGCCGGATCTGGAACGAGCGGCCGCGCGTCAACCGAATGGTCCGGGCAATGGCGAGATCCATCGAGCTCACGAAGCAACCGCGCAGGTAGCCGGATGGGGATTCGAGTCCGACGCTCCCGGCGGCCGGGCCGGCGAACGCCGCGGTGTTGAATTGCTTCAGCGGATTCGCGTCACAGCCTGAGCCCGGATCGCCCGTGATCAGCACCCGGGCCGGATAGTCCGGCGACCCGGTCAGGTTCACGTTGCCGCCGCCGGTCTGGTACGCGAACGCGGCGTTGTACGCGGCGCCGGACTGTCCGTTCCAGATGCCGGAGAGGCTCCAATCGTTCAGGACCAGGCCGATCGCCTGGCCGACGCGGCCGGAGAGCCTGAGATCGGGCAGGTCCCAGATGAAGTGCCCGCGCATGACGTGTGGCAGCGGCTGATTGTTGCCGAACAGCGCCTGCGCCTGGGCCTGATCGGCACGAATGGTGATCGTGCCATTGTCGTTGTGCTGCAACCGCAGCGGGAACAACTGCTTGTCACTCAACTGCATCGTGTCGTTGAAGCCAAAGGCGAACCCATTCTTCAGCCGGCGCGTGATCGCGAGCTGGATCGAGTGGTACGTTCTCCAGCCGGTGGACTGCTGCTGCGTGATGTTCGAGTAGCCGCGATAGAAGCGCACCAGATTCGGCTGCGACGACACGTACGAGTTGGCGGGTGTCGGCGTCGCCTGCGTGGGGTCCGCATACTTCGCGAGATAGGCCCACCCCAGGTCGATGTTGTTGATATTGAGACCGGACAGCGTGTTGAAGCTATGCTGGCCGGTATAGGAAACATCGACGACGGTGCTGAACGGCACCGCGATCTGCGTGCCGAGATTCCACTGCGTCGACGAGGGCAGCGGCATGTCGTACTGCCACACGCCCAGAGTCGGCGGTGCTTCCGTGGCCAGCCCGGCGCTGCTCAGATCCTGCAGCTTGCCGTACCGCAGCGTGACGTTCCGCGTGAACGGAGGATTCTGGGACGTGTCATACACGTTCGGCGACGCCGGCGGTCGATCGAAGAAGAGGCCCGCGCCGCCGCGCACGATGAACGTCTGCTTGCCCGTGAGATCCCAGGCCGCACCCATGCGCGGGGCCACGGCCAATCCCGGGTACACGAGATGCGTCTTCGCGATGTCCTCGCCGGGAATCTGAATGCCGTTCGTCGTATTGCCGGTCCCCGGCACGAGCGTGCCGATCGCCAGCACGCTGTTCGGGCCGAGGAACTGCCCCGTGAGGGGATTCATCGCCTGCCGGTTGGTTCCAGTACAAGTGGCAGCGCCATTTGCGCAGCCGGCGACGTAGAGGGTCGGCGCCTGCCCGGCAGACCACGTCTCGGGGAAGAAGTTCGCGGCCTTCAGGTAGGCGTCGTACTGCGGTACCTGGTGCACGAACCGCAGACCGTAGTCGAGGGTGAGATTCGAGCTCACCTTCCAGTTGTCCTGGATGTACGCCTCGTGATTGACGGCCGTGTAACTGCCTTCTGCCCAACGGGACTGCTGGTTGTAGCTCGTGAAGGTGCCGATCGCGGCATTGGCGAACGGGAACGACGTGTCCAGCGGGTTGTTGGCCTCGTCGTTCGTGAAGCTGATGGCGCCGTTGAGCGGTCCCTCACCACGCCGCTGGATGCTCTTGTAGTAGTAGTAGCCCACCTTCGCCGTGTGCCGGCCCATCAGCCGGGTCACGCTGAAATTCATGGTGTTGGCATTGGTGTCGAGGATGAAGTTCCCGAACGGCCCGATGTTGTTCGGCGGACTGTTGGTGACGCGGCCGCCCCACGTGAACGACGGCGCCACCTGCACCCGCTGACCGTCCCAGATCGACGTGCCGGATCGCGAGATCACTTCGTACGAAAACGTATTGGGGTCGAGCAGCGTCGCGTTCGGAAAGATGTAGGGAATCGCGCCGAAGCCCGCCGTGTTGCGATTGGCGATGCCGTTCACCGGCAGGGCGTTGCGGCAGAAGTTCGGGCCAGCACCGGTCACCGAACATCCCTCCTGATGGTGATAGTTGGCGCCCCAGGAGAACTCGGCAAAGGTCTTGCCGTTGACCGTCCAGTTGAAGTTGGCGGCGGGCACCCAGATGCCGTAGTCGTCCTCGCGCGTGTCGTTCCAACCGGACAGGATTCCCTGAATGGGATCGTTTGGCTGCTGGTACTCGAAGAACTTGAAGCTGCCACGCAGATTCTGCGTCGGCTGGTAGTCGATCCGCACCACGGGCTGATATCCCAGCAGTCGCGTCGCGGGATACGTCACTTCGTGGTTGAACGCCTGGCCGGCCGGCACGTTCGTGAGATTGGGCACCGGATACCAGTTCAAGATCGCCATGCCCGGGGCGTACAGCGCGCTTTGGGGAATCCTGCCCACCACGCCGCCGTCGTTGAAACACGCGACCTGACTCGTGGCATTGCACGCGCCGGTCTTCGACGGATCTCTGACGAACGGGTACGGCTGTCCGAGGTTGTTCGTCGTGGCCGAGAAGTCGCCCTGCCGTTCCAGCAGCGTCGGCAGACGATACCGCGTGACGTCACCGCCGACGGTGCGCGGCTGAAACTCCTGCGTGAAGAAGAAGAACAGCTTGTTGGCGCCGCCGGGCTTCCCGATCGGTCCGCCGATCGTGAACCCCCAGTCGCGCTCGTCCTGGAACGGCTTGGGATCGCCGTTCAACTTGTTCGTCTTGCTGTTCGAATTCCACTTCGAGCTGCGTTCCACATCGTAGACGGAGCCCATGAAACGGTTCGTGCCGCCTCGGGTCACGGCGTTGACTTGCAAGCCGCTGGCGCGTCCGTACTCCGCCTGGTACGTCGACGTCGCCACGCGGACTTCCTGAATCGCCTCGATGCTGACGCGCGTGGCCGGACGATTGACGCCGGGATCCATCGACGTCGCGCCGTCGAGCATGAAGTTGCTGTCGCCGCCGCCGCCGAGCCGGCTCGCGGGCGTCAGGCCTCCGGGATTCGTCGCCACGCCCGGCATCAGGCCGAGCAAGGCATCGTAGCTGCGATTGGCCAGCGGCAGGCTCGCCACCGACTCGGTCGTGATCGTGAAGGACTTGTCGCCGGTCGCGGCCTGCACGATCGGCGTTTCGCCCCGGACGATGATCTCTTCCGAACGGGCCCCGAGGTCGATCGTGATCGCGCCAAGCGCAATGCGCGACCCTGGGCTGACCGCCAGGCCCGATCGCTTGAGCGTCTTGAACGCCTGCATGTCGACCTGAATCGTGTACACATCCGCCGCGACGTTCGGGATGACGAAGTCGCCGGACGTGTTGGTGACGACCGGCGCGAGCCTCGTGCCGCGCGCCTCACTGATCAACGTTACGGTCGCGCCAGGAATGACGCCACCCTGGGAATCTTTCACGGTGCCTGAGACGGTGCCGGTCACACCCTGCGCTGTCGCCGACACCGAGATCGCGACGAGCAGCATCACCACTACTCCGACGAACCTGGATTTCATGAAGTCGTCCTCCTGCCGCTGACCTGCCACGCCGGAAAACACAACCAGCGTTTTTGCTTATAGATGTCAGGCTGCGAACCTAGCAGGGGGATCTGTCAATCACAATGACGTAACGGTATTGATACGGTGACGATACGTAGCCGGTATACTGCTCGCTCCCATGAAGACGGCCGTCAAAGCGGGTCCGGCGTCGCTTTCGGAACGGGCGATTCGCGCTCACATCGAACGCATTGTCTCGAGCGCCACGTTCTACCCGTCCGATCGGCTGAAGCACTTCATCACGTACGTCTCCGGCGAGGCGCTGAAGGGCAAGGCCGACAGCCTCAAGGAATACGCGATCGGCGTGCACGTCTTCGGCCGCGAAACCGCCTTCGACCCCCGAACCGACCCCGTGGTGCGCGTGCAGGCGCGCCGTCTACGCGCACGCCTGGAGAAGTACTACAAGGACGAAGGTCAGGACGATGAGATCGTCGTGGACCTTCCGAAGGGCGGGTACGCGCCAGTGTTTCGGCGGCGCGATGTGGTGGCGCCCGCCAAGTCCACGGGCGTGCTGCCGATTCAGCAGAACACGGTCGCCGTCCAGCCGTTCGGCGACCTCACGCCCGGTCGCGAGGCCGACCAGTTCTGTGCCGGCCTGACCCGCGAAGTGATTCGCCGGCTGACGCTCATCAAGGGCCTGAAGGTGTCGGCGTCGACGCCCGCGCCCACTGCCTCGGCATCGATGACCGTCGAGGGCAGCATTCGACGCGCGGCCGAAGGCCTCCGCCTCACGGTGAATCTCGTCAACTCAAACAGTGGCTGCTACGAGTGCAGCGAGTCGCTGCCGGTCGACTCGATGGACACGTTTGCCGTGCAGGATCAGATCGCGGAAATCATCACCGCGCGTTTCCAGCCGCACCTGCTCGCCGGCAAGGCGGGCCAACGGCCGCTGACCGAAAACCTGACCGCCCGCAATCTCTGCAAGCAGGGCCTCTACCACCTCGAGCAGCGCACCGACGAGAGCCTGGAACGCGCCGCAGAGTTGTTCGAGCGCGCCGTCATCGAGGATGCGCAGTACTCGCTGGCCCACAGCGGGCTGTCGGACGCGCACTCGCTCTTGGGCAGCTACGGTCTGCGGCCGTCGACGTCCATGGTGACGATGGCGATGTCCAGCGCGGCGACGGCGGTCATGCTGGACGACCAGTCGGCCCAGACGCGCACGTCACTGGCGCACGCGAAGGCCCGCGCCCACTGGAACTGGATTGACGCGGAGCTCGAGTTTCAGCGCGCGATCAAGCTCGACCCGGGCTACGCGACGAGCCATCACTGGTACGCGCGGTGCTGCCTGGTCCCGTTGGGACGTCTGGATGAGGCGCGGGACGAAGTGCTGCGGGCCCACGCGCTGGATCCGGTGTCCTCGATCATCGCGCGCGAGGTGGCGTCCATTCACTACTACCGGCGTGATTTCGAAGCGGCGCTGGCGCATTGCGACCAGGCCATCGAGCTCAACCCGCACTTCCCGCATGCGTACTTCATTCTGAGCCTCGTCCAGGAAAAGCTTGGTGACTCGGAAGAGGCGCTGGCCGCGTTGCTGCGCGCGTCGCAGCTCGCGCCGAAGAGTCCTCGAATGATCGCGTCACTCGGCCGCGCCCAGGCGATGGCCGGCAGACCCGACGCGGCGCTGCGCAGTCTCACCGAGCTCGACGAGCTCGCACGCACCCGATTCGTGTCGGCGTGGGAACGCGCGATTCTTTTTCTCGGCCTGAGGGACAACGACCGCTGCTTCGAGCAGCTCGCGCTCGCCTACCAGGACCGGTTCTTCGATTTGACGCTGCTCGGCGTCGATCCGCGATTCGACGAGATCCGGAGCGACCGGCGCTTCGAACAGCTGCTGCAGAAGGTGGGACTGCGGTAGGTAGTACGTAGGGCAGACCTTCAGGTCTGCCAGACAGGCAAACCTAAAGGTTTGCCCTACGTACAGCCTCAGCGCCGGCGCTGCAACCGCGCCAGATTCTCCTTCGCGGCCGTGTGTTCCGGATCCAACTCGATCGCTCGGCGCGTGTGCATCAACGCCCGATCGAGCTGGCCCGCCTGCGCGAGCGCGCCGCCCAGATCGCTGTGGGCAATGGCCGAGTCGGGCGCGAGCTGCACCGCGCGCTCCAGGTGCCGCAACGCCTCCGGCAGCCGGCCGCGCGCAAACAGCCAGACACCAAGCTCGTCGTGGGCCTCGGCCAGGTCGGGATCCAGCCGCAGGGCACGTTCGAGCGCCCTGCCCGCCTCGTCGCCGGCGCCCGCCACGCCGAGCGCCTTGCCGAAGTTGTACTGCAGCCGCGCGTCGTCAGGCGCCAGCGCGGCCGCACGCCGGAAGAACGTGACGGCTTCCGGTACGCGGCCGGCCTTGAGCAACGCGCCGCCCATCTCGTTGTGCGCGCGCGCCGAGCGCGGGTCGAGGCGAACGGCACGTTCGAGACTGGCGATCCCATCGGCCAGCCGCCCGACCTCCACATAGCTGATGCCGAGAAATGTCTGGTGCTCGGCGTTGTCCGGATCGTTGCGCACGAGCAGCTCCGCGCCCACGACGTTCGCGGCGGCCTGGCGCGAGGTCACATCCCGCAGCAGCGTCGCACGATCCGCCGGCGAGCGCGGCACCAGCTGGAGCAAGAGGTTGCCCATCTCGTCCGTGGACCGCTGACCGGCCATCACGCGAACGGGCGGATGATGAGGATTCTCGGGGTTGCGGTCCGAGTTGTCGTAGGTAAACCGCATGTCGATGGCCGTGCCGCGCGGCAGCGGCACTGGCGTCACGAGCTGATAGTCCTGCTGCCAGTGAAAACTCCACTGACGGATGTGCAACAGCGAGCGCTGCGAACCGTCCGGCATCGTCGCGGACACGGACATCTCTTTTCCGAGAAAATGCGCGTGCGGATACAGGCTCAGCAGGTCGGCGTCGACCGGCAGCACGTAGCGGTCGGAGATCGCGTAACCGGCGGCTCCGGCCGGAATATCGATGGCATTCGATCCCATCTTGAACATCAGCGGAGTCTTCGCGGACGGCGCCTCACCGAAGAAGAGCGCGACCTTCGGTTGCACATCGACGGGCTTCGTTCCCGGGATCAAGTGCAGCTCCAGCACGAAGTCGGTGCCGCGCGCGAGGCGCCACGCCATGCCGTCGGCGGAGAGAATGGGTCCGCGGCCCGGTGCCCAGCCGATGAAGTGGCCGTCAGGCTCTTGCGTCCCGGGCCCGCCCATGCCGTCGAACCCGGGCCGGCCATCGGCGCCGTCGCGCTGCCGCGACGCGGTCGTACGGTCGAGATGCAGCACCGCGTGGTGAACGGGCGCGCCGCCGGGCTGAAACTCCACAGCGCGGATGAAGCGATCGGTGTCGAGGCCGGTACGGATCACGAGGTTCCGAAACACGTCGCCGTGTGGTGACGCCGACACCAGGGCGTACGGTTTCGCCGGAGTCAGGACGAGGTCTGGCGTCCCGAGCTGCCAGGCGCTGTCGACGCGCGGGGCGGCCGGCAGATCGCGCGGCTCGCCTTCCGGCGCGCCGCCCTCTGCCCAGCGACGAATCGTCTCGATGTGCTCCGGACTCAGCCGGCGCTCGCCGACAAACGCGGGCTTCCCTGGATCCGGCAGCCACGGCGGCATGTCGCGCGTCGTGGTGACGTGCGCAATCCTGGCCGCGCGCGATTTCGCGTCGGCGTACGACAGCAGCGTGAACGGCGCGCCCTGACCAGGCCGGTGACACCCCGTGCAGTTCGCGAACAGGATCGGCGCGATGTCCTTGCTGAAGGTCGGCGGCGAGATGGGGCCGGGTCGACCGCAGCTGGCGATGGCGAGGAGGAACGGGATGACGAGCACTCGGATGGCGGACCGGATTTCGGTCCGCCCTACGTACGGCACCATTACTGCGCGACCGGTGAAACGTCGAAGGTCGCGCTCTTGTAGAACTCGCCGAACAGCTCTGCCTCGGACGGTTTGTCTTCCGGCGTGGGCCGGCTCACCCACGTGACGTTCATGTAGTGCTTGAGCGAGATGTTCTCGTTCGTGATGTTGCCGCCCCAGATCCCGCAGCCCATGCTCGACGTCATCGGCATGCCGTTCGTGAACGTGCCGGCATTCGCGCGCGACTGAATCTGACGAACCATGATGCGGCTCACGGGCGCCATGAGCGCCAGCCGATGGATGTGGTCGTCGCTGAACGAATAGATGCCGCAGGAGTGCCCGCGGCCGCCCGTTTCGAAAATCTGCCGCACGACGTCGAGCGCCATGTCGAATCCCGTGTACTTGAAGATCGCCAGCACGATGCCGAGCTTCTCGGTCGAGAACAGGTGCCGCTGGCCGATCTTGTCCTCGGGCACGATGAGGAACGTCTTGTCCTCAGGCATCGAGAAACCGGCCTTCTTCGCCACGACCTGCGCCGGCCGCGCGATCGTGTCCGCGGTGCGTCGTCCCTCGGCATCCCAGTACGCCGCACGCAGCAGCTCCTTCTCGTGGCCCGTGACGACGTATCCGCCTTCTGTCTGCAACTGGGCGAGCAACGCGTCGTAGATCGTGGAATCGACCACGAGGTTGCCGTCGGCGGAACAGCCGGAGCCGTGGTCGTTGGTCTTGCTGATGCGTGTGTTCCGCGCGGCCTCGGCGACATCCGCCGTCTCGTCAATCACCATCGTTGCGTTGCCGGCGCCCACGCCGAGGGCTGGCTTGCCCGAACTGTAGGCGGAGCGGACCATCGGCGGCCCACCCGTCGCGATCGTGAGATCGCAGCTCGCCATCAGTTCCTGCGCGAGCGGGATGCTGGGCTTCTCGACGCACTGCAGCAAGTCAACCGGCGCACCGAGCGCCGTCAACGCCGCACGCATCACGCGCACGGTCTCGTTGGTGGTCCGGCGGCTCGACGGATGTGGCGAGAAGATCACCGCGTCCTTGCACTTCACCGCGTAGATGGCGATGCCGATCGGGGTGACGTACGGACTCGTCACGGGAATCAACGACGCTATCACGCCGGCGGGCTTGGCGTATTTGACGATGCCCTTCTCCGGGAGCTCTTCGATCACGCCCATGCTCTTCTGCCGAAGCGCGTCGCGAAGAATGCCGAGCACTTTGCCTCGACGGCTCGGCTCGGGACTGCCCATGCCGCTCTCGTTGACGCTCATCTCGGCCAGGCGCGTCGCCGTGGCTTCATTGCCGCCGGCCCACGCGATCGCGCGACACAGCCGATCGACGCGCGCCTGATCGAAGCTGTCCGCGGCGCGCATCGCGGCCCGCGCGCGCAAGACCAGCTCGAGACACCGCTGCTGTTCATCGGTCGTGATCGTACGGGTCGCCATGATTTCAGTCCCGATCCTCTCGTTGCTGCGGCGATTATGCCTTCGGGGGACGCACCGCGCGACCTGATACCGTAGCCGCACCGTTACGAGCCAGGGGGTCCGATGCGGCGCGGCGATAATCCCCAGATGCGAGGCGCGTTTCGAACAGGCGTTTTGGCGCTGTGGTGCGCAGGGCTGCCGATCACTGTGCTGACCACGGGCTGGTCCGTGACAGCCGACGTGCCGACCCCGAAGGTCACGGCCATGCCCGCAGGCTCTCGCGGCGCCGCCGATCACGACTACCCCTTCTTCTCGACGGACATCGTCCTCGCCAATTACGGCTACGTGGAGGAGGAATTCGGTTTCGAGGGGACCGCGAACACCTACGCCGCGCCAGGGACGAATGGCAGCATCGAAATCGCCCAGCACGACATTCCGTACCGGACCAGGCTCATCGTTCGCCGCCCGGCGCGGCAGGCTCGCTTCAACGGCGTCGTGCTGGTCGAGTGGTTCAACGTGACGAATCAGTACGACACGGACGTACTGTGGCTGTATCAGAAAGAATTCCTGATCCGCGAAGGCTATGCGTGGGTCGGCGTGTCGGCGCAGAACGTCGGGCTCTCAGCGCCCACGACGGGCTTGAAGGCGTGGAGTCCGAAGCGGTACGGTCAGCTCGACGTCACGAACAAGGGCGCGATCAGCGGTGACGGACTCGCCGCGGACATCTACTCGCAGGCCGCGGCGGCGATTCGCCGTGTGGCCGCCGTGCTCGGTGGGCTCACGCCGGCGTACCTCATCGCGGCCGGGCAGTCGCAATCCGCCGGCCGCCTCGGCCCGTACCTGAATGGACCTCACCATCGCTCGCCGATCTACGACGCGGCGTTGCTGACGGTCAACAACCAGGCGATTCGGCCGGACATCACGATTCCTGTGATCAAGGTGCTGAGCGAGACCGAGCGTGAGAGCGCGCGGCGACAGCCCGATCTCGACCGGGTGCGCGTGTGGCCGGTCACCGGCGCGACGCACTCGGAGCAGTACTCGTTGCTCTCGCGCGCCGCGTTCCTCAAACGCGATCTGGGACGCCAGGCGGTGGACGCGTGCGCCACGCCGGCGCGCTCGCGCGTCGAAATCCGGTACGTCTACAACGCCGCCACGAACGCGCTGGTCACGTGGCTCAGGACCGGGGGCGCGGCCCCGCGTGCCCCGATGTTCGTGTACGACGAGACCGCGCCCGAGAAGCCGCTGAAGCGCGACGATCACGGCAACGCGCTCGGCGGCATCCGCACGGCGGAGATTGCGGTGCCCGTGGCGAAGGAATCCGCCGAGCTCTGCGGTCTCGGCGGCACGCACCTGCCCTTCGAGACGGCGACGCTGAACACGCTGTACCCGTCGCACGCCGGCTACGTCGCGAAGGTCACCAAGGCGTCTCAGGATCTCGTCGCCGCGGGGTTCCTGCTGCCGGCTGATGCGGCACAGACGATCGACAAGGCCCAGCGATCGATTTACGGATCGCGGCTCGTGTGCGGACCGCTCTGCGCCGACGTCCGTCAGTTTCCCAGTCATCCGTCGTCGATGTTGCTGGCGAATCAGACCGCGTACCTGATGATCAAGGACGGCGATGCCTTGGTGAAGATTCTCGATGGCGTCACGAGAGCGATCGCGGAAGGCGACACGCTGGGCACGGACCGGCGCGCGACACAGAAGTACGCGAGCGCCGCCGCCGGGCTGCGCCGCTACATCAGCGCCGTGCGCGCCTCGGGAGCAAAGGGCAACATGCCCCCGGAGACCGAGGCATTGCTGGTGGATCAGGCGCACGTGCTGATCGAGCGTGTGTCCAGTTACATGATGCCGCGCTGACGAGGCGACCCAGTTCCGTGGCGTCGATACCGAGTTCGGCGCCCTGCGGCTAGCGGGCCCGGACGGCCCCCACCCTGCCCCCCGCCTCATAAAGATGACACGGTGTCATCACCGGTCGAGCCGCCCGGAGCGTGAAAGAATGGCGCGCATGACGGCAGCGATGTTCATCGCACAGTGCCTGAAACAAGAGGGCGTCACCAAGGTATTCGGCCAGTGCGGTCACACCAACTACGCGCTGATCGATGCCTGCCACAAGCTCGGGATTGAATATGTCTCGTTCCGGCACGAGCAGCTCGCGGCGCACGCGGCCGATGCCTACTACCGTGTGTCGCACAAGCTCGCGGTCCTCAATGTGCACCTCTCGCCGGGACTCACCAACGCCCTGACCGGAGTCGTCTCGGCCGCCGCCGACTCGACGCCCATGGTCGTCTTCGCCGGCAACACGCCGTCGTACCACCATGCGCGCGAGCCGCATCAGGGCATCCGCTTTCACGCCGACGCGTCGCAGGGCGACATCTTCCGCCCGATCTGCAAGCGCGTCTGGCGGGTCGACGACGCGAAGCTTCTCCCGGACGTGATGCCGCGGGCGCTGAACCTGGCGCAGACCGGACGCCCGGGCCCCGTGCTGATCGACGTGCCGATGGACGTGTTCTCTCAGCAGATCGACGCGCAGGTGGATACCGTGGCACGGCGCCCTGAATACCGCCGGTTCGTCGCGCCCGATGACGGCATCGCCGACGCGGCCCGCCTGCTGGCCTCCGCAGCGCGGCCGGTCATCTTTGCCGGCAACGGCGTGCTGCTGTCAGAGGCCGCCGATGAGCTGCGTCAACTGGCCGAGATGCTGAGCATTCCCGTTGCGACGACGCTCATGGGGAAAGGCGTGTTCCCCGAGCGTCACCCCCTGGCGCTCGGGATGAGTGGCATCTGGGGCACCGCCGTCGCCAACGAAACCACGCACGCCGCCGATGTCGTGCTCGCCGTGGGCACGGCCTTTGGCGAAGCCGACTGCAGCTCGTGGGATCCGCGCTTCACGTTCGCGATTCCGCCGTCCCGGCTGATTCAGATCGACATCGAGGCGCATGAGATCGGCAAGATCTACCCCGTCGAGGTCGGCCTGGTCGGCGATGCCAAGGCGACGCTCCGCGAATTGATTCGCCATCTCCGCGCGTTGGGCCCCTTCCCGAGTGGGCAGGCGCGCATCGCGAAGCTGGCGACGGCGCGGACCGCGTGGGAGACGCAACTGGCCGACAGCCAGCAGGACAAGGGCCGCCCGATTCACCCGGCGCGCCTGCTCCACGAAATCTCGAAGATCGTTCCCGACGACGCCATCTTCGTCACCGATGTCGGCTGGAACAAGAACGGCGCGGGCCAGCAGCTGCAGGTGTCGCTGCCGGGATCGTTCATCACGAGCGGCGGCATGGCGACGATGGGCTTTGCGCCGGGTGCGGCGATTGGCGCCAAGCTCGGTGCGCCGGATCGCAAAGTCATCTGCCTGGTCGGCGACGGCGGGCTGCTCTCGGCGATCGGCGCGTTCGCCACGGCCGTCGAGTTGGGCGTCAACGTCGTGTTCGTCCTCTTCAACAACTTCTGCTTCTCGACGATCAAGACCGTCGGCATGACGTACTTCAACAACAGCTACGGCACGGAGTTCACGACGCCGGATGGCCAGCCCTACAACCCCGACTTTCCACTGTTGGCCAAGGCGTTTGGCATGGGTGGCGACCAGGTGATCGACCCGGAGGATCTCGCCCCGGCGCTCAAGAAGGCGCTGGCGTCCGAGAGGCCGTACCTGCTCGAGGTGCGGACGCGCGCCGACGTCCCGATGCCGCGCACCGGACACTGGGACATCGCAGAGTTTCTCCGGCTCGGCAACGAGTAGGGGTGTCGCCGCTACCGCGCCTTCCACGCCGCGACTCGACGAGCCGCGTCCGCCACTTGCTCCGGCGTCAGGCGGGCCGCGGCAATGTTTCTGAGCTCGATCAATTGTTTGCGGTTGTCGGCGAGGGGCGTCTGGCCAGCGGCCAGCGTAAACCAGACGTACGCCGACGCGTAGTCGCGAGCCACGCCAGCCCCATCGAAGTACGACTGACCGAGCTGAAATTGCGCGCGAAGATCGTCGCCGTCGGCGCCCAGGCGATACCAGCGCGCGGCTTCGATCGGATCGGCCGTCACGGCGCGCCCTTTCGTGTAGAACTCTCCAACCATGCGCTGGGCGGGGGCGTGACCGTGGTCCGCCGCCTTGCGGTACCAGTTGAGCGCCTGCCGCTCATCCGGTGCCACGCCGAATCCGAAATCGTACGCCTGACCCAGCTGGAATTCCGCGGAGGGGTGTCCCTGCGCGGCGGCCTTGCGGAACCATTCGATGGCCTGAGCCGTGTCAGGCGTCCCGTAATAAAGGATGGAGCCCAGCGAGAACTGTGCGACGGCGTCACCGGCCGTGGCCTTCACGCGAGCGGCCGTCAGCGCACGCTCGACGTCCGGCTCGACCTGCGCGAGGGCGCGCATGCAGAACGCCGATGCGACCAGCGCTGTCAGGGCCACTCGCAGCACACCGCGCATGCGGCTCAGTGTAACGGCGTCCCAAGTCTGTTGGTAGGATGCTCCTGAGATGACACGACCACTGCTCGCCCTGTTGGTGACCGCCGCAGTGGCGACAGCGCTGCGAATCCCGCTTGCGGCGCCCATGCTCCGCGCCGAACCGCAGTCGAGGGCCGAGCCCGACGTGGAGTTCATCCCGACGCCGCAGGCGGCTGTAGACGCCATGCTGGACGTCGCCAAGGTCCAGTCCGGTGACATCGTGTACGACCTCGGCTCCGGCGATGGCCGCATCATCATCACGGCCGCGAAGAAGTATGGCGCGCGCGGCGTGGGCATCGAGATCGATCCCGCACTGGTCAAGAAAGCGAAGGACAACGCCGCCGCCGCGGGAGTGGCACACCGTGTGCGATTTGTCACCGAGGATCTCTTCACGTCGAACATCAGCGAAGCCACGGTCGTCACGCTCTACCTCTTGCAGAGCATCAACGAGCGCTTGAGGCCGAAGCTCGTTCGCGAGTTGAAGCCAGGCACCCGGATTGTGTCCCACATGTTCAACATGGGCCCCGAGTGGCCGGCCGAAAAAGCGTTCGAGGTGGAGCGCAGCCGGATCTTTTTCTGGACGATTCAAAAGCCATGACCACGCCGCCGACACCGCGCGCCCCGAATCAACCACGCCGGTTTCTGTTGGCGGCCGCGAGCGTCCTGGCGGTCAGCATCGCGACCACGGCTCAAACCGCAAGGCCGACGCCCCCAGCGCAGGCGACCGAGGTTCAGAACGACGACGCACTCGCCCGCGCCGGCGAGCCGCTCGCCAACAAGGTCTGCGGCACCAGTTGCCACGGGCTCGAAAAGCTCGACGAGATGCGCCGTCCGGGCAAAGAGTGGAACGAGCAGGTTGCCGCCATGGCCCTCAAGGGCGCCGCGGCGACGGAGGCCGAGTTTGCGACGATCAAGAAATACCTGACGCGCTACTACGGGCTCGTCGACGTCAACACGGCGACGGCCGAGGAGCTCTCGGCGGTCATGGGCTTCTCCGCCACGGACGCGCAAGCCATCGTCAAGTATCGAACGGCGAACGGGAAGTTCGCGGACGCGGCTGCGCTAGCGAAAGTGCCGGGCATCGACAAGACGAAGATCGAAGAGCAGCCCGAAGCCCTGCGGTTTGGGGGTCAGGTCTTGAATTGACCCCCTCGCGCTTCCCGCGCCTGAATCGCGGCGTGGCGCTCGAGCAGCCGTTCGGCGCGGACGACGACGGGCACGTCGATCATCTTGCCGTCGAGGGACCACGACGCGCGGCCCGCCGCGGCGTGGACTGCGTTGTCCTGCACGATGCGCGTGGCGTACGCCACGTCCTCGGCCGACGGTGAGTACTGTTCGTTGACGATCGGTACCTGGCCGGGATGAATACATCCGGCGCCCATGAACCCGAACCGCCGTGAGCGCCGCACCATGCGCGCGAACGCCTCCCAGTCGCCGAAGGACGCGATGCTGTCGATGAAGCCGAGCGGCATGATGCCGGCGGAACGCGCGGCGAAGATCATCTGCTGCTTGGGCATGAGCAGCGTGTCCTCACCTGGTTCCATGCCGGTCTCGAGGGCGAAGTCTTCGCCGCCGATGTTCATTGCGGCCAGCCGTGCGCTCGCGGCGGCAATCGCAGGCATCTGAAAGAAGGCGGCCGGCGACTCGATCATGGCGATCAGCCGAATGTGCCCGGCCGGCAGGCCCCGCTTCGATTCGATCTGCGAAATACGATCGTCAACCTGCCTGATGTGGTCGGCGCTCTGTGCCTTGGTCACCGCGATGCCATCGACGTCCTGACACACGGAGGCGTCGAGGTCCTCGACCGTCATCTCCATGGGGCTGTTGACGCGGACGACGACATCGGCACCGCCCTGCCGCACGCGCTTGGCGGCGTCCGGCACGAGGCGGCGGGCGGCGGCTTTCTCGGAGGCTGGAACGCTGTCTTCGAGATCGAGCTGCACGCAATCGGCGCCGCGTGTGTGCGCCTTCACGATGTACCGCTCGACGTTGACCGGCACATAGAGCAACGAGCGCCAGACGGGCAGGTTCGGCTTCAGCACGATCGTGCAATCTCCTCGGCACGGATGATAGTCGACGCGTGGCGGATCCCGTCACGGCCCGCCATCCGTAACGGTTACCCGCTCGGAGCTGCATGGAGATCACCGAGCTGAGCGCGGATAATACCGGCATGGCCCGAACCATCACCGACGAAGAGAAGGCCTCGGCCCAGCTGCTGCTGACGCGTGGCCGCGCCGCCATGGCCGCGGTCGCCGACTACGACCAGGCGACGGTCGACCGGTTGTGCCAGGCGATCGCGTGGGCGACGGGCAACGAACAGACGTTCGGGCGCCTCACGCGCATGAGCGTCGAGGAGAGCGGCATGGGCAGCGCCGAAGGCGTGCCCGCCCGCCGCTGGAAGATTCTCGGGATTCTGCGCGATGCCCTGCGCACGAAGAGCGTCGGCATCATCGAGGAGCTGCCGGACAAGGGCATCGTCAAGTACGCCAAGCCCGTCGGCGTCATCGCGGGCCTCCTGCCGGTCACCAATCCACTCGTGACGATGGTCAACATGGCCATCAACACCATCAAATGCAAAGATGCGGTCATCTTCTCCCCGCATCCACTGAGCCGGAAAACGGCGCTGGAGATCGTGCGTGTACTTCGCGCGGCGCTGAAGAAACAGGGCGCGCCCGAGGATCTGATCCTCTGCCTCGAGAAGCCGCGCATTCCGCTGGCCCAGGAGCTGATGTCGATGTGCGATCTGACGATCGCGACCGGCGGCGTCCAGATGGTGAAGGCCGCCTACAGCTCCGGCAAACCCGCGTATGGCGTCGGCGCCGGCAATGCCACCATCGTCGTCGACGAAACCGCTGATATGGCTGACGCCGCCATGAACACGCGGATCAGCAAGACGCAGAATCACGGTTCAGGGTGTTCGTGCGACGGCAACCTGCTGGTCGAGGCCACCGTGTACGACGCGTTCCTCGACGCGCTGCAGAAAGAAGGCGGCTATCTCGCCAACGAGGACGAGAAGCGCAAGCTCGAGGCGGCCATGTGGGACGCCGAAGGACACCGGACGATCGACACGGTCGCGCGTGCCGCCAGCGTCATCGCCGAGAAGGCCGGCGTCACGCTGCCGGCTGGGAAGTCCTTCATCATCGTGAAGGAAGACCAGATCGGGAAAGCGCACCGATTCTCGGGTGAGAAGCTGTCGCCCGTCCTCGCCATCTTCAAGTACAGCGGCTTCGACAACCTGCTCAGGATGGTGTCGGAGGTTTTCGAGGTCGGCGGCAAGGGACATTCCGTCGGCATCGCGTCATTCAACGACGACCACATTCATCGGCTCGCCTCGATGGCACCCGTCAGCCGGATCATGGTCCGGCAACCGAACGTCCGCGGCAACGCCGGGTCGTTCACCAACGGCATGCCGCAGACCGCCAGCCTCGGTTGCGGCACCTGGGGCGGCAACATCACCAGCGAGAACATCAGCGTCAAGCACTACATGAACACCACGTGGGTCAGCCGGCCGATCCCCGAGGACAAGCCGAGCGAACAGGACCTGCTGGGCGAGTTCTACAACTCGGAGACGTTCGACCCCGCGCCGGCCGTCACGGCGTAATAGAGACGCCGTCCTCGCGCTCCGCCCGCGGGGAACTCCGCCGTAACCCCCGCGTGACACGGTTACAACGCCCAAGCCCGACGCCGCCACGCTGTATGGTGCGGTCCTCGGCAAGCCGAATTGACTCCGCTGGCGACAGACGATGCCGCCAACTGGGCGTGTCACACATCGCAAGTGGACGGAGGAGCCGTATGGTTCGACGCGGTCGTTGGTTGGTTCTTGCAATTGCGCTGACGCTGGTGCCTCGCGTCGGTGCGCAAACCGTCGCGGTCGCCCAATTGTCGGGCACGGTCGCGGATGAGACCGGCGGCGCGATGCCGGGCGTATCAGTCACGGCAACACAAACGGACACCGGGATGACCCGTCTGGTGACGACGGGCCCGAACGGCGGGTTCGTGTTCACAAACCTGCCAGTCGGTCCGTACAAGCTGACGGCAAAGCTCACCGGCTTCAGCACCTTTGAACAAACCGGGATCACGCTCGCCGTCGGCACCACCCGGTCGGTCAACATCGGCATGAAGCTCGGCGGCGTGGCTGAGACGGTGCGCGTCGTCGCCGACGCGACCCTCGTCGATACGCGCAGTATCGGCGTCGGCACGGTGGTGCCTCAGGAACAGATCGTCGGCCTTCCCCTGAACGGCCGCAGCGCGCTCCAGCTGATTGTGCTGGCGGGCGGTGCCGTCGAGGTGGGTGGATTGACCGACGACCGCCAGTACCCGGGCGCGGTGTCGATCTCCGTCGCCGGCGGAAGCGGCAACAGCACCATGTATCTGGTGGACGGCGGCTTCAACAACGACCCACAGAACAACACCGGCAACGCGATCCCCTTCCCGGATGCGCTGCAGGAATTCAACGTCCAGAGCGGCGTGCGTGACGCGCGGTTCGGCATGTCGACCGGCGCGACCGTCAATGCCATCACCAAATCGGGCACGAACAGCTTTCACGGCGGCTTCTTCGACTTCATGCGGGATCACAACTTCAACGCCATCCGCTATTTCGAGCGCAAGGAAAACGGCGGCCTCGGACGTGACGACGGGCTGAGGCGCAATCAGGCGGGCGGCACGTTCGGCGGGCCGATCATCAAGGACAAGCTCTTCTTCTTCAGCGGCGTGCAGATCACGAAAAACCACATCGTGCCGTTGAACAACGACGTGACCGTCCCGACCCAGGAAGTGCTGAACGGCGATTTCCGGCGCATCATGTCGGCGGCGTGCCGGGGCGGCACGGCGCGGACGCTCGGGGCGCCGTACGTGAACAACCAGATCGACCCAGCCCTGTACCATCCGATCTCGTCCGCGATCATGCGGATGGTTCCGGTGGCCGATCCCGCCTACGACACGGACGGCTGCGGCCGCTACCTGCTCCGGCTGGCCAACGACAGCACCGACCAGCAGTACGTCAACCGCGTCGACTTCCAGATGTCGACGAACAAGCGGGTCTTCGTCCGCGACTTCTTCGCTCACAACCAGCACCCGGCGGCCTGGGACGCGTCACGCCCCAACCTCCTCGAGACCACCGGCAACGGCCGCGGCACGCGCGCGTACCAGCACACGATTTCGAGCGGGCTCGATTACGTCGTCTCCTCGAACCTGTTCGCCTCGACGCGCTTTTCGTACCAGCACACGGCAACGTTCCGTGAACAGGGCGCCAACGTGCCGACGTGGTCAGCGCTCGGCGTGAATACGTGGACGTACACCAACGGATCGGTTCCGGGGCAGGACTTCCTGCGTGGCGGTCTGTGGAGCTCGGCGTTCACCGGCGTGTTCTACGTCGACACGCCGTCGCTGTCCCAGGATTTCGACTGGACGCGTGGCAACCACAGCATCTCCTTCGGCGGCAGCTGGACGCGCCCGCATCCGAATGGTGACGGCACATTCCAGGCGAACGGCAACATGGGCGTCAGCGGCATCTTCACCAGCGGCACGAACAACGCCAACGGTGGGCTGAACATGGCCGACTTCGTCCTTGGCCTGCCGAACTCGTACCGTGGCGGCGGCAGCCAGATCAACAACGCGTGGGAGCACTCGATTGGTCTCTACGTCGCCGACGTCTGGCGCCTGAGCCGGCGGCTGACGGTCAATTACGGCCTCCGCTGGGAGCCGTACATCGCGGCGAAGGACGCCAACGGATTCAACACGGCGTTCATCCGCGAGAACTTCGACAAGGGCATCCGCAGCAAGGTCTACGTGAACGCGCCGGTTGGCCTCGTGTTCCCGGGCGATCCCGGCTTCCCGGACAACGGGGCGAACACGTGGGACAAATGGGCGCAGTTCGCGCCGCGCGTCGGCGTGGTCTGGGATCCGAAAGGCAACAACCAGCAGACGATTCGCGCCGGTGGCGGCATTTACTACGACGCGCCGAAGCTCTGGGAAACGGCGCACCACATGCTGAACCCGCCGTTCGGCAACACGGTCGACGCGCTTGCGCCCGGGCCCGCGCCGACGGCGTGCCTCGGCCAGCCGAACAAGAACGGTTGCCCGCTCGTCTTCGCGAATCCCTGGAGTGCCACGCCCGGAGGCGATCCTCAGGGGACGTTTGGCCACATGGGCCAGGCCGTCAACCTGGCGCCGGGGAGCGTCCTGTTCCCGCTGAACGGCGTGTACGTCAGCATGCCGGTGGACGCCAAGCCCATGCAGCAAACGCAGTGGAACGTCTCCTACCAGCGTCAGCTTCCGGGACGCATGCTCGCGGAAGCGACGTACACCGGCAACAGAACCTCACATCTCTGGTTGCCAGGTTACGAGGAGAACCCGTCAATCTACATTCCCGGCAACTGTGTGGCCGGCGAATATGGCCTGACCGCTCCCGGGCCGTGCTCGAACACCACGACCGCCAACCGCCAGGCACGGGCGCTGCTCACCTTGCTCAACCCGACAGAGGGCAGGTTCTACAGCCCCGGCAACATCTCACAGGCGTACCTGGACGGCACGGGTCATTACAACGGCTTGAAGCTGAGCCTGCAGAAGCGCTTGAGCAACAACTGGAGCGCCAACGGCAACTACACGCTCAGCAAGTGCATCAACCAGGGCGAACCGGGTACCGACATCGGGAGCAACTCGTTCCCGGTGGCCCTCATCGATCCGATCAACAACCCGCACCCGGACCCGAAGACGAGCGAGGGCGCGTGCAACGCCGATCGCCGGCACAACTTCAACCTCTCGGCCGTGGTCATCAGCCCGGGCCTCGGCTTCGGCCCACGCTTCCTCAAAATGGTGACGCGCGACTGGCAGGTCGGGCTGATCTACCAGGCGCGCAGCGGCTCGCCCATCACGCCGACGACCACGGGCGACTTCGCGCTCACGAACGGCCCGCAGCGTCCGATCATCGTCCCCGGCGTCGATCCGAACCTTGCATCGGATCAGCACACGTGGGCGACGCTCGGCAGCGCGCCGTCGATGGCATGGTTCAACCTGGCGGCGTTCGCGCCGAACACGCCGGGCGTCTGGGGCAACACGCCGCGCGGCTACCTGGCAGGACCGGGGTTCTGGAACGTGGACCTGTCGTTCTCACGCAACGTCAATCTGGCCCAGGGGCGCCGCATCGAGATCCGCGTCGAGGCGTTCAACCTGTTCGACACGCAGAACTGGGCCAACCCGACCGTGCAGATCGGGTCGACCAGCCTGACGAACGGCCGAGTCACCAACACGGTCGGCGACCCGCGCATCATGCAGTTCGCGTTGAAGTACAACTTCTGAGCCAGAATTGGATACGATTCGCACCGGGCGCTGCCACGCGGCAGCGCCCGTTCTTCGTCGTGAGGGTTCCCGATCGATCTCGTCGGGCGGAGGAATGACATGACGTCAGGAAAGCGTGCCGCCGCCGTCGCGGCGCTCGTCGTCGCCGCGTTGGCTGTGACCGACGCACAAGGTCTCAACGACTGGTCCAGCGTAGCCAAAGACCCAGGCGGATCGAAGTTCTCGCCGCTCGCGCAAATCACACCGGCCAACGTCTCCGAGCTGCAAACGGCCTGGACCTACGACCTGGGCATGGGCGGCGCGTACACGGTCACGCCGATTGTCATCAGCAACGTCATGTACTTTCCGGTGGCGACGACCATCGTCGCCCTCCAGGCCGATACAGGCAAGGAGTTGTGGAAGTCAGATCTCAAGGCCATCACGGCCCTGGGCCCGAACCCGTCGGCTGGGGGCCGCGGCATTTCGTACTGGCCCGGCACGCCGGCGACCGGGCCTCGCCTCGTGATCGCGACCACCAACGGCTTTCTCGTCCAGCTCAGCGCGAAGACCGGCAAGCCCATCGTCGGCCCCGCCGCAGCCGTCGACATGGGCAAGGGCGTGATGGAGAAGTTTGGCGGCACCGGGTACGCGATCAACACGCCGCCGGCGCTCTACAAGAACCTGGCGATCATCGCCGCGCGCACCGGTGAAGCGGGCCGCTACGGCACGCCCGGCGATCCGCGCGCTTTCAATTTGCTCACAGGCAAGGAAGTCTGGCGCTTTCACATCGTGCCGTACGCCGGGGAAGAAAACGACGGCACATGGGGCCTCAATGGCTGGCAGGATCGCCGCGGACCCGGCGTGTGGGTGCCGATGTCGGTTGACCCGGTGAACGACCTGGTGCTCATTCCGCTCGGCAACGCGACGGATCAGAACTTCGGGGGCAGCCGCCCGGGTATCAACCTCTACGCCACGACGCTCCTCGCGCTGCGAGCTTCGACGGGCAAGCGCGTGTGGCACTTCCAGCTGACGCACCACGACATCTATGACTGGGACGTCAGCTCACAGCCGGCGCAGTTCGAGGCGACCATCGGGGGTCAGAAGATTCCTGCCGTCGCGCAGATGAGCAAGCAGGGCTTGCTCTTCATGTTCAATCGACTCACCGGCGAACCGCTCTTCGGCATCGAGGAGCGGCCCATCCCGCGCTTCGACGCGCCCGGCGATCAGGCGTGGCCGACGCAGCCATTTCCCAAGAAGCCGGTCGGCCTGACGCGCGACAGCATGACGCGCAAAGAGGTCAGCAAGATTTCTCCGGAAGCCGAGAAGTACTGCACCGAGGTCTTCGACCGGTCCGTCAACATGGGACCGTACACTCCGTACGGCATGGTGCCCAGTCTCGTGTTTCCGGGATCCGAGGGCGGTGGCAGCTGGGGCGGCGTCGCGACCAACTCTACGATGGGTCTGGTGTTCATCAACACGCGGCATCTCGGCGTCATCGCGCAGCTGCAGCCGAGCACGTCATCCGGCGTGCTGCCGTCGTTTTCGAAGTCGAAGCTCCCAACGACGTTCTACACCGATCCGCAGGGATATCCGTGCAACGCGCCGCCGTGGTCGGAGATCGTCGGCGTGAGCTCGACCACGGGCGACATCGTGTGGCGCACGCCGCTTGGCGAGTACCCGGATCTGACGAAGAAGGGCGTGCTGAACACCGGCACGGCCCTGAATGACGGTGGACCGATCGCGACGGCCGGCGGCCTGGTGTTCATCGGCGCCACCGGCGACTTCGGTTTCCGAGCGTTCGACGCCAAGACAGGCAAGGAGTTGTGGAAAGCCACGCTCGACAACGACGTGCTGATGACGCCGCTGACGTACATGGGCGCGAACGGCAAACAGTTCGTCGCCGCGGTGTCAGGCAGCGGTGACGCGGCGTTTCACATTCCGGCTCGCACAGGTCCGGCCGCGAACACCAAGCTCGTCGCGTTCGCTCTTAAATAGTCAGCGAGGACATCCATGGACCGACGGGAGTTCTTTCACACCAGCATCCTCGCGACGCTCGCGGCCAGCGTTCTGGGCGACCGGACGCTCGCGCAAGCGCAGCAGACGCCTGCCACGCCGACGCCGCCGGCTCCCCCGCCGCCGACGCCGCGTCCGCTCGTCCTCGACGCCTACTCGCGATGCCTCCACTGGCTGCGCTCGCCCGATGAGATCGCCGAAGCCGCCATCGAGCTGACGTGCGGCGGCATGCAGCCAACCGTTCAGGGGTATCCGGGGCACATCGATCCCACGAAGGTCACGACCGAGCTGCCGGCCTTCGTCAACACGATGAAGAAGCACGGCCTGCGCGTGAAGCAGATTCGTGGCGGCAACCAGACGCAGGTGGACGCCAACGTCGAAGCGCTGGTCGGCACCATGGGACAAGTCGGCGCCACGCACTACTGGCTCGGCACCGACAACTACGACATGACGAAGCCGATCATGCCGCAGCTCGATGCGATCAAGACGAAGGTCGATCAGTTCGTGAAGCTGAACCAGAAACACGGCACGACGCTGATGTACCACACACGAGCGGGCGCGAATTCGGTCGGATCGGTCGTGTGGGATTTGATGTACGTCATGAAGGACTTCGATCCCAAGTACGTCGGCTTTCACTGGGACACGGGACACATGTCGCATCACGGCGCGATGTGGGAAACGCTGATGCGCACGGCGGGCCCATACGTCGTCGCGATGTCGTGGAAGGATCGCACGTGGCAACAGAACCTCGGCTTCCTCGGTGAAGGCGGGCCGTATCCCGGGCCGGTCCCGGCCGGCGGTGCTCCACCGGCGGCTGGCGGCCGCGGCGGCGGTCGTGGCGGCGGTGGTCGTGGCGCCGGAGGTGCACCGCCAG